>Ga0316576_10000047_pt1 | contig 37553 bp, 30 predicted proteins | sample S0NA_FD_203075 | JGI IMG/M metagenome (GOLD analysis project Ga0316576, IMG submission 203075) | Rhizosphere microbial communities from salt marsh grasses in Alabama, United States - S0-2_050615r3r5 | ecosystem: Host-associated > Plants > Roots > Rhizosphere | place: USA: Alabama | collected...
CGACCTCGTCCACACCGGTCGCCCCGACCCGCGCGATCGCGGCCTCGAGCTCCGCCGCGACGCGTGTCGGCGCGGACGGGTCGTGGAAGAGCACCGTGCCGAGCTGGACGGCGCTCGCTCCCGCGGCCAGGAACTCCAGGGCGTCCTCGCCGGTGCGGATGCCGCCGATGCCCACCAGGGGGACCTGCGGCAGGGCTGCTGCGACCTGGTAGACGCAGCGCACGGCCAGGGGCCGGATGGCCGGTCCGGAGAGCCCCCCGGTGACCCCGCCGAGCCGCGGCCGCAGCGTGGTGTGGTCGATGGCCATCCCCAGGGTGGTGTTGACCAGGCTCAGCACGTCCGCGCCCGCGTCGATGGCGGCCGCGGCGATGGCCACGATGTCGGTGACATCCGGGGAGAGCTTGGCCCACACCGGGACGTCGGCAGGAAGGGCGTCCCTCACCGCGGCGACCGCCTGGGACGACGCCACCGGGTCGCAGGCGAAGACCAGCCCTCGGTTGGCCACGTTGGGGCAGGAGATGTTGACCTCGACGGCGGTCGGGCGCAGCCCCGCACTCGACGCCTCGGCGAGCCGGGCGGCCAGGGCCGCGTACTCCTCGATGCTGCCGCCGGCCACGGACACGACGGCACGCGCCCCCTGCCCAAGCAGCCACGGCAGGTCGTGGGCGAGGAACTCCTCGATCCCGGGTCCCTGCAGCCCGATGGAGTTGAGCATGCCGGAGGGGGTCTCCACCATCCGCGGGGTCGGTCGCCCGGCACGCGGCTGGGCCATGATCGACTTCGTCACGACCGCCCCGAGGGACGCCAGGTCGACGAAGGCCGACAGCTCGCGACCGGCCGCCGCGCACCCCGACGCGGTCATGACCGGGCCCGGCAGGGCGAGCGTCCCGACGCGGGTGGAGAGGTCGACCATCAGTGCCCCACCGCCCCGACGCAGTCGGGCGGGACCGTCCCGACGTCGTCCCAGCGGACCGCCGTCCCGGCGAAGGTCGGCCCGGCCACGCAGGACCGGGTCATCCGGGTCTGCCCGTCCTCGCCGACGACGGGCAGCACGCAGGTCATGCAGACCCCGACGCCGCAAGCCATCGACTCCTCCACCGAGCACCAGCAGTCCACGCCGGCGGTCGCGGCTCGCCGCGCCGTGGCGGCCAGCATCGCCATCGGCCCGCAGGCGTAGACGGCCGCGGCCTCCGCGAGCGCGCCCGCCCCGGCGCCGGCCAGCAGGTCCGTGACGAGCCCTCGGGTGCCGGCCGAGCCGTCGTCGGTGCTCACGAGCACCTCCGCCCCGAGCCCCTCGAGGTCGCTCACGCCGAACAGGCGGTCCGCGCCGGCCGCGCCGAGCACCGCCGTGACGGGGCGCCCCTGCGCGCGCAACCGGGCGGCGAGCATGACCAGGGCGGCCGCTCCGTAGCCCCCACCGACCAGCACCACCGAGCCGGGCCCGGCGAGGTCGGGGAACGGCCGACCCAGCGGGCCGACGACGTCGACGACGTCGCCGCTCGCCCGCTCGGTGAGCCACGTGGTCCCGGGGCCGTGGGCGGCGACGACGACCTCGACGCCCTCCCCGTCGGCCCGGTACACCGCGAACGACCGGCGCAGCAGGAGGCTCGTCGTCGGACCTCCGACGGTGAGCGCGACGAACTGCCCCGGCTGCACGGCCGGCGCGACGTCCGGGGCCGACAGCCGCAGCCGGGTGTAGGCCCCGGACGGGACGACCTTCTCGACCCGCGCGAGGCGCTGCACCGGACCCCTCACGTGGCTGCCCCGGCCTGGGCCTGCGAGTGCCAGTCCTGCAGGGCGCGCACCCCGATGCCCCCGCGGCGGATCGCCTCGATGCCCTGCACCGCGGCTGCCAGCCCCTGGACGGTGGTGATGCACGGCACGTTGGCGGCCACGGCGGCGGTGCGGATCTCGTACCCGTCGGCACGCGGGCTCCCTCCCGGCGTGGTGCCCGAGGGGGTGTTGATGACGAGGTCGACCTCGCCGTCGAGGATCCGCGCGACGATGGTCGGCTCGCCGTCCGGCCCGGGGCCCGAGGAGTGCTTGCGCACCACCGTCGCGCCCACGCCGTGCCGGCGGAGGATCTGGGCGGTTCCGGCGGTCGCCAGGATCGTGAAACCGAGCTCGGCCAGCCGCTTGACCGGGAACACCATGTGCCGCTTGTCGCGGTTGGCCAGGGAGACGAAGACCGAGCCGGACGCGGGCAGGCTGCCGTAGGTCGACAGCTGGGACTTGGCGAAGGCCGTGCCGAACTCCTCGTCCATCCCCATGACCTCCCCGGTGGAGCGCATCTCCGGCCCGAGGAGGGTGTCGACCCAGGTGCCGTCGGGAGCCCGGAACCGGTTGAAGGGCATCACCGCCTCCTTGACGGCCACCGGTCCGTCGGCGGGAAGGGAACGGCAGTCCCCGCGCTCGGGGAGCAGGCCCTCACGGCGCAGGTCGGCCACGGACGACCCGAGCATGACCCGCGCCGCCGCCTTCGCCAGCGGCACCGCGGTCGCCTTGGACACGAACGGCACCGTGCGGGAGGCGCGGGGGTTGGCCTCGAGCACGTAGAGCGTGTCCCCGGCCAGGGCGTACTGGACGTTGATCAGCCCCCGCACCCCGACGCCACGGGCGATGGCGAGCGTGGTGTCGAACACCCGGTCGATGTCCTCGACCCCGAGCGTGGACGGGGGCAGCGCGCACGCCGAGTCACCGGAGTGGATGCCGGCCTCCTCGATGTGCTCCATCACCCCGCCGAGGTAGAGCTCGGTGCCGTCGAAGAGCGCGTCGACGTCGATCTCGACCGCGTCGTCGAGGAACTCGTCGACCAGCACCGGGTGCTCGGGGCTGGCGTCGGTGGCGCGGTCGATGTAGGCCCGCAGGGTCTCGGTGTCGTAGACGATCTCCATCCCCCGGCCGCCGAGCACGTAGGACGGACGGACGAGCACCGGGTACCCGATGCGCTCGGCGATCTCGTGCGCCTCGGCGAACGAGGACGCGGTGCCGTGCCGGGGTGCGGGCAGCCCGGCGGCGTGCAGCACCCGGCCGAACGAGCCGCGGTCCTCGGCGAGGTGGATGGCCGCCGGGGACGTCCCCACGATCGGCACCCCGGCCGACTGCAGCCGGTTCGCCAGCCCGAGCGGCGTCTGGCCCCCGAGCTGGACGATGACGCCGGCCACCGGCCCAGCCTGCTGCTCGGCGTGCACCACCTCGAGGACGTCCTCCAGAGTCAGGGGCTCGAAGTACAGCCGGTCGGAGGTGTCGTAGTCGGTGGAGACCGTCTCTGGGTTGCAGTTGACCATGACGGTCTCGTACCCGGCGCGCCCCAGAGCCATGGCGGCGTGCACGCAGGAGTAGTCGAACTCGATGCCCTGCCCGATCCTGTTCGGGCCCGAGCCCAGGATGATCACGGCCGGGCGCTCGCGCGGAGCCACCTCCGTCTCGGCGTCGTACGAGGAGTAGTGGTAGGGCGTGCGGGCGGCGAACTCGGCGGCACAGGTGTCGACGGTCTTGTACACCGGGCGGACGTCCAGGGCGTGGCGGAGCCCTCGTACGACGTCCTCGCTCATCCCCCGCAACCGCGCCAGCTGGGCGTCGGAGAACCCGTGCCGCTTGGCGTGATGCAGCAGGTCCGCGTCGAGCCGCGGCGCAACCGCCACCTGCCCGGCGACCTCGGACAGCAGCGCGAGCTGGTCGAGGAACCAGGGGTCGATGCTCGTCGCAGCCGCCAGGTCGGCCACGTCGACCCCGACGTGCAGGGCCGCGGCCACGTCGGCGATCCGTCCGTCGTAGGGACGGCTCACCGCCTCCAGCAGGGCGGCTCGCTCGTCGGCGTCCATCGGGTCGGTGGGGAACCTCAGCTCGCTGCCCCGCTTCTCCACCGAGCGCAGCGCCTTCTGCAGCGCCTCGGTGAAGCTTCGTCCGATCGCCATCGCCTCGCCCACGGACTTCATGTGGGTGGTCAGCGTGTCGTCGGCGCCGGGGAACTTCTCGAAGGCGAACCGCGGCACCTTGACCACGACGTAGTCCAAGGTCGGCTCGAACGACGCGGGGGTCTCCGCCGTGATGTCGTTGGGGATCTCGTCGAGGGTGTAGCCGAGCGCGACCTTCGCCGCGATCTTTGCGATGGGGAAGCCCGTGGCCTTCGACGCGAGCGCGCTCGACCGAGACACCCGCGGGTTCATCTCGATGACGATCATCCGCCCGTCGGCAGGGTCGACGGCGAACTGGATGTTGCACCCGCCCGTGTCGACCCCGACGGCCCGGATGATCCCGATCGCCAGGTCTCGCATGCGCTGGTACTCGCGGTCGGTGAGCGTCATGGCCGGGGCCACCGTGATCGAGTCGCCGGTGTGCACGCCCATGGGGTCGAGGTTCTCGATCGAGCACACGATGACCACGTTGTCGGCGCGGTCCCGCATGACCTCGAGCTCGTACTCCTTCCAGCCGAGGATCGACTCCTCCAGCAGAACCTCGGTCGTCGGGCTCAGCGCCAGCCCGACACCGGCGATGCGACGCAGCTCGTCGGGGTCGCGCGCGACGCCGGACCCGGCCCCGCCCATGGTGAACGACGGGCGGACGACGACCGGGTAGGACAGCTCGTCGGCGGCGGCCAGGCACGCGTCCATGCTGTGGCAGATGCGGGACCGGGCGACCTCGCCACCGAGCTCGAGCACGATGGACTTGAACGACTCCCGGTTCTCCCCGCGCTGGATGGCATCCACCGACGCCCCGATGAGCTCGACGTCGTACTTCTCCAGCACGCCGGAGGCGTGCAGGGCCACCGCGGTGTTGAGGGCCGTCTGCCCTCCGAGGGTCGCCAGCAGCGCGTCCGGGCGTTCCGCGGCGATGACCCGCTCGACGAACTCCGGGGTGATGGGCTCGACGTAGGTCGCGTCGGCGAACTCGGGGTCGGTCATGATCGTCGCCGGGTTGCTGTTGACGAGGACGACGCGCAGGCCCTCGGCCCGCAGGACGCGGCAGGCCTGGGTGCCGGAGTAGTCGAACTCGCAGGCCTGCCCGATGACGATGGGGCCCGACCCGATGACGAGCACCGAGGAGATGTCGTCGCGGCGCGGCATCAGCGTTCCCCCATCATCGCCGTGAAGCGGTCGAACAGGTAGGCGGCGTCGTGCGGACCGGCGGCCGCCTCCGGGTGGTACTGCACGGAGAAGGCCCGGACCCGCGCGCCGTCGGTGAGCTCGAGCCCCTCGACGACCTCGTCGTTGAGGCAGACGTGGGAGACGCGCGCGGCACCGTAGGGGGTGTCGACCTCGCGATCCATCGGCGCGTCCACGGCGAACCCGTGGTTGTGCGCGGTGATCTCGACCTTGCCGGTGCGCAGGTCCTGCACCGGCTGGTTGATGCCGCGGTGCCCGAAGCGCAGCTTGTAGGTGTCGAAGCCCAGGGCCCGGCCGAAGAGCTGGTTGCCGAAGCAGATCCCGAAGAACGGCAGCTCCGCGTCGAGCACCTCGCGGAGCAGGTCGACGGCGCGGTCGGCGGTGGCCGGGTCGCCGGGGCCGTTGGAGAAGAACACCCCGTCCGGCTCGACGGCGAGCACGTCGGCCAGCCCGGACCGGGCCGGCAGCACGTGCACCTCGATCCCGCGCTCGGCCATCCGGTGCGGGGTCATCGCCTTGATCCCCAGGTCGAGGGCGGCCACGGTGAACCGGCGCTCCCCCACCGCGGGCACCAGGTAGGGCTGCGGGGTGGACACGTCGTCGGTGAGGTCGGCCCCGGCCATGGGCGGGCTGGCGAGCACCCGGCCCAGCAGCGCCTGCGGGTCCGTCTCCTCCGTGGAGACCCCGACCCGCATGGCGCCGCGGTCCCGCAGGTGCCGGGTGAGGGCCCGGGTGTCGATGCCGCTGATGCCCACGATGCCGGCGTCACGGAGGTCGTCGTCGAGCGTGCGTGCGGCCCGCCAGGAGGACGCCACCCGGGAGGGGTCGCGGACGACGTACCCGGCGACCCAGATCCGCCGCGACTCCGGGTCCTCGTCGTTGACGCCGGTGTTGCCGATGTGCGGGGCGGTCTGGACGACCACCTGCCGGTGGTAGGACGGGTCGGTGAGGGTCTCCTGGTACCCGGTCATCCCGGTGGCGAAGACCGCCTCCCCGAACGTCTCGCCCGGGGAGCCGTAGGCCTGGCCCCGGAACACCCGGCCGTCCTCGAGCACCAGCAACGCGGGTTCCACTCAGGTCACCTTCCTGCAGAGCGAGTCGACGGCGCGGACGAGGGTGTCCGCGTCGGCCGCGTAGCGCGGCCGGAAGCCGGAGTCGAGCACGGTGTCCCCCAGCGTCCAGGTCCACACGACGAGCCCTCCGGTCTCGGTGACCCGTCCGGCGAGGCCGGTGTCGCGCCGGACGCCGCGCAGCGACGCCGCCGGCACCCACAGGGGTGGGCCGCCGTCACGGTCGAGCAGCAGCCCCGAGGGGTGCACGCCCAGCGTCGCCCCGGCCCGTGCGCCGAGGCCGTGCGGGACGACCCGCTCCAGCCAGTGCTCGGCCAGCACGGTGCCCACGTACACCCCCTCCGCCTCGACCCCCGGCCGCCCGAGGTCCGCCGGGGGCGAGGTGGGAGCCGGCAGGTCGGCCTGCCGGCGCGAGCGGCTCTGCCACCCGCGGCGCATGCCCGCCCACGCCAGGCCGACGACGGCCACGATGAGCAGCAGGCCCGGCAGCTGCTCGGCACTCACGCGCGCCCCCCGAAGGTTCGCCGTCCACGGAGGAACGTCGCGACCACCGCACCGGGCAGGCTGAGCCCGGCGTAGGGGATGTTCCGGGACCTCGACAGCGAGTCCGCGGCCTGCACGGTGCGTCGGGCGGTGGGGTCGACGAGGGTCAGGGTGGCCGGCTCCCCGACCTCCAGCGGCCGCCCATGGTCGGGCAACCGGCCGATGCGGGCCGGCCGCACCGACATCCGGTCGGCCACCCCGGCCCAGTCCAGCTTGCCGGGCTCGACCATGGTGTGCTGCACGACGGCGAGCGCGGTCTCGAGGCCGAGCATGCCGAACGCGGCGCTCGCCCACTCGCAGTCCTTCGCCTCCCGGGGGTGCGGGGCGTGGTCGGTGGCGACGACGTCGATGGTGCCGTCGGCGAGGCCCTCCTGAAGCGCGGCGACGTCCTCGGCCGAGCGCAGCGGCGGGTTCACCTTGTACACCGGGTCGTAGGTCGCGGCGAGGTCCTCGGTGAGCATGAGGTGGTGCGGTGTTGCCTCCGCGGTCACGGGCCACCCCTTCGCCTTGGCCCACCGTACGAGGTCGACCGCCCCGGCGGTCGAGACGTGGCAGATGTGCACCCGGCTCGACACGTGCGCGGCCAGCAGGATGTCCCGGGCGATGATCGCCTCCTCGGCCACCGCCGGCCACCCGGCGAGCCCGAGCCGCCCGGACAGCTCGCCCTCGTTCATCTGGGCACCGGCCGTCAGCGCCGGCTCCTGGGCGTGCTGGGCGACCACGCCGTCGAAGGCCTTGACGTACTCCAGCGCTCGACGCATGAGGGCGGCATCGGAGACGCAGTGGCCGTCGTCGGAGAACACCCTGACCCGGGCGGCGGACTCGGCCATCGCCCCCAGCTCGGCGAGCTGGCGTCCAGCGAGGCCCACCGTGACCGCGCCGACCGGGTGGACGTCGCAGTGCCCGGCGTCCCGTCCGAGTCGCCAGACCTGCTCGACCACGCCGGCGGTGTCCGCGACGGGCTCGGTGTTCGCCATGGCGTGCACGGCCGTGAAGCCGCCGGCCGCCGCGGCAGCCGTCCCGCTCTCGACCGTCTCGGCGTCCTCGCGTCCCGGCTCCCGCAGGTGGGTGTGCAGGTCCACCAGGCCGGGCAGGGCGAGAAGACCGTCGGCGTCGACGACCGCGGCGCCCGCCGGTGCGCTCAGGTGCCCCAGCTCGGTGATGACGCCGCGGTCGAGAAGCAGGTCCGCCCGGGGGCCCCCGAGCAGCGACGCCCCCCGAACCAGCACGGTCATCGATCCTCCTCCGCCGCGCCGCTGCCTCCGAGCAGCAGGTAGAGCACCGCCATCCGGACGAGGACACCGTTGCCGACCTGCTCGACGATGACGGACCGGTCGCTGTCGGCGACGTCTGCGGTGATCTCCATCCCGCGGTTCATCGGGCCCGGGTGCAGCACGATGGCATGGTCGGGCAGCAGGCGGAGCCGGCCGGAGTCCAGCCCGTAGCGCCGGGCGTACTCCCGGGCGGACGGGAAGAACGAGGCGGCCATCCGCTCGTGCTGGACCCGCAGCATCGTGACCGCGTCCGCCTTGGCCAACGCCGGGTCGAGCTCGTAGGAGACCTGGCATGGCCAGGACTCGACCCCCACCGGCAGCAGGGTGGGCGGCCCGACGAGCGTCACCTGGGCGCCCAGCAGGCTGAGCAGCTCGACGTTGCTGCGGGCGACGCGGCTGTGCAGCACGTCTCCGACGATCACCACCCGCCGGCCCGCGAGGTCACCGAGGTGGCGGCGCATCGTGAACGCGTCGAGCAGCGCCTGGGTCGGGTGCGCGTGGGTGCCGTCGCCGGCGTTCACGATGCGGGCCGAGACCCAGCCGGCGTGGGCCAGCCGGTGCGGGGCGCCGCTGGCGGAGTGCCGCACGACGATCGCGTCGGCTCCCATCGCCTCCAGCGTGAGGGCGGTGTCCTTGAGGCTCTCGCCCTTCGACACGCTCGAGCCCTTGGCGGAGAAGTTGATGACGTCGGCCGACAGCCGCTTGGCGGCGAGCTCGAACGACGTCCGGGTGCGGGTGGAGTCCTCGAAGAACAGGTTGACCACGGTGCGTCCGCGCAGCGTCGGCAGCTTCTTGATGGCCCGGTCGGTCAGCCGGGCCATCTCCTCGGCGGTGTCGAGGATGCGGACGGCCTCCTCGCGGTCGAGGTCGGCGATGGTGAGCAGGTGCTGCATCAGCGCTCCTCCCGGACGAGCACGACCTCGTCGACGTCGTCGGTCTCGCGCAGCTGCACTCTGACCGCCTCCGCCCGCGAGGTCGGCACGTTCTTGCCGACGTAGTCCGCTCGGATCGGCAGCTCGCGATGGCCGCGGTCGACGAGCACCGCGAGCTGGACGGCCCGGGGGCGTCCGATGTCGTCGAGGGCGGTCAGCGCGGCCCGTACGGTGCGTCCGGAGTACAGGACGTCGTCGACGACGACGACGACCTTGTCGTCCACGCCGTCCGCCGGGATGTCGGTGCGCTCGAGGGCGCGGGCCGGCCGCATCCGCAGGTCGTCCCGGTACATGGTGACGTCGAGCGACCCCACGGGCACCGACGACTCCACCGCGGCGATGCGCTCGGCCAGCCTGCGGGCCAGGGGAACCCCGCGCCGGGGGATGCCCAGCAGGACGACGTCGCCGGCGCCCTTGTTGCGTTCGAGGATCTCGTGGCCGATGCGGGTGAGGGCCCGCGCGATGTCGGTCTCCGACAACAGCACGTGCGGGCTGTCGCCGGACCGTGGTGCGTGCGACACGCAACCCCCTTCCCCGCCTCACGGGACGGGCTTAAAGGACTTCGGGGCCGACGCTAGCAAGCCACACTCAGGCGCGGTACACCCGGCTCAGCACGGCCACCAGGAGTCGCTCCACCAGCGCGGTGGGGGCGGCCTCCAGCAGGGCGTTGACCTCCGCCATGCGGTCGGGGAGCACCGGTCCCCCCGGCGTCGCGGCGAGCCCGGCGAGGGCGAGCAGCCCGTCCACAGCCGCGTCGTCGAGCGCTGCAGGGTCCAGCGCAGCGGCAGCGGCGACCAGCTGCGGGTCGGGTTCCACCCGGCCCAGGCGGCGGGCGGCCTGCACCGACTCCTCGAGTGCGGTCACGAAGGTGTCGAGGCGCGCGGCGAGCGCACCGGTCACCGTGATGTGGAAGGTGGACGGGCCCCCCAGCCGAGCCGGCTGCGCCTGCAGCGGCCAGCCACGGGCGGCCATCTCGTCGACGACGACGCGGATGTCGGGCCCGTCCGGGTCGGCTGCATCGGTGACCGCCAGCAACGTGGATGGAGGCGAGGCGACCACCCGTAGCCCGTCGATCCGCTCGACAGCATCCGCGAGACGGAGGGTGGCCGCGCGGGCGACCAGGGCGAGCTCTCTCATCCCGTCGAGCCCCAGGTGCTGGAGCACCGCCCAGGCGGCCGCCGCCGACCCCACGGAGCGGCTCGACAGCAGGGTGTTGTTGACCAGCGGGTACCCGGGCCAGCCCGCGTCGGCGAACCAGTGCTGCCGGCGCATCGGCTCCTCGGCGTGCAGCAGCACCGACACGCCCTTCGGTGCGTACCCGTACTTGTGCAGGTCCACCGACGCCGACGTCACGCCCGGGACCGACAGGTCGACCGGTGTCAGCCCCTCGGACTCCCGGACGAACGGCAGCACCCAGCCACCGATGCACAGGTCGAGGTGGCAGGGCACGCCACGGTCGGCGGCCAGCGCCGCCACCGGAGCGACGGGGTCGACGGTCCCGTGGGCGTACTCGGGGGCCGAGACGACGACGAGGGCGGTGCGCTCGTCGAGGCGGGTGGCCACGTCGGCCGGGTCGAGGGCGAAGGTGTGCGGGTCGACCGGGACGTCGACGAGCTCGAGGTCGAACAGGTGCGCCCCCTTGCGGAACGCCGGGTGCGCGGTGGTGGGGACCAGCAGCCGGGCGCGGCCGCCGGGGTCGCCCCTACGGGCCCGCCACGCCTCCCGGGCCCCCAGCACGGCGAGCAGGCAGGATTCGGTGCCGCCGCTGGTCACCGTCCCGGGGGTGTGCTCGTGGCCGCCGTGGACGAGCGCGGTGGCGGCGACCAGGTCGTTCTCGACGGCCGGGATGCTGGGGAACGCCGTCGGGTCCAGCCCGTTGGTCCCGATCATCGCCGTGGACGCGGCGGCGACGAGGTCGCGGATCTCCGGCCGGCCGGACTCGAAGTGGTACGACGTGGCGCGGTCGACCGGCAGGTCGCCCTGGCGACGGCGGTGCAGCTCGGCCAGGACGTCCTCGACGGGCAGGCCGCGCTGGGGAAGGGGGATCATGAGTTGACGACCTCCGGGGTGGTCAGGGTCTGCAGGCGCTCCTGGGTCAGGTCGTACCGCAGGACGAGGGGGACGCTGAGGGCGGCGAGGACGGCGGGCAGCAGCGAGAAGGCCAGCACGATGCCGGTGACGGCGGAGTCGGGCTGCAGGGCCGTCTCGGCCTCGGTGGTGGACAGGAACCCGGTTGCGGCGAGCACGAGCGCCACGATCGCCGGGCCCAGGGCGAAGCCGGTCGTCTCCCCCGCGGTCCACAGCCCGGTGAACATCCCGGCGCGCTGCTGGCCGGAGGAGGCGGCGTCGGCGGCCAGCGTGTCGGGAAGCATGGACAGGGGGAACATCTGCATCCCGGCGTAGGCCACGCCGACCACGCCGACGACCACGTACACGGCCACCGGCGGGTAGGACCGGGCCAGGGTGAGCGCGACCGTCCCGAGCAGGAACAGCACCGTGGCCACGAGGAACCCACGCTGCTTGCCCATCCGGCGGCCCAGGGTCCGCCACGCCGGCATCACCAGCAGCGCCGGTCCGACCAGGCAGCCGAACAGGACGCTGGTGAGGGCCGCGTCCCCGAGCACGTACTCGGCCACGTAGACGGCAGCGGCCAGCATCGTGCCGGTGGCCAGCGCCTGCAGCACGAAGGCGCCGAGGAGCATCCCGAACCAGCGGTTCTGCCGCACCGCCCGCAGCTGCTCCGACAGCGTCGCACCCACCTGCGGCACTCCGTAGCCGCGGGTGGACCGGGTGCCCACCCACGCGCCGACCAGCGAGACTCCGAGCAGCACGCCGACGACCAGCCCCATGACGAGGTAGCCGGACCGGCCACCGCCGCCGGCGTCGACGAGCAGCGGCGCTGCCACGCCGAACAGCAGGATGGCCAGGGTGAGGAACACGATCCGCCACGCCATCACGTCGATGCGCTCGGTGTAGTCGTCGGTGATCTCGGCGGGCATGGCGAGGTAGGAGACCTGGAACATCGAGAAGGCCGTGACCGAGGCGACGAAGAAGACCCCGACCCAGATGGCCGCGGACCCTCCGGCCAGAGCGCCGGGCGCGGCGAAGGTGAGCACGAACGCCACCGGCAGCAAGGCTCCGCCGGCCAGCAGCCACGGTCGCCGCGAGCCCCGCCGCAGCATGGTGCGGTCGGACAGCCCCCCGAGCACCGGGTCGATCACGACGTCCCAGAGCTTGGGGATGAACACGATGACCCCGGCCACCGCGGCCGCCACCCCGAGGGTGTCGGTGAGGTAGAAGAGCAGGAGCAGCCCGGGGACGGTGCCGAACCCGCCGGTGCCGAACGAGCCGACGGCGTACCCCACCCTCTGCCCGCGGCTCAGCCGTGCCACGAGCGGTGATACTGCCCTACCAGGGCGGTGCTCGTCAGCGGTCCGCCGAATCGGGGTATGGGTGGCGACGGAGCCTGCCGACTACTCCGAGACCGACGTCCCGCCGTTCTGAACCAGGGAGTCCTTGAGGGTGGCGATGCGCGAGAGCAACCCGTTGACGAAGGGCGGTGACTGCTCGGTGGACAGCTCGGTGACGAGCCGGACCGCCTCGGAGATCGCGACGCTGTCGGGGACGTCGTCGCGCCACAGCAGCTCGTAGACCGCGAGCCGCAGCACGTTGCGGTCGACCGCAGGCATGCGGTCGAGGTCCCAGCCCTCGGCGTAGGTGGCGAGCACCTCGTCGATCCGCGCCTGGTGGTGGGCGACGCCCTCGACGAGCTCGGTGGTGTACGGGTTGACCGGCGGCTGGGTCGGGTCCCGCTCGGCCGCCTGCGTGCGCGCCGGCAGCGTGTCACCGAGCGGCAGGCCCCGCGCGTCGCACTCGAACAGCACGTCGAGGGCGCGCTTGCGTGCCTTGCCGCGGGCGCTCACCCTCAGGCGCGGCCGAGGTAGGAGCCGTCGCGGGTGTCGACCTTGACCGTCTCCCCCTGGGTGATGAAGAGCGGGACCTGGATCTGGTGGCCGGTCTCGAGGGTGGCGGGCTTCGTCCCGCCGGTCGAGCGGTCCCCCTGCAGCCCGGGCTCGGTGTAGGTGACCGTGAGCGCGACCGAGGCGGGCAGCTCCACGAACAGCGGGGAGCCCTCGTGCAGGCCCACGACTGCCTCCTGGTTCTCCAGCATGAAGTGCGAGGCGTCGCCCACCGTCGCCGCCGGGACGGTGATCTGGTCGTAGGACTGCATGTCCATGAACACGAAGTCCTCGCCGTCGCTGTACAGGTACTGCATCGTGCGCTTGTCGACCGTGGCGGTGTCGACCTTGACGCCGGCGTTGAAGGTCTTGTCCACCACCTTGCCGGACAGCACGTTCTTCAACCTCGTCCGCACGAACGCCCCGCCCTTCCCGGGCTTGACGTGCTGGAACTCCACCACGGTCCACAGCTGGCCGTCGAGGTTGAGCACCATGCCGTTCTTCAGGTCGTTCGTCGTCGCCATCGTCAGTCCACCACAACACAAGCCTTGGTCGTCGGGGTCAGCACCACCACCGCGTCTCCTCCGACGTCGACGGTGTCCTCGATCCGGACGCCACCCCGGTCCGGCAGGTAGATGCCGGGTTCCACGGTGACGATGCTGCGAGCCGCCAGTGTACTGGCCGGCGGAGCGGACGCGGCCAGCCAGGGAGGCTCGTGGATCTCCAGGCCGACGCCGTGCCCGAGCCCGTGCGTGAAGAAGGCCCCGAACCCGGCATCCTCCACCACCCGGCGGGCGGCGCGGTCGACGTCCACCAGGCGCGCCTCGGGCGCCAGTGCCTCGAGGCCGGCGCGCTGGGCCGCGGCGACCACGTCGTAGACCTCGCGCTGCCAGTCGGTCGGCTCGCGGCCCACCACGACCGTGCGTGTGCAGTCGGAGTGGTAGCCGTCGACCCGCGCCCCGAAGTCCAGGGTCAGCAGGTCGCCGCGGTCGACCACCCGTGACCCGGGCCGGTGGTGGGGCACCGCCCCGTTCGGTCCGGCGGCGACGATCGACGTGAACGCCAGCCCCTCGGCGCCGAGCCTCAGCATGCGCGCCTCGAGGTCGCGCGCCAGGTCGAACTCGCTGCGGCCGGCCACCGGCCCGCTGAGCAGACCGTCCAGCGCCGCGGCGGCGAGCTCGCAGGCCTCGGCCACGAGCGCGACCTCGTCCGGCTCCTTCACCGCTCGCAGCGCTTCCACAGCCTGCTCCAGGTCCACCAGGCGCACCGCGTCATCGGCGGCGGACGCCAGCGCATCCCCCAGGGTGAGGGTGACGACGTGGCGCTCGACGCCGAGGGTCCGTAGGCCTGCCTCGGCGGCGCGCTGCACGAGCGTGACACCGACGGCCCGCGCCGTGACGACCTCGAGGTCGGGGCACAGGTGTCGGGCGGCCTCGGCGTAGCGGTCGTCCGTGGCGAGCACTGCGTCCCCGGACGCCGGCACGAGCACCGCCGCGTTGCTGCTGTCCAGCCCGGTGAGGTAGCGCACGTTCACCGGGTGGGTCACCAGCGCGGCATCCAGGTCGCGGTCGCGCAGGCGCTCGGTCAGCCGGGAACGGCGCGAGGTGAGGTCGGGCACGCCCCCATCTTCTCTAGGGTGGCGGGGTGCGGCGCACCCGGGCGGGCCTGATGGTGGTGGTCGCCCTCGTTGCGGCGCCGCTGACGGCCTGCACCGGTGCCCTGCCCGACCCGGCGCCGGTCGCGGAGGATCTCGCTGCCGGGCTCACCGACGGGGACCTCGGCGCCGTCCCCTTCGCCCCGACGAGCGGCGGGAAGGCCTCCGACGAGCTGACGGAGGTCTTCTCCGGGCTCGGCCAGGCGACCCGCCGGGTCGAGGTCGTCGGGGTCGAGCCCGTCGAGGGCCCCGACGGGAGCCGGCAGGCCGAGGCCGATCTGGTGTACTCGTGGGACCTCGACGGGCCTGGCCCTGCCGAGCCCGGCTGGAGCTACCCGGCGTCGGCGACGCTCGCCTACGACGACGAGGCCGGGGCCTGGCAGGTCGTGTGGTCCCGCGCGGTGGTCCACCCCGAGCTCGGGGCCGACGAGACGCTCGTGCTGGAGCGGGTCCAGCCGCGGCGGGCCGAGGTGCGCGGGGCGGGCGGGGCTCCCCTGGTGGTGGACCGCGACGTCGAACGGGTCGGGCTGGACAAGGTGCGGCTCGGCGACGCCGACCCCGATGCCGCCGCTCGCGCTCTGGCCGGTGCCGTCGGTGTCGATCCCGACGCCTACGCCGAGCGGGTGCTCGCCGCCGGTGACGAGGCCTTCGTCGAGGCGGTCGTGCTCCGCAGCACCGACGCCGAGCCCCTGCGGGTCGCCGTCGAGGCGATCCCCGGCGGCCGGTTCCTTCCCGGCACGCTGCCCCTGGCCCCGACCCGCGAGTTCGCCCGCGCCCTCCTCGGGACCGTCGGTACGGCCACCGCGGAGGTCGTCGAGGCCTCGGGCGGCGCGGTCGCAGCCGGGGACGTGGTGGGTCTCTCCGGGCTGCAGGCGGCCTACGACGAGCAGCTGCGCGGGTTGCCGGGGTTCACCGTGCGCACCCGCGACGCCGACGGTGCCCGTGGCGACGCGCTGGTCAGCGAGGGGCCCGTGCCCGGGGAGCCGCTGCAGCTCAGCCTCGACCCGAGGCTGCAGCAGCTCGCGGACGACGAGCTCGCCGACGTCGGCCCGCCCAGTGCGCTCGTGGCGCTGCGCCCGAGCGACGGCCAGGTGCTGGCGGTGGCGTCCGGCCCCGGCGGCGGGGACTACTCGACGGCCACGCTGGGTCGCTACGCCCCGGGGTCGGTGTTCAAGGTCGTCACGTCCCTGGCGCTGCTGCGGGCGGGTCTGACCGAGCAGAGCCCCCTGCCCTGCGCCGCGCAGGTGAGCATCGACGGGAAGGTCTTCGGCAACTACTCCGGCTACCCCGCCTCCTCGATCGGTGACATCCCGCTCATCGAGGCCTTCGCGCAGTCGTGCAACACCGCGTTCGTGTCCCAGGTCGACCTCGTCGACGGCGAGGGCCTGAGCGAGGCGGCCGGGTCGCTGGCCGTCGGCGGCTGGCCGGACATCGGGTTCGAGGCGTTCCCCGGCTCCGTCGGGGATCCGCAGAGCCGGGTCGACCGGGCCGCCAGCCTCATCGGGCAGGGCGAGGTCCTGGTCTCACCGCTGGCCGCCGCGGCGATGGCCGCCTCGACGTCGGGACGCGTCGTGGTCCCGTGGCTCGTCGGGGACGACCCGCCGGCCGGCTCCACGGAGGACGCGGCAGGCCCGGAGGAGTCCGCGGCTCTGCTGGCGATGATGAGGGCTGCCGTGACCTCGGGCACGGCGGGCGTGGTCGCCGACGTGCCGGGAGGACCGGTCGCGGCGAAGACTGGCACCGCCGAGTTCGGGTCCGATACCCCACCGGACACGCACGGCTGGATGGTCGCCGTGCAGGGCGACCTGGCGGTGGCGGTGTTCGTGGAGAGCGAGGCCTCGGGTGCTGCGACCGCGGGACCGATCCTGGCTAGCTTCCTGACGGCCGCAGCAAGGACGGGATGACCCGCAGCGCCAGCCGGTAGGAGTCCAGGCCGAAGCCCGCGATGGTCCCGGTGGCCACACCGGCGACGACGCTGGTGTGCCGGAACGACTCCCGCCGGGACGGGTTCGTCAGGTGCACCTCCACCAGCGGGCCCCGCAGCTGGGCGCACGCGTCGCGCAGCGCGTAGGAGTAGTGGGTGAAGGCGGCGGGGTTGAGCACGACGGCGACCCCGGCGTCGGCGGCGTCGTGCAGCCAGCCGACCAGCTCGGCCTCGTCGTCGGTCTGCCTCACCTGCACGGTCAGCCCGACCTCCGCCGCAGCCTCCTCGCACGCTGCGACGAGGTCGTCGTGCGTGGCCGCCCCGTACACCTCGGGTTCCCGGCTGCCGAGCCGGCCCAGGTTCGGTCCGTCGAGCACCCAGACGTCGGTCATGGCTCCTCCTCGTCGGCCACCTCGGCGAACGCCGCGGCCAGCAGCTGCGGGTCCGGGCCGTCGAGGATCGTCGGACGTGCCAGCCCGTCGAGCACGACGAACCGGAGCCTGTCGCCGCGGGCCTTCTTGTCCACCCGCATCCCCTCCAGCAGCGCCGGCCAGGCGCTCGCCCGGTACCGAGTCGGCAGCCCGAGCGACGACAGGATGGTGCGGTGCCGGTCGGCGGTGTCGTCGTCGAGCCGTCCGGCCAGCCGGCCGAGCTCGGCCGCGTAGACCAGTCCCACGGCGACGGCGGCTCCGTGGCGCCAGTGGTAGGACTCCACGCGCTCGATGGCGTGGCCGAGCGTGTGGCCGTAGTTGAGCACCTCCCGAGTCACCCCGGTGGTGGCCGTCTCGGTGAGGTCGGCGGCCACGACCGAGGCCTTGACCCGCACGGCCCGCTCGACGAGGTCGGCGGTGACCGGCGAGCGGCGGGACGCTGCCGCGGGGTCGGCCTCGATGATGTCGAGGATCGTCGGGTCGGCGATGAAGCCGGCCTTGACCACCTCGGCCAGCCCGGACACGAACTCTCCGGCAGGCAGGGTCTCCAGGGCAGCGAGGTCGCACAGGACGCCGGCCGGCGGGTGGAAGGCCCCGACGAGGTTCTTCCCCTCGGGGACGTTCACCGCGGTCTTGCCGCCGATCGCGGCGTCGACCATCCCCAGCAGGGTCGTGGGGACGAGCACCAGCCGTACCCCGCGCAGCCAGCAGGCGGACACGAACCCGGCGAGGTCGGTCACCGCTCCCCCGCCCACACCCACGACGACGTCGGAACGGGTGAACCGGCACCGCCCGAGGACCGACCACACGAACTCGGCGACCGCGACACGCTTGGCCTCCTCGGCGTCGGGCACCTCGACGGCGTGCGCCTCGTAGCCGACGGCGGCGAGGTCGGCCCGCACCTTCTCCCCCGTGGCGCGCAGGGCCCGGCTGTGTACGACGGCGACCTGGCGTGCCTCGGGACCGACCAGGTCGGGCAGCAGGGAACCCAGCGTGGTGCCGATGACGACGTCGTACGGGGAGGGGCCGCCGACGCGGACGCGCCGCTCGGTCATGGACGGCCTCGCTCGACGAGCGCCTCGACCTGGTCCGCCACGGACCCGGGGTCGGAGTCGCTGGTGTCGACCACGTGGTCGGCGACCTCGAGGTAGAAGGGACGGCGGGCCTCCATGAGGGCCGCCAGCCGTGCCCGCGGGCTCTCCAGCAGCAGCGGCCGGTCGCGGGACAGCCCGACCCGGCGGACGGCGGCCGCCAGGGAGACGTCGAGGAGCACCACCACCTGCTCATGCAGCGCCACGCGGGTCTGCTCGTCGGCCACCGCGCCTCCGCCGAGCGCCAGCACCCCCTGGTGCTCGGCCAGGGCGGTGCGCACGGCGTCGGCCTCGACGGCCCGGAAGGCGGCCTCCCCGTGGGTGATGAAGATGTCGGCGATCGTCGTGCCGAAGCGGGCGGAGACGTCGTCGTCGGTGTCGCGGAACGGCACCGTCCACCGACGGGCCAGGGCCTTGCCGACGCTGGTCTTGCCGGCACCCGGCGGCCCCACCAGCACGAGCAGGTCCGGCCTCATCGCACCGGGAGCGCAGCCAGGTACGCGGCGTGGTTGCGGGCTGTCTCGGCGACCGAGTCGCCACCGAACTTCTCCAGCACGGCGTCGGCCAGCACGAGCGCGACCATGGCCTCCGCGACGATCCCCGCCGCGGGCACGGCGCACACGTCCGAGCGCTGGTTGATCGCGACGGCCGGCTCACCGGTGGCGACGTCGACGGTCGCCAGTGCCCGCGGCACCGTGCTGATCGGCTTCATCGCCGCCCGGACCCGCAGCACCTCGCCCGTGGAGATGCCGCCCTCGGTTCCGCCGGAGCGACCGGTGCGTCGACGGACGCCCTGCTCCGCCGGCTCCATCTCGTCGTGCGCGGCGGAACCGCGCACGCGGGCGAGGGCGAACCCGTCCCCCACCTCGACACCCTTGATCGCCTGCACACCCATGAGGGCCGCGGCCAGCCGCGCGTCCAGCCTCCGGTCCCAGTGGACATGGCTGCCCAGCCCCGGCGGCAGGCCGTAGGCGAGCACCTCCACGACCCCGCCGAGCGTGTCCCCCGCCTTGCGGCACTCGTCGATGGCCTCGACCATCAAGGCGCCGGCGTCGGGGTCGGCGCAGCGCACGGGGTCCGTGTCCAGCTCGGGGACATCGTCGGGCACGGGCTGGGTGCCCGGCGCGGCGGCCACGCCTCCGATCTCCACGGTGTGGGAGACCAGGCGGGCACCGACGGCCTGGGCGAGGAAGGCCGCGGCCACCTGACCCAGCGCCACCCGGGAGGCGGTCTCTCGGGCGCTGGCACGCTCGAGCACCGGCCGTGCGTCGTCGAAGCCGTACTTCTGCATGCCGGCGAGGTCGGCGTGGCCGGGGCGGGGGCGGGTCAGCGGGGCGTTGCGGGCGAGCCCGGCAAGCACGTCGGGGGCGACCTCGTCGGCGGCCATCACCTGCTCCCACTTCGGCCACTCGGTGTTGCCCACGCGGAGGGCGACGGGGCTGCCGAGGGTCAGGCCGTGCCGGACGCCCCCGAGCAGCTCGACCTCGTCCTGCTCGAAGGCCATCCGCGCGCCGCGGCCGTGGCCGAGCCGTCGGCGGGCCAGGGCGGCGGACACGTCGGCGGTGCTGACCGACACGCCGGCCGGCATCCCCTCGAGGATCGCCACCAGGGCGGGGCCGTGGGACTCCCCCGCAGTCAGCCAGCGCAGCACGCGAGCCATCCTCCCATCACGACAGGTACCACGCCGCGACCGGCTCGGCCCAGGCCACGGCGAGCAGCGCCCCGAGGAGCATCGACGGGCCGAACGGCACCACGCTGCGGCGCGTCGCCCGCCGCAGCGCGAGCAGCACGATCGCGACCAGGCCGCCGACGAGGAACGCGGCGATCGTGCCGACGACGACCGCGGCCCAACCGAGCCAGCCCAGGTGCAGGCCGAGAGCCGCGGCGAGCTTGACGTCGCCGAGGCCCAGCCCCGCGGGGTAGGCCAGCGCCATGAGCAGGTACAGCAGCAGCAGCCCGCCGGCGGCCGCCCAGGCTCGGGGGTAGGAGGCCTGCGCGTCGGTCCCGGGGGCCAGCGCGGCCACCCCCAGCAGCACGGCACCCACCAGCAGGGCAGGCACGGTGAGCCGGTCGGGGAGCAGGTGGCGGCGCAGGTCGACGTACCCCATCGCGGTGCCGAGCAGGCCGAGGGTGACGAAGGCGACGAGGTCGGGCTGGCCGGCCCGGGCCCATCCCAGGACGGCCCCGACGAGGGCCGCCGCAGCGGCCAGCCGCGCCGGCAGGCCGGGGGTGGAGGCCACCTCGCGGTACGTCGGGGGCTCGTCCGGGAGGCGCTCGGGGATCGCCCCGACGAGCCGCGGGAGGAACCAGCCGAGCACCCCGCTGACCCCCGCGGCCGTCGCGGCCCAGGCCGCCGGGGTCACCGAGGCCCTCGGTCGAGCGCGGCGCGCAGCACGCCTACGGGGACCGGCCGGCCGGTCATGAGCTGCACCTGGCCGACAGCCTGGTGCACGAGAAGGTCCAGCCCGCTGCGCACGACCCCACCAGCCTCCGCCCAGGCCTGCGCCAGCCGCGTCGGCCACGGGTCGTACACGACGTCGAGCAGCGCCCCCGGAGCCCGCGGCACCTCGTCCGCGAGCGCGTCCGCCGCCCCTGGCGGTGTCGTCGCGACCACGATCGGGGCGCGCAGGTGCTCACCCGCCCGCTCCCAGGGCTCGATGCTCAGCCGCACGCCGACGGCCGCCGCGACTGCGAGCAGCCGCTCGGCCCGGGTGGGGGTGCGCACACACACCACCACGTCGCCGGCGAGCCGGGACAGGGCGGCGACGGCCGAGGCGGCCGTGGAGCCGCCGCCGAGCACGGTGGCCGCCGAAGCGCGGCGCGCTCCCACTTCGGACAGGGCGGCGACGATGCCCGCCACGTCGGTGTTGTGCGCCGAGAGTCGGCCGGGCTCGAGCAGCAGGGTGTTCGCCGCACCGGTGGCGTCGACGAGCGCGGAGCGGTCGTCGGCCAGCAGGGCTGCGCGCTCCTTGAGAGGCATCGTGAGCGAGAGGCCGCGCCAGGTCGCGTCGAGGCCGGCCAGGAACGCGTCGAGGCCGCCCTCGGCGACCTCGATCGCCTCGTAGCGCCAGGGCAGGCCCAGGTGGGCGTAGGCCGCCCGGTGCAGCACCGGGCTGAGGGAGTGTGCGACTGGTGCACCGATAACGGCGCACCGACGCGGGACTGGCTGGCTCAGCGGGGGTTCTCCGCGAGCCAGCGCTGCAGCACGGCGACGTTCTGCTCGTGCTCGGCGAACGTCTCGGCGTACCTGGTCTCGCCCGTGTCGAGGTTGACGGTGACGAAGTACCGCCACGGGCCCGGTGTGGGCGACAGCGTCGCCTCCAACGCCTGCTCGCCCGGGGAGTTGATGGGGCCCGGCGGCAGCCCGGGGTTGGCGTAGGTGTTGTACGGGGAGTCGATGGCGCGCTGCTCGTCGGTGGTGAACACGGTGTAGACCCCGTTGGCGTAGGCGACCGTGGAGTCCATCTGCAGCGGCTGGCCGTCGGCGAGGCGGTTGTAGATGACCTGCGCGATCTTGCCGAAGTCCTCGGGCAGGCGTGCCTCGGCCTGGACGATGCTCGCCACCGTGACGACCTCCCGCGGGGTGAGGCCGACGTCGGCCGCCCGCTCCTCCAGCGACAGCCGCTCGGCCACCTCGGTGAACTTCGCGGTCATCGCGGCCATCGCGGCAGCCTCGGTCGTCGAGGGCTGCACCTCGTAGGTGGCCGGGAAGAGGAACCCCTCCGGCTCGCCGTCGGCGTACGGCGGCAGCCCGAGGGCCCTGCTGTCGGCCAGGGCCGCCTCCAAGGCTGCGGGGTCCATGCCGGCCTGGCGCTCGTAGGCCGACACGACCTGCTCGACCCGCAGCCCCTCGCGCACGATGACCCCGTCGACGACCCGGTTGGCCGGGTCGATGAGGATCTCCAGCGCCCGCGCGGCGGGGATCTGCTGAGGCATCTCGTACGACCCGGGCTGCACCGAGATCGCGTCGGGGTTCGCCGCGGCGGCGTCGGTGAACGCCTCCTGGCTGGCCACGACCCCGCTCTCGACGAGGGTGGCCCCGATGTCGCGAAGCGTGTCCCCCTCGGCGACGATCACCACGACCGAGCCGATGCCCGGACCCGGGTAGTCCTCCGGGGCGGCGAACAGGCGGTCGCCGACCTGCGACAGCAGTGTCTGCGCGACGACGACGACGCCGACCACGACCGCGGCGACGACGATGAGCGAGATGACCACGGCGAACCGGCTGCTGTGCCGGGAGCGTCGGTGCCGGCGCTTCTGGCGCCTGCGGTGGTGACGACTCGGGGCGGGGGCCTCGTCCTCGGCAGGGATCAGCCCGAACTGGCTCATCGGTCCTCCTCGCCGCGCGAAGGCCCGCTCTCGGCCACGACGACCACCTCTCCTGCCACCCGTCCGGTGTCCCGGGCGGTGTCCAGGGCTCCCTGCAGCAGCGCTGCCGCTGCCACCTGGTCCACGACCGGGCGGCTCTGCCGGGTGCTCAGGCCGGCACCCCGCAGCGCCTGGGTCGCGGCGGCCGTCGTGAGGCGTTCGTCCACGAGGACCACCGGGAGGGGAGCGACACGTCGAGCCAGGTCACCGGCGAAACGGCGGCTGGCTGCGGCGGCCGGACCCTCCGAGCCGGACAGCGTACGGGGAAGACCGACGATGTAGGAAGCAACGCCACGCTCCTCCCCCAGCGCAGCCAGCGCCTCGACGTCCCCGGGGCCGCGCCGGACCGTGGTCATCGGGACGGCGACACGTCCGTCCGGGTCGCTCACCGCCACCCCGATCCGCACCGTCCCGACGTCGACGCCGAGGCGCGCGCCAGGCCGCTCAGCCGGCAAGGGCCGCTCCCACGAACGCGGCGACGTCGGCCAGGGCGGGACCCACGGCCCCGGCGTCGCTGCCGCCTCCCTGGGCGATGTCGTCCTTCCCCCCACCGCCACCCCCCAGCACCCCTGCGACGTGCTGGACGACCGTGCGCGCGCTCAGCCCGGCGGCACGTGCCGCCTCGTTGAGCGCGGCGACCGTCGTCGGCCTCTGGCCACTGACCGAGGCCAGCACGACCACGCCGGGGAGGTCGGAGGGCAGGCGCGACCGCACGTCCACCGCGAGCCTGCGCAGGTCGTCGGCCGACGTGCCGTCCGGCGCCTGATGTACCGCGACCCGGGCGGGACCCACTTCGACGGCGGCGTCCGCCACCTGCCCGGCCGCCTGCAGCACCTGGGCCGCCCGGATCTTGTCCAGGTCGCGCTCGGCCGCCCGCAGCCGCTCGACGAGGCCGGCGACGCGGTCCGGGAGCTCCTCCGGACGCACCTTGAGCGCCTCTGTCAGCTGCGACACGAGCACGTGCTCGCGCGCCAGGTGCCGGAAGGCGTCGAGCCCGACGAGGGCCTCCACCCGGCGCACACCCTGCCCGATGGACGCCTCGCCGAGGATCGTCACCAGCCCGAGCTGCCCGGACCGCCGGGCGTGGGTCCCACCGCACAGCTCACGCGCCCAGTCGCCGACGGAGATCACGCGGACCTCGTCGCCGTACTTCTCCCCGAACAGCGCCATGGCGCCGCTGCGGCGTGCCTCGTCGATGGGCAGGACCTCGGCGTGCACCCCGAGGTCGGCCTCCACCAGCGCGTTGACCCGGTCCTGCACGTCGGCCAGCACCGATGGCGGCACGGGACCGGAGGCACCGAAGTCGAACCGCAGCCGGCCCGGTGCATTCTCGGACCCGGCCTGGGCGGCGGTGTCGCCGAGGGCCTCCCGGAAGGCCTTGTGCAGCATGTGCGTGGCCGTGTGAGCCCGGGAGATCGACTTGCGCCGCTCCACGTCCACGAGCGCCCGAGCGGCGCCACCGACCTCGACGTCGCCGTGCACGACCCGCGCCCGGTGCACGACCAGCCCGCCGATGGGCGTCTGGACGTCGGTGACCTCGACGACGGCGCCGGACTCCAGCTCGATCGTGCCGGCGTCGGCCAGCTGGCCTCCGGCCTCGGCGTAGAACGGGGTGCGGTCGAGCACGAGCTCCACCTCGGCGCCCTGCGTGGCGGCCGGGACGGCCTGCCCACGACTGACCAGGCCGCGCACGATCGCCTCGCTGGCCGTGTCGACGTATCCGGTGAACTCGACCGGCCGACCGAGGCTGTCGGCGATGCCGCGGTAGACCGAGGTGTCGGCGTGGCCGAGCTTCTTGGCCCGGGCGTCGGCCTTGGCCCGCTCGCGCTGCTCGGTCATGAGCCGGGTGAACTCTTCGTGGTCCACCGTCAGCCCGCTCTCCTCCGCCATCTCCAGCGTGAGGTCGATCGGGAAGCCGTAGGTGTCGTGGAGCCGGAACGCGGTCTCCCCGGGAAGCACCGCGCGACCCTCCCGCCGGGCCTGGGCTGCCGCCAGGTCGAAGATCTGGGTGCCGGAGCGCAGGGTGGCCGAGAACGCACCCTCCTCGTCCTCGGCGACGGACAGGATGCGGGAGCGCTCGCTCAGCAGCTCCGGGTACTGGGGCGCCATCGCGTCGATGGTGGTGGCGCTCAGCTCCCGCAGCGTCGGGCCCTCGGCACCCAGCAGGCGCATGGAGCGCACGACCCGGCGCATCATGCGCCGCAGCACGTAGCCGCGTCCCTCGTTGCCGGGCAGCACCCCGTCCCCGACGAGCATCGCCGCCGTCCGGGTGTGGTCGGCGACGACCCGCAGCAGCACGTCGTCGTCGGGGTCGGCGCCGTAGGCCTGGCCGGACAAGGCGCTGGCCCTGTCGACCACCAGCTGGCTGGTGTCGATCTCGTAGATGTTGTCGACGCCCTGCAGCAGCGCCGCCATCCGCTCCAGGCCCATGCCGGTGTCGATGTTGCGGGCCGGCAGGTCCCCGAGGATCTCGTAGCCTTCCTTGGCCGGGCCCTCCCCGCGCTCGAACTGCATGAACACGAGGTTCCACACCTCGAGGAAGCGGTCCTCGTCGGCGACCGGCCCGCCCTCCCGGCCGTAGGCGGGTCCCCGGTCGTAGTAGATCTCCGAGCAGGGCCCGCACGGGCCGGGCACGCCCATCGACCAGAAGTTGTCGGCCATGCCGCGGCGCTGGATCCGCTCCTTCGGCAGCCCGACCACCTCGTGCCAGATACGGGCCGCCTCGTCGTCGTCGTGGTAGACGGTGGCCCAGACCCGGTCCGGCGAGAAGCCGTAGCCGCCCTGGTCGACGGGGGCCGTGAGGAGCTCCCAGGCCAGCGGGATCGCCTGCTCCTTGAAGTAGTCCCCGAACGAGAAGTTGCCGGCCATCTGGAAGAACGAGGCGTGTCGGGTGGTCTTGCCCACCTCCTCGATGTCCGTCGTCCGCACGCACTTCTGCACGCTGGTCGCCCGGGGGAAAGACGGGCTCTGCTGGCCGAGGAAGTACGGCTTGAACGGCACCATGCCGGCGTTGACGAACAGCAGGGTCGGGTCGTCGAGGATGAGCGAGGCCGACGGGACCGTGGTGTGCCCGCGGGAGGCGAAGAAGTCGAGGAACCGCTGCCTGATCTGGGCCGAGTCCACTAGCGCCCGCCTCTCTCGTCGTCGCCCCGCACGATGTTGCGCAGATTGTCCCAGCGCTGCGCCAGTGCTGCCTCCCCGCCCCGCCCGGTAGGCCGGTAGTAGCGCCGGTCGAGCAGGTCGTCCGGGGGGTACTGCTGGGCGAGGACACCGCGGGGGTCCTCGTGCGGGTAGGCGTAGCCCGGGTGGCCGTGCCGCAGGTGGGCCGGCACCACCCCTCCCCCGTGCCGGCGCACGTCGTCGATCGCCTCGTCGATGGCCACCACCACGGCGTTGCTCTTGGGTGCCAGCGCCAGCGCGATCACGACCTGGGCCAGCGTGATCCGTGCCTCCGGCCAGCCGACGAGGGCGACGGCCTGCGCCCCGGCCACCGCCAGCGGCAGGGCGTGCGGGTCGGCCATCCCGACGTCCTCACTCGCCAGGACCACGAGACGGCGGGCGAGGAACCGGGGGTCCTCGCCACCCTCGGCCATCCGCGCCAGGTAGTGCAGTGCCGCGTCGACGTCGCTGCCGCGGACGGACTTGATGAGGGCGCTGGCCATGTCGTAGTGCTGGTCGGAGGCCCGGTCGTAGCGCAGCGCCACCCGCTGAGCTACCTGCTCCACGTCGGCGACGCCGAGGCGCCCGCCATCGGCGGGTAGGCCGGCGGCGGCCGCCTCGAGCAGTGTCAGCAGCCGCCGGGCGTCCCCCGCGGCCAGCCGGCACAGGTGGTCGGCGGCGTCCTCGTCCACCTCCACCTGCCCGCGCAGCCCGGACTCGTGCTCCACGGCCCGGTCCAGCAGCGTGCGCAGGTGGTCCCGGCCCAGAGGGTGCAGCTCGAGCACGAGCGAACGCGACAGCAACGGCGAGACCAGGCTGTACGACGGGTTCTCCGTGGTGGCCGCCACGAGCGTGACCCACCCGTTCTCCACCGCCGGCAGCAGGGCGTCCTGCTGGGTCCGGGAGAACCGGTGCACCTCGTCGATGAACAGGACCGTGGGCTGACCCCGGCGTCGGAGCCGCTCCCGGGCCTCCGCGATGGCCGAGCGCACCTGGGCCACCCCCGCGTTGACCGCCGAGAGCTCGGTGAAGTGCGCGTCGCTGCTGCGGCTGAGCAGCAGCGCCAGCGTCGTCTTCCCGGTCCCGGGCGGTCCGTGCAGCACCACCGACGAGCCCGACCCGGCCTGCAGCAGCCGGGCCAGGGGCCCCCCGGGACCCAGCAGGTGCTCCTGCCCGACCACCTCGGTCAGGCTGGCCGGACGCAGCCGCGCCGCCAGCGGCCCGGCGATGTCGCCGGCCCCGCTCGGCTCGTCGAACAGCGTCTGGCCCACGCGGGGAGACTAGGCGCTCGGCGCGACGAGGCCGTGCGGCAGACTTCGACCCGTGGCGAGGCTCGGGCGGAGCGTGGCCCACGCGGCCGCGGGCATCGCGATCGTCTGGCTCGTCGTCGCCGGGCTCGGGTACGCCGCCGCCGTGGGGGGTCTGCTGGGCGACTCCCTGTTCGACCGGGTGAGCGCGGGGGACCTGACCTTCCCGGCGGAGTCCACGACCGGCCGAGACCTCCTCGAGGCGTCCGCGGCGACCGGCCCCGCGTACCAGCTGCTGCTCGAGGCCGGTCCCGGGTCTGCCGTGCTGACCACGGCGCTCGAGCAGCTGCGCGCCGACCTCGGGGGGATGCCGGACGTCGCCTCGGTCGCCGACCCCGCGGTGGCGGGGCCGGCGTTCGTCTCCGTCGACGGCGACGCCGTGCTCGTCAGTGTCGCCCTGCAGCCGGACCTGACCGACGCCGAGGAGCAGGAGGCCGCGGAGGCGGTCGTGGAGAGGCTGCGCGAGGTGCCGGACGACGTGCCCGGTGCGCAGGGCACCGTCACCGGGGGGTCGCTGCTGCGGGAGGCCGTCACCGGCCAGGTCGAGACGGACCTACGCACCGGCGAGCTCGTCGCGCTGCCGCTCAGCCTGCTCGTCATGGTCGTCATCTTCGGGGGGTTCGCCGCCGCGGGAACACCCATCGCCGGGGCGATCGCGTCCATCGCCGGAGGGCTCACCAGCCTGCTGGTCTTCTCCTACGTGATCGACCTGGATGCGTCCGTGGTCAACGTCGTCACCGTGCTCGGCCTGGGCCTGTGCATCGACTACTCGCTGCTCGTGGTCAGCCGCTACCGGGAGGAGATCGGCGTCGACCACGCCGTCGACGACATCCCGGACCGCGACGCCCGGGCCGAGGCGATGGCCCGCACGATGGCCACGGCGGGACGCACGGTGCTGTTCTCCGCGCTCACCGTCGCCATCGCCGTGTCCGGGCTGCTGGTCTTCGAGGTGGACATCATCCGCTCGGTCGGTGCGGCCGCGCTCAGCGTGGTCCTGGTGGCCCTGCTCGTCGCGATCACCCTCGTGCCCGCCCTCCTCGTGCTGCTCACGCGGTGGGTGTCGCGGCGCGGGGTGCTGTCCCGGGCCCCGGTGGTCGGGCCGATCGCCCACACGTTCGGCGACGCCCCGCCGGCGGACGGGGTGTTCAGCCGGCTGGCCCGTCGGGTGCAGCGGCGACCGTGGCTGGTGGCCGGCGCGGTAACGACGGTGCTCGTGGTGCTCGCGCTGCCGTCCCTGCGCATGGTGCTCGTCAGCTCCGGCATCGAGCTGCTGCCGCGCACCGCGGAGCAGCGGGTCGCGGTCGAGGAGATCGCAGACCGGTTCCCCGCTCTGGCGAGCCCGCAGATCCAGGTGGTGGCCGAGGTGGCACCGGCCGACCTGGATGCCTTCGGGGCGGAGGTGGGCGCGCTCGACGGGGTCGACCGGGTGGCTCCGGCGCGCCAGCAGGGCGACCTGGCGGTGCTCGAGGTCTTCACCACGACGGCGGAGCAGGACGAGCAGACCCGCGCCGTGGTGGCCGAGATCCGTGAGGTGCGGCCTGCGGACTACCCGACGTGGGTCACCGGCCGTGCGGCCTCCCTGCTGGACTTCGTGGACAGCATCCGTGCCGACGCACCCGTGGCCCTGGGCTGGCTGGCCGCCGCCACCATGGTGCTGCTGTTCCTGCTCACCGGCTCGGTGCTGATCCCGGTCAAGGCCCTCGTCATGATCGCGCTGTCGCTGGGGGCCACGTTCGGCGCCCTGGTGTGGATCTTCCAGGACGGCCGCGCCGAGAACCTCCTCGGCTACACGTCGGTCGGCGGGGTCGAGGCGGTGATCCCCATCCTCGTGTTCGCCTTCGCGTTCGGGCTGTCGATGGACTACGAGGTCTTCCTGCTGTCCCGGATCAAGGAGTTCCACGACGCCGGCCTCGGCAACGACGAGGCGGTGAGCGCGGGCCTGCAGCGCACCGGCCGGGTGATCACCTCGGCGGCGCTCATCATCGTCGTGGTGTTCGCCGGCTTCGTGGCCGGCGACCTCCTCGTCATCAAGCAGACCGGGGTCGCCCTGGCGATCGCCGTGCTCATCGACGCGACGCTCGTGCGCATCCTTCTCGTCCCGGCGACGATGACCCTGCTGGGCGACTGGAACTGGTGGGCACCCGGCCCGCTGCGCCGGCTGCACCGGCGGTTCGGTCTGTCCGAGGGTGGCCCGCCGGTCAGCTCCGACGCTCGTCCGCGATGACGGCGTGGCGGGGCGCGTTCCCGGCGACGGCGCGATCGGCGTCCTTGGGTACCGCGTCGATGCCCGCCTCCCGTCGCTGCGCCGCCGTGATCGGGGTGGGGGCGCCGGTGAGTGGGTCGTAGCCCGCACCGGTCTTGGGGAACGCGATCACGTCCCGCAACGAGTCCGCGCCGGCGAGCAGCATGCAGATCCGGTCCCAGCCGAAGGCGATCCCGCCGTGCGGTGGGGGCCCGTAGCGGAACGCCTCGAGGAGGAACCCGAACTTCTCCCGTGCCTCCTGCGGGGCGATGCCGAGCACGCCGAACACCTTCTCCTGCATGACCGCGTCGTGGACGCGGATCGATCCCCCGCCGAGCTCGTTCCCGTTGCACACCAGGTCGTAGGCGGCGGCCACGGCGTGCTCGGGATCGGCGGCGAAGCGCTCGGCCCAGTCGGCCGCCGGGGCGGTGAACGGATGGTGCACGGCGTTCCAGCGGCCCTCGTCGTGGTCCCACTCGAACATGGGCGCGTCCACCACCCATACGAACGCCCAGGCGCGGGGGTCGGCGAGGTCGAGCCTGCGGGCGATCTCCACCCGGGTCGCCCCGAGGATGTAGCGGGAGGCACCGGGCTCGCCGGCGGCGAAGAACACCGCGTCGCCAGCCGTGGCACCGACGGCGGAGAGGATCCCCTCCCGCTCGGTGTCGGAGAGGTTCTTGGCCACCGGACCGGTCGTCGAGCCGTCGGGCTGGACGAGCAGGTAGGCCAGTCCACGGGCGCCGCGGGTCCGCGCCCAGTCCTGCCAGCCGTCGAGCTCGCGCCGGGTCTGGGAGGCCCCCCCGGGCATCCGCACGGCCCCGACGTAGGGGGCCTGGAAGACGCGGAACTCGGTGTCTGCGAGCAGGGGCGTCAGCTCGACGAGCTCGAGTGGGTAGCGCAGGTCGGGCTTGTCGGTGCCGTACCGGGCCATCGCCTCCGCGTAGGTCATGCGCGGGATGGGTCGGGCGATGTCGTACCCGGCCACCTGAGACCACAGCGCGGCCATGACGTCCTCGGCCACCGCGATGACGTCGTCTTCGTCCACGAAGGACATCTCGACGTCGAGCTGGGTGAACTCCGGCTGCCGGTCGGCCCGGAAGTCCTCGTCCCGGTAGCAGCGGGCGATCTGGTAGTAGCGTTCCAGACCCCCGACCATGAGCAGCTGCTTGAACAGCTGGGGGCTCTGCGGCAGTGCGTACCAGTGGCCGGGCTGCAGGCGCACCGGGACGAGGAAGTCGCGGGCTCCCTCCGGGGTGGACCGGGTGAGGGTGGGCGTCTCGACCTCGACGAACCCCTCCTCGTGCAGCACCGACCGGGCGACCCGGCTGACCTCCGAGCGCATCCGGATCGCGCGTGAGGTCTCCCCCCGGCGCAGGTCGAGGTAGCGGTGCCGCAGCCGCACCTCCTCACCGACCGACCCCGCGTGGGCGTCCTCCACGGGGAACGGCAACGGCGCGGCCGGGCTGAGCAGCCGCACCTGGGTGGCGATGACCTCGACCTGCCCGGTCGGCAGGTCGGGGTTCTCGTTGCCGGCGGGTCGGGCGGCCACGGTGCCGACCACCTGCAGGCAGGACTCGGGGCGCAGCCCGTGGGCGGCGGCCTCGTCCCGGACGACCACCTGGGCCAGGCCCGTGGTGTCGCGCAGGTCGACGAACGCCACGCCACCGTGGTCGCGACGTCGGGCTACCCACCCGGCGAGCGTGACGGTGCTGTCGGCGTCGGTGAGGCGTAGGGTCCCGGCGCCGCGGCTGCGCATCATGGTGTCTCCTCCTCGACGGCCCGCACGGCGACCGTGAGGTCCTCCGCGGGTGGGGCCCAGGTGCCTGGGTCCGCGGCCTGCTGACGGCCGCTGCGGATGTCCTTGACCTCACCCGGGGTCCCGTCCGGTCCCGGGAACCACACGTACGGGATGCCGCGCCGGTCGGCGTACCGGATCTGCTTGCCGTAGCGGGCGGCCGTCGGGGACACCTCGGTGGGGATGCCACGGCGTCGCAGCCCCGTGGCGAGCCGGTCGCAGGCCACCCTCCGGCCCTCCTCCGGTACGGCGACGAGCACGCAGGTCGGCACCGAGCGCTGGGCCCGGACCAGGCCGCGACCGAGAAGACCCGCCACCAGCCGGGTGACCCCCACCGAGATCCCCACCCCCGGGAAGACCCGGTCACCGTCGCGGGCCAGCTCGTCGTACCGGCCGCCCGAGCACACCGACCCCAGCGACTCCAGCCCCTGCAGGTGCGTCTCGTAGACCGTGCCGGTGTAGTAGTCCAGGCCACGGGCCACCGAGAGGTCGGCTCCCAGCACCCCGGGGACGTGCTCGTCCGCGGCGGTGATGACGGCGGTGAGCTCGTCGAGCCCCTCCGACAGCCGTGGGTGCTCGACACCGAGCGCCCGGACCGCCACAGCCGCCGAGTCCGGCGCCGACCCGGGCTCGGTGCGGATGCCGGCGAAGGCCAGGTAGGTGCGTGCCTGGGTCGGGGAGGCCCCCACGGAGGTCTCGAGCTCGGCGGCCACGGCGCCTGCCCCGACCTTGTCGAGCTTGTCCACCGCGCGCAGCACCCCGGCGACGTCGGCGAGCCCCAGTCCCAGGGCGAACCCCTCGGCCACCTTGCGATTGTTCACGCGCATCCGGATCGGCGGCACGGGAAGCGAGGACAGCGCCTCGGCGGCCACCAGGGCCACCTCCACGTCGTGGTGGAACGGCAGCGTGCCGTCCCCGACGACGTCGATGTCGGCCTGGGTGAACTCGCGGAATCGGCCCTCCTGCGGCCGCTCCCCCCTCCAGACCTGCTGGATCTGGTAGCGGCGGAACGGGAACGACAGCCGTCCGGCGTTCTCCAGCACGTAGCGCGCCAGCGGGACGGTGAGGTCGAAGTGCAGGCCCAGCCCAGCTCCGGCGTCGGTCTCGTCGGCCTGCAACCGGCGAAGCAGGTAGATCTCCTTGTCGGTCTCGCCCTTGCCGAGCAGGACGTCCACCGGCTCGACGGCGCGGGTACGGACCGAGCCGAACCCGTGCAGCTCGAAGGTGCGCCGCAGCCGGTCGATGACCGTCTGCTCGACGAGCCGGTCGGCGGGCAGCAGCTCCGGGAAGCCCGACAGGGGACGGGGCCGGCTCATGCCCGCCGCCGTTCCCGGGCGGCGGCTTCGTGCAGGAACGGGTTGGACCGACGCTCGGCGCCGATCGTCGTCGTGGGGCCGTGCCCCGGCAGCACGACGGTGTCGTCCCGCAGCGGCAGCACCCGGCGGGCCAGGCTGCGCCACATTGCCTCCGGGTCGCCGCCGGGGAGGTCGGTGCGTCCGATCGACCCTGCGAACAGGACGTCCCCGGAGACCACCACCTGCCCGCCGTCGGACCCGGTGAGGTCGGGGGCGGGCAGCCGGAACATGATCGACCCCTCGGTGTGCCCGGGTGCGTGGTCGACGCTCGCCTCGAGTCCTGCCAGCCGCAGCACCTCGCCGTCCTCCACGGTGACGACGTCCTCCGGCTCGTGCCACGACGCCTGCGGGCCGAACGTCTGCGCGAACATGGCCACCAGCGACGGGTCGAGCGTCGAGATCGGGTCGGCCAGCCGGTACAGGTCGTCGGGATGGATGACAGCGGCGACGCCGCGCGCCCCGCACACCGGGGTGACGGAGAAGACGTGGTCGAGGTGACCGTGGGTGAGCAGCACGGCGGCGGGCTTCAACCTGTGCTCGGCCAGCACGCGCTCGAGGGGGTCGACCACACCGATGCCGGGGTCGACCACGAGGCACTCCTCGCCCTCCTGCGGAGCCAGGACGAAGCAGTTCGTCCCGAAGGCGGCGGCAGGGATCCCGACGACGAGCACGGGCCGGAAGGCTACCTGCCGTGGCCGGTCGGCACCGACGGCGACCTACACTCCGAGACCACGATGACCGCCAAGGACAAGCGCCGCCGGGAGCTGGCCCGCGACCGGTACCAGCGCCAGGAGCAGCGGCGTGCCGACCGGGACCGCGCCCGCCGTCGCCGCCAGCGCATCCTCGTCGGCCTCGTGGTGGCGGCCCTCGTCGGGGGCATGGGCATCGGCCTGGTGCTGGCGATCGCGAGCAGCGACGACTCCCCGGCACCACCGCCGGAGGACACGGTGGCAGCGGGCTCCTGTGCCTTCATCGACAACGCCCCGGACCCGGAGGTGGTGACCGACGTCGGGCGTCCCCCCTCCGAGCCGGGTGAGCTCGGCCCTCTGACCGCCACTCTGACCCTCAACGGCACCCCCGTCGTGATCGAGATGGACACCGAGGGGGCGCCGTGCACGGCCGCCTCCTGGCAGTTCCTCGCCGCCGCGGACTACTTCGACGACACCCGCTGCCACCGCCTCACCACCTCCGACACTCTCGGCGTGCTGCAGTGCGGCGACCCGTCGGGGACGGGCCGAGGGGGGCCGGGCTACCGGTTCGCCGAGGAGAACACCGAGGGCGCGACGTATCCGGCCGGCACGGTGGCGATGGGCAACACGGGGGCCCCCGGGAGTACCGGGAGCCAGTTCTTCGTCGTCCACTCCGACAGCGAGCTGCCGCCGTCGTACACCGTCGTGGGGCAGGTGACGGAGGGGCTCGAGGCTGTCACCGCGGTGGCCCAGGCGGGTACGGTCGACGGCACCGACGACGGGGAGCCGGCGACCGAGGCCGTCATCGACGACCTCGTGGTGGAGAGGAGCCCGAGGTGACCGAGCCGGGAGGCGCCAGCCCCGGGACGGTGGCGAGCAGCGAGTGGGGACGCGTCGCGGCCGACGGCACGGTCTACGTCCGCACCGCCGACGGGGAGCGTGCTGTCGGTTCCTGGCAGGCCGACGCGCCCGAGGAGGGCCTGGCCTTCTTCGTCCGGCGCTTCACCGACGTGCAGACCCAGGTGGAGCTGCTCGAGCAGCGGGTGCGGGGAGCGATGGCGCCCGACGCTGCCCGCGAGGCGTCGCGGCGCCTGCGTGAGGCGATCACGGACGCCGCCGCCGTCGGCGACCTGGCCGGCCTGCTCTCCCGGCTCGACGAGGTCGACGCCCTGATCGACCAGCGCCGGGAGCAGCGACGGGCCGAGCGTGCCGCGGCCGCCGAGCGGACCCTGGCGAGCAAGCAGGGCATCGTCGCCGAGGCCGAGGTGCTGGCGGCCTCCACCGACTGGAAGAACGGCGTGACACGGCTTCGCGACCTGCTCGAGCAGTGGAAGTCACTGGCGCGGCTGGACAAGGCCGTCGACGACGAGCTGTGGCACCGGTTCTCCGCCGCGCGCACCTCCTACACACGACGCCGCAAGGCACACTTCGCCGAGCTCGGGCAGCGCCGCCAGGAGGCGCAAGCGATCAAGGAGGGGCTCGTCGCAGAGGCCGAGGCGTTGTCCGCCTCGACCGACTGGGGCCCCACGGGCGCGGCGATGCGGGACCTCATGCGCCGGTGGAAGGCGGCCGGTCGAGCCCCCCGCGAGGTCGACGACGCGCTGTGGGCACGCTTCCGGGCCGCGCAGGACACGTTCTACTCCGCCCGGGACGCCGTGACGGCGGAGCGGGACGCCGAGTACGAGCAGAACTTGCAGACCAAGCAGGCGTTGCTGGTGGAGGCGGAGGGTCTTCTCCCGGTCACCAACGCCAGCGCCGCCCGGGCGGCGCTGCGCCGCATCCAGGACCGATGGGCGCAGGCCGGCAAGGTGCCGCGAGACGCGATGCGCGAGGTGGAGGGCAGGTTGAGGGCCGTCGAGGAGGCCGTCGGCAAGGCTCAGGAGGAGGCGTGGCGCCGCTCCAACCCGGAGGCCCGGGCCCGGGCCTCCTCCACCGTGGCGCAGCTGCGGGACTCGATCGCCGCCCTGGAGGCCGAGCACGAGGCCGCCGAGACCGCCGGGGACACCGGGAGGGCCGCTGCCGCGCAGGAGGCGCTGTCGGCCCGGCGGGAGTGGCTCGAACAGGCCGAGCGAACGCTGGCGGAGTTCGAGGGCCCGGACCTCTAGGAGTGGTCGACGCGGAATGCGTCGAAGACGCCGTCGACGGTGCGGACCGCCTTGAGGACGTGGTCCAGGTGGGCCGGGTCGGCCATCTCGAAGGTGAACCGGCTCTTCGCGACCCGCTCGCGGTTGGTCGTGACGTGCGCCGACAGGATGTTGACGTGCTGGTCGGACAGCACCCGGGTGATGTCGGCCAGCAGCCGGCTCCGGTCGAGGGCGTCGACCTGGATCGCCACCAGGAACATCGAGGTGGCGCCGGGCTCCCACGAGACGTCCACCATCCGGTCGGGGTCGGCGAGGATCGGCTCGATGCTCGAGCAGCCCCGGCGGTGGACCGACACCCCGTTGCCGCGGGTCACGAAGCCGACGATGTTGTCGCCGGGCACCGGGGTGCAGCAGCGCGCCAGCCGCACCCACACGTCGCTCATGCCGCCCACGACGACCCCGGGGTCGCTGGAGGCCCGGCGCCGACGAGCGCTGCTCGGGCGAAGCGCCTCGGCGGCGTCCTCGCTGGTCCCCTCGGCGCCGCCGAGGCTGTGCGCGACCCGTTCGACGACCGACTGCGCCGAGAGCTGGCCCTCGCCCACCGCGGCGTAGAGCGACGGGATGTCGGGGTAGCGCAGGTCGGCCGCCAGAGCGGTCAGGGAGTCCTTGGTGAGAAGACGCTGCAGCGGCAGGTCCTGCTTGCGCATCGCCCGGGCGATGGCGTCCTTGCCCTGCTCGATGGCCTCCTCACGGCGCTCCTTGGAGAACCACTGCTTGATCTTGTTGCGGGCCCGTGCGCTGGCGACGAAGCCGAGCCAGTCCCGGCTGGGCCCGGCCCCCTCCGCCTTGGAGGTGATGACCTCGACGATGTCGCCGTTGTCGAGCACGGAGTCCAGCGGGGCGAGCCGGCCGTTGACCTTGGCCCCGATGCAGCGGTGGCCGACCTCGGTGTGCACCCCGTAGGCGAAGTCGACCGGCGTCGCGCCCGTCGGCAGCGCCTTGATGTCGCCCTTCGGGGTGAACACGTAGACCTCGGTGGAGTTGACCTCGAAGCGCAGCGACTCGAGGAACTCCCCGGGGTCGGAGATCTCCTTCTGCCACTCCAGCAGCTGGCGCAACCAGGCCATGTCGGACACGCCGTCGTCGCGGTCGCCGGCCCACCCGGCCGGCAGCTCCTTGTACTTCCAGTGCGCGGCCACGCCGTACTCGGCCCGCTGGTGCATCGTGTACGTGCGGATCTGCAGCTCGACCGGCTTGCCCCCGGGCCCGATGACCGTGGTGTGCAGCGACTGGTACATGTTGAACTTCGCCTTGGCGATCCAGTCCTTGAACCGCCCCGGGACGGGGCTCCAGCGAGCGTGCAGGATGCCGAGCACGGCGTAGCAGTCCCGGACGCTCTCGACGAGGATGCGGATGCCGATGAGGTCGTAGATGTCGGCGAAGTCCCGTCCACGGACCACCATCTTCTGGTAGATCGAGTAGTAGTGCTTGGGTCTGCCGGTGACGGTGGCGCGGATCTTGGCGTCCCGCAGGTCGGCCTGCACCTGGTCGATGACGGAGGCGAGGTAGTCGTCGCGGGCGGGCGCCCGCTCGGCGACGAGCCGGACGATCTCGTCGTAGATCTTGGGGTGCAGCGTGGCGAACGACAGGTCCTCCAGCTCCCACTTGATCTTGTTCATGCCCAGCCGGTGCGCCAGCGGCGCGTAGATCTCGAGCGTCTCCTTGGCCTTGCGCTCCGCGCTCTCGCGAGAGACGTAGCGCCAGGTCCTCGCGTTGTGCAGCCGGTCGGCCAGCTTGATGAGCAGCACCCGGATGTCGCGTGCCATCGCGATGACCATCTTGCGCAGGGTCTCGGCCTGCGCTGCCTGGCCGTAGGTGACCTTGTCGAGCTTGGTGACCCCGTCGACGAGCATGGTGATCTCGTCGCCGAAGTCCTCCCGCAGCCGGTCCAGGGAGTAGTCGGTGTCCTCGACGGTGTCGTGCAGCAGCGCGGCCGCCAGCGTCGGCGGCGTCATGCCCAGCTCGGCCAGGATCATGGCCACCGCGAGGGGGTGGGTGATGTAGGGCTCCCCGCTCTTGCGGAACTGCCCCTCGTGCGCCTTCGCCGCGGTCTCGTAGGCCCTCGCCACCACCGCGGTCTCCGCGCGGGGGTGGCTGCTGCGCAGCGTCCGCAGCAGCGGCTCGAGGGCGGGGTCGGCCGACAGGCGGGGCGCGGTGAGCCGGGCCAGCCGCGACCGCATCCGCCGGGGCGGCGTGCCTGCCTCTGTCGGCGGCGTCGTCACCTGCTCGGCCACGGCAGCTCCCTAGGGCTCAGGATGAGCCAGTGTAGGTGCCCGGGCCGTCACATGGTCAGCAGCGCGTCGATCGACAGGTCCGGGTTGCGGCCCCGCCCCCCGAGAGCCTCGAGCTCGATGAGCACGTTGACGCCGGCAACCTCCCCGCCCGCTCGGCGGATGAGCTCGACGGTGGCGGCGACGGTGCCGCCGGTGGCGAGCACGTCGTCGACGACGAGGACGCGCTGGCCGGAGGCAACCGCGTCCCGGTGGATCTCCAGCACCGCCTCCCCATACT
>Ga0316576_10000048_pt1 | contig 37298 bp, 31 predicted proteins | sample S0NA_FD_203075 | JGI IMG/M metagenome (GOLD analysis project Ga0316576, IMG submission 203075) | Rhizosphere microbial communities from salt marsh grasses in Alabama, United States - S0-2_050615r3r5 | ecosystem: Host-associated > Plants > Roots > Rhizosphere | place: USA: Alabama | collected...
CGTACCATTCACACAAGGCCGCATCCACTCCAACGTCGTCCGCGGCATGGCCGCGCGCGCAGATGGCAAGGAGCTGCGCCACCGTCGGGCCGCTCTCGCCCAACTCTGCGGCGCGCAGCGACAGCGGCAACAAGAGCAAGGCCAAGGCGGCGACGCGATGCAGGCTATGCACGGCGCTTCGGCAATCAGGCATGGCTGGGTCCCCAGGGACTCGTCGATGAACAGCGGTGCAGTTTAACCGAGACCGGCACCACGGGCCGAAGCGACGGCACCATCCCAGCACACCGCCGGACTCGGCTCGGTCAGGCGCCTCGGCTGTGGCTCTCGGCAGTGCCCCTAGGCACTTTCGCCAAGGGTGCGACCAGAACTGATGCGTTGCCTTAAGATACTGCTACAACCCACTGTAGTAGAGCAGGAAAGCGCGCCATGAACGTGTCCGATTGCGACGATGTCAAACTGCTTGACGTCCTTAATCGCCATCCTGAGCTCAGGCGCCGCATCGAGGCGCTCGCGGACATCATCGCGGACGGCGAACTGGCGCGTGCCGACGAGGCCGAGCGGCGCGTGATCGAGGAAGTGCGGCGGCTGGGCGGGGAGGTGCTGCACGGCTGGGCTGAGCGGCGCATCGAGCGCACGAGCGAGCAGGCGTTGCAGGTGCCCGAGACACGGCGGGCGGGTAAAAAAAACTCTGCTGGCACACCACCTTCGGCACCATCGCGGTAGAGGAGTCGCGGTTTCGCGCCGGGACACGGATGCAGCGACCGTTCGCCAGCAGCGCCGCGGTGAGCCATCGCGGCTGTTCGCAGCCGTTGCAGCGCGCGGTGACCGATTTCGGCGCGGATGTCTCCTTCGCGCAAGCCGGCGCGAAGCTGCACGAGCACTACGGCGTGGAACTGGCGCCAGAGACGATCCGCCACATCGTCGAAGGGCATGCGCAGACGCTGTTTGAGCAGCAGAGCGTGACGCTGGCGTGGCCCGAGGCGGAGGGGGTGGCCCAGTTGGTGGCGCAAATGGACGGCGGCATGGTACCGATCGTTGTCACCGACCCCGAGCAGCGCGATCGGCGTCAACACAAGCGTTTGGAATGGCGCGAGGCGAAGCTCGCGCTGGTGCATGAGCACGGCCGCACGCAGGTGCACTATGGCGGCACAGTGCTCGGCGGCGTCGAGGGCGCCGGGCGCGCCCTGTTCGACAGCGCCTGCCGGGCCGGCTTCGGGCGCCACACCCAGGTCCATGCGCTGGGCGACGGCGCGACCTGGATCGGCGACCAAGTCGAGCAGCGCTTCGGCGCGCAAGCGGCTTACCTGGTCGATTTCTACCACGTCAGCGACTACCTCGGTGAGGCCGCCCAGCACTGTTCACCCGATCCACCGGCGTGGCTGCATACCCAGCAGGCGCACCTCAAGGCCAACCGCCTCGATGCCGTCTTCGCGGCGCTCGACCCCTATGCCGAGCCCGAGCAGAGCACCGACGCGCCGGTCAATGCCTGCCGGCGCTACCTCAACAACCGCCGCCACCAGCTCGACTACCAAGGCGCGCTCGCGCGCGGCCTGCCCATCGGCTCCGGGGAGATCGAGAGTGCGCACCGCTACGTCGTGCAGCCGCGCCTCAAGCGTCCCGGCGCCTGGTGGACACCGCAGAACGCCGAACACATGCTCGCGCTGCGCCTGAATCGCGCCAATGGACAGTGGGACGACTACTGGAACCAACAAGCTACCAAGCATCTTGCGTGACAACTCCGGACCGCGCATCAGTCTTGGTCGCACCCTTTCGCCAAGGCCGACACGACGCCAAGTTTCCGGCGGTTTATCATGTGCGTCTGAAGCGACCCGGCCGTGCCGACGCGCGCCACTTCGCCAACCCAAAGCCAAGACACATCGGCGCAGCAGACACGCGCCCGGAGGACAGATGGCAGATCGAATCATCGCTTTCGTCATGGCCGGCGGCCAGGGCTCGCGCCTACAGCCGCTGACCGCGGCCCGCTCCAAGCCCTCGGTGCCCTTCGGCTCGCGCTACCGACTGGTGGACTTCGTGCTGAGCAACCTGATCAACTCGCAGATCAGGACCATCTATCTGCTCGTGCAGTACAAGTCGCAGTCGCTTATCGAGCACGTGCGCAAGGCCTGGACCATCTCACCGCTGCTGTCGGACCAGTTCGTGACCGTGGTGCCGCCGCAGATGCGCATCGGCGAGTCCTGGTTCCAGGGCACCGCTGACGCCGTGCACCAGAACATCAACCTGGTGGAGGAGCACGCACCGGACTTCGTGGTGGTGTTTGGCGCAGACCACATCTACCGCATGGATATCCAGCAGATGATCGATGCCCACAAGGAGCTCGAGGCAGACGTCAGCATCGCCGCCCTGCCGGTACCCATCGAAGACGCCAAGGCCTTCGGCGTCATCGCCGCCGACCCGCACGGGCGCATCGAGGCCTTCCAGGAAAAGCCCGCGAACCCCTCGCCTTTGGCCGACGACCCGAACAGTGCCTACGCATCTATGGGCAACTATGTCTTCAGCACCAAGGTGCTCATCGAAGCCCTGTACGAGGCGCAAAAGGCCGGCGAGACGGACTTCGGGGGGCATGTGCTGCCGCGGCTGCTGGCCAGCGGCAAACGGCTCTTCGCCTACGACTTCGCGTCCAACGTCGTGCCCGGAATCAAGCCCTACGAGACCCGCGTCTACTGGCGCGACGTCGGCAACATCGACGCCTACTTCAATGCCCACAAGGACGTGCTGGGCGCCGAGCCCGTGTTCGACGCCTTCAACCCCAACTGGCCCATCTACTCCAGCAACTATCAGGGGCCGGTAGCGCGGGTGCTCGGCGGCTGTCTGAACAACACCTTGCTGGGCGCGGCCACCGTCATCCACGACAAAACCGAGATCAGGGACAGCATCATCCGCCGCGAGGCCGTCATCGAAGAGGACGTCACGCTGGACGAGTGCATCGTCATGGATTACGTGCGCGTGTGCAAGGGCGCGCGCCTCAAGCGCGTCATCATCGATCGCCACAACATAATCGAGGCGGGCGCGATCGTCGGCCACGACCGCGCGGCGGACATCGCGCGTGGCTATACCGTCTCCGCCGGCGGTGTAACGGTGATTCCCAGCGGCCAGACGAACGTCTTTGCACGGATGGGTGGCGGCGGTTATGGGGGCTATTCCGAGTAACAGCCGCGCCATGGCCAAGCCGCGGCGTCAGCCCAGTGTGGGGGCGACGCTCGGTAGGAGTCTCCGCGAAGGTCGGGTCGACCCGAGGCCACAGGCCCATCCGTACCATCGGTCAGGCGCAGACCTAGGTCAAGATCGGCTCCGCGGTCCCTCGTGGCTGACAATCCGTCCCGACTCCTCGCCGACCTTATCGAGGGCGAAGAAATCGCTCATCTGCTTGGCCCAATCAGCGGCCATCTTGCTCGATGCCTTGGCCTGGGCCTCGTGCTCGAAGACGCTGATGGTCACGATACCGGGCAATCCGTCGTCGCCGAGGCCGGTGACCACAACCGAATAACTGAGGAACCCTTCCAGGGTGCAGATCTTGGGCAGGAAGATGGCGGTGGCTTTCTCCTGCACCAGGTCGGGCGTTCCCTTTACGAGGCGATATCGGCGAATCGACGCATGCATGGCTGGACGCTCCTTGGCAGGGCGTTACTGGAAGACACCCCGACAAGGATAGCCAAGTCTAGGCTCGCGGTTCTCTAGGCTTCGGTCAGCAGGGATTCATGGGAGGCACGCTAGTCCTCATCCTGGTCTCGACGTGGTACGGTGTCGGGGTCCGCGGTGATGTGGCGGTAAATCTCGACCCGATCGCCGTCCTTGATCTTGGCGTCGAGCTTGGTGAACTTGCCGAAGATGCCGACGCGCTGGTTGTCGAGATCGATGTCCGGGTACTGTGTCAACAGCCCAGCCCGCTCAATGGCCCCGCGCACGGTACATCCGTCCGGCACGTCGAGCGTCAGCCAGGTGCGCTTGAACTTGTCTGCGTAGGCAACGCCTATGTGCATGGCTGCGGGCTCCGGCTTGGCTTATGTTGTCTCATGGCGGCGGGCAGCGACGGACGGGCTTTGCGGGAAGGGCCAGCTGCCAAGCGCCGACGCTCCCACCCAACGTCTGCAATCCTGCACGCCTGCACCACTTCCGAAGAACAGACCGTTGCGACCCCCTGCACTTCACACTTCGCACTTCTGATTCACGCCCCCGCCGGCAGCCCGCCCGCAACCTTGGCCTGGCGTCGCGCCGCGAGCCTGCGATCCAACAACCGCTTGCCGGCGAGCAGGCAGCCCATCGCGATGAAGCCACCGGGGGGCAGAATCATCAACAGGAAGCCGCGGTAGTCCGGGATCAGCGTGACCTCCAGCCAGTGCAGGGACTCGCCGAGCAGCATGGAAGCGTTGGCAAACAGCGTTCCAGAGCCGATGACCTCTCGGACGGCGCCTAGGGCCACCAGCACCAGCGTGAAGCCTAGGCCCATCATCAGCCCATCGAACATGGCCGGCAGCGGGGCATTGCGCGACGCGAAGGACTCGGCACGACCGAGGATGGCGCAGTTGGTGACGATGAGCGGGATGAACAGCCCGAGCACCTTGTGCAGGTCGTGCATCCAGGCGTTCATCCCCAAGTCCACAAGCGTTACTAACACGGCGATGATGAGCACGAATACCGGAATACGAACCTGCGGCGTGATGATGCCGCGCAGCACCGCCACCAGGAGCCCCGAGAGCACCAGCACGAAGGCGGTCGCGAGCCCCAGACCGAGCCCGTTGGTAGCGGTGCCCGTGACCGCCAACAGTGGACACAGCGCCAAGGTCTGCGACATCACCACGTTGTTGTCCCAGATGCCGTCGCGGGCGATGCGGGGCCAGTTGGTGGCGGGTAGTTTGTCAGGTTCGCTCATGGTCGTCGGGACGCATGCGGGGGTAAAAAGTGCGAAGTGCGTGCGGTCAGTCCGCGGTCGCCGTTTGCTGCACAGCGGAGGCGGTGAGGGCGTCGCGGTGGGCCGCGAACAGCTCTAGGCCTTGCTTGACGGACTTCACCACCGCACGAGGCGTAATGGTGGCGCCGCTGAACTGGTCGAAGTCGCCGCCATCCTTCTTCACCGCCCAACGCTCAGGGGGCGGCTCGCCTAAGGACTTGCCGTCGAAGTCGAGGATCCAATCGTCGCGATCTACTTCGATCTTGTCGCCGAGGCCTGGCGTCTCGGTGTGGGCGAGCACGCGGGCGCCGAGGATGCGACCGTCCTTGTCCACGCCCAGCAGGACCCGGATGGCGCCACCATAGCCTTGGCCCACGGTTTCGAACGCCACACCGCTCACGGTAAGCCCTTCCAGGGCGCGGTAAACGATCACTTCGCCGTCTGGCGTCTGAAGGGTCAGGGTATCGGCCAACAGGTCGTTGTCGTGCAGGTCCGGCGGGATCACCTGCGCGAGCGACGCCAACAGATCCTCCGCCTGGCGCTGCTGGATGGCATCTCTCGTGGCGATGTCGCCCATCACCAGCATGGCGGCGGCCACCATCGCGAAGCCACCCAGAAGCCCGGCCTGGTAGCCGACGCGCTGGCGGTAGGTCGGGTTGGCCACGGTGCTCATCGCTCACTCCCCTTCGGGGACAGCTCCGGGTACTCCAGCGGCTTGCCGCGGCGGTCGCGGCCGTAGATGCGCGGCTTGAGGTAGTGATCGATCATGGGCGTGGCGGCGTTCATCAGCAGCACCGCGAAGGCCACGCCCTCCGGGTAGCCGCCCCAGGTACGGATCACGTAGATCAACAGACCGACACCAGCCCCGAACAAGAGCTGGCCCTGCCTCGAGACCGGCGAGGTGACCGGGTCGGTGGCGATGAAGAAAGCCGCGAGCATGGTGCCGCCGGCAAGTATGTGGAACGGCGCCGGGGCATAGTGCGCCGGGTCGATCAGATGCATCGCCGTCGCCAGCAGCGCGATGGTGCCGACCAGCGCCCCTGGGATCTCCCAGCCGATGACGCGCCGGGCGATGAGCCAGAGGCCGCCCGCTGCGAGCAGCACAGCCGAGGTCTCGCCGAGGCTGCCGGGCACCGTGCCGAGCAACGCCGACAGCGGATCGAAGATGCCGCTCAGCGCGGCATCCAGGTGCTCACCCCGGCCTAGCTCGGTGCGAACATGGCCGAGAATGGACGCACCCGTAAAGGCGTCGTAGGTTTGGCCGCCGAAGGTGATGGCGATGCCTTCCAGGAACCCCGGTGCGTCGCCAGAGAACATGGGCTGCGGCATGACCCAGCGGGTCATCTCCAGCGGGAAGGAGATCAACAGCGTCACCCGCGCCACCATGGCCGGGTTGAACAGATTCTGCCCAATCCCGCCGAACACCTGCTTGCCCAGGAGCACCGCCAGCGCGCCGCCGACGACGCCGACCCACCAGGGCGCCCACGGCGGCAGGGTCAGGGCCAAGAGCCAGCCCGTGAGCAGCGCGGAGCCGTCCATCAGCGTCACCCGCACCGGCTTCCCTGCCACGATGAGCGCCAGGGCCTCGCAGCCGACGGTGGCACCGACAGTCACAGTGAACAGGAAGATCGCCGGCCAGCCGAACTGGTAGAGGCCAAACAGCGTCGCCGGCAGCAGCGCCATGATCACCAGTGCCATCATCCGGCCGATACTCACCGGCGCATGGGCGTGAGGGCTGGCTGACAAGGGTTGATTCATGATTGGCTGGTCTCAATCGGCAATCGCTGATGATCTCAATCCGCCTGAACCACGTCGGGGACTGCCTCGGCCCGCTTCTTCGCCTCGGCTTCGCGCTTTCGTCTGGCCATGGCCTCGCGCTTGGCCTGCTTCTGCGCCTCGATGCGCGCGGCGCGGGCCTCGGCGAGGCGCTTGGTCTCGGTCTGCTTCTGCTTGGCGCGACCGCGGGCGGCGAGCTCACCCTTGGCATGATTGAAGTACTGCACCAGCGGAATGTGCGCCGGGCAGACGTAGGCGCAGGAGCCGCAGCCGATGCAGTCCATCAGCCCTTGACCGACAGCGCCGTCGAGGTCGCCGCTGCGGATGTGCGCGGCCATGGTGAGCGGCACCAGTCCGCACGGGCAGGCGCCGACACAGCTCGCGCAACGGATACAGGGTGCGGCCTGGCGAGCGTTGGTCTCGGCCGCCGTGAGCGCGAGCACCCCATTGCTGCCCTTCATGATGGGCACCCGCAGCTCCGCCAGTGGCTGCCCCATCATTGGCCCGCCGCTGATGAGCTTGGCCGGCTCCTCGCTGAAGCCACCGCAGTGCTCGATGAGATCCTCCACCTTGGTGCCGATAGGCACGCGGAGGTTGCGCGGCCGGGTGATGGCCTGGCCGGTCACCGCGACCACGCGTGAGATCAGCGGCCGCCCAAGCCGCAGCGCCTCGTGTACCGCAAAGGCCGTGGCCGGGTTGTGCACCACCACGCCGATGTCCGCCGTCAGCCCCCGCGCCGGCGTCTCCTTGCCGGTGAGGGTCTGCACCAGGTGCTTTTCGGAGCCCATCGGATAGCGCATGGGCAGGCGCACGACCTGGATGTGCTCGAAGGACGCTGCGGCTTGCTGTAAGGCAGCGATGGCTTGGGGCTTGTTGCCCTCGACGCCGATGATGATGCGCCCCACCCCCAGCGCATGGGCCATGATGCGGGCGCCGTCCAGGACCCCATCCGGCTCCTCGCGCATCAGGCGGTCGTCGCAGGTGAGGTACGGCTCGCACTCGGAGCCGTTGATCACCAGTGTATGCAGGCTGTAGCGATTGCGGAGGTTGAGCTTCACCGCGGACGGGAAGGTGGCCCCGCCCATGCCGACGACGCCGGCGGCGGCGACCCGCCGGGCGATCACGTCGGGCTCCAGCGCAAAGGGGTCGTCCACGCCCGCGACGTCCGGGTGCCAGCGGTCTTCGCCGTCCGGCTGGAGGGTGACGGTGCGCACATTCAGCCCGGACGGATGGTTGGCCGGGTAGAGCCCGAGACCGACGATGTGTCCGGAGGTGGGAGCATGGATCGGCGCGGACACCGCCCCCTGCGCGTGGGCGATGAGCTCGCCCTTGAGCACAGGCTGGCGGCGCTGGACCACCGGATTGGCTGCGGCGCCGATGTGCTGCTGCAGCGGAATGTGCAGCAGTGCCGGCATGGGCAGGTCCTCGATGGGCTGCTCGGCGGCCAGCGCCTTGCGGTCGTCCGGGTGGACTCCGCCGCGAATGCGAAAGAGCTTAAGCTTGGCGGTCATGTCAGGCCGCCTCCGGCACGGGCCAGACCCAGTTCGTCAGTGTTTGTGTCGGCGCGCGCAGCTCGATGCACTCCGTCGGACAGTCATCGACGCACTTGCCGCAACCGGTGCAGGCGTCCTCGAACACGGCGTGGATCTGGTCGTTGGCACCGATGATCGCGTCCGTCGGGCAGCGCTTGAAGCATCGGGTGCAACCGATGCAAAGACGCTCGTGGATGTGCGCCACTTTCGGCGCCTGCTCCGCCATACCGGAGAGATCAACGCTGACGCCGAGCAGCGACGCCAAGGACTCTGCCAGCGCCCGCCCGCCAGGTGGGCACAGGGTCACCGGCGCCTCGCCGGCGGCCAGCGCCGCAGCGGCCGGCCCGCAACCGGGATAGCCGCACTGGCCGCACTGGGAGCCGGGCAGCAGCTCCTCCACCTGGCCGACGATGGGGCTCTCTGCCACCGCCAGATAGCGGGCCGCGATGCCCAGCAGCGCGCCCAGGCCCAGACCCAAAGCGGTGAGACTGAAGATGGCTGCAATCATTTCGAAACAGTGACTAGTGGCTAGGAAGACAGTGACGCGGCGACGGGGCCGAGTGACCGGCTGCGGAGCCCTAGCCCCTAGCAGCCAGCCCCTAGCCCCTCATTCAGGCCAAGCCCGCAAATCCCATGAACGCCAGGGACAAGAGGCCAGCAACCACGAACGCGATGGGCGTGCCCGCGAAGGCCGCCGGGACCTGCGCCAGCGCGAGCCGCTCGCGCAGACCGGCGAACAGCACCATCACCAGCGTAAAGCCGAGCGCGGAGCCGAAGCCGTACACGAGGCTCTCGAAGAAGCTGTGGTGCTCCTGCACGTTGAGCAGCGCCACGCCCAGCACGGCGCAGTTGGTGGTGATGAGCGGCAGGAAGATGCCCAGCACCTGGTAGAGTGTCGGCGAGAGCTTGCGCACCGCCATCTCGGTGAACTGCACCACAGCCGCAATCACCAGAATGAAGGTCAGGATGCGCAGGAAGCCGATGTCGAGCGGCTCCAGTACCAGCTCCTGCAACAGCCAGCTCGCCCCGGCCGCCAGGGTGAGCACGAAGGTGGTCGCGAGCCCCATGCCCAGCGCCGTGTCCAGCTTGCTCGACACGCCCATGAAGGGGCAGAGGCCAAGGAACTTCACCAGCACCACGTTGTTCACCAGCGCGGTGGCAAGGATCAGCATCAGGTATTCGGTCATCGCGGCCTGCTGCCTCGTCGGTGACGCGCCGGGCGGTGGCTCGATTGAGCCCCGCGAGCGCCGGGATCCAGGTTGTCCAAGCGGGCTGCAAATCGGATGCCAGCCTTATGCCACACGCCCGACAGGCAGCGTCGACCGGGGGCAATGGCCCGGACAAGTGCCCGTTCTCAATGCAGCGACGCCCACTGCAGCGGCATGCTGGCAACCGCATCGACGGCGGGGAGCTTGCCGATCTCGGCGAGCGGAAACGCTGTCGGGCATGTCACAACCGGAATGCTGCGTCGCAGCGGGATTGTCACAATTGCGACAGGGCCATCAGCCGCCGCCGGCGGAGATCCGCCGCGGCGCCCCCTGGGGTGGACCCGCCTCGACGGCGCCACGCGCAGACACATCAAGCGGCGAGTTGGCAACTGTCGCCGTGCCTGCCGATCGCATGCGGGCTGGAGACCCGCCCGATGGCGCACTGGCATGAAACCTGCTGAACTAGCTGTTGGACCACGGCCGACGCGCCGCAGGCTAACCGAACAGGGGGTAGAATCCAGTGAGCACGCGCAAAGGCATCGAGATCCAACCGGCCGGCCGGCTCGCCGCCGATCACGACGGCACGGCCGATGCCCGAGCCAGCGGCTATGCGCATGACTCCGAGCTGCCAGTGGCCAGTGCGCTCGGCCACTTCCTGAGCGACCCGCCGCTGGGCACACCCGCCGAGGTGGTGGAAGCGCTGACGCTGATGGCCGGCGACCCGGCTCACCCGCTACCGCCTCGGCTCTACTTCGAGACCGTCGAGCAGGCCCCGGTGGCCATCTCCATCACCGACCACAAGGCCAATATCCTCTACGCCAACGCCGCCTTCGAAGCGCTCACCGGCTACAGCCGCGACGAAGTGCTCGGGAAGAACGAGTCCATCCTTTCCAGCAACGCCACCCCGGACTCCATTTACAAGCAGCTCTGGCGCACCATCCAGCGGAAGCGGCCGTGGAAGGGCACACTCGTCAACCGACGCAAGGACGACGAAGACTACCTGGCGGAGCTCATCATCTCGCCGGTGCTGGACACCGCCGGGCGCATTCGCTACTACCTCGGTATGCACCGCAACGTGACCCGCGAGCACGAGCTCTCCGTCGCGCTGCGCCAGCAGAAGCTCCGCATCGAGACGGTGCTCGACGCAGCCCCAGTGGTGGTGGTGCTGCTGGAAAAGGACGGGCGCATCATCCTGGACAACCAGGAGTACAAGAAGCTGCTTGGCGACCTCCGCGGGCGCGAGCCGCTAACCCTGCTGCGCGCGGCGTTGAAGGAGCAAGCCGGCTTCGACCCGCTGGAGCGTGCGGCCGCCGGCGAGGGCTTTCGCGACATCGAGGTCAGCATCGAGGTGCCCGGCAGCACCGGGCCGCGCTGGTTCGCCTGCTCCGGCACCGCCGTCAACGAATCGGACTCGAGCCTGTCCGGCTACTTCATTCGCGGCGACGCCGGCGACCAGCGCTTGCTGCTGCTGGCCAACGACATCACCGGCCGGCGCCGCGAGATCGAGCGAGCGCATCTCGAGAACCTGCGCGCGCGCCTCGCCGAGCAGCAGCTCGCCCAGGGCATGCGCGAGGCGCTCACCGCGGCCAGCTTCCAGCTCCAGGTGCCGCTCAATATGATCCGCGCCGCCAGCGGCATGTTCAAAGACGGCAGTGGGAACCCGGCGCTGTTCGCCGACATGCTGGGCCAGATCACCCAGGCCGGCGAGACCGCGCTAGCGACCCTGAACGCCGCCCTACCCACCGAGATGCCGGAGCCGGGCGTCAACGTCAATATCAATGAGCTGCTGCGTCACGTGCTAGCCCTGGAGACCGACAACCTGCTCGCCGCCGGCGTCGTCGTGGACTGGCAGCCAGCCTTGGTGCTGCCGGAGCTATCCGGCCATAAGAACGAGCTGCGCTCGCTGTTCAAGCACCTCATCGACAATGCGCTGCAGGCCCTCTACGAGGGGGGCGGCAACCAGCGCGTCCTGCGGCTCGCCACCCATGCCTTGGATGACGCGGTGGAGGTGATCGTCGAGGACAACGGCCCCGGCATCGCGCCGGAGCGGCGGCTCAAGGTCTTCGAGCCCTTCCACATCGGCTGGCGCAACCGCCGCGGCCGTGCCGGCATGGGGCTCGCGCTGGCGCAGGAGATCGTCAACCAGCACGCCGGCAGCATCGAGATCGACCCCGACTACCCCGATGGCTGCCGGGTACGCCTGACCCTCGGCAATGTCCGCCCGCTGGACTGACCGAACGCCAAAGCTCGGCCGCCCATGCGGCGCAACCGGCCGCCATCACAACGGCACGCTCATGCAAGCAACCAGTGGTGCCCAGCTTGGGCTCAGGATCGCCTTGGATGGGGATTCCGAATTCGATCCCGAGTTCGATTTCGATGGGTCAGAAGCCACTGCGAGCAGGAATTCGGCGAACGCGGACTAGCGCACCCAGATCGATGCCCGAGATGCCCGAAGTCTCTTCACAACGCAGCTCCGCCGGCCACGGGGCCGGCGGCGACGCTGACCGCCTGCACCTGCTGGAGGAGCAGCTCGCCGCCCTGTTCGACGTCAGCAGTGTGCTGAGCCGCTCGCTGGAGCTGCGCGAAACCCTACGCCAGGTGCTGCAAACCCTGCACGATCGCGGCCGGCTCTGCAGCGGCATGGTGAGCTTGTTGGACCCCGACAGCGGTGACATCCTAGTCGCCGCATTGCATCACGACGACATCAGCCCCTTCGAGAAGATCCGGTACCGGCCCGGCGAGGGCGTCATCGGCCAGGTACTGGAGACCAACGCGCCCAGTGTTCTAAAGCGCCTCGGTGACGAGCCGCGCTTCCTGGACCGGCTGGGGCTGTTCGACGCCGACCTGCCCTTCATCGGCGTACCGGTGCGCGTCGGGGAGGATGATGTCGCGGGCGTCTATGCCCTCCAGCCGCCGGTGGCCGACGCCCTGCTGCCGCAGCGGGCGCGCTTCGCGGAAATGGTCGCCAACCTCATCGGCCAGGCCGTCCGGCTATCTCGCTCCGTGGAGGCCGAGCGCCGGGCGCTGCGGGAGGAACGCGACACCCTGCGCCGGCAGGTCAAGGGCAGCCACGGCTTCGACAACATCATCGGCCACACCGAGCGCATGCGGCTGGTGTTCGAGCAGGTGCGCCAGGTGGCCAAGTGGAACACCACCGTGCTGCTGCGCGGCGAGTCCGGCACCGGCAAGGAGCTCATCGCCAGCGCCATCCACTACAATTCCCCGCGCAATGGCGGCCCCTTCGTCAAGCTCAACTGCGCGGCACTGCCGGACAACCTGCTGGAGTCCGAGCTATTCGGCCACGAGAAGGGTGCCTTCACCGGCGCCCAGGCTCAGCGCAAGGGTCGCTTCGAGCAGGCCGACGGCGGCACCATCTTCCTCGACGAGATCGGCGAGATCAGCCCCGCCTTCCAGGCCAAGCTGTTGCGCGTGCTGCAGGAGGGGGAGTTCGAGCGCGTCGGCGGCACCCGTACCCTCAAGATCGACGTGCGCATCATCGCCGCCACCAACCGCAACCTGGAGCAAGAGGTCAAGGACGGCATCTTCCGCGAGGACCTCTACTATCGCCTCAACGTCATGCCCATCCTGATGCCGGCCCTACGCGAGCGCGTCGAGGACATCCCCGACCTCGCTCGCTTCCTGGTCGAGAAGCTCGCCAAGCGCCAGGGCCGCGAGCTCAGCATCACCGACAGCGCGCTTGCCGTGCTCATGCGCCACCACTGGCCCGGCAATGTGCGCGAGCTGGAGAACTGCATGGAACGGGCCGCCGTCATGAGCGATGGCGGCATCATCGACCGTGACGTGCTCAACCTCACCGGCCTCGACGTCGGCACCCTGCCCGAGGCCACCGCCGCGTTGACCCCCGGTCCGTCCCCAACCGGCGCCGATATCGACCTCGACGACCCCGACATCGACGAGCGCGAGCGCGTCATCGCCGCGCTGGAGCAGGCCGGCTGGGTCCAGGCCAAGGCCGCGCGGCTGCTCGGTATGACGCCGCGGCAGATCGCCTATCGGATCCAGACCATGAAGATTCGGGTGAAGCAGTTTTGATCCCGAACGGCATCTGCCCCGCGAGCGCCTAGCTATCGAGCCTGCTGCCTTTCAAGCCGGCATCGGCTACAGTACCCGCGCCACCGGCTGAAACGCCGCGGGCGGGCGACCGAAAACCTTGCCCAGGGACCTCCAAGCGCCCACATCCGCAGCGCGCGCCAGCCGCAGCGATCCGATCTGCGCCACCGCGGATCGCACTCGCTTGCGAAACGTGCGCGCATGGCCTTCACGTTGACCAGCCTCGCCTTTCTCGTCGCTTCCGAGCCAAGACGGTCCTTACGCAACATGATGGAGTTGCCCCGCAGATGAAGATCCAGACCCTTAAGCTTTCCGCCCGTGCACTCGCACCTGCCATCGTCGCGCTCGCCGTTGGTGGCTGCGCGAACCTGAACCTGGGCAAGCAGGGTGAGCCCGTCCTGCCGAAGACCGCCAAGTACCCCAAGGACCAGGCCATCGCGCTGCTGCTGCCCACCAGTGCGGAAGGGCGCCTCGGCGATGCCGTGGATGCCATCGACGCCGGCTACGCCGCGGCCTTGATACGGGATCCGAGCTTCAGCCGCAAGCCGGTCAGGGAGGACACCGGCAGCGGCGCGGTCGCCGCCTACGAGAAGGTCGCCAAGACGGCGCAGCCGCCGCTGATTATCGGTCCGCTGCTCAAGGGCGACGTGAATGCGGTCGCCGAGGCTCGAACCGACGCCAGTCCAGCCATGTTGGCGCTGAACGAGGCAGAGCAGTCGCAAAAGGGCATGTACCAGTTCGCCCTGGCACCGGAGGACGAGGCGAAAACCGCTGCCCGGACCATCAACGGGCTCAGAGGCGCGGGCGCCCGCAAGCTGAAGACCGCGATCGTCTATCCGAGTAACGACCCTTGGGGGGAGCGCATGCGCACCGCCTTCGTGGCGGCGCTCGACGAGAAGCCCAAGGCGCAGGTGGCCTACACGCCCGGCGAGCCCGGCAACCTGAGCGCGAGGATCGAGGGAGCCGACATCGTCTTCATGGTCGCGCGGCCGACCGATGCCGCCGGCGTCTACGGGGCGCTGGGTGGCAGCACCTCTGCCGTACCGGTCATCGCCACCTCGCATGCGGCCGACAACAAGGGCGACGTCGCGGACAAGGCGGGTCTCTTCTACGTGGACGTGCCTTGGCTCGTGAATAAGGACGTGGCGAGGGAGTACATCGCCAGAAGCCTGGACAAGCCCAACTCGAAGTACACGAAGGGCGAGCTGGGGCGGCTCTACGCCATGGGCATCGACGCCTACTACCTGGGCGCCCTGGTGGCCAACGGCAGCGCCCGCGGCGGGGAACCGCTCGCACTGCCCGCGGGCATGACCGGCGACCTGAGCTTCACCACCAACGGACGCCTGCTGAGCCGCCGGCTCGCCCTCGGGCGCATCGGCGACAACGGCGTCACCAATCCCGCCGCCACCGAGGACCTCGAGGCAGCCGTCAATGCCGCCGGCAAGGCGAAAGCCGCCGCGAAAGCGGCTGAAGGTTGACAGGCGCGATAGCGAGCGGACTGCCGGCCCGGAGGTCGGTGCCGGCCGCGCAGCACCCACCTTCTGAAAGCCCTCCGGCTCAAGCATTCGCATGCTCGTCGGAGCGGTCAACTGCTCTTTGTAGGTTTAAGTCTTCCTCCTATCGGTCCGTCCGGATATCTCGTCCCGCCCGCTGAACCTGGCCCCCCCGCTTCCCCAGCGAACTGCTAGCCTGAGCACAGGGTCTGAGGCTATCGAACTCGACACGACAGAGGGAAGAATCGGGCTCACAGCACTTAGCGGGAGGGTTCAATGGCACTGAAAGATTTGGTAATCGCTACGCTGGATAACGCCAATGTCGGGCGTATCGCATTCAACTTCGGGCCGGTGCGCGTCGGCAGTGCGGGCTACACCCAGGTGAAGGAAGCGGTTCGCGCGGATCGGATCACAGTGGTGCACGTGCCGAGCCTCGGTGCCAACCGAGCCAGCTACCGTTACACCCACAACGTGTTTCGGCTCGGCTTCACATCACTCGGTGGGGGCGCCGACAAGCAAGCGCTGCTGGTGCACGAGGCTACCCACGCGATCTTCGACATCAACGACATGGACATGAAGGTCAAGGAAAGCGAGGCCGGCGCCTACATCGCCCAGTGCCTATTCTTCTACTACGTGAACGAGCAGGCTATCCGCGACGGGGCCTCGCCCACCTTTGCCGATCCGATCCTGCGTGCCGCCTGGACGATCGCAGTGGCGGCCACCACCAACCCGAATATTGCGGCAACGAGTTTGGAGCCGCTCTACCGCGCCATCGCCGATAGCCGGCAGTATCGCGACGAGGCGGAAAACAACATCGACTACGATGGGGCCTGAGGGAAAAGCGGGCAGCGCCGCGGGCCAGACGGCCCGCGGCGAGGGACGAGGATCAGACTTGGCGCGCCTCCATCATGCGCTCGATGATGGGCTGTAGGATCACCTCCATCGCGAAGCCCATCTTGCCGCCGGGCACCACCATGGTGTTGCGCCGCGACATGAAGGAGTCGTCGATCATGGCGAGCAGGTACGGGAAGTCCACCTGCAGCGCCTCCGGGTCCTTGAAGCGAATGATGACGAAGCTCTCGTCCGGTGTGGGGATGTCGCGGGCGATGAATGGGTTGGACGTGTCCACCGTCGGTACCCGCTGGAAGTTGATGTCCGTCAGCGAGAACTGCGGCGTGATGTGGCGGATATAGTCCGGCATCCGGCGCATAATGGTATCGACGATGGCCTCGGCGGAATAACCGCGCTCGGCGTTGTCGCGGTGGATCTTCTGAATCCACTCCAAGTTGACGATCGGCACCACGCCGACGCCGAGGTCCACATGCTTGGCGACATCGACATCGTCCGTAACCACCAGGCCATGTAGGCCTTCATAGAACAGAAGGTCGGTGCCTGCCGGCACGTCCTCCCATGGCGTGAACTGACCGGGATCGAGGTTGGTGCCGAGCCGCGCGTTGTGGTGATCGGCCTCTTCCTGGCTGTGGATGTAATAGCGCTTCTGACCACCGCCCGACTCGCCATAGGTGGCGAACAGATCGGCCAGCAGATCGAAGCGATTGGCCTCCGGCCCGAAGTGGCTCAGGTTGCGGTGTTCCTCCGCCGCATGCGCCATCTCCGTCTTCATCTCCTGGCGGTCGTAACGGTGGAAGCTGTCGCCCTCGATGACGGCGGCGTTGATCCCATCGCGGTAGAAGATGTGCTCGAAGGCGCGCTTGACCGTGGTCGTGCCGGCACCGGAGGAACCCGTAACGGCGACAACAGGATGCTTTTTGGACATAGTGAACTCCCCGTCTTGTTTGACTTCGGCGCCGAAACCCGTCCGCGGGCCGGCGTGCAGGCATGCGCTGCGACAGACGGGTGGTAGCGGGAGCCCGTCCTCGGGACCGCCGGCCGCCATCGGAACGCCGTAAAGATGCAGATCTTCTAATATATCACGCCTTTACCGCCTCGGGACGCTGACGGATCGCAGCGTGCCCACGGGAAACGCCGCAGGTCTGTGCCATGTCACCCATCAGCCGCATTCCGCCCGAGCTACGCACCAATCCGGAGTTCCAGTCCGCCGTCGTGCGCATCGGCATCTGGGCGTTCGGGCTCCTCTACATCGGCACCGCGGCGCTGATCGGCATCCTTCACGTCAACTATCAGGCGTTCCTGTCGTTGTTCGCCGCCTACCTGGTGTTCAACGTCGCCACCCTGTTGAGTGTCTTAGTGTGGCGCACGTGGGATGCGCGACGCTACATTGCCCAGTTCTTCGACATCCTGGCCGTCAGCATCGCCATCTATCTCACCGGCGACGCCGGTAGCCCGTTCTACCTGTTCTACATCTGGATCTTCATCTCGGCGGCCACGCGCTACGGGCGCGTCCACCTCGCCGCCGCCGCCTCGGCGGCGGTGGTCTCCTACAACATCACGCTCCTGTTCCTCGGCGCGTGGGCCGGTGACCCCATGGACGCGGCCTTCCACGTGCTGATCCTGGTGCTGCTGCCGCTGTACCAGGACTCCCTGCTGGTGAAGCTGCGCGAAGCGCGCCGCGCGGCGGAGCAGGCGAACCAGGCCAAGAGCGACTTTCTGGCCAACATGACCCACGAGCTGCGCACCCCGCTCACCGGCGTGCTCGGCATGGCAACCCTGCTGCGCACCACAAAGCTGGACACCCAGCAGCGCGAGTACCTGAGCGCCATCATCAGCTCGGCGAACATGCTGCAGGCGCTCATCGGCGACATCCTGGACCTGTCCAAGATCGACGCCAAGAAGCTCCAACTGGAGCATAGTGCCTTTGACGTGCGCGAGCCCGTGCGTGAGGTCTGCGAGGTGATGCACGCCCAAGCCCTGGGCAAGGGGCTGGCGCTGGTCTGCGACGTCTCTCCCGACCTGCCGCCGCGCGTGGTGGGTGACGCGCTGCGGGTGCGCCAGATCCTGTTCAACCTCATCGGCAACGCCGTGAAGTTTACCGAGCGGGGCCAGGTCGTGGTGTACGCGGGCGTCGACGAGGCGGGGCCGGACGACCCGCGCCTCGGTGTGCGACTGGCGGTGGAGGACACTGGCATCGGCATTCCGCCGGACAAGCTGGAGAGCATCTTCGAGAGCTTCAGCCAGGCGGATGACTCCACCACCCGGCGCTATGGCGGCACCGGCCTCGGCACAACCATCGCCCGCGACCTGATCCGGCTGATGGGTGGGCGTATCGGCGTGGAGAGCGAGCTTGGGCGTGGCACCCGCTTCCGGGTCTGGCTGCCACTGCTGGGGCGGGACTGCCCGGCACCGCCGGCGCTGCCGCAACCGCAATTCGATGGCGTGCGCGTGCTCATCTACGAGGGCAACGCCGCCCAGCGCGAGGTGGTGCAAGCCACCTGCCGAGCGCTCGGAATGCGCTGCTTCGCCGAGAACGATATCGGCCGACTGGGCACCGTGATCCAACGAACCGGCGGTATCGACCTCCTCATCATCGGCGACAGCCCCGAGCCCATCGACCTGCCGGGGCTGCTTGGCACCTTCCGGCGGCTGCTGCACGCTGACGTGCCCTATCTGCTGCTCATTTACGGCCAGCGCCGCGGCGAGCTAGACGCGCATTGCCGCCATTGCCTTACCAAGCCCTTCCTGCGCGAAGACCTGGTGGCGGCACTGGAGCGCATCTTGGGGCAGGCGGATAGCGAGCCCGCTATGATCGAGGCAACCGCGCCGGAACAGCCACTGCTGTCGCCCCGGTTGCCGGCTCCCACGGTATCCGGCGATGGCGACCAGACCGCCGCCGAGCCGGCCCCCGAGCCCAGCGCGCCACGGGTGCTGGTGGCCGAGGACAACGCCATCGCCGCCACCGTGATTCGCACCCTGCTCGCCCAGCAAGGGGTAGCGGTGACGCTGGTGGCGGACGGCGAGGCGGCGCTGGAAGCGGTACGGAGGGCCGATTTCGATCTCGCCTTCATCGACCTGCGCATGCCGAAGATCGACGGCATCGAGTTCACGGAGCGGGTGCGCAGGAGCGAGGAGGACGGCCGGCGGCTTCCGATCATCGCGCTCACCGCAAACGCCGCCGAGGACATCAAAGACCGCTGCCTGGCGGCGGGCATGGATGCCTTCCTGACAAAGCCCGTGGATGCCGAGGCGCTACAAGCGGCCGTGGCCAAGTATGCACCGAAGCGACGCGATTGAATTCGGCAGCTTGTTCGCGATTCGTTGAGAAAGAGACTAGTGTGTCGCCGGCTGCGCCGCGCCGGTGGACGCCATCGGCTCTGCCGCCGCACTACGCGCGGACTTGAGCCGCTTCACGCGCTTGTCGATGACGTTCTTGAGCGCGATCAGCAGGCCGAGCCCGATGAAGGCCCCGGGCGGCAGTATGGCGAGCAGCGCACCCTGGAAGGTATCGCCGAGCTCCAGCCCGAAGCCGCGGGCGCCCTCGCCCAGCAGCAGGTGCGCCTGGTAGAAGAGCGTGCCCTGGCCCAGGAATTCGCGAATGCCGCCTAGCACCATCAGCACCAGCGTGAAGCCGATACCCATGGCGAGGCCATCGACGATGGCCTGGTCCAGGCGCGCCTTGGACGCAAAGGCCTCGGCGCGGCCGATGATGGCGCAGTTGGTGACGATGAGCGGAATGAAGAGCCCCAGCACGAGGTAGAGCTCGTAGAAGGCCGCCTGCATGGTGAGCTCCACTGCCGTCACGAAGGACGCGATCACCAGCACGAACACCGGCAGCCGCACCTCCGGGCGCACCAGATTGCGGATCAGCGAGATGGTCGCATTGGAGAGCACCAGCACCGTGGTCGTAGCGAGCCCCATGCCAAGGCCGTTGGTCGCCGTCGTGGTGGTGGCCAGCAGCGGGCAAAGCCCGAGCATGGCGACCAGCGCCTGGTTGTTAGTCCACAGACCGTCGCCGATGATGCCGCCATAGCCCTTCTCGGCCATCAGCCAGCCTCCTCTTCGCGGGTCTGCCGGTGGTGCGCCTGGGCCGGCGCAGCCTTGACCGGCGCGGTCTCGGCCGGGGCCTGCGGGGCCGCATCGGGGCTGGCCTGCTGCGGCGGGGCATAAATCGCGTCGCCCTCGCGCTGCACGAACAAGAGCGTGTTCTTCACCGCCTTGACGACGGAGCGCGGCGTGATGGTCGCGCCGGTGAACTGATCGAAGGCCCCACCATCGCGCTTTACCTGCCACTTCTCGGGCGGCGGATTGCTGAGGGACTTGCCGTTGAACTGCTCGACAATCCAATCGTCCTTTTTCTCGTCGATCTTGTCGCCGAGGCCGGGCGTCTCATGGTGCTCCAGCACCCGCACGCCGCCGAGACTCCCGTCGTGCAGCACCGACACCAAGAGCCGGATCGGCCCCGCGTAACCGTCCGGCACCACTGGCTGCAGGATCGCGGCCACCGGCTCGCCGCTCGGGTCACGCACGCGGAACACCTCGGTCTGCTCCGCGCCGAGCAGCCCTGGGTCGCTCACCTCGATTTGGTCCGCGAGCGGGTCGTTGGCAACACGGCCAGCGGGCACGATCGCCTCCAGCTTCGCCAGCATGGCGTCGCGCTGGTTGGCCGCGATGCGCTCGGCGGTGAAGTCGTAGGTCATGGCCACCAGGCCGACCCCGCCAACGGCGAAGCTGCCCAGGATCAGACCGGCGATGAGAATGGGCGCTCTGTTCATGGCGAATACAATATCTCTCGACTACGAAATCCGCGAAATACGCGAAAGGGCGGGACTGGCCAGATCGGTTCCATTCTTGGTGCCATTCGCGTGCTCCGTAGCTCCCCCTTGGAGAGCGACGGGGCGATAGTGGTCGCTGCGGCCATGGCGCTCCGCTACGCCCGTTTGCGCTGACCGAACACGCGGGGCTGGGTGTAGTGGTCGATGGTAGGTGCCGCAATGTTCAGCAACAACACCGAGAACGCCACCGCGTCCGGGTAGCCGCCCCAGGTGCGGATCACGAACACGAGGCAGCCGATCAGAAAGCCATAGACGAGCTGTCCACGCTTGGTGGTGCAGGCGGTGACCGGGTCCGTGGCGATGAAAAAGGCCCCGAGGATTGCCCCACCCGAGAACAGGTGGAAGGCCGGGAACGGATGCGTCGACGGGTCCAGCAGCCAGAAGACGCCGGCGCTCAGCAGCAGCCCACCCAAGAAGGCGACCGGGATGTGCCAGGTGATGACGCGCTGCCAAATCATGTACAGCCCGCCGAGCAGGAGCCAGTTGGCCACCCACTCCCACCCGCGCCCGCCGAAGTCGCCCCAGAGCGGACTCGCGGCGCGGATCTGGTCGATGGTCATACCCTGGTCGAGCTTTGTGCGCATCTCGTCCAGCGGTGTGGCGGCGGTGATCGCGTCCCAAGTGTGCTCTGGCGGCAGCGCGCCGGTGAAGATGAGCCGCACCGAGTCCATGAAGGACAGCGCGGAGAGGTCTTGCGCCTGCATCAGCTCCGGCACGTGCGGCGGCAGCCAGGAGGTCATGGCGACCGGATAGGAGATGAGCAGGAACACGTAGCCCGCCATCGCCGGGTTGAAGGGGTTGTAGCCGATACCGCCGTAGAGCTGCTTGACGATGACGATGGCGAACAGGATGCCCAGCAGGGTCAGCCACCAGGGGATCGTGGGCGGGACCGTCAGCGCGAACAGCAGCGCCGTGACCACCGCGCTGTAGTCGCGAATTGCCGGCAGCGCCGGGCGACCACGCAGCTTCAGGACCAGTGCTTCGGCCGCGACGGCGAACACCGTCGCGAGGGCCATGTTGATGACCACGCCCCAGCCGAAGAACCACACCAGCGCCACCGTGCCCGGCACCAGGGCCAGGCAGACCTGGAGCATCACCCAGTCGACGCGGTTGATGCGCGCGCTGTGGGGAGAGGAGATGAAGCCGGTCTGCATCAGCCCTTCCCGGTCGTCGCCTGAGACCGCGCCTCGGGCTGTTCAGGCTCGGGGGGCGGCGGCGAGCCCGCTTTGCGCGACAGGATGAGGGTCGTGCGCTCTTTGGTGACTTGTGCCTCGGCAGCGGCCCGAGAGGCGTCGCCATTGCCGCCATCCCGATCGGGTGCGGCTTCGCCCGCATTGCCCCGCGCCGCCCGCTTCGCACCACCGGGGCGCGGCAGCACAGGCTTCGCAGCAGCAACGCCTGCCTCGGCCTGTGCGGCGGTCTCCGGTTGCTGCGCAGCGCGCTCCGGTGCGGCAGCGTCCGTGCCGGCCCGCTTCTGCGCCGCGCGCTCACGCGCAGCCTTGATGGCTGCCTGCTTGGCATCGGTGCCGCTCTTGGGCGCAACCGCGTCCTTCTTCTTGCGCAGCTTGGCCTTGCGCTCGCGCTCCAGGCGCTCCAGACGCGCCTCGCGGGCGGCGTGGCGCGCTCTCGCATGCTCGGCGGCACGCTTCTCGCGCTCGCGCGCCCAGCTCTCGGTCTTGGCGTAGCGGTAATACTGCACCAGCGGGATATGCGATGGGCACACATGCGCGCAACAGCCACACTCGATGCAGTCGAACAGGTTGTAGTCCTGCACCTTGTCCAAGTCCTTGGAGCGGGCATGCCAGTAGAGCTGCTGCGGCAGCAGGTTAGCCGGGCAGACATCGGCGCAGCGCCCGCAGCGGATGCAGGGCTGCGGCTCGCCTGGGTCCGGACTCTCGCCGGGGGTGAGGGCCAGGAGACAATTGGCGGCCTTGGTGAGGGGGATGGCGTCGGTGTCGACCCGGAAGCCCATCATGGGGCCGCCGACAACGAGCTTTTCCAGCTCGCCGACGTAGCCGCCGCTGGCCGCGATCAGCTCCGTGGCCGGGGTGCCGATGCACACCCGGTAGTTCTGCGGGCTCGCCACCGCACGGCCCGTGACGGTGACATAGCGCTCCACCAGCGGCCGCCCGCGCAGGACCGCGTCCGCCACCGCGCAGGCGGTCCCGACGTTCTGGCAGACGATCCCGATCTGCGCGGGGATGCCATGGCTCGGGACTTCCTTGCCGGTGAGGATCTTGATGAGCTGCTTCTCGCCGCCGCTCGGGTAGAGCGTCGGGATCTCGACCACGCTGATGCGACCAGCCGGGTCGCCCTGTTGCGCGGCCTGCCGCATCGCGGCGATGGCCTCCGGCTTGTTGTCCTCGATGCCCACCAGGCAGCGCTTCGTGCCCAGGATGTGCAGCATGACGCGGATGCCGTCGACGATGTCCGCCGCGCGCTCGCGCATCAAGAGATCATCGCAGGTGATGTAGGGCTCGCACTCGGCGCCGTTGATGATCAGGGTCGCGATGGGCTGGTCGGGACCCGGGTTCAGCTTGACGCTGGAGGGGAAGGACGCGCCGCCCATGCCGACGATGCCGCTCTGGCGGATGCGCTCCCGCAGCTCGGTGGGCTCGCGCTGCTCGAAGTCCAACATGGGCGCCGGTAGATCCCCCCAGCTGTCCTCGCCATCGGTGTCGATGACGACGCAAGGCGCACTCAGGCCCGACGGATGCGGTACCCGGCGCGGCTCGATGGCCACCACGGTGCCGGAGCTCGGCGCATGCACCGGCGCGCTGACGTAACCCTGCGGCTTGCCCAGCATCTGTCCTTTCTGCACCTGCTCACCGACGGCCACACAGGGGTCCGCCATGGCGCCGATGTGCTGCTGCAAAGGCACGATCAGCTGCCTCGGCAATGGCAAGGCGACGCTCGGTGTGCCGTTGGACAACGCCTTCTCGTCCGGCAGGTGCACGCCGCCGTGGAAGTGCCAAAGCCGCTGCCGGTGTGGATTCAGAACGGAAAACAGCATGGTTCGGACTCAAGCTCGCAGGTGTGATCGGGAGCCGCTGCGATGTTCGCACGCGAGCCCTGACCGCCGCCCCGGCAACGGGACAGCGGCTCAGGCCGCCTCTTGACGGTCCGCCTCGGCCGTGTGGTGCTCCTCGGCCGTGCGATGCCGGCCGGGGCGGTACGAGGCGACGCGCGGCATGCGCGGATAGGGCCACTTCCAGTTCGCAATGGTCTGCGGAATGGGCTCCATGTGGATGCACTCCACCGGGCAGGTCTCCACGCACAACCCGCAGCCAGTGCATTCCACACCCAGCACGGCGTGCAGCTGCTTGGCGGCACCGACGATGGCGTCCACAGGGCAGCTCTGCAGACACTTGGTACAACCGATGCAGTTCTCCTCGTCGATCACGGCGAGCGATTTCGGCTTTTCCACCACCTCGCCGACCTCCACCGGCTCGCGCCCAAGCAGGTCCGCAATCGCAAGCATCGTGGCCTCACCACCCGGTGCACACAGGTTGATCTCGGCCTCGCCGGCGGCGACCGCCTCGGCATAGGGCCGGCAGCCCGGAAACCCGCACTGGCCACACTGGCTCTGCGGAAGCAGCGCATCCACCTGGTCGGCGACGGGATCGCCCTCGATGTGGAAGCGAATCGCCGAATAGCCCAGCAGCATCCCGAAGGTGCCGGCCAGGGTTCCGATCGCGGCGACATCTGTGAACATGACTCATTCTCCCGTGGTAGCCGCCGGTGCCGGTTCCGCCGGCCCCCGCGATGACCTCAGTTACAACTCTTCAGACCAAAATCACGAAGCCCTGCCCTTACCAACCTTCAGACCCTGCACCGGCGCGTCGTTCCCGCAGCTCGGCCGTACTCACACCGAGACTAGGCCGGCGAAGCCCATGAAGGCCAGCGACATCAGCCCAGCGGTCACGAGCGCGATGGAGCCGCCTTGGAAGGGCTCGGGCACGTCCGCGACCGCCACGCGCTCGCGCATCGCCGCGAACAGCACCAGCACTAGCGAGAAGCCGATCGCGGCCCCGAACCCGTAAAGCGTCGCCTCCAGCAGGTCGCGTTGCTCCTGCAGATTCAACAAGGCCACGCCCAGCACAGCGCAGTTGGTGGTGATCAGCGGTAAGAAGATGCCGAGCACTTGGTACAGCACCGGGCTCGTCTTGTGCATCACGGTCTCGGTGAACTGCACCACGACGGCGATCACCAGGATGAAGGCGATGGTGCGTAGATACTCGATGCCCAGCGGCTCGAGCAGGTAGGCGTTCACCAGCCAGGAGGTCACCGCCGACAGCGTCAGCACGAAGGTCGTCGCCAAGCCCATGCCGATGGCCGTCTCCAGCTTCTTGGAAACGCCCATGAACGGGCACAGCCCCAGGAACTTCACCAGCACGAAGTTGTTCACCAGGACAGTGCCGACGAGGATGAGGGCGTATTCGGTCATGGGGCTCAACGGTTGGTGTCTTCGGTCCTGGGCTCAACAGGTGTCGGTGCGCTCTTGGAGCAGGTCTGTGGTGGATCGCCCGGCGTGCATCCGGTTGCGAGCGGGGCAGACGGGACGCTAACCCCGCACTCCCGGTCTTTTCACCTGTACATATTGGGGTTATTACCAAATCGCGACATCATAGCCATTTTTGTGCACTGCAGCAAGACCGCGCCGGGTGCCGATGCCCCCTCCTCCGTCAAGCGAAAGCGTGCTGAGGCCCTGTCGCCGCGCGCCGACACTCTAACAACGCTGCCGCAGGCGAGCGTTGACCACAATCACCAAGCACGCAGGTCCCCAGTATCTCAGTCAGATCAAGCGCCCGCCGGGGCGGCAGCGCAGTGGCAGACGGCAACAGCCTAGTCGTGCGGCGCCTCCAGATGTCTCACGAGGAGATGGAGTGAAGACAGATCAAGCGCTTACAATGATGCCGTATCGTGTCGGCCCGCCAGTATCCCCCCTACCCGGTCCGGCGACTGCCGCGGGCGGCCGTCGTCAGCCAAGCATCGAGCCATGTCACCACCCGGCGATTCGTACCAACTGCCGCTGGAGTCGCCCGGCGCCGCCCTGCGTCGGGTGCGCAGCCGCGCGCCGCTCGTGCAGAACATCACCAACTTCGTCGCCATGAACACCGTGGCGAACGTCCTGCTGGCGGTGGGCGCCTCGCCGGCCATGGTGCATGCCCGCGAAGAGGCCGGGGAGTTCGCTCGTCTCGCGGACGCGCTCACGGTGAACATCGGCACCCTGTCGCCGCTCTGGCTAGACGGCATGCTGGTGGCCGCCGCGTCCGCGGAGAACGCCGGCAAGCCCTGGGTGCTGGACCCGGTGGCGGTGGGCGCTACGACGTTACGACGCGATGCAGCCCGGCGACTGCTGGAGCTCGCGCCGACGCTCGTGCGCGGCAATGCGTCGGAGATCATCGCGCTGGCGGTCGGGACCGGCAGCGATGAGAGGGGCGCCAATGCAAGCTCCGGCAAGGGCGTGGACGCCACGGATCCGGTAGCGGCGGCGGAGCTGGCGGCCGTGGCACTGGCGCAGCAACAGCACTGTGTCGTGGCCGTCACCGGCGAGATCGACTTTGTCACCGACGGCGCACGCGCTGCGCACATCGCCAACGGCCATGTAATGATGCCGCAGGTGACCGCGCTGGGCTGCGCACTCACCGGTGTCTGCGGCGCCTTCCTCGGCGCCGGCGGCGACCCGTTCGAGTGTACGGTGGCGGCGCTCGCCTATTACGGTCTCGCCGGCGAGCACGCGGCCCGCGGTGCCGACGGCCCCGGCAGCTTCGCGCTCTGCTTCGTCGATGCGCTGTGCGGGCTCAGCGCCGACGCGCTGGACAAGGATGCCCGCATCGCTCCCATCGCCGTGCCCAGCGCCGACGGCGCCGACCAGCGCGGCAAAGCGCTATGAACCGCGGACTGGATCTGTCGATTTACCTGGTGACAGACCCCATGCTGTGCGCTACCCGCGGCCTGGTGGAGACCGTGCTGGCGGCGGTGCACGGCGGCGCGAGCGTCGTACAGCTGCGCGACAAGGACGCGCCGGACGCACTCCTCGTCGAGCAGGGCCGCGCGCTGAAGGTCGCGCTGGCGGGCCGCGGCGTACCGCTCATCGTCAACGACCGCATCGCCGTCGCCGCCGCCATCGGCGCCGACGGCGTACATGTCGGCCAGGCGGACGTTGGCATCGATGCCGCACGCGCGGCGCTCGGACCCGACGCCATCGTCGGGCTGTCCATCCAGACCATCGCGCACGCCCGCGCCGCGGCCCGGCTGCCCGTCGACTACGTCGGCATTGGCCCCGTCTTCACCACCGCCACCAAGCCCGACCATGCCGCCCCACTCGGCCTCAATGGTCTGGCACGGGTGCGTGCGGCAACACCACTGCCCGCGGTGGCCATCGGCGGACTCACGGCGGACCATGTGCGCGGCGTGCTGGGCGCGGGCTGCGACGGCCTCGCGATCGTCTCCGCCATCTGCGCGGCGGACGATCCACAGGCGGCCAGCGCCGCCTTTCGCCGCGCCATCGGCCGACATCGCCAGGGTGCGGACGCATGACCGCGCCAGTCACCCAGCCGGCCATCAGAAACGTGCTCAGCATCGCCGGCTCTGACCCCAGCGGCGGCGCGGGCATCCAGGCAGACCTCAAGGCCATCGCCGCCAACGGCTGCTACGCCATGGCCGTCATCACCGCGCTCACCGCTCAGAACACCACGGGCGTCACCGGCGTGCGGCTGGTGGAGCCCGACTTCGTCGCCGCGCAGATCGATGCGGTGTTCGCCGACATCCGCGTCGACGCGGTCAAGATCGGCATGCTCGGTAGCGCCGACATCGCTCAGACCGTCGCCGACGCCCTGACCCGCCACCGCCCGCCCGCCATCGTGCTGGACCCCGTGATGATCGCAAAGGGTGGCGACCGGCTGCTGACCGAGGCCGCCATCGCCGTGCTGCGCGAGCGCCTGCTGCCGCTGGCCACGATGCTGACACCGAACCTACCGGAGGCCGCCGTGCTGCTCGGCCAGGCCGAGCCCACCAGCCGCGACACCATGCCCGCCATGGCCGCAGCACTCAGAGCTCTCGGCACGGACGCCGTGCTGCTCAAGGGTGGCCACCTGCCCGGCCCCGCCAGCCCCGATCTGCTGTCCACCCCCGACGGCGACCACTGGCTCGAAGCCGAGCGCATCGCCACCCGCAACACCCACGGCACCGGCTGCACCCTGTCCTCGGCCCTCGCCGCTCAGCTCGCCCGCACTGGCGACGTCCGCCTGGCCACCGAGCAGGCCAAGGGCTATGTCACCGGCGCCATCGCCGCCGCAGACCAGCTGGACGTGGGCCACGGCCACGGCCCCACCCACCACCTCCACAACCTCTGGCGCTGAGCCCCTGGGTACGCCGACTTCAGTCGGCACGCGGGGAAGGCGGACTTCAGTCCGCCGTCCGTGCGCTGGACACGCGGGAATAACGTCGCCCTCCGCGAAGAGCCGGATAAATCCGGCGTACCGAGGGGGCGCCCTCCCCTGGAAGCCGGATGAATCCGGCGTGCCCGGTAGATCAGGCGACGGCGCGCAGGGGGCTAGGCTGGGCGGGCGCCGCGGGCAAACCGAGATCCAGCGTCTTGAGGTCGGCGCCGGAGCGGCCGGCGAAGAGCGCGAGGTCGGCGGCGATGAGCGACCAGCAGTAGGAGCCGATGCGCTCGGTGTGTCCGCTGATCTCGGTCTCCACGCGAACACGCGGGGCGCGGTAGAAGAGACGAATACCAAGCCGCAGCGGGTCGGACCGTGGCGGCTCCGGCAGCCGATCTGGCAGGGTGCCGCCGCCGTCACCCCACGCGCCCGGATAGATGTCCACCGCCAGCTCCACGAGGTTGGTGGCGATACGCGTAGCGCCGGTCTCGACCCTTTGCAGGGCGCAGTTGGGGTCGCGGCAGCGTTCGCGCAGCGCATAGGTGAACTCCCGGTCGAAAAAGACACAGAAGGCATCCTCCACCTCCTTGAGCTGGCGCTGCACCCGCAGCAGCCGGCGCGGATACGGCTCCTGGTCGCGCATCTCCGCACGCAACACCCGGCGCAGCCGGTCGAAGCCTTTGGGCAGCGCACCGGCATGGAAGCCGCGGGCCAAGAGCGCGCGCACGCTCTCGCCGTGGTGTCCGACGGCGGCAGGCTCCACCGGCAGCGGCGTGGCGCCGTCGCGCTCCTGCAGCAGACTCGACAGCCCAGCCGGCTCCCGGCTCGCGGCGGCAAGCCCCTCGCGGTGGTTGGCCTGGTAGAGCTTCCAGTTCTCCTTCAGCTCCCAGACGAAGAAGCCGAATAGGCCTGGCAGCAGCACGATGGTGAGCGTCACCAGGGGGTAGGCGATGACCTTGGGCAGCACCGATTCGCTGATATCGATGAAGGCGGCGGTGATGGCGGGCAGGAAAGGCAACAACAGCTTGTGGCCGATGCTGACGATGGGAAAGTGCTTCACGGGGTTCACCTGCGGCTCCACCAGCACGGTGACGTAGAACTGGATCAGTGCCTCCGCGAGGCGCCAGACGGGCGTCACCAGGGCCTTGAACAGCCAGGACCCCCAGCGCTCGCCCAGGTGGTGCACCAGCGCCTCGTCCACCCGGTACAGGCCCTGGGAGAAGCCGCGGGTGACCTCCTTGAAGAAGGTGAGCAGCCACTGGATCAGGCCAATCACCAGGGTCTGGTTGATGCGCCGGAGATACACACCGACGCGGGTGTTGAGATTGTCCAGGAAGCGCCGCCCGGCCGGCGTGTTGCGCGCCAGCGTGCCGAGCGCGAAGGCGAGCACGACGAGCCAAAGCCCGGGCTCGATGGGCACCTCCTCCACGAACACGGCCAGCAGGATGATCGGAATCAGCGGCAGGATGCCGATCAGCAGCGGCTGCACCAGGTTGCGGCCGAGGCCCCGCACGAAGCCGGTGCTGAGCAGCTCCGCCAGGGGCCGCCAGCGCAGTAATCGATTCAGGCCGTCGAACAACACGAAGCGCAGCACGGCGACCAGCCCCTGCCACAGCGCCAGCGCGATGTGCCGGCCGATGCCGGTGTGCATCACCAGAGCGGTGAGTCCGCCCATGAGCAGGACGTCGGTGAATGTGGCGAGCTCGAAGGCCTTCTCGTGGCCTGGCACCAGCGCCACGAGCAGGTCGATGCTCTTCAGCACCAGATAGGCAGCGCCGAAGGGCACCAGTAGATACCGCGAGATGGTGCGCCCGAGCGGCGTGCCGAACAGCGGCGCGCTCAGCTGTTGCAGGCCCTTGATGTAAATCTCGCCGCGATGGTAGACGCCGGGCAGCGCCCGGGCGGCGGTCCGGTCGAACCGCGCCAGGCGATCGCCGCGGAAGAATTCCGCCAGGGTCGGGTCCGGCAGCCGCAGGATATTGCGGGCGACGATGTCGCGCACATCGGTGAACTTCAGCGTGCGGCGCTGCTTGATGGCGTCCAGCAGCTCCAACTTCATCTTTTCCGCGGCGACGTTCTCGCGGTGGTCCCGCGGCACGAAGTCGGCCTCGCACATGGCCTGCTCCAGCCGCGGCATGAGCTGCGCGTCGAGCCGCGCCGTGACGCGTGCCCGGAGCGTCTCCAGGGCCTGGCCGAAGCGCGCCAGGTCGGCGATGGGCCAGGACATCTCGTCCAGCCGCGCGCGCCCGGTGTCCATGGCCCGCAGCGCCTTGAGCAGAGTCTGGAACGGGAGCGGCTCCACCAGGCGCCGGCGCCCCCCCGGGAGCACAAGACTCCGGAGCCAGCGCACCGGACGCAGGCGGTAGTAGTCGCTGCGGCTCTCGGCGAGCACCTGTTCCAAATTGCCGAGCAGCGTGCGTGCCGGCGCCGAGCCGAAGCGGCGCCGGTCTTCGTCGGCCAGGCGGCGGATCAACTCCTCCAGCTCCGCCGCGGTCGCGGGACCAAGCTTCCACTTTGCGGCCAGCAGATCCGCGAGCTGCGCCTCGGCAGCAGCCTCGCGCTCGGCAATGGCCTGCTCGATGGCGGCCGGCGCACAGCGTGCCGGCCGGCTCAGGCGTTGCGCCAGGCGGCGCGCCTCGCCTAGGTAGCGCAGCTGCGCTGCGAAGCGGCCCTCGAATTCCGCACGCTGAGCACAGCCGATGGCACGCTCGAACAATAACAGCCCCAGACTGTGCCAATAGCCGGCGCGCCCCGGGGCAGGCGCAAAGCCGATGTCATCGAAACCGGGCAACATCAGGAAACGCGCCGCCAGTCGCTGCGCCGCAACGGTCAGGTCGTCCCGCACCCGGCCCAGCCAGCCCTTGCGCCGGCGGATCAGCGAGCCGCGGCGCAGCGCGTCCAGGTAGAGCCCCTCCAGCGACGGCGGCAGGTCCTCGTCTCCCGCATGCAGGCTCAGTGCCGAGTCCGCATCGCTTTCGGCATCACAGCCCGGGGGCGCCGGCGGCTGTTCTGGCGGCTGGGCACGGACAGCCTCGGTACCGGCCTGCGCCAGGTCCGGGTCGGATGCGCCGAAGGGCAGGCCGATGGGCAGCAGCGGCGGCGTTGCCGGAAGGCTGTCTCGGCCGGGGCGGCTCTTCACCAGCAGCAATGGCATGCGCCCGTCGCGACTCGGGTCCGGGAGATCCAAACCGCTGGCCTCCAACCAGCGATCCACCGCCGGCCACGCCTCGATGGCTGGAAAGAAGAAGCCGCGGGCACCCGGCGCGAAGTACCGCAGCCGCACCACCAGGGCGGCGAAGCTGCGCGTAATGAGGTCGTCGCTCCAGATGGTCAGGGTGCTGCCGTCGCGCTCCAGCACCTCCCGCACCTCGCTGAAGGCGTGCTCACCGATGAGCACTCGTAGCGCGGCAGCGCCGAAGCGCTCGGCGTCGTCCTCGTCGTCGCGAGCGCTCTGCCAGGCTCGCGCCACCTCGGCCTCGAAGCCACGCGCCCAGTAGTCGAGCCGCAGACGAGCAAAGCCCTGCTCGCCGGACACCGGCGACGACGGACTCGGCAGCAGGATGACGTAATTGGGCAGCCGCAGGCCCTCGATAACCGACAGCGCCTCGGCGTTCTCGGTCTCGAGGCCATCCAGGAAGGCCTCCCGCGGCATCAGATAGTACGGTAGGTTCGGGATGGCGACGCCGCGCACCGCGGCACCGAGCTGCTCCTCGATGAGTCGCTCGATGGCGCGGGCATGGAACAAAAACACCCCCTCAGCAGGCCGCAGGACCTGCTGGCGGAAGGCCTTGGCGCTAAGTTTGGGCATGGCTACGTGAGCTTGCGCCGATTACCCTAGGATCAACGCGGCGCTGGCGACAACTGCCCGCATGTTAACGCCGCCGAGCGGATTCGGGGGTATTTCGGCATGCCGAATCGCCTCGTGCCGCCCGCGACTGCGGGCGCATCGGGATCGCGATGGCTTTCGATCCAGATCCCGATGTCGATTGCGATCGGGATACCATTCGTCTGCCGCAGACCGGCACGGTGGGCGCTGAATTCCCCACCCGTCTGCCAGAGCCCGCCAGCCCGCACAGGGACTGCCCATGCCCCAGTTCGACACCGCCATCACCGCCACCTTCCTGATCTACCTGGCCCTCATGCTCGCCATCGGCGCCTGGGCGTACCGCCGCACCAAGGACCCGTCCGGCTACTTTCTCGGCGGGCGCACGCTCGGGCCCTGGCCCGCGGCCTTGTCGGCGGGGGCATCGGACATGAGCGGCTGGCTGCTGCTGGGGCTGCCGGGGTTTGCCTTCGCCTCCGGCCTGGAGTCCCTCTGGCTCGCCGGTGGGCTCTTGCTCGGCACCTGGCTCAACTGGCTACTGGTGGCGAGGCGGCTGCGAGCCTATACCTACGCCGCCGACGACGCGCTCACCATCCCGGAGTTCTTCGCCAACCGCTTCGGCGATCCGCGGCACCTCCTGCAGGCCGTCTCGGCCTTTTTCGTGCTCTTGTTCTTCCTGTTCTACACGAGCTCGGGCCTGGTCGCCGGCGGCAAGCTGTTCGAGACGGTGTTCGGCTTCGACTATGAAATCGCCGTGATCATCGGCACACTGTTCGTGGTGTCGTACACCCTGTTCGGCGGCTTCCTGGCGGTGTCCTGGACGGACCTGGTGCAGGGGCTGCTGATGGCTGCAGCGCTGCTCATCGTGCCGGTCTGGTCCATCAGCGCCGACGCCGGCGTCGGCGCCATGCTCGGCACGCTCAACGAGCGCAACCCAGAGCTCTTGACCCTGTGGCAGGACAACGCGGGCAAGCCCCTCGGCCTCATCGCCATCCTCTCGCTGGCGGCCTGGGGGCTCGGCTACTTCGGCCAGCCGCACATCCTGGCGCGCTTCGCCGGCATCCGCTCCGGGGCCGACGTGCCGATGGCGCGGCGCATCGCCGTCACTTGGTCCGGGCTCAGCATGGCTGGCGCAATCCTGGTCGGGCTCGCCGGCGCCGCCTGGGTCGAGACCAACGCCGGCGGCGAGCTGGGCGACCCGGAGACGATCTTCATGGTGCTGGTGAACGCCCTCTTCCACCCGGTGATCGCCGGCATCCTGCTGGCGGCCATCCTGGCCGCGATCATGTCCACGGCGGACTCGCAGCTGCTGGTATCCTCGTCCGCGCTGGCGGAGGACTTCTACCGCAAGCTGCTTCGCCCCCGGGCGCGCCAGGGGGAAATCGTGCTGATGGGCCGGCTGGCCGTTGTGGTGCTGGCGCTCGTCGCGCTGCTGCTGGCCTACAACCCGGACAGCACGGTGCTCGGCCTGGTCGCCTATGCCTGGGCCGGGTTCGGCGCCGCGTTCGGGCCGGTGCTGGTGCTGAGCCTGTACTGGCGGCGCATGAACTGGGCCGGAGCGCTGGCCGGCGTCGTCGTCGGCGGACTGACCGTGGTGGTCTGGAAGCAGCTCTCCGGCGGGCCGCTCGGCCTGTTCGACCTCTACGAGATCGTGCCCGGCATCGCCTTCGCCATCGTCGCCATTGTCACGGCGAGCCTGGTCACGGCAGCGCCGGCGGCGGCGGTACGGGACGGCTTCGATCGCTTCCGCTGGGGGCTGCGCGAGGCCGAGCCCGCGGCTGGTGCCGCGACGGTCCGGTAGTCAGACCCAACCCGCCCATCGCGCGATCCGTGGCGAAGCCCAATGCCCACCAGGGCGTCGGCAGCCCATCGTCGACCCCAGCGGCGGTCGGTGCGTGCGCGTTTCAGGGCGTCGCGGGGGGCGACGGGGCATTGGCGGTGATCGGATTCATGTACTTCGCCAAGGCATCAATGCCGCCGTAGAGCACATAGACATTGTCGAAGCCGATCACGCGCAACGCGGTGGTCGCCGCCGTTGCGAAAGTACCTGTCTTGCAGACAACCACCACCATCCGGTCGGTGGGAATCCGTTGCAGATTGCCCGGCATGAACAGCTCGCTCAGCGGTATCGCCAGCGTGCCCGGCAAGGTCATGCCGACGATGCCCGCCTCCGCGGGTGTGCGGATATCCAGCGCCACGACAGGCTTGCCCGCACGCAGCAGCGCCATGAGCTTCTCGGGCTTCATCAGATGCAACGCCGCCCCGGCCTTCTGGCCCTGCACGGGCTCGAACAAAGCGGCGAAGGACTTCGCGAGCTCGGCGTCATAGGCCAGGCTCACCGGCGCGAACAAGAGCGCCGCAACGCAGGTCCACAGTAACAGCCTGATTCGTTTCATGATTCGAATCCTCCCCATCGACCAACCGCGGCCGTCGTCCTAACGGCCTGGTACTTTCCGTTAATCTCATTATAGTTTTCGCCAACCCGGCCGGATTGGCAGCACATGCGGTCGGTGACCGGCTCGATGCCGCTCAGGCTGGGCCGGTGTATCGTTTCAAAGCAACCGCCCCTGCCCTTCCGGCACTTGCTCCTCGCACAGGCGCTGGCGCAGCCGTGTGAGCCGCCCGGCGCCGCTCCGATGGACGGCCATAGTCAGCGCCCTGGGCTCAGCGATGAGCACCACCAGACGCTTGCCGCGCGTGACGGCGGTGTAGAGCAGGTTGCGCTGCAACAGGGCGTAGTGCTGCATGGCGACCGGGATGACCACGGCCGGGTACTCCGAGCCCTGGGCCTTGTGCACGCTGGTGGCGTAGGCGAGTGCGATCTCGTCCAGCTCGCCAACCTCGTAGTCCACCCGGCGGCCGTCGAAGTCAATCTGGACCAGCCCCTCTTCGGTGTCGATCGCCTCGATGCGGCCGATGTCGCCGTTGAAGACGTCCTTGTCGTAGTTGTTCATCAGCTGAATCACTTTGTCACCTGGGGCGTAGGTCCAGCCGAAGCGGTGGATGCGGGGCTGGGCGGTCGGGTTCAGCAGCGCCTGCAAGGCGACGTTCAGCGCTCGGGCGCCGAGGCCACCGCGGTTCATGGGGGTCAGCACCTGGATGTCGCGCACCGGGTGCAGACCGAAGCGCTCGGGCATGCGCTCGGCAACGGCGCGCAGCAGACGCTCGTGGACCTGCTCCGGGGTCTCGCAGCGGATCAGGTAGAAGTCGCTGGTGGCATCATCCGACGGCGCCGCGGGCACCTGCCCCTGGTTGACGCGGTGCGCGTTGACGACGATCCGGGATGCCGCGGCTTGGCGGAAGACCTCGGTGAGCCGCACTGTAGCCACCTGCCCGGAGTCGAGCAGGTCCGCGAGCACGGCGCCCGGACCCACCGACGGCAGCTGGTCCACATCGCCCACCAGGAGCACCGCGGCGGTGGTCGGCACCGCACGCAGCAGCTGGTTCATCAGCGCCGTGTCGACCATGGACACCTCGTCGCAGACCACGAGATCCGTCTCCAGCGGGCTGTACTGGTCGCGCTTGAAGCCCATGACCTGCGGATCGAATTCAAGCAGCCGGTGGATGGTTTTAGCCTCGAGGCCGGTCAGCTCCGCCAGGCGCTTGGCGGCACGGCCGGTGGGGGCGCACAGCCGCACGTCGATGCCCTTGGCCAGCAGGATGCGCAGGATGGCGTTGACAACGGTGGTCTTGCCGACACCAGGACCACCGGTGATGATTGTGAGCTTGCCGTTGATGGCCGTCGCAACGGCCCGCCGCTGGGAGGCCGACAGCACCATCCCCGTCTGGCCCTCCACCCATGCAAGCGCCTTGTCGGCGTCGATGCGGCCCCAGGCCGTCGCGTCCCGCTTGAGGCGCGCAATGCCGCGAGCGATGCCCGCTTCCGCGCGTTGCAGGGTGCTCAGCAGCAGTACAGGGCGCTCATGGATGGTCTCGGCGACCAAGCGCTCTTCGGCCAGCTCCGCCGCGATGGCCTGCTCGATGATGGGCGGCGGAATACCCAGCAGCGTCACCGCCTTCGCCGTGAGCTCATCCCGAAACGCTGCACAATGCCCGTCCGCTGCGATCTCCTGCAGCACGTGGCGCACGCCGGCGCCGGCGCGCAGGGGCGAATCCGCCGGGATGCCGAGTCGCTGGGCGATCTGGTCGGCCGTCTTGAAGCCGATGCCGTGGATATCCAACGCGAGCCGATAGGGATTCTCGCGCACCCGCTCCACGGCTTCCTCGCCATAGGTCTTGTAGATGCGCAACGCGCGCGCGGTGCCGACGCCGTGGGATTGCAGAAAGACCATGATCTCGCGGATCACCTTCTGCTCCGCCCAGGCATCGCTGACGCGCTGCTGACGCTTCGGACCGATGCCGGGCAGCTCCAACAGCTTCTCGGGGTTGTCCTCGATGACGTCGAACACCCGCTCGCCGAAGGCCCGCACCAGCTTGCGTGCGAAGTGCGGGCCGATGCCCTTCACCATGCCCGAGCCGAGATAGCGCTCGATACCATCCAGGGTGCTGGGCGGAATCACCCGCAGCTGCTGCGCCTTGAACTGGAGCCCGTGCTTGCGATCGTTGACCCACCAGCCATCGGCCTCGACGTACTCCCCGGCCGTTACGCTCGCCGCCTGGCCGGTGAGCGTCACCAGGTCGCGCTGGCCGCGCACCTTGAGCCGGAGCACACAGAAGCCGCTCTCAGGGCTGTGGAAGGTGACCCGCTCCACGGCGCCGGCAAGGTGCTCCAACGACGGACTGCCGGGCTGGGGGCTAGACTGTGCATTGCCAGGCATTGGGAGGACATGCCGATTCCAGGGCGCTTGTCACGCGAGCATAGCGCCAAGTCTCAGCCGGGTGCTCCACCGCAGGCCCCGGACTGATCGTCGGTTCAGTCTGCGTTCAGCATCGGGGGTTTAGGGTGTGCCCAACGGTGGGGTGTTGTATCCCGCCGATCGACGGAGGATTCGAGCATGATCAACAGATACAAGCGATCCAAGCTTGCTTGGCTGGCGCTGCTGACGGCGGCGCTGGCCCTGCCCGGACTGGCCATGGGCCATGGTGACCGCGGTTGGGGTGATCGGTACAAATCCGAGCGCTATGAGCGGAGCCGGTACGACCAGTACGACCGGCACCATCATCATCACCGCAAAAAGCACCGCGCCCATCACGGACGCCGGGACGTGCTGGTCATCGAGCGGCCGGCGTACCGACGCCACTACGTGCCGGTAGCCCCGCGGGGACCGATCGGTCTGGACAATGAGGTCAATGTGTTTCTGCGGCGTAGCTGGTAGGCCCGCTTTTCTCCATCCGAAGCGCCCCGGTCGTCGCCGCGATCGGGGCTGCCGCGGCAGGGGCCTGGCTGTGTTAGATTCTCGGTGGCCGGGCCCAGCTGCCGCGACCCGACATACCAGGCCGCTATGCAATCGATTCAC
>Ga0316576_10000049_pt1 | contig 37256 bp, 33 predicted proteins | sample S0NA_FD_203075 | JGI IMG/M metagenome (GOLD analysis project Ga0316576, IMG submission 203075) | Rhizosphere microbial communities from salt marsh grasses in Alabama, United States - S0-2_050615r3r5 | ecosystem: Host-associated > Plants > Roots > Rhizosphere | place: USA: Alabama | collected...
CCAATATGCCGGCGCGATGCGAGTGCTTTGCATAGGCGACATCGTCGGCAAGCCCGGACGACGGGCGGTGCGGGAGCTGTTGCCGGGTCTGATCACGCGCCTCGGGCTGGACCTGGTGATCGCCAACAGCGAGAACGCCGCTGGCGGGGTCGGACTGACCACGGAGACCGCCAGGGAGCTCCTCGCCCTGCCCCTCGACCTGCTGACCAGCGGCAACCACATCTGGAAGTACCGCGAGGTCTTCCCCCTCCTGGACAGGGAGCCCCGGGTCCTGCGGCCCCTCAACTACCCGGCCGGAGCCCCGGGCCGGGGCGTCGGGCTGATCGAGCGGCCCGGCCTGCCCGTGGTCGGCGTGATCAACCTGGTCGGGCGCATCTTCATGGACCCGGTCCCCTGCCCCTTCGAGGCGGTGGAGCGCGCCCTGGCCGACCTCGAGGGGCGCGCCCAGGTGGTCCTCGTCGAGATCCACGCCGAAGCGACGAGCGAGAAGCGCGCACTGGGGCACTTCCTCGCCGGCCGCGTCGCCGCCGTCTACGGCACCCACACGCACGTGGCCACCGCCGACGAGGAGGTGCTCGAGGGTGGGACAGGCTACGTCACCGACATCGGGATGACCGGCCCCTACGACTCCGTGATCGGCATGAAGAAGGAGCCGATGATCGAGCGCCTGCGGACCCTGCGCCCGGTGAGCTTCAACGTCGCCGGGGGAGATATCCGGCTCTGCGGGGCGGTGTTCGACATCGACCCGCAAACCGGACAGACACGCGCGGTCGAGCGCGTCCGGGAGGCGCTCGAGCCGTGAGACCTGCTGGAGCATTTGTGTAATGAACGTCGAGAGGCAGCTGGAGATACTCGGGCGGGGCGTCGTGGCCAAGGTCTGGGCCGACATGCGGGCCCCGCTGGCCCAGAAGCTCGAGCGGGGCGGCCCGCTGCGGGTCAAGGTCGGCTTCGACCCCACCGCGCCGGACCTGCACCTGGGCCACACCGTGGTCATGAACAAGATGCGCCAGTTCCAGGAGCTGGGGCACCACGTGGTTTTCCTCGTCGGGGACTTCACCGCGATGATCGGTGACCCCACGGGCAAGAGCCAGACGAGGCCGCCGCTCAGCCGCGACGAGGTGCTGAAGAACGCCGAGACCTACAAGGCCCAGGTGTTCAAGATCCTCGACGCGGAGCGCACCGAGGTCGCGTTCAACAGCGACTGGCTCGCCACGCTGAACGCCGAGGAGATGATCCGCCTCGCCGCGCAGTACACGGTGGCGCGCCTGCTCGAGCGCAACGACTTCCGTTCGCGCTACCAGGCCGGCAGGCCCATCGCGGTCCACGAGTTCCTCTACCCCCTGCTCCAGGCCTACGACTCCGTCGCCCTCAAGGCCGACGTGGAGCTCGGGGGCAACGACCAGCTCTTCAACCTGATGGTCGGCCGGGACGTGATGAAGGAGTACGACCTCGAGCCCCAGGTGATCCTGACGACCGAGCTGCTCTTCGGCACCGACGCGCGCCCCGACGAGGCCGGCGAGCTCGTCGGCGAGAAGATGTCCAAGTCGCTGGGCAACTACATCGGCGTCGACGATCCGCCCTCCGGTGAGAACGGGATGTTCGGCAAGGTGATGAGCGTGAGCGACCCGCTGATGTGGCACTACTACGACCTGCTCTCCTGGGCCTCGCCGGAGCGGCTGTCGGAGCTCAGGGCGGGACACCCAAAGGAGGCCAAGCTCGCGCTGGCCCTCGAGATCACCGCTCGCTACCACGGGGAGGAGGCTGCGCGAGAGGCCGCGGAGGAGTTCGCCCGGCTGCACCCCGCCGCCGGCGCCGACCGGGGGGTCCCCGAGGATCTGGAGACCGTCGAGCTGACCGTGGACGGCACCTCGCTGTTCCTCTCGCGCGCCCTGGTGGAGAGCGGCGTGGCCAAGAGCAACGGCGAGGCGCGGCGGCTGATCCGGCAGGGAGGCGTCCAGATCGACGGCGAGCGGATCACGTCGGAGTCCTTCGAGCTGGCCCGGGGCAAGAGCTACCTGCTCAAGGTGGGCAAGCGCCGCTTCCGCCAGCTGGTGCTGCGTTAGGAGCCGCGCAATGAAGATCGAGGGAAATCAGCGCCTGACCCACCCCGCGCCGCGGGTCTTCGAGACGCTCAGGGACCGGACACCGGATCTCGTGACCCACCTGCCGAACATCGAGGATGTGGAGGTGATCAGCCGCGAGGAGGAGCCGCCCGTCGTGCGGCTCTACAACCGCTGGCAGGGCTCCCAGGGGGATGTGCCCGCCGTCGTTCGGCCCTTCGTCAAGAAGGAGCTGGTCTCCTGGTTCGACCGCGCTGCCTGGAACGAGGAGACCCTGAGCTGCACCTGGAGCATCGAGGCGGTGGTCGGCAGGGAGTGCTTCTCGTGCAGCGGCACGACGACGATCACGGCCGAGGGGGAGCAGGCGTCGCACTTCACCCTGGAGGGGGACCTGGTCATCGATCCCGACCGGGTCCCCGGCGTGCCTCGCTTCCTCGCCCGGAAGCTGCGTGGACCGCTCGAGCGGTTCATCGCCCGGGCGATAGGCCCGAACCTGACCAGCGTCGCCTCCGCCGTCCAGAAGTACCTGGACGAGCAGGGCTGACGGAGGAGAAGATCATGCGTCCTGCCCTGATCGCTTTCACGTTGCTGCCGGCCGTCGCCTTCGCGGGGCCGAAGAAGAACGTCGAGCAGTACGGGTTGCCCGCCCTGCCCCGGGACGCGTTCAACCGCCTCGCCATCCAGGCTGACCTGCCGCTCTTCTGGGTCGACGATCGCAACAAGGACCAGAAGGTCGACCCGGGCGAGCTTCAGGCCACGGGCCAGGGAAAGCCGCTCGCCCCCTTCGTCGCCCGGGGCAAGCTCACGCCGCGCTTCGAGCGGGCCTACCGCCAGCTGGTGGAGCTGCGGCGGCGCGAGGCGGTGCGGCGCGAGCTGGACGCGGGGCGCCCGACGATCCTGCACACCGACTTCTCCGGCGCCCCGCCCCAGGACAAGGCGCTGCTGCGCGAGATCCTCGCCGCCGCGAAGATCGTGGAGCAGATCTACTGGAAGCAGACCGGCGCGGCGGCTCACCTTCGCGCCCTGCGCCGCTCCGACCCCGCGAGCCAGATGCTGTTCTGGCGCAACCACGGCCCGTGGTGCCAGAGCCCGGCGACCCGGGGCGACCGCTTCTGCAACGCCCTCCCCTCCTTCCCCCCGCGCAGGTCAGGGGCCTACCCGGACGACCTCGCGCAGGATGACAAGCTCTGCAAGCAGCTCCAGGCCGACGCCGACGCCAAGCAGCTGCTCGATCCGTTCACGGTGGTGCGCAAGGGTCGCGACGGCAAGCTGATCGCCGTGCCCTACAACAGGGTCTTCGCCCGCGAGATGCGCATGGTCGCCGGGCGGCTCAAGGCAGCGGCGCGGGCCGTCGCGCGAGACCCGAAGGAGAAGGCGCTCGAGCGCTACCTCCTCGCGGCCGCAGCCGCCTTCGAGAGCAACAGCTGGGGCGACGCGGACGAGGCGTGGGCCGCGATGAGCTCGCAGAACAGCAAGTGGTACCTGCGCATCGGCCCGGACGAGGTCTACGCCGACCCCTGCCAGCAGAAGGCGGGGTTCCACGTGTCCTTCGCCCGTATCGACCCGAACCTCCTCAGCTGGCAGAAGAAGCTCACGCCGCTCCGCAGCACCATGGAGCACGACCTGGCCCGCCTGATCGGCAAGCCCTACCAGGCGCGCAAGATCAGCTTCCACATGCCCGACTTCATCCGCATCATCCTCAACGCGGGCGACTCACGCCACCCCATGGGGGGCACCATCGGGCAGTCGCTGCCCAACTGGGGCAAGGTCGCCCGGGAGGGCCGTGGCCGGACCGTGGTGATGACCAACCTCTACACCGATCCGGACTCCCGGCGCATCGCCACCGAGAAGGCCCGGGCCCTGCTCGATCCGAAGAGCATGCGCTACTACAGCCCCGACCCCAGCGCCGACCTGATCAACATCATCCTCCACGAGGCGACCCACAACTTCGGACCGCACAGCGACTACCGCGTGAAGGGCAAGGTCCCCAAGGAGATCTTCGGCGGCAAGGTGGCCTCCACGCTCGAGGAGCTCAAGGCCCAGACCGGCGGCCTCTGGTTCCTGCAGCTCCTGCACCGCAAGGGGATGCTGGACAAGACGCAGCTCTATCGGGCCTACACCGCGGCGATCACCTGGGCCTTCAGCCACATCTCCCGCGGGATGTTCTCACCGAGCGGCAACGTCCAGCCCTACAGCCAGCTCGCCGCGATCCAGATCGGGAGCTTCATGCAGGACGGGGCGATGACCTTCAACCGCGGCCGGTTCACGATCCACTTCGATCGGCTGCCCCGCTCCATCGAGCGCCTGATGGCCACGGTGGGCAAGATCAAGGCCACCGGCGACAGGGCCGCGGCGGAGCAGCTGATCCATCACTTCATCGCCCCCAAGGGGCGCGGGCACCGGCTGGTGCACGAGAAGCACATCGCCAAGAAGCTGCTGCGCTACCCGAAGGGGACGTTCGTCTATTCCGTGGTCTACTGAGCGGTCTCCAACCCCTGCCCGAGGCACAGGCGCTCGACGTGTGCCCGATGCGCGGCCCAGGCGAAGGCCCAGGGGACGAACACCACGCCGGTGACGAAGACCAGCGGCGGCGGGATGCAGAGCAGGAACAGCCCGGGCATGGTGCTGGCCAGGGTGGTCCAGAGCAGCGCCTTGAACCCCCTCGAGGCCCCCGCCACCGGGAGGCCCTGGTCCAGCTCCCGCCGGAGCCGCAGCACGTGCAGCACCGCCAGCACCAGCAGGGTGACGTGGGCGTGGCCCACGATGACGAGGCTGATGACGATCCAGCCGCCAAAGGCCCGCAGGTCCGTCTCGAGGAAGACCAGGCTGAACAGAAAGTGCAGGGTCAAGGGGGCGAGGAGTGAAAGCAGGGCGAGGGGCAGCGCCAGGCTGACGCGCTCCAGTCGGTGGGTCCGGAGCGCGATCTCTCTCGTGGCCCCCCCGGCCTCCAGCCGGGCGAGGTCGAGGAAGACGTCGCCGGTGGTCCGTCCGGCCCGTGACATCACGCGTCGCAGGTGGAGACGGGCGGCCCCGAGCGCCAGCAGATAGACCACGCCGACCCCGAGCCAGGTGAGCAGCAGAATGTGGGTGCTGTACCGCGGTCCGCCGAGCACGTCGAACACGAGGAGGAGGAACCCGGCGATCCCGGTGACCGAGGCCCAGGTGCGCGCCTGTCGGTAGGCGTAGACCTTCGCAAGCTCTCTGGGAGCAGTGGATGGAGGAGGGGAGTTGTTGCTCAGTTGTTCAAGGCGACATCTCGCCGCGAACAGGTGGTCCTTGTAAACTGCCAACCGGCTACCCTGTTCTGTGTTCCTAAATGGTGACCGGCCGGAAGTGCTCTCGCAAGCCGCCCGATGCAGAATCAACGGTTCCCCGCCGCGAAAACTCCTTGCCCACGAATGTTGTTTGCACCAACATCAGGCCCATGCCTGGGCTGATGGATCTGGTCGGGATCATCGTGATCCTGATCATCGTTTTCGGAGCAACGGTGCTGCCACGGACCGGGGAGCTGATTGGCCGCCGTATCGCCAAGTCCCGGGGGCTGCCGCTCCCGCCCAAGGACCGCGCCAAGCAGAGCGATAAGGCGTAGTCAGACAGATCCGACAAGGGTCTGCCGAGCCTCTGCCCGGGCCCGGGCGCGCCGTATCGCCGCGGGGAGCGCCCCCGGGTGCTCCAGCGGGAAGGCATGGCCCGCTCGCTCCAGCATGACCAGCTCCGCGTCCGGGATGCGGGCCGCCAGGATCCGTGAGTTCACGGGGTGGACAATCCGATCGTCGGCGCCCGTGATCACCACCGTCGGGCAACGGATGCGGCCGAGCCAGAGCCCCGTGGAGTGCAGGCCCACGGCGAGGATCTGCCCCAGGTGTCCCCGCCAGCGCAGGGGCTCCTCCCGCATCACCCGCTCCCACTGGTCGAAGAGGTGGGGATTCCGGGCCAGCGTGTCAGGGTGCACCAGCAGGGCGCGGACGCGTTGCACGGCCCGGGGCGAGCCTCGCGCCGAGCGCAACAATGTCCAGGCGACCCGCAAACCTGGCGGCCGACCAAACGGCGGACCACATGTGGTCGCGGCGAGCACAAGCGCGGCGACCAGGTCCGGGTGCCGCAGGGCCAGGTGCTGGCAGACCATCCCGCCGAGCGAAATTCCGACGACGATGGCCGGCCCACCCCCGGCGTCACGGATCACCGCCGCGAGATCGTCCGCCATCTGGCCCATGGTGTACGGCGGAGGCGGTGCGTCGGAGCGGCCGGTCCCCCGGTTGTCCGGGGTGAGCACGGTGAAGCCGCTCTTCACCAGCCCACCTGGAAGCTGGAGCCACATTCGACCCGACAGCCACAGCCCCTGGACCAGCACCACCAGCGGGCCGCTGCCACGACGCTCGTAGCTCAGCCGGGTCCCCTCGCGAAAGATCACATGGTCCATGTCGCTCACCCACGTTGATTCGACGGCGGCAGGGCTTCGTCCGCCGCGGACGCTCGGCTTGCAGAGGCCGGCCCCTGCAGGGCGACCTTGGCCGGCCGCAAGCCTCGCTCAAACCTCGCGCCAACAGGAGACCGGGCTGACTCGCCTGTTGGCGCTCGGTACGCCGCGACGACCGAACCCTGCCGCGTCTCAGTCACTTTGAAGGGATTGGGTCACCCAGGTCAACCACCCACCGGTCCGGCAGCTCGCCGATGACGAGGCCGGCCAGATCGAGCCACGGGCCGCAGGCGTCGAGCACCACGCTGTCGCTGGTGGCCACCACGGCGTCGCCCGGGCTGGCCAGCGGCCGGTCGGGGTCCGGGTGCAGCTCGGCCTCCCAGGGCCAGCCGGCCTCGCCGGCCAGCCGCAGGAGCAGGGCGCGCAGCTCGCCGCTGCCCGAGACCGGCCGGTCGAGGTACCACAGCGTGGGGCGGGCGCCGATCCGCTCCCCGATGTGCCGGACCGCCACGGCCGTGGTGGTGTCGCCGCGGAACGCACCGTGGACCCCCGCGAGATCCCGGTGAGCGCCGTCCCGGCCCCGCAGCACGAGGCCACCGCGGATCGCGGTCTGGATCGTGATCAGGCAGTTCAGCCCGTCAACGAGCAACCGCGTGCCGACGGGCAGGCCGTCGACGCGACGCGCCAGGCGGCTCTGCCTCGCGGCGTCCGCGCAGGCGCAGCTGAGCACCCCCCGACGCTGCCTTGCATCGAGCCCGCGGCGGTCGCCGACGAGCTTGAGCGCCGCGGGCTCGCTGTAGCCGCGGGACAGCAACCAGGACAGGTCCGAGACAGCGGCGCGGAGCGCCGGGACCTGCCCGGGGCCGAACAGCTCGCGGTCCTCCGTGCTCGTTGTCACCAGGTGCCCGCCTCGCGCAGCTCTGGTATGTTAGCACGATGCGAACAACGAGTGTTCCCCTCCTCGACCTCAAGGCCCAGTACGCGGCCATCCGCCGGGAGGTGGAGCAAGCGGTTTTCAAGGTCCTCGAGGACCAGCGCTTCATCCTCGGCCCGGAGGTGGAGGCCTTCGAGCAGGAGCTTGCCGCCCACATCGGCGTGCGCCACGCCGTCGCGGTCTCTTCCGGCACCGACGCCCTGCTGATGACCCTGATGGCGCTCGACCTGGGGCCGGGCGACGAGGTGATCACCAGCGCCTACTCGTTCTTCGCCACCGCGGGGTCCATCGCCCGCCTCGGGGCGCGCCCCGTCTTCGTGGACATCGATCGCGAGACCTTCAACCTCCGGGCGGAGGAGGTGGAAGCGCGGGTCACGCCGCGCACCAAGGCCGTGCTGCCAGTCCACCTCTTCGGCCGCTGCGCCGCGGTGGAGAGGCTGCCCGAGGGCCTCCCGCTGATCGAGGACGCGGCCCAGGCCATCGGCGCCGAGCGCAACGGCCGCCGGGCGGGCAGCCTCGGGCGGGCCGGGTGTTTCTCCTTCTTCCCCAGCAAGAACCTGGGCGGCTACGGTGACGGCGGGATGATCACGACCGACGACGCCGATCTCGCCGACACCCTGCGCGCGCTGCGGGTGCACGGCCAGAGGAGCGGCGGCGGACGGTACCGGCACGAGCTGCTCGGAGGCAACTTCCGCCTCGACGCCCTGCAAGCCGCCGTGCTCCGGGTGAAGCTACGCCACCTCGAGGCGTGGACGGCGGCGAGGCGCGAGAACGCGGAGCGCTACCGGCGGCTATTCGACGCTGCTCGAGCGCCCGTGGGCCTGCCGCCAGCCGACGCGCCGGGGTGCCGCGACGTCTACAACCAGTTCGTCGTCCGTGTCCCGGCCGAGCGCCGCGACCCCCTGGTCGCGCACCTCAAGCAGCGCGGCATCGGCTGCGCGGTCTACTACCCGGCGGGCCTGCACCAGCAGCCCTGTCTCGCCGATCCGAGCCTCCCGCAGGTGTTGCCCGAGACCGAGGCGGCGGCGAGAGAGACCCTGGCCTTGCCGGTCTACCCCGAGCTGACCGCGGCCCAGCAGGAACGTGTGGTGCAGGAGGTGGTTAGCTGCTTGGCGGCGCCGGGCGCTGCTCCCTGACGAAGCGCACGTGCATGTGCGTCGCGTGTCCTGGCTCGTGGCGCACGATGCCCACCATCGAGCGGGCGCCGCGTGGGTACTGAAAGTACTCGGCGAGCTGTTTCTTGGACAGCCGCCGCTGCTCCTTGACGTACTCGTAGAGCTTACGCTGCAGCCGGTAGTCGACGAAGATGTAGACCACGTCGCCGGTTCTGATGAAGCGCTGGATGAGATCCCAGGTCCGCTTGACGTCCAGGCTCTCCGGGGTGGCGGCGACGTAGCGATCGGTCTTGATCCGCAGGGGGAAGCGGATGTCGACGTCCCGCCCACGCCGGTGGGACTTGTGGGGGGCGAGGAAGCCGCCGCCCTTGCGGCTCAGGTCGCCGATGACGATGGGCTCGGCGCGCGGGAACGCGCGGGCGTGGTCAGCGAGCACCTCCATCAGCCGGGTGATGGCGAGGAACGTGCCCCATGACCGCCGCGAGCTCGTCAGCCTGTATCCCGGGCCGTCGGTCAGGTGGTACAGCCCGCCGGCCCCCTTGGGCCGCGGCCCCTCGGTCACGACCCAGAGCGACTGCCCGGCCCGCAGGCGCCCCTTGGCCCTGGGGTTGAGCCGACGCAGGAGCGAGAGGCTCATCTTGAGCTTCTTGGCGATCCGGCTCAGGCTGTCACCGCGCTTGATCTTGTACTTGGTCCTGAAGATCGGGCGGCAGGGGACCGCCGTCTTGACCCTGAGCTTCTGCCCGGCCCGCAGGTGCGGGCCACGCAGGCGGTTTTGCCGCCTGAGCTGGCGCCCCGTGATGTGGTAGCGCTTGGCGATGGCCGAGATGGTCTCTCCGGGGAGCACGACGTGGGTGTAGCGGTAGGCGTGCGCGGCGCCGATCATCCAGATCCACGCCAAGGCGACGATCACCGATGTGCGACAAATACCTACCATCGGAGAGCTACAACCCATCGGACGAGCGATACTAACAGAGTTTCAGGCAAGTGGAACAGCAAATTGGGCCCCCCGGGCGGACCCGGGCCGCACGGGGCTGGACGGATCTGATATCGCAGGAAATCGGAAGGTTACAGCTTGACGGCCTCCCCGCATCGTGGCAGAGCTTGCCACGGACACCAAGGAGGATCTGATGCGGATCGGGAGCCTGTCACTGGCTGTGATCCTCGCGCTGGCCCTGTCAGGCTGCAGTGACAGCAGCGAGGATCCCTTGGCCGCGAAGTGCAAGAGCGTCTGCAACATCAGCGACTCGCACCCCTGCTACGACGACGGCAAGGGCGAGGATGAGTGCGTCAAGGCCTGCCGGACCTTGATCGGCGCTGTTGACAAGAACACGACCTACATGCCGGGCTGCGCCGAGTGCCTCGCCGACCAGTTCGAGTACGCCATCAAGCCCGACACGGGCTGCAGCGAGACATCTGGCGGCGTAGCTTGCTGCTACCCCGGCTACGTGATCCAGCCCGTGCCCAACGACCCTCAGTCTCCGGGCTGGACCGCCTGCGAGGCCAAGTGCATCGAGCCGGACGGTGGCGTGGGCTATTGACGGGCGGTCGGTGACCAGCGGTCACTTGGCCTTGTGCTCGGTGTAGGCGGCCTTGCGGTGGCGTGCGGTGGGCAGATGCGCGTCCCAGCAGGCGGGCGTACAGAAGACGAGCTTGAGGCGGCCGCTGTTGCAAGCCGACACCGTACACTTGTAGTAGGTGTCCCCCCGGTGGATCTCCTTGCCACACATGCAGCACTTGGCGAACACTTCTGGCATTCAACCGCCTCCCGGTGCCTACCGTACCCAAGAGCGACCAGGTTGACAAGCGCGCGCGCCGGCTTGGCGGCGAGCGGAGGGTGGCGGGCGACGAAATGAGCCGCACGGTTCACCTCGTGGGGCTGGGTTGCCCCAAGAGCCTGGTGGACACCGAGCGCATGGCCGGCCTGGCCCGTCGACTGGGCCTCGTGCTCGTCCCCGAGGCTGCGCGGGCCGACGTGATCGTGGTCAACACCTGCGGTTTCATCCTGTCGGCCAAGCAAGAGTCGCTGGAGACGATCCTGGAGCTCGCCCGCTACAAGGAGCAGGGGCGCTGCGCCACGCTGGTCATGGCGGGCTGCCTGCCCCAGCGCCACGCCGAGGAGCTGGCCGCCGAGCTGCCCGAGGTGGACCACTTCATCGGCACCGAGGATCTGCCTCGGCTGGCCGACATCCTCGCCGGCGCGCCCGGCGATCGGGTCCAGGTCTCGCCGCCCGGCGCCCCGCTGCGAGACGCCGACTACCGGCGGGAGCTGCGTGGCTCTCCGCACTCGACCTACCTGAAGATCTCCGAGGGCTGCGACCGCCGCTGCGCCTTCTGCATCATCCCGACCCTGCGCGGGCCCCAGCGCAGCCGCGAGCTCCCCTCCCTGATCGACGAGGCCCGCGAGCTCGTCGATCAGGGCGCCCGGGAGCTCGTCCTCGTGGCCCAGGACACCACGGCCTACGGCAGGGACCTCGGGCCCCGGACCGACCTGGTGCGGCTGCTGGAGGCCCTCGACGGCGTCGACGGCCTGCGCTGGATCCGGCTGCTCTACGCCTACCCCACCGAGGTCGGCGCGCCGCTCATGCGGGCGCTGGCCAGCCTGCCCCGGGTCGTGCCCTACATCGACCTGCCCCTGCAGCACGTGGACGACGCCGTGCTTCGCGCCATGCGCCGGGGCCACGGCGGTGACCTGGTGCGGCGAGTGATCGACGACCTGAGGCGGGAGGTCCCCGGGATCCACATCCGCTCGACGCTGATCAGCGGTCACCCCGGCGAAACCGACGCCGCCCACCGGGCGCTGCTCGACTTCGTTGCCCGGGCCGAGCTCGACCACCTGGGAGTCTTCCCCTTCTCTGTCGAGGAGGGCACCGCGGCGGCGGCGCTCCCTGGTCAGGTCCCACGGGAGGTGGCGCAGGCCCGGGCTGGCGAGCTGATGGAGCTGCAACGGGGTGTCAGCGGGCGGCGCCTCGAGCGGTTTCGCGGCGCGGAGATCGAGGTGCTGGTCGACGGCGAGAGCCCGGAGAGCGAGTACCTGCTCCAGGGCCGGCACCCGGGCCAGGCCCCGGATGTCGACGGCGTCGTCGTCCTCACCGACGCCGCCGGCCGCTTCGAGGCGGGCGACTTCCTGCGAGCGCGGGTCACCGACTCCGGCGACTACGATCTGGTGGCCACGGCGCTCGCCTGACCCTCGCTCACCGGGCTCGCGGCAGCTTCAGCGCCTGCTCGATGGCCGCCTCGAGCTTCTCGGCGGATCCCGCCCCGACCTGCACATGGCTCACCTGACCGTCGCGCCCCACCAGGACCAGGTGCGGCAGCGTCTGCACCCCGTAGCGCCGGGCCGTCTCGCCGTCCCGGTCGACGAGCATGGCCAGCTCGCGGGCCGCGGCGTGGCTCCTGCGCACCTCCTCGACCTTGGCGGGATCGCCCTCGACGTTGATCGAGAGCACGACGAAGCCCTGCCCCGCGTGCCGCCGCTGCAGCGCGGCGAGGTGAGGCAGCCCGCGGATGCAGGGTCCGCACCAGGAAGCCCAGAAATCGAGCAGCACCACCTCGCCCCGGTGCGCGGCCAGCCGCTCCTCGCCGCCGCCGAAGCGCGGCAGCGCGAAGCCCGGCGCGGCCCGGCCGCTGCCCACCGGCTGCAGCTCGCGCCCGTGGCGCACGACCCAGACCAGGTTGACCGAGAGCAGGGCGAGGACCACGGCCATCACCACGGCCCCGGCCACGCGGCGCTGCCGGTCGCGCGCCCCCGCCGGGGCGCCACCGGATGAGGCGCGCACGCGGCGGATCGCCATCACGACCAGGGCGACGAACCAGAGCGTCCCGGCAGCCGTGGCGCCGAGGACCGCGGCGTGGCTCGGACGCCAGCCGCTCAGGCCGGCGACCAGCGTGAGCAGGAGGTCGAGGCAGACCGCGGGCACCGCGGCGATGCCGACCAGATCCACGTTTCGCTCCCGGCCCGGGCGCCCCCGGGTGGCGAAGCTCGCCGCCACCGTGCCGAGGAACACGCCGACCACCGGGTAGAGCACGCTCTGGGCCACCAGGTTGAGCAACGACGACATCCCCGCCGCATAGCTCACACCGACCATGAACCAGACGGCGGCGACCAGCGCCCGGAGCTGGACCGCGACGACCTGCAGCACGAGGAGCAGCAGCAGGTCGGCCAGGCCGCCCCGCCCGCCGGCGAGCAGCCCGTCGAGGGTCGCTCCCGGACGCACGATGATGCCGCCGACCCGGGAGACGAAGCCCAGCAGTCGCTCCGGGAGCGGCGGCTTGTCCTTCGCGGGTTTCGACAACGCCCGGCTCAGCTCCGCTTGCTCAGCATCTGACGCGCCGCCTGGGCCAGGGCGGCGGGCACGTTCTTGGAGCGCGAGAGCGACCGCAGATCGTTGGGGCGCAGGTGGGTCAGCAGGCGCATGGAGTTCGCCAGCGGGCACTTCGGGTTGTTCACCAGGCCCACCTTGATCTGGTAGCTCTTCTGCCACTCCTTCTTGTTGGCGATGTAGCGGACGAGCTCCTCGTTGAGGCTGCGGTTGGACGCGTAGCGCGCCGCCTCCTGATCCGTGACCCCCGGGTTCTGGAGCACCGACATCGCCACGGTCTTGTTGCTGTCCTTGACCAGCACCATCCGGTGGTAGAGCTTGCCCGTCTGGGCGAGCCGGATCTTTTCGATGAACGAGAGGTCAAGCAGGCGGAGGACCTTCTCCTCGGGCTCCTTCTCGTCGTACTCGAGGTCCCCGACCACCTCGTCGTCGCCCAGGGCCATGGCCTCGTTGAAGGCCTCGTCCATGATGTCGTCCTCGAGGGCGCGCATCTCCTCGAGCTGGGCCGGGTCCACCGGCGGCGCCTTGGCCTGCTCGCCGAGGATGCTCTGGCGGATCTCCTTGAACTGGGGCAGGTCGAGCTCGATGCCGTGGCGCACCGCCAGCTCGAGCAGCCGCTTCACCGTGGACATGCGGGCGGCGTTGTTGAAGTAGATCGCGGAGATGATCTCGGGGCAGCGCAGGATGCGCTCCTGGTTGCCGGCGAGGATCTCCAGCTCTCGGTCCGCCAGGCGCTTGCCGAGGAAGACGAGCGTGTCGTCGTGGACGACCTTGTTGAGCAGCACCTGCTCGACCAGCGGGCCCCTGGACGCGACCTTGCGCCCGAAGAAGTCGAGCACCCGGGGGTCGAGAGGCGCGGACAGCGCGGTGGCCAGGATGTTGTCGGGCAGCCCGTCCGCGGTCTTCTCGGCCGCCTCGGCCACCTTGCCGTCCTGGTCGCGGCCAAGCTGGTAGAGGACGGTGACCAGGTCCTGGGGCCCCATCGGCACCAGGCCCCGGGCGGCCATCATCTTGGCCGGACCGGGGGCGCCCACGGCCTTGGCCACGGCGGGGGTCAGCTTCTGAGCCTCGATGGGCGTCAGCTCGAGCGGCATGGGTGAAGCCTAGCAGAAGTCGGCATCAACAAGAACCCGCGAGCCCCGTGGGAGGAGACTAGTCCTCTTCCTCCGCGACCTTGGCACCCGCGACGATCTTCTCGGCCAGGTTGGAGGGGACCTCCTCGTAGTGCGAGAAGGACATCGTGAAGGCGCCGCGACCCGCGGTGATCGACTCGAGGTCCACGGCGTAGCGGAGCACCTCCGCCAGGGGCACCTGGGCCCGGATCACCTGGCTGCGCCCCTTGGCATCGGTCCCCTGCACCTTGCCCCGGCGGCTGCTGACGTCGCCGATGATGTCGCCCATGTTCTCCTCGGGGCAGATCACCTCCAGCTGCATGATCGGCTCGAGCAGGATCGGGTTGGCCTGCTTGAAGGCGGCCTGGAACCCCTTGGAGCCCGCGCGCTCGAAGGAGCGCCCGTCAGAGTCCACCGGGTGGTACTTGCCGTCCTTGAGCGTCACCTTGATGTTGACCACGGGGCAGCCGGCGATGACCCCCATCGCCATGCGATCGCGGATCCCCTTCTCCACCGCCGGGATGAACTGCCGCGGGATCGATCCGCCGAAGATGGCGTCGACGAACTCCAGCGGGTCGTCCCCGGCGGGGCTGTCCTTCCCCTTGGGCTCCATGTCGATGTAGCAGACGCCAAACTGACCGCGGCCGCCGGTTTGTTTCTTGTGCTTCCCCTCGACGTCGGTGGCCTTGCCCTTGACCGTCTCGCGGTAGGGGACCTTCGGCTCGGCGAGCTCGACGTCGACGCCCATCCGGCGCAGCTTCTCCACCACCGTCTCGATGTGAATCTGCCCCATCCCGGAGAGCAGCATCTCCTTGCTCGCCTGGTCGCGCGTCAAGCGCAGGGCGATGTCCTCGTCGAGCAGCTCGTTGAGCTTGGTCCCCACCTTCTCCTCGTCACCCTTGGACTTGGGGCGGATGGAGAAGGAGATCACCGGCTCCGGCAGGGCCGGCATCGGGTAGATCACGATCGCCTTCTCGTCGCAGAGCGTGTCCCCCGTCTTGGTGTCCTTGAGCTTGGCCAGCCCGACGATGTCGCCGGCCACGGCCTCGTCGACGTTGTCGCGCTTCTTGCCGATCAGGGCGTAGATCTGCCCCACGCGCTCCTTGGAGTCGCGCTTGGCGTTGAGCGCGGTGGAGTCGGAGGTCAGGCCGCCCGAGATCACCCGCATCACCGCGATCTTGCCGATGTCGGCGCTCATCGTCTTGAACACCCGGGCCGAGAAGGGCGCCGCGGGGTCGGGGCTGCGCTCGACCTCCTCGCCGGACAGGGTCTTGCCCTTCACCGCGGCGCTCTGCGCCGGCGAGGGGAAGACCGCCGCGATCAGGTCGAGCAGCGGCTGCACGCCGATGTTCCGCGTGGCCGAGCCGCAGAGCACCGGCACCACGGCGCCGGTGAGGAAGGCCTCGGCCAGACCCTGGTTGATCTCCTCGAGAGAGAGCTCGCCGGTCTCGAGGTACTTCTCGATCAACGCGTCGTTGGTCGAGGCGATGCCCTCGATCAGCTGCTCGCGGGCCATGGACACCTCGTCCTGCAGGTCCGCGGGGATCTCGCCGACCTGGACGTCTCGCCCGTCACCCTCGAAGGAGTAGGCCTTGAGCGCAAGCAGGTCGACGACGCCGGAGAAGGCCTGCTCCTTGCCGATGGGCAGCTGCAGCGTCACCGCCTTGTCCGAGAGGATCTCCTTCACGTCGGAGAGCGCCTGCTCGAAGTCGGCGCGGTCGCGATCGAGCTTGTTGATGAACACGGCACGCGGGATGCCCTGGCGCGTGCAGATGTCCCAGACCCGCTCCGTGCCGACCTGGACGCCGTCCGGGGCGCTGACCACCACCACCGCGGCGTCCGCTGCGGTGATGCCCATCTCCGCGTCGGCGCCGAAGTTGCCATCGCCCGGCGTCGTGATGAAGTTGATCTTCTTCTTCTTCCACTCGCAGTAGCCGAAGGCGCAGCCCACGCTGGACTTGCGCTTGATCTCCTCGGGCTCCGTGTCGAGGTGCGATGTCTCGTCGTCCACCTTGCCCAGGCGCGTCGTGGCCTTGGTGTCGAACAGAAACGCCTCGGCAAGGGAGGTCTTGCCGCTCTTGCCGTGCCCCACCAGCACCACGTCGCGAAGATCGGTGGTCTCGTATTTCTTCATTGAACACGCATCCTTTGGTCGTCCGGAAGTTGTCCTTCCTAGATCGAATCGCAAACTGCGTCAAGTGACGTTCATGGCGTGGATCAGGCGCAGCCCGTCCAGGGTCAACAGCTCGTCCGCTTCCTCAATGGTGGCGGAACCCTTGGCGATGAGCCGCGCCAGCCCGCCCGTGGCGACCACCCGGATCGGGAAGCCCGCCTCCTGGACCATCCGCCGCACGATGCCGTCCACCAGGGAGACGTAGCCGTTGTACAGGCCGGACTGGATGCTGGCCACGGTGTTGCGCCCGATGACCTGGGGCGGCCGGCCGATCTCCACCCGCGGCAGCTTGGCCGCGTGGTGGTACAGGGCGTCGGCGCTGATCGTCACGCCCGGCGCGATCACCCCGCCCAGGTACTCGCCCTTCGGGCTGATGCAGTCGAAGGTCGTCGCCGTGCCGAAGTCGACGACGATGGTCCCGCCCTGGTACTTGGCGTAGGCCGCGACGGCGTTGACGATGCGGTCGGCCCCGACCTCCTTCGGGTTCTCGTAGAGGATCGGCATCCCGGTCTTGATCCCCGGGCCGACCAGCAGCGGGGTGATCCCGAAGCGCTCCTTGAGCGCGAGACGCAGCGGGTGCACCGCGGCGGGCACCACCGAGGAGATTATCGCCGCGCCGATCTTGGCCGGGTCGAGGTCGTTCAGGCCGAACAGCGCCCGGATCGTCACGCTGTACTCGTCCGCCGTGCGCTCCGCCGAGGTGGCGATGCGCCAGTGGTCGAGCAGCCCGCCCTCCCCGTTCTTCTGGTAGGCCCCGATCACGGTGTTCGTGTTGCCGACGTCGATGGCCAGCAGCATGGTGTTCCTCCGTCCCGGCCATCTAACACGCGGCATGGGCAGCCAGCAAGGGAGGACCACCCGGGCGACAGCTCCAGCTGACCAAGAAATTCCAAATGATTCCGATAGCGCTATTTGACATGCATGTGCATGCATGTTATGTTTTGGGCATGAGGACGACGATCGAAATCAAGGACCACCTGCGTGCCAGGCTCCTCGCGCTCGCCGCGCGACGCGGGCTCAAGGGCTTCTCCATCCTGGTCGAGGAGGCGATCGTGCGCTACCTCGAGGAGCTCGAGCCAAGCGACGACAGGGTCCAGGCCGCGCTGTCGGTGCTGGGCTCCATGGACGAGCAGGACGCCGACGAGCTCGAGCGTTCGGTCCAGCGGCTCAGGGAACAGTGGCGATGATTGTCGCCGACTCGGACGTCCTCATCGACAGCCTGCGGGGCCGACAGCCGGCCGCCGGGCGAGTCGCGCTGGAGCTGAGGACAGGCTCCCTGGCGACGACGGTGGTCAACGCCTTCGAGCTGCTCAGCGGCGCGAAGAGCGCGAAAGAGCGTCACAAGGTGGAGACGCTCCTCGCCGCGCTCGCCATCCTTCCCCTCGACGAGCGGTCGGCGAGGACCGCGGCGGCGATCCGCCGCCAGCTCGAGGCGCAGGGCGAGACGATCGGCATGGCGGACTACCTCATCGCGGGGATCTGTCTCGAGCGCTCCGCGATCCTCTTGACGCGCAATCGGGGTCATTTCGAACGAGTCCCCGGCCTCAGCCTCGGTGATTGGACAGGCGGGAAGTGACGGCCCCGCGCTGCGGGACTTGTGGGTTCCGCTTCGCCGCGATTCGGATCGATTCCGAGCCTCGGCAAAACCCGTGAGTTCCGCTGCCCCGGAGGCGCGATCGCCGGTGCCGCGCCGCTGGTCGCCACACGCATTGCCCCCCTGCCCCGCCCCATATACAGTAGCCCCCATGACCCGGAGCAAGCGGCGCGGCGTCTGGCTCTTCCCCCTCGCGGTGCTGGGGGGCATGGCCCTGGGCTGGTTCGCGCTGCTCACGCTGCTGGACTACGTGCTCTCGTTTCACGCCGGGGCCGGGCAAACCTTCTGGGGCGTGCTCGCCTCCTACAGCTCCTCGGACATCAGCAACGTCCTGGGCAACCTGCCCGAGGTGGTGGTGGCGATCCTCGGCATCGCGATCACCATGGTCTCGTTCATCCTGCAGCTCGCCGCCACGCGCTACACGCCCCGGGTCACCGACATGTTCTTCCGCGACCGGGCCAACGTGATCGTGATGGGCTTCTTCGTCGTCGCCTCGGTGCACTGCGTCTGGGTCACGCTGATGCTGAGGCGGTCCTTCATCCCGCACCTGCTCGTCTTCTCAACGATGGCGATGATGACCGTGTCCATCCTGATCCTGATCCCCTACTTCTCCTACGTCTTCGCCTTCCTCAACCCGACGCGTATCGTCGCCAGCCTGCAGGAGATGTCGCTCGCCGAGGCGGTGGGCGAGGGGCACGCCGAGAGCGCCGAGGCGCGGCAGGAGCGGGTCACCGAAGGGGTCGAGCAGCTCGCCGACGTGGCGGTGAACTCCATCGAGCAGAAGGATCGCATCGTCGCCTCGCGCAGCGTCGACGCGCTCAAGGACCTGGTGATCCGCTACCTCGACGACAAGTCCCGGCTCGGGGAGAAGTGGTACACCATCGGGCCGCTGCTGCGGCGCAACCCGGACTTCGTCGCCATGGCGCCTGCCAGCGTCGAGGACCTGAGCCAGAGCGGCACCTGGCTCGAGTGGAAGGTGCTACGCCAGTACCAGACGATCTACAACGAGTCGCTGAACAAGATGCGCGAAATCAGCCAGCTCGCGGCGATCAACACGCGCTACATCGGCGAGAAGGCGCTCACCGCCGACGAGCCCAAGGTGCTTACCCTCGCCATCAAGTTCTTCAACACGTATCTGCGCTCGACCATCAATCTGCGCGATGTCCGCACGGCCTACAACGTGCTCCACCAGTACCGGCTCCTCGCCGAGGCCGTCCTGCGCGCCGGGTGGAGCGAGCAGGTGGTGGAGACTGCGGGTTACTTCAAGTACTACGGCCAGCTGGCGAACCAGGTCGGCCTGTCGTTCATCACCGAGACCGCGGCCTACGACCTGTGCACGCTGTGTGAGCTGGCCCACGAGGAGCGCTTCTCCCACGAGCGGCAGCTCCTCGGTATCTTCCTCGAGGTGGACAAGGTCCCGGAGAACGAGGCCCAGGAGCAGTCGCTGCGCGGCGTGCGCAAGGCCCAGGTCAAGCTCGCCACCTACTACCTGATGCGGGAGGAGGAGACGCTCGCCCGCATCGTCTGGAAGGACATGGAGCACGAGCGGCCCGAGCGCCTGCGCAGCATCCGCGAGGAGATGCTCGCGGTGAAGGACAAGGACTTCTGGGAGGTCATCGACAGGGGCCACAACTTCGACTACCTCGACGAGCGGCGCCGTGAGCTCCTCGATGTGTTCTACAACTGGTTCCGGGAGACGCGGCCGCTGACCCAGGTCCCCAAGCCCTCCTGATCGGCCGGATCCTCGCGCTAAGCCCTCCTGCTCATTGACGCTTTTCCGTGTGGCCGTTATACTTCGTGAAGTTCTTCAACCTCTTTGAAACACACAGGACACCCCTAGGATGGAACTCGGTCCCCACGAAGAATCCCCCCGCATCCTGGTGGTGGACGACGAGAAAGTCATCCGGGAGATTCTCAGCGATTTTCTCACGATGGAGGGCTTTCTGGTCCGCACGGTGGAGGACGGCGAGGCCGCCGTGGAGGAGCTGCAGCGCCGCTCCTACAACCTGGTGATCAGCGACCTGAAGATGCCCCGGATGGGCGGCCTGGAGCTGCTCGAGAACATCAACCGGCTCAGCCTCAACGTCCTCACGGTGATCATGACCGGCTTCGGCACGGTGGAGACCGCCATCGAGGCGATGAAGAAGGGGGCCTACGACTACATCCTCAAGCCGTTCAAGGTCGAGGAGGTCGTGCACATCGTCCAGCGCGGCCTGGACCGCCAGCGCCTGCAGGAGGAGAACATCCGCCTGAAAGAGGCGCTGAGCCTCTACAAGATCTCCGAGGCGATCAGCCAGAGCCTGAGCCTCGACCACATCCTCGAGCTGATCACCGAGACCACCGTGGAGGAGATGCAGGCCGACATCGTCACGCTGCTGCTCGAGGAGCAGGAGGGGAGCGAGGCCTACTCCGAGCGCTGCCGCCGCAGCCGCCTCGACGACGATGCGGCCATCGGCGAGCTCAGCCTGGACGAGATCCTGCAGTACTACAGCCAGGACCTCCCGCTGCTCGCCCACGGGGTCAAGGCCCACAAGTTCTTCACCGTGCCGCCCCGCGCGCCGCGCATCGTCTCCTTCTGCTCGATCCCGCTCAAGGTCCGCGACCGCATCGTCGGCATGCTCAACGCCTTCTCCTTCACGCGGGGCTACAAGTTCACCGAGGGCCAGCGCAAGATGCTCTCGATCATGGGCAGCCGCGCCGCGGTGAGCATCGAGAACGCCCGGCTCTACGAGAACCTGCTCCACTCCAACCGCGACCTGGAGGCGGCGAACCAGAGCCTCGAGGAGAACTTCCGCCAGACCATCGTCGGCCTGGCCCAGGCCCTGGAAGAGAATGACCTGTACACCCGCGGCCACTCGGAGCGCGTGGCCCAGTACTCGCGGATCGTCGCCGAGGGGCTGGGCATGCCGATGCACGAGGTGGAGACCGTGGTGCAGGCGGCGCTGATGCATGACATCGGCAAGATCGGCATCCGCTACGAGCAGCTCAACAAGCCCGGCGCGCTGACCCCGGCGGAGACGGCGATGTTCCGCAACCACCCGGAGAAGGGGCGCCGGATCCTCGAGCCGATCCCGTTCCTGCGCCACCTGATCCCGGCCTGTTACTGCCACCACGAGCACTTCGACGGCTCGGGCTACCCCCAGGGGCTCAAGGGCATGGAGATCCCGCTGATTGGCCGGATCATCGCGGTCGCCGACACCTACGACGCGATGACCACGGATCGCGCCTACCGCAAGGCCCTGTCCCATGAGGTGGCCATCGCCGAGCTCAAACGCTGCTCCGGCACCCAGTTCGACCCCCGGATGGTCGAGGTCTTCGTCGAGGAGGTGGAGATGCGGCGCGCCCGCGAGCTGGAGCATGCCGGTGCCTCCGAGCTCCGGGGCCTGCCCGAGGCCGACGAGGAGGACCAGAAAGCGCAGGCGGACGAGGAGGAGCCCACCGGCGAGAAGGCCGCCGCCGAGGAGCCCACCGGAGAGATCGCCGCCCCCGGCGCCTAGACCCACCTATTGACTCCACGGTTGTTGTGCAGTAAGCATTGGTGTTCCCTTTTTGCTGGAATCTCAATCGGTTAGACAGATGAGTGACCTCGTTCCCCAGACCCTGCCGACCACCATCGAAGATGAGATGAAGACCTCGTTCATCGACTATGCGATGAGCGTGATCATCTCGCGGGCGCTGCCCAACGTACGCGACGGCCTCAAGCCGGTGCACCGCCGGATCCTCTACGCCATGTACCGGCTGCGGAACTTCCACAACCAGCCATACCTCAAGAGCGCCCGCGTCGTCGGCGATGTCATCGGCCGCTACCACCCCCACGGCGACCAGGCGGTCTACGACGCGCTGGTCCGCATGGCCCAGGACTTCTCGCTCCGCTGCCCGCTGTGCGACGGGCAGGGGAACTTCGGCAGCGTGGACGGCGACCCGCCCGCGGCGATGCGCTACACCGAGGTGCGCATGGCCCGTATCGGCGGCGAGATGCTCTCCGACATCGACATGGACACCGTGGGCTGGCAGCTGAACTACGACGAGAAGGAGCAGGAGCCGGAGATCCTGCCCGCCCGCATTCCGAACCTGCTGGTCAACGGCGCCCAGGGCATCGCGGTGGGCATGGCGACCAACGTCCCGCCCCACAACCTGAGCGAGATCGTCGACGCGGTGATCGCGGTGATCGAGAACCCGGAGATCACCCTGGGCGAGCTGCTCGAGCTCGTCCCCGGGCCGGACTTCCCCACGGGGGCGCTGATCTTCGGCCGCGAGGGCATCGTCCAGGCCTACGCCACGGGCAAGGGTCAGATCCTGGTGCGCGCCCGGGCGAACATCGAGGAGATCCCCAAGAGCAAGAAGACCAACATCATCGTCAGCGAGCTGCCCTACCAGGTGAACAAGGCGCGCCTGCTCGAGCGCATGGCCGGCCTGGTCAAGGACAAGAAGCTCGAGGGCATCTCGGACCTGCGCGACGAGTCGGACCGCGACGGGACGCGGATGGTGATCGAGCTCAAGCGAGACGCGGTGCCCGAGGTCGTGCTGAACCAGCTGTTCAAGCACACCCAGCTCCAGGAGACCTTCGGCATCAACATGCTGGCCATCGTCGACGGCCGGCCCGAGGTGCTCCCGCTGAGGGACATCCTCTGGCACTTCGCCGAGCACCGACGGGACATCGTCACCCGGCGCTCGGCCTTCGAGCTGCGCGAGGCGCAGAAGCGGGCGCACATCCTCGAGGGGTTGAAGATCGCCCTGGACCACCTGGACGAGGTGATCGAGCTCATCCGTGGCTCCGACGCGCCGGCCTCGGCGCGCGCCGCGCTGATGGAGCGCTTCGGCCTGAGCGAGGTCCAGGCCCAGGCGATCCTGGAGATGCGGCTGCAGCGCCTCACCGGCCTCGAACGTGACAAGATCATCAAGGAGCTGGAGGAGATCCAGACCCAGATCGCCTACCTGCGCGAGCTGCTCTCGGACCGGGCCAAGCTGATGGGGGTTGTCGTCAAGGAGCTCAGGGAGGTCAAGGAGCAGTTCGCCGACCCGCGACGCACCGAGATCCTCGACGCCACCGGCGCGATCAACCTGGAGGACACCATCGCCGAGGAGGACATGGTGGTGACGGTGACCCACTCCGGCTACATCAAGCGCAACCCGATCAGCCTGTACCGGGCGCAGAAGCGCGGCGGCCGCGGGGTCACGGGCATGGCGACCCGCGACGAGGACTTCGTCAGCGAGCTGTTCATCGCCAACACCCACGACAACATCCTGCTGTTCACCAACACGGGGCGCGTGTACTGCAAGCGGGTCTACGAGCTGCCCCAGGCCGGCCGCGCGTCGCGGGGCAAGGCGATCGTCAACCTCCTCGAGCTCAAGCCCGGCGAGTCGGTGCACGAGCTGCTCGCGATGAAGGACTTCGAGGAGGGCAAGTTCATCGTGATGGCCACCCGCCGCGGGCTGATCAAGAAGACCAACCTGATGGACTTCTCGAACATCCGCTCCACCGGGATCATCGCCATCGACATCGAGGAGGGCGATGACCTCACGGACGTGCGGCTCACCGACGGCTCGATGCACGTGTTCTTGAACACCCGCGAGGGCATGGCGATCCGCTTCCCCGAGGACCAGGTGCGCCCGATGGGCCGCACCGCGCGGGGCGTTCGCGGCATCAACCTGCGCGAGGGCGACGAGATGGTGGGGATGGCCGTGCTCTCGCCGGACTGCACGGCCAGCGTGGTCACGGTGAGCGAGCTCGGGTACGGCAAGCGCACGGCGGCGGACGACTTCAGCGTGCAGAACCGCGGCGGGATCGGGCTGATCAGCATCAAGACCACCGAGCGCAACGGCAAGGTGGTCGGCTCTCAGGTCGTCGACGAGACCGACGAGATCATGCTGATCACCAACGGCGGAAAGGTGATCCGCATGCCGGTGAAGGACATCTCGGTCATCGGCCGCAACACGCAGGGCGTGCGGCTGATCCGGGTCGAGGAGGACGAGCGGGTCGTCGGCCTCGAACGCCTGGCCGAGACCGACAACGGCGACGACGCCCCCCCCGCGACCGCGCCGGTGGAGACCCTGCCGGTGGAGACCGACGAGGCCGGGGAGACCGACGAGGCCGGGGAGACCGACGAGGCCGACGAGACCGAGGAGGCCGACGAGACCGAGGAGGGAGAATGAAGCGAGAGCGAAGCCGCGAGCTCTTCGAGCGCGCGCGCAAGGTGATCCCGGGCGGCGTGAACAGCCCGGTGAGGGCCTTCCGGGCGGTCGGCGGCCACCCGGTGCTGCTCGCCCGGGGCCAGGGGGCCCACGTCTGGGACGTGGACGGCAACGAGTACGTCGACTACATCGGCTCCTGGGGCCCGTTGATCCTGGGCCACGCCCACGAGGAGGTGGGCGCGGCGATCCGCGCCGCCACGGAGTCGGGGACCAGCTTCGGCGCCTCCACCGAACGCGAGGTCGAGCTCGCCGAGCTGATCACGAACCTGATCCCGTCGCTGGAGAAGGTGCGGCTGGTCAACAGCGGCACGGAGGCGACGATGAGCGCCCTGCGCCTGGCCCGCGGGTTCACCGGGCGAGACCGGGTGATCAAGGTCGAGGGCGGCTACCACGGCCACGCCGACGCCTTCCTCGTGCGCGCCGGATCCGGCGCGGCGACCTTCGGCGTGCCCGACTCGGCCGGCGTCCCGGCCAGCGTCGCCGCGGACACGCTCACTGTTCCCTACAACGACCTCGGCGCCGTGCGCGCGCTGCTCGAGAGCGAGGGCGGCGGGAACGTCGCCGCGGTGATCATCGAGCCGGTGGCGGGCAACATGGGCGTGGTGCCCCCGGCAACGGGCTACCTCGAGGGGCTACGCCAGCTGTGCAGCGCCGCGGGCGCGCTGCTCATCTTCGACGAGGTGATCACCGGCTTTCGGGTGGGGCTGGGCGGCGCCCAGGGGCGGTTCGGTGTCCTCCCCGACCTGACCTGCCTGGGCAAGATCATCGGCGGCGGCCTTCCGGTCGGTGCCTACGGCGGCCGCGCCGAGGTGATGGATCGGATCTCGCCCGATGGCCCGGTGTACCAGGCCGGGACGCTGTCGGGGAACCCCCTCGCCGTCGCCGCGGGCCTGGCGACCCTCAAGATCCTGAAGCGCGACGATCCCTACCCTGCTCTCGAGGAACGGACCGGCGCCGCGGTGGCGGAGCTACGCCGGGTGGCGAAGCAGGCAGACGTCCCGCTGTGCATCAACCGGGTCGGATCCATGTTCACGGCTTTCTTCACCGAGGGGCCGGTGACCGACTTCTCGAGCGCCAAGACCAGCGACACGGATCGCTTCGGCCGCTTCCACGGCGCGATGCTCGAGCACGGCGTGCTGCTCGCGCCGAGCCAGTTCGAGGCCGGCTTCCTCAGCACCGCGCACAGCCCCGTTGACCTGGAGCGGACCGTGGCCGCGTTCAGCGAGGCGCTGACGCCCCGCTGAGAGCCGTGAACCGGCGCGTCAATACGCCATGACGCACCGCACACTCGATGGCCGTCGACGAGACCTTTTTCCGCTATAACCGTCCAACATAGCTCCACTTTCAACGGCCATTGCCGGTCACCGTTTTCGGTTGACGGCCAAAATCCACCGTGTTATGTGGCAGCCCGCGTGTGAGGGTCGGGTGTCAGGAGCACGGTTTCGCGGGGGGGCTGGACAGGACCTGGATCGACATCGACAAGGACGCCAAAAACATGTGGAGATCCGCACTGAGGTTCAGTGCGGTGGGGCTGGAGATGGGGATCGCGGTGGCCCTTGGCTATGGGGCAGGCTGGTGGCTGGACACGAAATTCGGCACCTCCTACCTGAAGATCGTAGGGCTCCTGTTTGGGATCGCGGCCAGCTTCATGACCCTGGTGCGGGTGGCGCGGGACCTGAGCCGCATGGAGCGTGACGGGGAAGGCGACGGGGACCAGAGCAACGGAGAGCCCAAGTGAGCCAGTCAGTCCAGCGTATCGAGCGCCTCGCCCTGCTCCTGACGGGTGCGGCCACGCTGATCAGCCTGGTCCTCACCTGGGACCTCGGCTGGGTGCTCGGTGTCGCCCTGGGTGGGTTGCTGGGCGTGGGGAACTTCTACGCCCTGAGGCGGCTGGTGGGTGGTCTGCTCGGCGCGGACGGGGCACGCTCCCGCAAGCAAACCGTGATGGGGGTGCTGCTGACCCTCAAGCTCGGCCTGCTCGCCGCGGCGATCTACGTTGTCATCCGCTTCGTCCCCATCGAGCCCCTGGGGTTGCTCTGTGGCATCTCTGTGGTGGTGGTGGCGATCTTCTTCGAGGGGTTCCGGACCGTACTGCGTGGAGCCGAGCCAACCTTCAAGTCCGAGTGATTTAGAACATGGGCGCACACGATACCTGGTTCAATCTGATCCCCGGCTTCCAGAACCTGACGACCTGGGCCGAGCACTACCTCAAACGGGAGTGGCGCTGGCCGATCCTGTTCACCGACACGCACTTCACGATGACCCACGTGATCATCTCCGCGTTCATCGTGGTGCTGTTGATCCTCGCAGCGATGCGCTACCGCTCCCGCATCGGCGGGACAGGCAAGGAGCGCTTGATCCCGGAGAGGAAGCTCGGCAACCGCAACTTCTTCGAGCTGATCATGGAGGCGACCATCGGCCTCGCCGAGGGGGTGATGGGACGCAAGAAGGCGGAGAAGTACTTCCCGCTCATCGGAACCCTGGTCTTCTTCATCCTGTTCAACAACCTGATCGGCCTGGTCCCGGGCTTCGTGCCGGCCACCGACACGCTGAAAACAAACCTGGCGCTCTCGCTCCTGGTCTTCCTGATGTACCACGTCTACGGCGTGGCCGAGCACGGCCTGGCCTACTTCAAGCACTTCGCGGGGCCGCTGTGGTACCTCGCCCCGTTGATGATCCCGATCGAGATCATCAGCCACGTGGCGCGGCCCGTCTCGCTCTCGCTTCGTCTGATGGGCAACATCTTCGCCGACCACAAGGTGGTCTCCTCGTTCTTCCTGCTGGTGCCAATCCTGGTGCCGTTGCCCTTCATGATCCTGGGAATCCTGGTCTGCGTCGTGCAGACCCTCGTCTTCACGCTTCTCACCATGGTCTACATCGATCTGGCCGTGGCGCACGAGGAACACTAGATACCAAACGGCTCAAAAGGAGGAGTCTCTGATGGTTAACCGCACTAGCAAGTACGTTCTTTCGGCCCTCGTCGCTCTCGGAGTGATGCTGGTTGCCACGGCGGCCTTCGCCTCGGACGGCGGCGCCGGGAGCAACGAGTTCGACATGAAGAAGTGGATCGGCCTCGCCTGCGGTCTTGGCATCGCCGTCGCCGCTTTCGGTGGCGCCCTCGGCCAGGGCCGCACCGCCTCCTCCGCGCTGGACGGCATCGCGCGCAACCCGGGAGCCTCGGGCAAAATCTTCACCCCGATGATCCTCGGGCTGGCGCTGATCGAGTCGCTGGTCATCTACTCGCTGATCATCTCCTTCCTGCTGCTGGGCAAGATCTAGCCCCGGCTCCAGTTCGTGCCAGGCACGGGGTCGCCGGAAGGCGGCCACCGTGCTAGCCATATGGGCCTCGGCCCAACCCTGTAACCTCCCGTAAGTACATACTCCGTTTCTGGTATGCCCTCTGCATTGTGTCTGAGGAGGAGGAGGAGGGCATGAAGACCACCCTGGTACTGATCGGATCCCTGCTGCTCGGCGCCTGCGGAGACAGCGACAGCACCATCTGCGACGAGGCGAGCCGCCACATCGCCACCTGCCTCGGCTCTGCGCCCACCGGCACCAGCGCCTGCCAGGGACGTGACGCGGACCAGGCGGCCGAGCTCCTCGCCCTTGACTGCCAGAGCCTCGGCGCCTACCTCAGCACCGGCGGCAAGGCCGACGGCTACAACTACAGCTACTACTACTCCCCGGAGGGGGGAGTCTCCTGCGACGGAGCGAACGGCACGACCAGCTGCGAGGACTACTGCAAGCAGGTCAAGGTCGAGTTCACCGTCTTCGGCTTCGAGCTCGAGGCCTGCGTCACCTCGTCCTGCGATCCCTCGTTCGTCGAGGGGCTGGGGCGCTGCCAGTGCAAGTACAGACCCTGCCTGTTCGGCGGGTCCCCGCTGGACGACGAGGGGGACGTGGACGAGCCGAACAGCGACGAGCCCCCCGCCGGCGAGCCCGGCGGCGACGAGCCTCCCACCGACGAGCCCTTCGAGCCCTAGGCCTCCCCGGGATATTGGGGCCGCCCGACACAGGACAAGTTGTAGTAATATCGACCCCTCATGGGGTTCTTTCGCCGGGTCTTTTCGGCCGACTACCGTCACGCCCTCGCCGCCGAGGCCGAAGGAGACTACCTCGCCGCCGCCAGGAGCTATGCGCTGTGCGGAGAGGAGGGCAAGGTGGTCGAGATGCACCTGCGCCAGGCCAGCATCGACAAGGACCTGTCCAGCAGGATCCACACCCTCAGCTCGGCGCTCGGCTTTTCGGGACAGACCCCGCTTCGCCCCGACGTGCTCCGGCGTCTGGGTGAGGCGCTCGTCGAGCAGGCCCGTGACCTGGGGCTCTCCACGTCCGAGGGGCGTCGGTCCCTGCGCGAGGCCGCCATGCGCTTCGCGGAGGGCGAGCACCACGAGCAGTGCGGCGACTGCTGGCTCGAGCTCGAGGAGCGCGACCAGGCCGCCGCCGCCTACTCGCGTGCCGGCCTGGTGGAGAAGGTGGAGCAGGTCCTCTCGGTGGAGGAGGAGCGCCACGAGCGCCGTCGCCGGGAGGACAGCTGCTTCAAGGACTACGAGCTCATGCTCCAGGGCGGTCAGCGGGATCAGGCGGCCGCCGCCCTTCGCAGCTGCATCGAGGCCGCCGAGCGCAAGGGCGAGTACCGCCGCCTGCTCGTCGACCTCGAGGAGCGGCTGATCAGAGACAACCGCGTCACCCTGGAGATCGGGAGCGACCGCGTGGTCCTGGTCGGGGGGTTCCCGGTGCTCATCGGCCGCGAGCCCGACTGCCAGCTCCAGGTGCGGGGACAGAGCGTCTCCAGGCGCCACGCCCGTATCGTCTGCACGGCGGACGGCGAGCTCGTGGTCGAGGACCTCGGTAGCCACAACGGGACACAGCTCTGTGGCCTGCCCCTCGGGGCGCCGCTGCCCCTGCCCCCCTCGGCGACCATCGGGCTCGGCGAGAGCTGCGTGGTCGCCGCGCGGTTGCTCGACGCTCCGAACGGGGTTTGCCTCGTGGTCGAGCGTGGGCTCGACGCCGGCAAACAGGTCATCGCCGGCGACGGGACGCACGACCTCTCCGCGCTTGTCGACTCGGGCCCGCCGCTGCTGGTGTGGTTCGAGGGCGGCCGGCCCATGGCTCGCCCGCGAGGGCCGGCGCTGCTTCTGAACGGCGCGCGGACCGGCGGACCGGTCCAGCTGATCCGCGACGACCTGGTGGAGCTCGGCGGCGGGGTCCAGATCCGGGTGCGGCGCTGATGTCACTCCTGCGCCGCATCCGCGGCCTGTTCTGGGAGGAGGGTCCGCCCCCCGCGGACGGGGAGCCCCGCCCCGGGCCAGAGGAGGTGGGGGACGTCCCCGCGCCGGACGACGACGCCGCGGCACGGCCCCTGCCCCCCGAGCCGCCGCCGCCGCCCCGGGCCGGGCCAGGGCCGGAGGAGCAGGAGCTGCGCCGGCTGATCCACGCGCTGCACGGCGCGCCTGCCGACTCGCGCCCGCCCATCGACACCCGACGGGTCAACGAGCTGCTCGACCACCTGGTGACCGACGGCTGGACCCGGGTCGCCATCGATCTGCTCCGCGAGCTGACCGGCCTCGCCCCGCGCCTCGACGGCCTGCGGCTCCGTTTGGCCGAGCTGCTCTACGACCTCGGAGAGCACGACGAGGCGGTGCCGCTGCTCCGCGAGCTGATCGAGGTGCCACAGCAGCGGCTACGCGCCCACTTCCTGCTCGGCGAGTACTACGGACGGGAGGACGACGCCGTCCGCGCGCTGCAGCACTACGAGATCGTGCTCGCCCTCGACTTCCGCTACCCCCGGGCCCGGGGACGCGCCGAGGAGCTGCGCCGGCGCCTGGACCGCCCCATGGCGACCGCGGCGCCGACGATCTTCGGCGCGGAGGACCTCGGGCCAGGGGGGCGCTTCTTGCTCCAGCGGGAGCTCGGGCGCGGCGGCGGCGGGACGGTCTACCTCGCCGTGGACCAGACGCTCTCCCGGCCCGTCGCCGTGAAGGTGCTGCACCCCCACGTGGCCCAGCGCCAGGAGGCGCGCGTCCATCTCTTCGGCGAGGCGCGCATCGCCGCGGCGCTCCGACACCCGCGGATCGTCACGATCTACGACCTCGAGGAGTCGCTCAACCTGGTGGTGATGGAGTACTGCGCCGGTGGCGCCCTGGCCGGTCGGATCGCCGCCGAGGGTCCCCAGCCCCCGGCCGACGCGTTGCGGCGGCTGGCCGAGATCACGTCCGTGCTCGACACCGTCCACCGCTGCGGTGTGATCCATCGAGACCTCAAGCCGGGCAACCTCCTGCTGCGCACCGACGCCCCCGACGCCCCGCTGGTGCTCACGGACTTCGGCGCGGCGCACGCCGGCGAGCACACGGAGGAGCCGGATGGGGCGGCCGCGGGCTCGCTGATCTACATGGCCCCGGAGCAGCGGCGGGGCGCGGCGCTGGACCCCCGGGCCGACCTCTACGCCTGCGGGGTTATCCTGCTCGAGATGCTGCTCGGGCGACCGCCGCTGGGACAACAGCAGGCCATCGCCGGCGACGAGCTCGTCGGGCTGGGCGAGGTCTGGCGGGAGATCGAGGACCGCCTGCCCCGGGCCGAGGGGCGGACAATGATCGCGTTCTGCCGCGAGCTCGTCTCCCCCGACCCCGAGGCGCGCCCGGCCCGCGGCGAGGAGGTGACGCGCCTCGCCATGGATCTGGCCCGTCGCTTCCGGGACGCCGAGATCGGCCGGGAGGTGCTGCAGGAGCTGCGACAGCGCGGCGCGGCCCGACCGGGCCCCGATGTGGAGCTGTGGCTCGCCGAGGTTGAACGGGATCTCTCGCTCTGAGGTTGCGCGAGGGAGGCCTCCCCGCATATCGTGTCCACATGCGATACGGACTGATTGCGCTGCTGCTGCTGCCGCTCGCCGGCTGCCCGGTCAAGGACGAGGCGATCACCGCGCCCTTCACTGACAGCTTCGAGCGCGCCCAGCTGGGCCCCGAGTACAACAACACCGGAGCGCCCTACGAGATCCTCAAGGGGAAGCTGCGCATCAAGGGCGCCTACAACCACCCCCTGTGGCTGAAGAAGAAGCTGCCCCGCGACGCGGTGATCGAGCTCGACGTGGTCTCCAAGACCCCCGACGGCGACATCAAGGTCGAGGCCTGGGGCGACGGGGAGTCCCACGCCACGACCCGCGGCGCCTACCTGGCGACCTCCTACGTCTTCATCTTCGGCGGCTGGGGCAACCGGGAGTCCGCCCTCTGCCGCATGGACGAGCACTCGGAGGACCCGCAGGTGCGCCAGACGCGGAGGGACGTCAAGGTGGTTCCGGGTCGCACCTACCACTTCACGATCAAGCGCAAGGGCAAGAAATTGGAGTGGCTCATCGACGGCAAACCCTTCCTCGCCCTCGACGATCCCACGCCGCTCGAGGGCGACCGCCACGCCTACTTCGGCTTCAACAACTGGCAGTCCGACCTGTGGTTTGACAACCTGTCGATCAAACCGCTCTGACTCGAGTCGAAAACTTGCCCGCGGCGCCGCGCCCATCTAGTCTGGGATCACACAGCGATTCAAACTAGCTTCTGCAGCACCCCAGCTCAACACGCAGCCGACTCGGAGGGAGAACGTGTTCGCCCTGTTTGCACGAAAGCGCCAAAATCGACGGACCCGTGTCACCCTGACCGACGAGCCGGCGGTGGTCAGCCCCTCCGACCCGGAGGCCCAGGTGGAGCTGGTCAGCGAGGCGGTGGAGAAGCTGGAGCAGATCAAGCTGCTCGTGCGCCAGCTGCCCGAGCTGCCGGTGGGCAGCCGGCACGACCTCCTCGCCCAGCTCGCCGCCACCAGCGACAGCCTGCGCTCGCTCTACTTCCTCGACGCCATCTACTGATCTGATCTGATCCGCTCGCTTGCCTACCGGCGCAGCCAGGGCTTGGTCATCAACCGCGCGGCCTGCACAGTCAGGTCGTCCTTCCCGCTCCCGCTCGTCGAGGCGTAGCGCAGGGCCAGGGCCGCCTTCACCGCCTTGCTCCCCAGCAGCGGCCGGTGGCCGACGCCGAAGCCGAGGCCGTCCAGATCCCAGGCCCGACCGGAGCGCCCCCTGTCGAAGAAGCGGCCCTGGATCGCGGTGGGCGCGCCGCTCACGGGGATCTCGAACACGACGGTGCCGTCACGCTCGGTCCGGCTCCGCGAGGTCTGGTGCCAGGCCTTCCCGTCCAGGCTGTAACGCAGGCTCGGCTTGCCGATCTTGCCCTGCTCGAGGGCCGCGGCGGCGATGGAGAAGCGCACGGCATCGTGCCGACCGTCCGAAAGCTCCTCGATCCGCACGCCGTGCTCGTCGATCCTGGTCAGCACCGCCCGTCCGGCCCCGTCGGTCTCCACCCGTCCGTCGTGAATTCGCTTGACCACCTGGCTCACGCTCTGCGGCCCGCGGCGGATGTTGTCCCGGGTCAGCGCGTTGATCTCGCCGCGGAAGCGGACGTTGGAGATGCGGCCGCTGTGGACCTTCTGGTACAGCTTCCCGGTCCAGTCATCAAGCGACGAGCGCACCATCCTGTCGATGGGCTCGTTCAACCGCCTGGCCTGATCCCCCATGATCGCGGTCATCTCCCGGCGCACGTCGGGCCGCTGGCTCGGGGTCAGCTTCGCCAGGATCGGGGCCGCGGCGTCGAGGAGCGCCCCGGCGGCCCGCACGTCCCGGCTCTTCTTCGCGTCAACCGGTCGCATCGCCGCGACCAGCTCGGCGAGCTTGGCCTGGCGGGTCGTCTCGGCGCCCCACACCGTCGCCAGGCGACCGAGGGCGGAGAAGATGTCGTAGCGCGCCGGGTTCTTGACCTCCGTCTTGATCGTCGCCCCCATGGTAGCGACGGCCCCGGGAGCCTCCTGCTCGCCGTAGCGGCGCACGGCGCGGATGAACCGGTCGACCTGGGGGCGGGAGGTCTTCATCAGCCACTTGACCGCCCTGGCGTCCACTCCCAGGTGCTCGAGGGCGTTCTGCGCCATGCGGTCCTGCAGCTCCTGCTTCACCAGCGCGCGAGGGTTGATGCGCTGCAGGCCCGCCCGCTGGCTCTTGCTCGCCAGCTCCAGCAAGCGTTGATAGAGAAAGTCGCTGTAGGGGGCCATGAACTGCTTCGGCTCCGCCGCGAAGCCGTCGCTGACGCCGCGCAGCAGGGTGTGATGCGGGTGCGCGCGGTCCACCGGCGTCACCGTGGCGACGTCGATGGCCTGCAAGAGCCCGATGTTGTCGAAGGTCGGCGAGCCGTGCGCGGCGCGGGTCCAGTACAGATCGACCACCTCGCGCGCCTTGCGCCGGACGAGGTGCCGGAACAGCTGGTCCAGCGGCAGCTTCTTCTTGCGGCCGAGCTCGGCCGAGACCAGCCCATTGATCTCGGAGACGAACTGGGCCATGGCCCGGGGGTTGCTTCGGATCTCGTTTAGGTGGGCAAGCCGGTCGAAGTTGCCGGCGTTGAGCTCGTAGGCCTTGTTCTGCTTGAGCTTCATCCCGTAGATGTCGATGGTGAAGCTGTCGTGGGTCGTGGCCAGCGCCGGCGTGCGGTTGACGTTGATCCCGTTGGCGTGGAGGAACTGGCCCAGCACGACATCGACGGCGGCCCACACGTCCCCCTGGCTGCCGGTGGTGTGGACGTCCTTCCATTTCTGGTCCGGCGAAAGCCCGGTGGGGAAGCCCTTGACCCGCAGCGTCTGCACCTCCTCGCCCTGCCTGCCGCTGTCGGTCCGGGTCTTCTTCGAGAGCGGGGCGCCAATGACGCCCGCACGGCCGTCGCCCATGACCCAGCGCCCCATCCGCACCTCGCCCTTGTCGCCCGCGTTGCTGATTACGGTCTTGACGCCCTCGTCGCTGTAGCGGGTCGCCACGGCGTGCCGCGTCGCCCTCTCCCCCGGCTGCGCCGGGCGGATGGCGATGGAGCGGAGGATCTGCTTCTCCTGCGACTTGCTCATCAGCCCGAAGCGGCCCAGCGCCACGCCGTGCTCGGCGAAGAAGCCGGGATCGACCCAGGGGAGCGACGCGTCCTTGCGCGAGACCACGGGCACGCTCTTGGTGAGCAGGGAGCGCAGGCCCTTGGGGAACCGCTTCGCGAACCGGGTGTCCTCGAAGACCCTGCTCATAGACTTGGTCTTCTGAGCCCGGGACCAGTAGGCCGAGCGCTGGAGCCCCCTCGTCGGGGTTGCCTTTGTGGGGGGAGCGGCGTGGACCGGGACGGTCAGCGCCAGGAGCAGGGACAGCGCGAGCAACCTGGTGGCGGGGGTGGCTCTCATGAGTCGTCTTGAACTGCAAACGCGACGCCAATCCGGCGTCCATTTCTCCTCCTTTTTCTTCATGAAATCAGTAGATTGCCGCACCCTTCCGGCGACCAACGGTGGCCTGACGATCCATCGAAGACAAACTTCGCAAATCCGAGATGTTACGTGGTGGCAACTGTTGCGGTCATGACAGGGTCCGTCGACCCCGTTGACGACGCCCGCCCAGCGGCGCCATCGTGGGCAGATGGACCGCCGAGACCTGTTGCAGGCGGGGCTCTGCGCGTTGCTCGCCGCGTGCGGTCACGGCCGCGCGGGCCGTGGCGACAAGAAACCCGCCGCCAATCCAGCGCTCCGGTCACGAACCTTCCCCATGGACCTGGACCGTGCCTGGGCTCAAGCCTACCGACGCCGGCTCTATTGGCTGCGCTACCTGCTGGAGCGGCTGGGCCGGAAGCAAACGCTGCTCGTCTGGCAGGAGGCCTTCGCCAGGCCGGACCCGGGCCTGCTCGAGCCGTTCCTGGCCTCGGGCTGGAAGCGCCACACCAACGCGGCAGCTCCCCCGTCGGAGGAGACGCTGCTCGGGGAGGGCTTCCCCACGAGCCTGGAGGGCGTGACCCGGGGCCGGGCACGGGAGTTGCTCGCCAACGACCCGACCCTCGCGCTGCCCCGCGCGCACCACACCGAGCTGCGGGTCCGCAAGCAGGCCACGGCCTACATCGCGATCCACATCGGGCACGACGGCCTGGCGCGTCTGACCGAGGCGCTCTCCCGCCGGCTGGGCAAGGAGGGCGAGCTCGTGGCCTACGACGTGATGCGAGCCTACAGGAGAGAGACGGCAAGCAAACGCCCGATGACGGTGGAGCAGCTCCTCTCCCAGTGGGGAGCGACGGACGGCCCCCAGGACGTCTTCTGGGCCGGGCTCGAGACCGAGGTGATCCGGCGCAGCGAGCGCGAGGTGCTGGCCCACGTCAAGGCCTGCGAGTGGGCCCGTTACTACCACGAGCATCACTCGACGGTGGGCTACCTGGTCTCCTGCAGCACCGACGACGCCGAGCTCGTCACCTGCAACGCCGGCATGCGGATGCAGCGCACCTCGACGCTGATGGAGGGCGGGCCGGTCTGCGACTTCCGGGTCTACGTCCTCTGAGACCTGTTGAGCTGACGGGATGGCGACTGTCCAGAACTGAACAGTTGTCGAGAACCCACCGACGGACACGAGCGGAATGACCAGCGATCTGGCGCCGTTGGCCGCGGTGGCCGCCATCGAATCGGCTGGCACAACGGTTGCTCAAGCAGCAGCCGATGAGCCGCGTTGGACAACTCCTGGTGGTTTTCGTTTGGGTCAGCTGGTCATCGATGGCAGCGGCCCAGCATCGGCCAAAGCACGATCACACCCCTGACGAGGAGGCGGCGAGGCCGGCGCCCCCCCCGGCGGCCTCGCCGGTCATCGATCCGCGGCTGCTGCCGCTGCTGCAGCAGCTCGCCCGTCCCCGGCTGGCCGAAACGGAGCGCGCCCGCCTGGCTCTCGAGCTCGCCAAGACAAGGGACCTCTTCGTGCTGCAGCCGCTGTGGAAGCTGTGTCACGACCGCTCTCTGATGGTGCAGCAGGCGGCGATCCGCGGGCTCGGGCTTCTGCGCCGGGCCGAGGCGTTGCCGATGCTCTTCAAGCTGGCGGCCGACGATCGGGACACCGTGGCGCACACCGCGGTGGTCACCCTCGGCCACTACCCTCTGCCCCAGGTCCGCCGCTACCTCAAGAACCTCGCCGCAAACGCCCAGCGATCGGACGTCCTGCGCCTCGCCGCCGTGGAGGCGCTGGAGCGGCACGGCACGTCGGAGTCACACGCCGCGCTGGTCGACCTCTCCAGGGGAGTCGGCGTCGTCGCGGTCGCCGCCGCGCGCGCGGCCAAGGTGCCGCCCTGCTGGGGGTGCAAAGAGCCCAGAGACTCGCTGCTGCTGCGAACCCTGCTCAGCACGAGCGAGCCCAGGCGGCGCGCCGCCGCGGTGCAGGCGCTCGTGAAAGAGGCCTGGAGCGGCACCGACAAGCGCAAGAAGCTGCTCCCGATCCTGCTCTTCGCCGCCGACGACGACGCCGCACCGGTGCGTCGCAACGCGATTCACTACCTGAGCTACTACCCGGAGCCCAAGGCCGAGGCGCGCCTGATCGAGGCCCTCGTGAGGGGCAGGAACACCGACGAAAGGCAGCTCGGTCTGAAGGGGCTGCACAAGCGCCAGGGCCAGGCCGTACGGACGGCCCTGAAGTACGCCGCCACGACCGGCGAGCCCGACCTGCGCCTGGCGGCCCTCGAGGAGCTGGCCCTCCACGAGGGGGCCGAGGTGCAGGGTTTCCTGACCCAGGTCCGCGACCGATCGAGCGACCCGCGGCTCAGGATCAAGGCCACCGAGATCCTCGCCCGACGCAAGGCGCCGGCCGAGCCGGCCCGCAAGGAGAAGGCGAGAGTCGCCGCCGAGGCGCCCACGCCCACAAAGCCGAGCGAGCCAGCCGCAGAGAAAAGCGCCCCGACGCAGGAGCGCCGCGAGGCGGCCCGGAGCAGCGCCTCGTTGCAGAAGCACCGCGAGGCGGCCGCGAGCGCCCCGAGCGCCCCGACGCAGGAGCCTCGCGCGGCCGCGAGCGCCCCACAGGAGCCTCGCGCGGCGGCGAGCGCCCCGACGCAGGAGCCGACAAGCGCCCCGACGCAGGAGCCTCGTGTGGCAGCCGTCGTCCGGGAGGAAAGCGCTCCGCCCCGCGTCGAGAAAGAGACGACGGTCGCGCTGCCAGAGAAGCCCCGTGGGCCGGACCGTTCCGGGTTCGTCCCGCTGCTCCTCGTCTCCGGCGCGGCCGGCGCGGGTGGGCTCTACTCCATCGCCGCCGGCGCCGAGGGTGAGTACTCCTGGATCGCGGGCCTCTCCGGCGCGGTGCTCGGGGGCGGAACCGCGGCGCTGTTGAACCTCAAGGGCGCGGTGCCCCTGCGGGACGCCGGCACCTTTCTGACGGTGACCGGCTGGGGCGTGACCGCCGGGCTGCAGGGCGGCCTGGCCGCCGGCCTCGGGCACGAGCTTGCCTGGCCGGTGCTGGCCACCGATGTGCTGGGGGTTGGCGCCTCGCTCCTCGC
>Ga0316576_10000050_pt1 | contig 37008 bp, 35 predicted proteins | sample S0NA_FD_203075 | JGI IMG/M metagenome (GOLD analysis project Ga0316576, IMG submission 203075) | Rhizosphere microbial communities from salt marsh grasses in Alabama, United States - S0-2_050615r3r5 | ecosystem: Host-associated > Plants > Roots > Rhizosphere | place: USA: Alabama | collected...
TCTTCCGGGTCTCCGACGAGCTCGCGGCCGTGAGTGCCGACCTGCTCCACGGGCTGGCCCACTACGACGCCGGACGCCTCGGCGAGGCGCTGTGGTGGTGGCAGTACTCCTACCTCGCCAGCTGGGGTCAGTCGTTGACCTCGGCGATGCGCGCCGTGCAGTCGCTGGTGGCTCACACCCGGCTGGATGCGGAAACGCCCCTGGCTGCCACGGGTACGATGGGATAGCCAGCCGCGCCCCGGCCTCCCGAGGCCCGGCTGGTCGTCATGTACCGGGTGGAGGGACAGGAGCGTTCGTGGGGCTCGTCGTCCAGAAGTACGGCGGGTCGTCGGTCTCCGACGCCGCCCGCATCCGCGTGGTCGCCGAGCGCATCGTCGCGACCCGGAGGGCGGGCGACGACGTGTGCGTGGTCGTGTCGGCCATGGGGGACACCACGGACGAGCTGCTCGAGCTGGCCCAGCAGGTCACCGAGCAACCCCCCGGCAGGGAGCTCGACATGCTGCTCACTGCCGGCGAGCGGATCTCGATGGCGCTGCTGGCGATGGCCATCGCGGACCTCGGATACGAGGCGCGTTCCTTCACCGGCTCCCAGGCGGGTGTCATCACCGACTCCGAGCACGGCAGGGCCCGCATCATCGACGTGACGCCGGGTCGCATCCGGGGTGCGCTCGACGACGGTGCCGTCGCCATCGTGGCGGGGTTCCAGGGTGTGTCGCAGAACACCAAGGACGTGACGACCCTCGGTCGCGGCGGGTCGGACACCACCGCGGTGGCTCTCGCCGCCGCTCTCGGCGCCGGGGTCTGCGAGATCTACACCGACGTCGACGGGGTGTTCACCGCCGACCCCCGCATCGTCGCGAGGGCCCGTCGGGTCCCGGCCATCACCTACGACGAGATGCTCGAGCTGGCTGCCAACGGGGCGAAGGTCCTGCACCTGCGCTGCGTCGAGTACGCCCGCCGGTACGGCATCCCGATCCACGTGCGGTCCAGCTTCTCCGACCGGCCTGGCACGATCGTGTCGGCGACCTGGTCGGCTGCTGTCGCCGCCCTCGAGGAAGAGACACCGATGGAGCAACCGATCATCTCCGGCGTGGCCCACGACCGGAGCGAGGCGAAGATCACCCTCGTCGACGTCCCGGACGTCGTCGGAGCTGCCGCCAGGATCTTCCGGGAGGTCTCCGAGGCGGGGGTGAACATCGACATGATCGTCCAGAACGTCTCCGCGTCCGGCACCGGGAGCACCGACATCTCGTTCACCCTCCCGCGGGCCGACGGACCACGGGCGGTCACGACGCTCGAGGCCGTCGCCGACTCAGCGGGCTTCTCCTCGATCCAGTACGACGACCAGATCGGCAAGGTCTCTCTGGTCGGTGCCGGGATGCGCACTCACCCCGGTGTCTCGGCCCGGCTGTTCGGGGCCCTCGCCGAGGCCGGCGTCAACATCGAGATGATCTCGACCTCGGAGATCCGGATCTCGGTGGTGGTGCGCGCCGACGACGTCGACGTGGCCGTCGCTGCGGTGCACTCGGCGTTCGACCTGGACGCCGCCGAGGTGGAGGCCGTGGTCTACGGCGGGACAGGTCGATGAGCCGCCCCACGCTCGCCGTCGTCGGAGCCACGGGTGCGGTCGGCACGGTGATGCTGGACCTGCTGTCCACCCGCGAGGACGTCTGGGGCGAGATCCGGCTCGTCGCCTCGCCGCGGTCGGCGGGGCGCCGCCTGTGGGTCCGGGGAGAGGAGCTCGAGGTCCAGGCACTCGCCCCCGAGGTCTTCGACGGTGTGGACGTGGCGATGTTCGACGTCCCCGACGAGGTGTCGGCCGTGTGGGCCCCGGTGGCGGCCGAGCACGGCGCCGTGGCGGTGGACAACTCCGGCGCCTTCCGGATGGATGCCGACGTCCCGCTCGTCGTCCCCGAGGTCAACGCCCACGCAGCGCGCCACCGGCCCCGCGGGATCATCGCCAACCCCAACTGCACGACGCTGTCGATGATCGTCGCCGTTGGCGCGCTCCATGCCGAGTTCGGGCTGGCCGAGCTCGTCGTGGCCTCCTACCAGGCGGCGTCGGGTGCGGGCCAGGCCGGGGTCGAGGCGCTGCACGACCAGATCGCCAAGGTCGCCGCGAACCGCGAGCTCGGTTCTCGCGCCGGTGACGTCCGCCGTGCCGTCGGGGACGACCTCGGGCCCTTCCCCGCTCCCCTGGCCCTGAACGTCGTGCCCTGGGCCGGCTCCCTCAAGGACGGGGGCTGGACCAGCGAGGAGCTGAAGGTGCGCAACGAGTCCCGCAAGATCCTCGGACTACCTGCGCTACGGGTCGCCGCGACGTGTGTCCGGGTGCCCGTCGTCACCACCCACTCGTTGGCGGTGCATGCGGTGTTCGAGCGGGAGGTGACTGTCGACGACGCCAGACGGGTCCTGCGAGATGCGACCGGCGTCGTGCTCTACGACGACCCGGAGCGTGGGGAGTTCCCCACCCCGAGCGACGTCGTGGGCACCGACCCCACCTGGGTCGGTCGGGTGCGTCAGCACCTCGACGAGCCCACCACCGTGGAGCTGTTCGTGTGCGGTGACAACCTGCGCAAGGGTGCTGCTCTCAACACCGCGCAGATCGCCGAGCTGGTGGCCGCTGAGCCGAGCGGCTGACGCTGCGCCGCGGTTGCACTCGGCCCGGCACGGCCCCGTCGCAACGCCGGCCAGAGTCGGGGTGGCGGGATTTGAACCCACGACCTCGTCGACCCGAACGACGCGCGCTCCCAAGCTGCGCTACACCCCGTGCCCCTGTGGCCGCACCAGTGTACGTCAGCACTCGGTGCGCCTGGTCGGCGCTCAGCCGCGTCCGGACGCCCTCGGGACGAGCGTCAGCAGCGTCGCCTCCGGTGGGCAGGCGAAGCGCACGGGCGCCGTGGGGCTGGTCCCCAGCCCCGCCGAGACGTGCAGCCACCCTTCCTCGCCGCCGCTCCCGGCCCGGTGCCGGGACAGGCCCTTGGCCCGGGCCGGCTCGAGGTCGCAGTTGGTGACCAGGGCTCGACCGCCCGGCAGGCACAGCTGGCCGCCGTGGGTGTGCCCGGCGAGGACGAGGCCGACTCCGTCGCTCACCATGGCGTCGAGCACGCGGAGGTAGGGCGCGTGTGTCACCCCGAGGAACAGGTCCGTCCCTTGCCGGGCCGGACCGGCGACCTCCGCGTAGCGGTCGTAGCCGAGGTGGGCGTCGTCGGTGCCGACGGCCTCGACCCGCAGGCCGGCGGAGTCCAGCGACACCCGAGCGTTGTCCAGGTCGACCCAGCCGGCGTCGACCAGGGCGGCATCGAGGTCCGCGGTGGGCAACCGCTCCCCGTGCACGCTGCGCCGTCCGTCGTCCGGGAGCAGGTAACGGGCGGGGTTCTTCACCACCGGGGCGAAGTAGTCGTTGGACCCGTGGACGAACAGGCCAGGCCGGTCCAGCAGCCCGCCCAGCGCGTCGAGGACCACCGGGACCGCATCCCGGTGCGCCAGCAGGTCCCCGGTGCTCACGACGAGGTCCGGGCGGATGCCCGCGAGTGTGGACACCCAGCGTCTCTTCGTCTGCTGCCAGGGCACCAGGTGCAGGTCGGACAGGTGGAGGATCCGGTAGGCCGGGCGTCCCTCGGGCAGCACCGGGACCCTGACCCGGCGCAGGCGGAACGCGCTGACCTCGTAGCCGGCCGTGTAGGCCAGCCCTGCGGCCGCGAGCCCTGCGGCCGCACCGAGGACCGTGGTGCTCAGTTGCGGTCCTGGCGGTTGCCCCCGCTGTTGCCCGGTGCCGCCGCCTGGGAGTCGGTCTGCGCCAGCGCGGCAGCCTCGTCCGCAGGCGGGGGTGCCTCCTCGGCGGGGGGAGGCTCGGGCTCGGGCTCGGGTGGCGGTGGCGGTGGCGGCACGAAGCCGCTGGAGACGAACACCCGGATGGTCCCGCCGGAGAAGAACTGGCTCCCCGGCCTCGGGTCGGTGCCCACGGTGATGCCCCGTGGCGCCGAGGAGTTGACCTCCGCGGCCACGTAGGCCTCGAAGCCCGCTGCCTGCAGCGTCGCCACCGCGGCCGAGCCGGACAGCCCGCGCACGTCGGGCACCGGGGCGCTGACACCGGCGACCGACGTCGGGTCGGGGGCAGCGAAGTCCTCCGCTGGCAGCCCCGCGACGATGCCTTCCATGACCGCCTTCCAGATCGGCGCGGGGATGCGGCTGCTCAGTGCCTGCGGGTAGTACACGCCGTTGAGCGTCACGCCGTTGAGCGACTTCGGTGCCTCCGGGTCCGAGACGGCCACAGCGGTGGCCCGCTGGGGCACGTAGCCGACGAACCAGAGGGCCTTCGACTCGTCCGTGGTCCCGGACTTCCCGGCGGCCGGACGGCCCAGCGACACCAGCCGGCCGGTGCGGGCCGGGTCGGGGCCGTCGATGACCCCGACGAGGACCTGCGTGACGGCGTCGGCCACGGCCTGGTCGATCACCTGCGCGCAGTTGGCGGCCGGCACGGGGAGCTCGGTGCCGTTGGGGGTGACGATCGAGGTGATGGCGACGGACTCGCAGTGGGTGCCGCGGGCCGCGAACATCGCGTAGGCCTCGGCCATGGCCAGCGGCGAGACCTCGTTGGAGCCGAGCACGAACGACTTGACCTGCAGCAGGTCGTCCCCGCGGGCCGTGGTCATGCCGCCGAGCTGGGCGATCGTCGCCGGGTCGCAGATGCCGGTGCGGCCCTCCAGCTGGGCGTAGAAGGTGTTGACCGAGCTCGAGGTCCCGGTGCGCAGGTCGAAGGTGCCGCTGACGCCGCCGAAGTTCTTGACGTCCCAGGTGTCGCTGACCACTCCCTCGCAGGTCTTCATCGGCCCGGTGTGGGTGAACGGCGACGGGGAGGAGATGCGGGTGTTGAGCGGGATGCCCTGCTTGATTGCGGCGGCCAGGACGAACGCCTTCATGGTCGAGCCGTTCTGGAAGCCCGAGCTCCCGCCCCGGTCGAAGTCCGCCACGTAGTTGACGAACGTGGCGCCGTCCCCGCTCCCGTACAGGCGCGAGTGGGTCATGGCCGTGATGTGGCCCGTTCCCGGCTCGACGGTGGCGGACGCGGCGATCGCGTCGTCGGTGGGGGCCACGAACTGCTGCACCGCAGCGGTCGCGGCGTCCTGCTCGGCCTTCTTCAGCGTCGTCCGGATGACGAGGCCTCCGCGACGCACAGCGTTCTCCCGCTCCTCCACCGTGTCGCCGAGCCCTTCCCAGTCGAGCAGCTCACGGAAGACGTAGTCGCAGAAGAAGGGGGCGTACGAGGCGATGCAGCCGTTCGTGCTCGGGGACGGGTTGAGCTCCAGCGGTGCCGCCGCGGCCTCGGTGGCCTCCTCCCGGGTGATGGCCTGGCTCTCGTTGGCCATCGCGGCAAGGACGATGTTGCGGCGTGCCACCGCCCGCTCGGGGTACTGGTCGGGGTCGTAGCGGGAGGGGGACTGCACGAGCCCTGCCAGGGTCGCGGCCTGCACAAGGGTGAGCTCGCTGGCCGGCACGGAGAAGAAGCGCTGGGCGGCGGCCTCGATGCCGTACGCCCCGCCTCCGAAGTAGGCGATGTTGAGGTAGCGCTCGAGGATCTGGTCCTTGGTGAACTGCTCCTCGGCGGCCATCGCCAGCCTCAGCTCACGCAGCTTGCGGGCGTAGGAGGTCTCGATCGCCGCCTGGACGTCCTCGTCGCTGTCGGCCTGGGAGATGAGCACGTTCTTCACGTACTGCTGAGTGAGGGTCGAGCCGCCCTGCTCGACGCTCCCCGTGCTGACGTTGGTCGCCAGCGCCCGCGCGGTCCCCTGCAGGTCGATGGGGCCGTGCTCGTAGAAGCGCGCGTCCTCGATGGCGATGATCGCGTCCTGCATGACCGGAGCGATCTCCTCGAGCGGCTTGTAGACCCGGTACTCGTCGAAGAAGACCGCGAGCTGGTTGCCGTCGGCGTCCAGCACCACCGAGCGCTGGGCCTGCGGCTGGGCCTCGAAGTCGGCCGGCATGGAGGTGAACGACTCGACCGTCGCCCGCGCCGCCACCCCGGCCGAGCCCACGAACGGCAGGGCGAGCCCGGCCACGAGAAGCCCGGCCACGGCGGCCACCACGACGATGCCGAGCACGTGCCGGGTGGCGGCAGCGAGCAACGACAGAGGAGACGGGGGCACGCCACTAGGGTAGACGGGCTCGGGCTGTGCCTCGCACCTCGAGACGCCGTGGCGCGCCCGTGCCGGCCGGGCCGGGGGCGTCCCCGTTCACTGCCGCCACCGTCTCCCGTCACGAGTTGTCCATGTTTGTGATCTTGACGCGGGCCCACGAACTCCGATGTGATCTTCCTTGCACAGTCGACGGACGTTCGCCCGCCCGGAGGAGCCGTGACCTGGATCGAGGACTGGCCCACCCATGCCGCGTGCCGAGAAAGCGACCCTGACTCCCTGTTCGTCCAGGGAGCCGCCCAGAACCGCGCCAAGGCCGTCTGCGGGGCCTGCCAGGTGCGGACGGAGTGCTTGGCCGACGCCCTGGACAACCGCATCGAGTTCGGGGTGTGGGGCGGCATGACCGAGCGGGAGCGACGCGCGCTGCTCCGTCGCCGACCGGAGGTCGTCTCCTGGCGCCGGGTCCTGGAGGACGCCCGCGACGTCTACGACCGGCGTCCGCTGCCCGCACCGCGCTTCCGGAGCGAGGTCGCCGCCGAGCTCAGCTCGTAGCCGCGCTGCTTCGCGGGGCGAGGGACTCGCCCACGTCCCTCAATCCCTGCAGGTCGTGCACGTCGGTGGGGAAAGCCGGCACCTCGACGACGGCGACCGACGGGTGCGCGGTGGTGAACCGACGGGCCAGCCGACGCTCGCGCTCGACGACCCGCATCCTCTCGGCGTGCAGGTGCAAGGCCCCGGCGGCCAGCGCGTGCTGCGGCGACTCCTCGAGCCGCTCGGCGGCGGCCAGGCTCTGCTCGGCGGTCAGCCCCGGCACGGCCGTGGCGTGGACCCGGTTGAGCACCAGCCCTCCCAGCGGCATCCCGTCTCCCGAGAGCCGCTCGACGAAGTAGGACGCCTCCCGCAGCGCGTCGGACTCCGGCGCCGCGACGACGACGAACACCGTCTCCGGGTCCTGCAGCAGCGCGTAGGTCTGCTCGGCACGCTCGCGGAATCCCCCGAACATGGAGTCCAGCGCTCCCACGAAGGTCTGGACGTCGCCGAGGAGGTCGCCTCCCAGGACCCGGGTGAGGGCCCCGGTGAACACCCCGAGCCCCAGCTGGACGAAGCGGAGCCCGGCCCGGCCGCCGGCCCGGGCCGGCGCGGTGAGCACGCGGATGAGCCGCCCGTCGAGGAACGAGCCCAGCCGGGCCGGCGCGTCGAGGAAGTCCAGGGCCGAGCGGGACGGGGGGGTGTCGACGACGATGAGGTCCCAGGAGCCGAGGGCCCGCAGCTGGCCCAGCTTCTCCATCGCCATGTACTCCTGCGTCCCGGCGAACGAGGTCGACAGGGCCTGGTAGAAGGGGTTCTCGAGCACCGCGGCGGCCTTCTCGGGCGACGCGTGGGCGATCACCACCTCGTCGAAGGTCCGCTTCATGTCCAGCATCATGGCGTCGAGCGACCCACCGGAGTCGGCGCCGATGCCGGCGACCTCCCGGGGCGCGTTGTCGAGCTCTCGCAGGCCCATGGACTGCGCCAGCCGCCGCGCCGGGTCGATGGTGAGGACGACGGTGCGGCGGCCTCGCTCGGCGGCGCGCAGGGCCAGCGCCGCGGCGGTCGTGGTCTTGCCCACCCCACCCGAGCCACAGCACACCACGATGCGCACGCTCGGGTCGTCGAGGATGGCGTCGACGTCGAGCCGCCGGGGCTCACGGGAGCGCGTCGGTCCGCTCACGAGTGAGCTCGCAGGTCGGGGGCCCGTACTCCCTGACGGGTCAGAGTCTCGGAGAGCGTGTACAGCGCACCGAGGTCGATGCCCTCGGCGATCCGCGGCAGGGACAGCACCGGTTGGCCGAGGTGGCTCAGCCGTGCCGCCTCCTGGTCCTCCAGCGCCACCCGGGCGGCGTGCTCGAGAACCTCTGCGGCGAGCCCGTCGGTCCACGTCCCGAGCAGCTCGGGGGTCATGTGGGGGAGGTCTGCCAGGTCACCGGCCTCCAGCCCGGCCGCGATGGACCCCCGGTCGACTCTCCCCGCGCGGGCGTCCGCCAGCACCCCGGCAGGCAGAGGGGACGGGCGGACCTGGTTCACCACGACCGCCCCCACCGGCAGCCCCGCCTCGGTCAGCTCGTGCACGCCGTCGGCCGTCTCCTGCACCGGCATCTCCTCGAGAACGGTGACCAGGTGCACCGCCGTCTCCGGCGATCGCAGCAGCGTCATGATGGACTCGGCCTGGCGGTGGATCGGCCCCATCCGGGTGAGCGTCGAGACCTCCTCGTTGACGTTGAGGAACCGAGTGATGCGGCCGGTGGGCGGCGCGTCCAGCACGACCGCGTCGTAGGTGAACCCGCCTCCCGGTGCGCGTCGTCGGGTCGCCTCGTACGTCTTGCCGGTGAGCAGCACGTCGCGCAGCCCCGGGGCGATCGTCGTCGCGAACTCCAGCGCGCCCATCTTCTCCAGGGCCTTGCCGGCCCGGCCGAGCCGGTAGTACATGTCGAGGTACTCCAGCACCGCCGCATCCGGCTCGACGGCCAGGGCGTAGACGTCACCACCGGCGGCCGCCACGGCCATCTTGCGCTCCTCGTAGGGAAGCGGGGCGGTGTCGAACAGCTGAGCAAGGCCCTGGCGCCCCTCGACCTCCACGAGCAGCACGCGCTTCCCGCCGGAGGCCAGCGTCAGCGCCAGCGTCGCCGCGACGGTGGTCTTGCCGGTCCCACCCTTGCCGGTCACGACGTGGAGGCGGATCTGGTCCCAGTCCATGACGCGGCCAGCCTAGACAGCCGGCGGCCGGGATGCTGGAGGTGCCGGGGTCTGCGCGGCGGTGGCTAGGGTCCTCCCATGCAGCGATGGGAGTACGCCACCGTTCCTCTGCTCGTGCACGCGACCAAGCAGATCCTCGACACCTGGGGGGCCGACGGGTGGGAGCTCGTCCAGGTCGTGCCGGGTCCGACGCCGGACAACCTCGTCGCCTACCTCAAGCGCCCCACGCAGGACGCGCCGTGAGCGCCACGGCCCGGATGGCGGCGCTGGGGATCGAGCTGCCCGACGTGGCGGCACCGCTGGCCTCCTACGTGCCGGCCGTCCGCACCGGCTCGTTCGTCTACACCTCCGGTCAGCTGCCGCTGGTGGACGGGGAGCTCCTCGCGACCGGGCGGGTGGGGGTCGAGGTCGACGAGCAGACGGCCCTGGCCTGCGCCCGCCGGTGCGCCCTGAACGCGCTGGCTGCGGTCGAGGCCGAGGTCGGCGACCTGGACCGGGTCCGACGGGTGGTGAAGGTCACGGGGTTCGTGGCGAGCCCGCCGGAGTTCACCGGCCAGCCGCGCGTCCTCAACGGCGCCAGCGACCTGCTCGGGGAGATCTTCGCCGACGCGGGCCGGCACGCGCGCAGCGCCGTCGGGGTCTCCGCGCTGCCGCTGGGGGCACCGGTCGAGGTGGAGCTCGTCGTCGAGGTCGACGGGTAGGTCGTGAGGGTCCCGCTCGGTGGCGCCGTGGCCGCCCGCGCGGCGGCGGTGGCGGCGGGCGAGGAGCCGGCCGTGCCGCTGGAGCCGGCCGCCACGGTGGTCCTCGTCCGCCCCACGGCCGACGGCGGGGTGGAGGCGTACGTGCAGCGGCGCCACCGAGGCCTGGCCTTCGCCGGCGGCGTCTACGCGTTCCCCGGGGGTCGGGTCGACCCGGCCGACGCCGACCTCCCCGACGGCCTGTGGGGCGGACCCTCTCCGGCCGAGTGGGCGCGTCGCTTCGCCGAGGCCGACGAGTCGCAGGCTCGCGCCCACGTCGCCGGCCTGGTCCGAGAGCTGTACGAGGAGACCGGGGTGCTGCTGGCCCAGGGGTCCCCACGCCTGCCCGCCGAGTCCGACCGGGTCGCGGTCGCCGAGGGGCGCCGCCACCTGCGGGAGGTCCTGCAGGCCCACGGCCTGCGGGTCGACACCGACGTACTGACCCCGTGGGCACGGTGGGTCACCCCCCGCTTCGAGCGCCGGCGTTTCGACGCCTGGTTCTTCCTGGCTGCACTGCCGCGCGGCCAGCAGCCCCGGGTCGCGACCGCGGAGTCGCACGATGGCCGGTGGGTGCGGCCTGCGGAGGCGGTGGCTGCCGCCGAGGCAGGCGAGATGCCCATGCTGCCGCCCACGTGGTGGACGCTCCGGCAGGTGGCCGAGGCGGCGACCGTGGAGCAGGCTGCGGCGCACCCGCCGCCGATGGTGCGGTACACCGTCGGGTGGACCCGGCGGGACGGCGAGGTGCTGCTGGTGCTCCCGGACGACCCGGACTACCCGGGGCTCGACCCACGGGAGGGGACATGACCGAGGCCTGGGGCGGCGGCCGGCTGGCGCCCGACATCCTGTGCGTGCTGGCGCCGAACCCCGGGCCGATGACGCTCGACGGCACGAACACCTACGTGCTCGGTGAGCCGGGCGGCCCGCTCGTGGTGGTCGACCCGGGCCCGGAGCACGCCGGTCACCGCCGTGCCGTGCTGCAGGCGGCCGCACCGGGGACGGTCGCGGCCGTCGTGCTGACCCACACCCACCCGGACCACGCGGAGGGTGCGGCCTCCTTCGCCGCTGAGGCGGGCTGCCACGTGCTCGGTGCCGACCCGGCGCTCGGCGGGCTGCAGGCGGGGCTGCTGGAGCTGCCCGGCACCTCCGTCGAGGTCGTCCCCACCCCCGGGCACACCTCCGACTCCGTCTGCCTGCTCGTCGGGCGGGCGCTGCTGACGGGCGACACGCTGCTGGGTCGCGGGACCACGGTGGTGGCTCATCCCGACGGCACCCTGGCCGACTACCTGGACTCGCTACGGCTCCTCGCCGACCTCGCACGCGAGCGAGGTCCGCTCCGGCTGATGCCCGGCCACGGCCCGGCGGGGGCGGACGTCGGCACGGTCGTCGCGCAGTACACCGAGCACCGGTCGCAGCGGCTCGACGAGGTGGTGGCGGCCGTGGCTCGAGGCGCTCGCTCGGCGGAGGACGTCGTGGCCACCGTCTACCGCGACGTACCCCGTCGGCTCTGGCCCGCGGCGCTGCTGTCCGTCCAGGCCCAGCTCGACCACCTCGTGGCGACCGGGAGGCTCCGGCGCGAACGCGGCGTGCTCAGCGAGCCCGACGCTTGAGCCGGTCCACGTCGAGGATCACGACCGAGCGCTGCTCGAGGCGGATCCAGCCGCGCCCGGAGAAGTCGGCCAGGGCCTTGTTCACCGTCTCCCGGGAGGCTCCCACCAGCTGCGCCAGCTCCTCCTGGGTGAGGTCGTGGGCGACGCGGATCCCGCCCTCGCCCGGAGCCCCGAACCGGCGGGAGAGGTCGAGCAGAGACTTGGCGACTCGGCCCGGGACGTCGGAGAACACCAGGTCAGCGACGATGTCGTTGGCCCGGCGCAGCCGTCCAGCGAGCTGGGCGAGCATCCCGCGGGCCACGTCGGGGCGGCCGTCCAGCCACTCCAGCAGCTTCTCGTGGCTCAGCCAGAGCAGCACGGCGTCGGTGACGCCGGTGACCGTGGCCGAGCGCGGTCCGGGCGCGAACAGCGACAGCTCGCCGAACATCTGCCCGGGCCCGAGGATGGCGAGCAGGTTCTCGCGACCGTCGGGGGCGTGCCGACCGATCTTGACCTTGCCCTCGATGACGACGTACACGCGGTCACCGGCGTCCCCCTCGTGGAAGAGCACCTCCCCACGAGGCAGGTGCGTCTCCTCCATCGAGTCCACGAGGGCCTGCGCCGCCTCCGGGCTGAGCTCCCGGAACAGCGGCGCCTCCTGGACGACAGCGTCGAGCTCACGGTGCACGTGCCCACCTCCCGGGGTGACGAGGGCCCCGGGGTCATTGTGTCGCATCGGTGGGGGCGAGTCCGAGCGCTCGCCGACCGTAGGCTTGGCTGCCGTGCCGATGAGAGCCGGGGAGAGCGCGCTCGCGCGGACCCGGCGCGCCCGGCGGATCGTGCGGGAGCTCGACGACCTGTACCCGCACGCCTGCTGCGAGCTTGACTTCGCCGGCCCCTTCCAGCTCCTCGTGGCGACCGTGCTGTCGGCTCAGACGACCGACCGACGGGTCAACCAGGTGACGCCGGCGCTGTTCGCGACCTACCCCGACGCCGAGACCCTGGCGGCGGCCGATCCCGAGCAGGTGGAGCGCATCATCGCCCCGACCGGCTTCTACCGGGTCAAGGCCCGCACCGTCGTGGCCCTCGCGGGCGACCTGGTCGACAGGTTCGACGGACAGGTGCCGAGGCGGCTGGAGCAGCTGGTGACCCTGCCCGGGGTGGGGCGCAAGACCGCCAACGTGGTGCTGGGCGAGGCGTTCGGCGTGCCCGGTATCACCGTGGACACGCACGTGGCGCGCCTGTCCGGCCGCCTGGGACTGTCCGACTCCACCGACCCCGTGGCCATCGAGCGCGACCTCGGCGCGCTGCTCGCCCGTCGGGACTGGACGCATGCCAGCCAGCTGCTGATCTGGCACGGACGCCGCCGGTGCCACGCCCGCCGACCGGCCTGCGGTGCCTGCCCGCTGGACAGGCTGTGCCCGGCCTACGGCGAAGGACCGACCGACCCGACGCAGGCGGCCCGGCTCGTCACCACCGAGGGGCGCCGATGAGCGACGTCCCTGGCTGGCTCTCCCCGCTCGTGGCCGCCGTACGCTCGCTGCGGCCCGAGGACGTCTCCCGGGTCGGTCCCCCACCCGAGGGTGGCCGACCCGGGGCCGTCCTCATGCTCTTCGGGGAGACCGGGGGCGACCCGGACGTCCTCATCATCGAACGCGCCCACGACATGCGCAGCCACGCCGGTCAGCCGGCGTTCCCCGGTGGCGGGGTCGACCCGGAGGACGACGGGCCGGTGGCCGCCGCTCTGCGCGAGGCGTCCGAGGAGACCGGCCTGGACCCCTCCGGCGTCGACGTGCTCGCCGAGCTGCCCCCGCTGTGGCTGCCTCCCTCGGGTTTCGTGGTGACCCCCGTCCTCGGGTGGTGGAGGCTGCCGAGCCCGGTCAGCGTCCGGGACCCCCGGGAGGTCGCCTCGGTCCACCGGGTGCCGCTGGCAGAGCTGTTGGACCCGGGCAACCGGGTGTCGGTCCGGCACCCGAGCGGGTACGTGGGGCCCGCCTTCACGGTACGTGGGCTGCTCGTGTGGGGGTTCACCGGCGGCCTGCTGTCGCGGCTGTTCACCGCTGCCGGATGGGAGCGGTCCTGGGACGCCGGTCGGGTGGTCGACCTGCCGGAGTCGACGTTGCGCCAGGCTCTGCGCAGCGAGGCCCACCCGGGCTTCGTGGTGGGCTCGGCCGGTGGCGAGGAGGGCTGAGGGCGTGGACGTCATCGATCGAGTCGGAGCCGTGGTCGCGGAGTTCGGGGTGCTCGACTGGGTGCTCATCGCGCTGGTCCTGGCGTTCGCGGTGATCGGGTGGGTGCAGGGCTTCGTCGTCGGGCTGCTCTCCCTGGTCGGCCTCGTCGGCGGGGCCGCCCTGGGCCTGGTCGTGGTGCCCGCGCTGCTGGCCCGGCTCGAGCCGGGCCTGGGGACGGCGCTGCTGGCGATCCTGCTGGTCATCCTCGCGGCCGCGCTCGGCCAGTGGCTGCTGGCCAGCGTCGGGGAGAGCGTGCGCGCTCGTCTCGGCGGGGACTCGGCCCGACGGCTCGACGGCCTGGCGGGGGCGCTGCTGAGCATGGTGGCGGTGCTCGTCGTGGCCTGGCTGGTCGGTGGCGCAGTGGCCTCGGCGACCGTCCCGTGGCTGTCGCGGGAGGCTCGGGAGTCCTCCGTGCTCGCAGCAGTCGACTCCGTCTCGCCGGTCAGCCCGGACGTGCTGCGCGAGCCGATGCGGGACGTCGTGGAGAGCGGTGGCTTCCCGGAGGTCGTCGCGCCCTTCGTGCCCGAGCTGGTGTTCGACGTCGACGAGCCCGACCCTGGCGCCGACCGGTCCCCGCAGGTTCGGGCAGCCCTGGCCGGCGTCGTGAAGGTGCTCGGCCGCGCCGACTCGTGCGCGGCCGCGCTCGAGGGCAGCGGGGTCGTGGTGGCCCCGGGGCGGGTCCTCACCAACGCCCACGTCGTCGCAGGGACGTCTCGCGTGGTGGTGGCCGCGTCCGAGGGGTCCCCGGTCGTCGCCGAGGTCGTCTACCTCGACACCGACGCCGACGTCGCCGTCCTGGCGGCGCAAGGCCTGGAGGCGCCGGTGGTGGCCCTTGACGCCGACGTGGCCGGGCCCGGCGACGACGCGGTCGTGGCGGGCTACCCGAACGGTGGAGGGCTCGACACGGAGAACGCGCGGCTGCGCTCTCGCAGCAACCTCGTGGGGCTCGACATCTACGGGCGCGAGGAGGTGCTGCGTGAGGTCGTGGCGTTCCGCGGCCAGGTGCAGCCGGGGAACTCCGGCGGCCCGCTGCTCGCCCTCGACGGGGAGGTGATCGGTCTGGTGTTCGCCGCGTCGCTCACCGACCCGGACACCGGATACGCCCTGGCCCAGTCCGAGCTGACCCGGGCCCTCCAGGTGGCCGAGGCGGAGACCGTCACCGCAGTCCCGACCGGCGCCTGCGCCTAGGGGCAGGTCCGCTCGGCGAGCCAGGACAGCAGGTGCTCGGTGACGACGGGCGCCTGCTCCTCCTGGGGGAAGTGGCCGGCACCGTCCACCCCTACCCACGTGTAGTCACCGCTGACGTAGCGTCGCGACCCCCGTGCCGTCTCCGGCAGCACGGCCGGGTCGGACAGTCCGTGCACCTGGAGCACCGGGACCTCGACGGGCTCGCGCATCCGAACCGCGAAGCGGTGGCCGTCCGGTCGCAGCAGCGACCGGAACGCCCAGCGGTGGTACTCCAGCGAGCAGTGCGGGGCGGGCCAGATCGCGAGCGCCTCGCGGTACCGGCGGGACGCCTCCGGGTCGGGGAAGTCGCTGCCCGGCGCCGACCAGTGATGCAGCAGGTCGTCGACGGCGGCACCCTGCTCGGCGATGAGGGCACGTTCCGGTCGCCAGGGGACCTGCACCCGCAGCGCATGCCTCGCGGCCGCGCGCTGCGGCCCGGACCGCAGCGCCTGCCTCATCTGCAGAGGGTGGGCCATCGACACGACCGCGATCGCCTCGACGTGGCCGGGTCTGAGCACCGCGGTCGACCACGAGAAGAAGCCGCCCCAGCCGTGCCCGACGAGGACGGCCGACCGGCGGCCGAGCGCCCGCACCACACCGGTGATGTCGGCCCCGACGGTGTACGGGTCGTAGCCGCGGGGAGTCTTGTCGCTGCCCCCGTAGCCCCTCAGGTCCATGGCCACGGCGCGGTAGCCGGCCTCGGCCAGGGCGGGAAGCTGGTGCCGCCAGGTCCACCAGAACTCGGGGAACCCGTGGAGCAGCAGCACGAGCGGGCCGACGCCCATCTCGGCGACGTGGAACTGGGCGCCGTTCGCGCCCACGTGCCGGTGCCGCCAGGGCCCGGGCACCTCGACGACGTCCCGCAGCGCGGGTGTGCTCACGGCGGCTTCTAGGCGCGGGGCGCGGGGGTGATCGCGGCCTTCGCCTGCTCCACCGTCGTCGTGACCGACTCCTGGGTGCGCTCCAGCCCCCGTACCTTCTTCACCTCGCGGCGGCCGAGCAGCCCCAGCACCCCCGCGATCAGCAGGTAGGCGACCGCGACGATGAGCATGCCCGCCCAGACGGGCAGGCCGAGGGCCACCAGCCCGAAGGCGGCGGCGAAGGTGAGCACGAACCACGCGGTGAATGCGAGGAACCCGGCCGCGGCGAACATGCCGGCCCCGGTCCCGGCGCGCTTGGCGGACTCACGGAGCTCGGCCTTGGCCAGCTCGATCTCCTCGCGAACGAGCGTCGCGCCGTCCTCCGCGGCGCTGCGCACGAGATCGACGATGGTGGGCCGCTCGTCGGGGTCGGGGGCGACCGTGGTCGGCTGCAGGTCGGTCATCAGCGTCCTCCTGGTCGGCGACTGCTCCGGCGAGCCTAGCCGCGCTCGGGTCAGGGTCGGCGGGGGTCGTCCAGCACCGTCCCGGGAATCTGTCCGGCGTTGTCCCGGCGCAGCCGCTTGTACTTGGCGTTGCGGCGGCTGAGCAGCGCCGAGGCGACGACGGCGGCGATGACCGAGGCGACGAGCACGGCCGTCTTGGCCATCTCCTCGACCGCCGGGTCGCCCTCGAAGGCCAACGAGGCGATGAGCAGCGACACGGTGAACCCGATACCGGCCAGGGCACTGACGCCGACCACGTCGGACCAGGCCAGCCCCTGGGCGAGGGTGGCGCGGGTGTAGCGCACCGCCAGGTACGTGCCCAGGGTGATCCCGATGATCTTGCCGAGGACGAGGCCGAGGACGATGCCCAGGCCGACCGGCTCGCTGAACACCTGGGCCAGCCTGTCGGCGCTGATCGTCACCCCGGCAGCGAACAGCGCGAACAGCGGGACGGCCACGCCGGCCGAGACGGGTCGGATCTGGTGCTCGAAGCGCTCGGCGGGCGACTCGCGCTCGCCCGGGTCGAGGTTGGCCCGGGTGGCAAGCCCGATGGCGACCCCGGCGATCGTGGCGTGCACGCCGCTCTCGTGCATGAAGCCCCAAGCCAGCAGCCACAGCGGGAGGTACACCCACAGCGACCCGATGCGCCGCCGCTGGAGGAACCAGTACAGCCCGACGATCGCGAACGAGACGAGCAGCGCGACGAAGTCGAGGGAGTCGGTGAAGACGACGGCGATGATGAGGATGGCCAGCAGGTCGTCGACGACGGCAAGGGTGAGCAAGAACGCCCGCAGCGCCGTCGGCAGCGCCGACCCGATCACGGCGAGGACGGCGAGGGCGAACGCGATGTCGGTGGCGGCCGGGATGGCCCAGCCCCGCAGGTCCCCGCCCTGCGCGAGGTCGTTGACGAGCACGTACACGAGCGCCGGCACCGCCATGCCGAGGACCGCCGCCACCATGGGCACGATGGCCTCGGCGGGCTTGCGCAGCTCACCGCAGACGAACTCCCGCTTCAGCTCGAGGCCGACGACGAGGAAGAAGATCGCCAGCAGCCCGTCCTTGGCCCACGTCGCCACCGACAGGTCGAGGTTGAGCTGGGCCGGGCCGAACGTGAAGGAGACCACCGAGGAGTAGGACTCCGGCGCCACGTTCGCCCAGACCAGCGCGATGGCCGCTCCGGCGAGCAGCAGGAACCCACCGGTCGTCTCCGCCCGGAAGATGTCGAGGAGCGTGCGCCGCTCGCGTTCGGGGAGACGGTGGAACGTCTCGCTGGTGGGCTCGCTCACCACACGCAGCCTAGTGCGGTCGCCCGGATCGGCGCCGGTCGAGCAGCGGGATCACCCGGGGAGGACGAAGTAGCGCAGGTACAGGTACGGCCAGCAGAGGGTCACCGTGATGGCGGCCACCACGAGGCCGTACCGGGTGAAGCGCCAGAACGAGATGGGGACGCCGTTGCGGGCCGCGATGCCGAGCACGACCACGTTGGCGCTCGCACCCACGGCGGTGGCGTTGCCGCCGAGGTCCGCGCCCAGCGCCAGCGCCCACCACAGCGACTCGGCCTGCGGGCCGGACCCGGACGCGACGAGGTCGGAGACCAGCGGGGTGACGGTGGCCACGAATGGGATGTTGTCGACGATCGCCGAGAGCACGGCTGACCCGAACAGCAGGGTGGTCATGGCTGCCAGGTAGTCGTCTCCGACGGTCTGCACCATCCACTCGCCGATGGCCTCGATGAGCCCGACGTTGACCAGTGCACCGACCATGATGAACAGGCCGGCGAAGAACACCAGGGTGGGCCACTCCACCTCCTCCAGGTACTCCTCCTGGGTGACGCGGGTGACGACGACCATGGCGCCGGCGCCGAGGAGCGCCACGACGCTGGGCTCGGTCCCGAGGGCCCCGTGCACGAGGAAGCCGACGATGGTGGCGCCGAGCACGAGCAGCGAGCGGCGGAGCAGCACGGGGTCGCGGATCGCCCGACGCTCGTCGAGCTCCATGAGCGTCTTGACCCGCTCGGGGTGGAAGGTGAACGCAGACTTGAACAGCCAGCGGACGAGAACGACGAACACGACCATCAGCAGGACGATGATCGGCACGAGGTTGACGAGGAAGTCGTTGAAGCTCAGGCCGGCGCGGCTGGCGATGATGATGTTCGGCGGGTCCCCGACCAGCGTGGCTGCCCCGCCGATGTTGCTGGCCAGCACCTCGGCGATGAGGAAGAGCTCCGGGCGGACCCCGATGGTGCTGCACACCAGCAGCGTCACCGGGGCCATCAGCAGGACGGTGGTGACGTTGTCCAGCAGCGCCGAGGCGACCGCGGTCAGCAGCACGAGCAGCACCATGACCCGGTAGGGCCGTCCTCCGGCGGCCTTGGCGGCCCGGATGGCCAGGTACTCGAACAGGCCGGTCTGCTTGACGACCGAGACGATGATCATCATTCCGAGCAGCAGGAAGATGACGTTCCAGTCGATGGCGGTCTCTTCGTCGAAGAACGCGGCGGCGGAGTCGGTGGCCCCGATGAGGAACATGAGCGCAGCACCGCCGAGCGCGGCAGCCACCCGGTGGATGCGCTCGGTGGCGATGAGCACGTAGGCGCCGACGAACACGGCGATGGCGAGGATCGTCTGGATCTCCCCGCTGCTCATCGGCGGCTCGCCCCCTCGGTCACGGCGGAAGGATCGCCTTCACCACGGCTCGTGCCCCGACGGCGCCGAGCGTTCGCGGCGGCTCGACGACGGCCACGATCGCCGTGAACTCCGTGGCCATGTGGGCGGCCACCTCGAGCAGGGTGGCCGACGGGCGGACGACGACGGGGTCGCGAGGCGGCCAGGGAAGCACCTCGCCGACGGGCCGTCCTCGCAGCATCTCCCCGAACGTGTCCGCGGTCTTCTCGGCGTACACCGAGGCCAGCGACACGTCGTCCTCGATGTAGTCCGGCAGCGCCAGGCGCAGCACCTGCGCCAGCGAGACCGTGGCCACCGGGCCCCGGTCGTCGACGACGACGAGCCCGTCCCAGCCTCCGGCCACGAGCCGACGCACGACGTCGAGGGCGTCGCTGTTCCGGTGCACCACCGGGGACGGATCGAGAAGGTCGCGGGCTCGCACGCGGGCACACTAGGGGCAGGGGATCCGGAGCGGGGAGGGATCGGATGAGGCAGGGTGGGGGTGTGCGCCGAACGGCGGGGACGGAGCGGGGAGCGGGATGAGCGCGAAGGACCGGCTGGTGCTGTCGATCGACCAGGGCACGACGAGCAGCCGTGCGATCCTCTTCGGCCGGGACGGCCTGCCGGTCGCCTCGGCCCAGCAGGAGTTCACCCAGCACTTCCCCCGGCCCGGGTGGGTCGAGCACGACGCCATGGAGATCTGGACGTCGGTGCGGGAGGTCGTCGCGACGGTGCTGGCTCGCGCCAACGTGACCTCCGACGACATCGTCGCCGCCGGGGTGACCAACCAGCGGGAGACCACCGTGCTGTGGGACCGCGGTACCGGCGAGCCGGTAGGTCGGGCGATCGTCTGGCAGGACACCCGCACCCAGGAGATCTGCGACCGGCTTGCGACCGACGGCGGGACCCGTCGGTACGCCGAACGCACCGGGCTGCCGCTGGCTACGTACTTCTCGGGGCCGAAGCTGGCCTGGATGCTGGAGAACACGCCCGGTGCCCGGGAGCGTGCGGACGCCGGCGACCTTGCCTTCGGCACCATCGACTCGTGGCTGCTGTGGAACGCCACCGGCGGCCCCGAGGAAGGGGTCCACGTCACCGACGTCACCAACGCCTCCCGCACCTTGCTGATGGACCTGCGGACGCTGGACTGGGACGCCGGGATCTGCGCCGACCTCGGCATCCCGGCGTCGGTGCTGCCGCAGATCCGTTCGTCCTCGGAGGTCTACGGGCTCGGGCGGCCCCACGGCCACCTGCCGGGCGTTCCGCTGGCCGGGATCCTCGGCGACCAGCAGGCGGCCACCTTCGGGCAGGCGTGCTTCGAGGTGGGGGAGGCCAAGAACACCTACGGAACCGGCTCGTTCATGCTGCTCAACACCGGCACCGAGCCGGTGCCCAGCGAGCACGGCCTGGTCACCACGGTCGCCTACCGGCTCGCGGAGCAGGCGCCGGTGTACGCGCTCGAGGGCTCCATCGCGGTCACCGGCTCGCTCGTGCAGTGGTTGCGCGACAACCTGGGCCTGATCGGCTCGGCGGCTGAGGTGGAGACGCTGGCCCGAGCGGTCGAGGACAACGGCGGGGTGTACGTGGTGCCGGCGTTCTCGGGTCTGTTCGCCCCGTACTGGCGACCGGACGCCCGCGGGGTCGTCGCCGGCCTCACTCGCTACGCGACGAAGCAGCACCTGGCCCGGGCGTCGTTGGAGGCGGTGGCCTTCCAGACCCGGGAGGTCGCCGACGCGATGCGGGCCGACTCCGGGGTCGAGCTGTCCGAGCTGAGGGTCGACGGGGGGATGACCGCCAACGACCTCCTCATGCAGATGCAGGCCGACATCCTCGGCGTCCCGGTCGTCCGCCCGGTCGTGGCGGAGACCACCGCGCTGGGGGCCGCGTACGCCGCGGGGCTCGCGGTGGGGTACTGGTCCTCCACCGACGAGATCGTCGCCAACTGGGCCGAGGACCGGCGCTGGGAGCCCGCCCGGGACGCGCCCTGGCGGGACCGGGAGCTGCGGCGGTGGCGCAAGGCCGTGGCCCGCACGATGGACTGGATGGACGACGACGAGCGCGCGGCGCTGCACGAGGGCTCCTGACGCGCGGACGAGGGACGGAGGAACGATGCACGGACGGCTCGGACCGACCGAGCACGCGCGCGCGTGGACGCGGCTGGGCGAAGAGCGCCTCGACGTCCTCGTCGTCGGGGGAGGGGTGACCGGCGCGGGGGCCGCCCTCGATGCCGCCACCCGAGGCCTGTCGGTCGCACTCGTCGAGGCCCGCGACCTGGCCTCCGGGACGTCCTCCCGGTCCAGCAAGCTGTTCCACGGCGGGTTGCGCTACCTCGAGCAGCTCGACTTCTCCCTGGTCCGGGAGGCCCTGCGGGAGCGCGAGCTGATGCTCACCCGGCTGGCGCCGCACCTGGTCAAGCCGGTTCCGTTCCTGTACCCGCTGCAGCGGCTGGGTTGGGAGCGCCTCTACGTCGGGGCCGGGCTGACCCTCTACGACAACCTCGGGGGGGCGAACGTGCTCCCGCGCACCCGGCACTTCTCCCGCCGGGGGGCGCGGGCGATCTGCCCGGCGCTTCGCCCGGACGCCCTCGTCGGCGCCCTGCAGTACTGGGACGCCCAGGCCGACGACGCCCGGCACACGCTCAGCGTGGCGCGCACGGCAGCCCGCTACGGGGCGGTCGTGCGCACCTCCACCGAGGTCGTGGGCCTCGTGCGGGACGCGGGCCGCGTCGTCGGGGCCGAGGTCCGCGACGTGGAGACCGGCGACCGCCAGGTCGTCCGGGCCTCCGCCGTGGTCTCCTGCACGGGGGTGTGGACCGACGACGTCGAGGCGCTGTCGGGCAGCCGTGGCCGGTTCAACGTGCGCGCGTCCAAGGGCGTGCACCTCGTCGTGCCGCGGGACCGGATCGCCTCGGAGACCGGGATGATCCTGCGCACCCCGACCTCTGTGCTGTTCGTCATCCCCTGGGGGCAGCACTGGCTCGTCGGCAGCACCGATACCGACTGGAACCTCAACCTGGCCCACCCGGCCGCCAGCCGGGCCGACATCGACTACCTGCTCGGCCAGGTCAACCAGGTGCTCGTGCGCCCGCTGACCTACGACGACATCGTCGGCGTGTTCGCCGGGCTGCGGCCGCTGCTGGCCGGGGAGTCCGACGAGACGTCCCAGCTGTCGCGGGAGCACGCCGTCGCCCGGCCCATGCCGGGCCTGGTCACCATCGCCGGCGGCAAGTACACGACGTACCGGGTGATGGCCGCGGACGCCATCGAGGCGACCGCGCCCGACCTGCCCCGTCCCCTGACGGAGTCGGTCACCGCCGAGGTCCCGCTGGTCGGGGCCGAAGGCTACGCGGCGCTGGTCAACCAGGCCGACCATCTCGCCGACGAGTACGGCCTGCCGGTCTGGAGGGTGCACCACCTGCTGGACCGCTACGGCTCGCTGCTCGAGGAGGTGCTCGCCCCGGCCGAGGAGGACCCCGCCCTGCTCCAGCCCGTCCCCGCTGCTGACGGCTACCTTGCCGCCGAGGTGCGCTACGGCGTCACCCACGAGGCCGCGCTGCACCTCGACGACCTGCTGGCGCGCCGGACGCGGATCTCCATCGAGACCGAGCACCGTGGTGTCGCCTCGGCGGAGGCGGTGGGTGCCCTGGCAGCCGACGTCCTCGGCTGGGAGCCGGACCGGGTCGCCGCCGAGGTCGAGGTCTACCAGGCCAGGGTCGCCGCCGAGCGGGCATCGCAGGAGGAGGCGACAGACCAGGCCGCCGACGCCGCCCGGATGCTGGCGCCGGACACCCGCCGGTGCGGGGTGGGGCGCGCCCTCGACGACTGACCCGCCCGCCACTCCCGATGATCTTGGAGAAGATGAGCCCTTCGGGACGTCAGAGCCTCATCTTCGCCATGATCAACGGAGGGAGTGCCGGCGCGTGAGGTCGGGGGCGAGGGCTCAGTCCTCCCCGCCGCTCATGCCGGTCTTGATGAGGTCCATCACCGCGGAGTCGGCCAGCGTCGTGACGTCACCGACCTCCCGGTTCTCGGCGACGTCCCGCAGCAGACGGCGCATGATCTTGCCGGACCGGGTCTTCGGGAGCTCGGCGACCACCATGATCTGGCGTGGCTTGGCGATGGGGCCGATCTCCCTGGCCACGTGGTTGCGCAGCTCGGCGACCGTGTCGCTGCCCTCCTGGGCGTCGCCGCGGAGGATGACGAAGGCGACGATGCCCTGCCCCGTGGTCGCGTCGGTGGCGCCGACGACGGCCGCCTCGGCCACGACCGGGTGCGACACCAGCGCCGACTCGACCTCCGTGGTGGAGATGCGGTGGCCGGAGACGTTCATGACGTCGTCGACGCGGCCGAGCAGCCACACGTCGCCGTCCTCGTCCTTCTTCGCCCCGTCGCCGGCGAAGTACTTGCCCTCGAACCGGCTCCAGTAGGTGTCGATGAAGCGCTGGTCGTCGCCCCAGATGGTGCGGAGCATGGACGGCCACGGCTCGGTGAGCACGAGGTAGCCGCCACCCCCGTCGGGCACCGACTGGGCGAGGTCGTCCACCACGTCGGCCCCGATCCCCGGGAGGGCGCGCTGGGCCGACCCCGGCTTCGTCGCGGTGACGCCGGGCAGCGGGCTGATCATGATCGCGCCCGTCTCGGTCTGCCACCAGGTGTCGACGATGGGGCAGCTGCTGCGCCCGACGTGCTCGCGGTACCACATCCAGGCCTCGGGGTTGATCGGCTCGCCGACCGACCCGAGCAGGCGCAGCGACGACAGGTCGTACTGCGCCGGGATGTCGGCCCCCCACTTCATCATCGTGCGGATGAGGGTGGGAGCGGTGTAGAAGATCGTCACGCCGTACTTCTGGACGATCTCCCAGAGCCGGCCCTTGTGCGGGGTGTCCGGCGTCCCCTCGTACATGATCTGCGTCGAGCGGTTGGCCAGCGGCCCGTACACGATGTAGGAGTGGCCGGTGACCCAGCCGACGTCGGCGGTGCACCAGTAGACGTCGGTGTCGGGCTTGATGTCGAAGACGTACTTGTGGGTGTAGGCGGTCTGGGTCAGGAAGCCACCGGTGGTGTGCTTGATCCCCTTCGGCTTCCCCGTCGTGCCGGACGTGTAGAGGATGAACAGCGGGTGCTCGGAGTCGTGGGCCGTGTAGGCGTGCTCCTCGCTCTGCGCCCCGACGAACTCGTCCCACCACACGTCGCGGCCCTCGGTCCAGGCCACCTCCTGCGCGGTTCGCCGCACCACCAGGACGTTGCGCACGCTCTCCGCCCCCGCCGCCAGCGCATCGTCGACGGCGGGCTTCAGCGCCGCCGGCTTGCCGCGCCGGTAGCCGCCGTCCGAGGTGATGACCACGGTCGCCTCGGCGTCCTCGATGCGGGACCGCAGCGCCTCGGCGGAGAACCCGCCGAACACCACCGAGTGCACTGCGCCTACGCGAGCGCAGGCCAGCATCGCGATCGCGGCCTCGGGGATCATCGGCAGGTAGATGGCCACCCGGTCGCCGGAGCGCACCCCGAGGGCCTCCAGGGCGTTCGCGGCCCGGTTCACCTCGGCCTGCAGCGCCGCGTAGGTGATCGTGCGGGTCTCGTCCTCGGGCTCGCCGACCCAGTGGATCGCGACCTGGTCGCCGTACCCGGCCTCGACGTGCCGGTCGACGCAGTTGTACGCGACGTTGAGCCGTCCGCCGACGAACCACTTCGCGAAGGGCGGGTTGCTCCAGTCGAGCACCTCCCCCCAGGGGGTGTCCCAGGTGAGCAGCTCGCGGGCCTGGGCGTCCCAGAACGCCAGCCGGTCGTCCGCCGCCTGCTCGTAGAGCGCTGCGGACCCGTTGGCCTGCGCGGCGAACTCCTCCGACGGCGGGAACGTGCGCTCCTCGTGCAGCAGGTTCTCGAGGGCTTCAGAGGTCACGACGGGCTCCTCCTGGTGTCTGCCGGTGCCGGTGGGCACGGCACGTGGTGCCGGGTCAGGGACCGCGAGGGGATCCGCACGACCCCTGTCCCGGAGACTATCGAGGCGACCCGCGCTCGGGAAGGCGCGATCGCCGCTGAGCAACGCTAGGCCGTCCGCGGCCGGGTCGGCTGCCACCCGGTCCGCCGCCTGCGGCGAGCGGCGTGGCGACGGCGACGAGCGGTCAGAACCGGCGCGCGCTCTCCCGGGCCAGCCGGGTGGCGGACGCGGCCTCCACGGCCTGCCCGTAGGTCGTGATGCCCTGCGCGGCCAGCTGGTCGATCATCCGGACCAGGATCTCGGCGGTGACGAGGGCGTCGCCGAGGGCGGTGTGCCGACCGAGCACCGGGATGCCGTAGCGCCGGGCCAGGGCGTCGAGCGCGTGCGACTCGCCGTCGGCCGGGTGCAGCACGGCCGAGAGCAGCAGCACGTCGAGCACCCGGTACGGCAGGCTCGTCCCTGCCTCCGTCTCGCGGGGCCGGAGGAACGCCAGGTCGAAGGCCAGGTCGTGGCCGACGAGCACGGTGTCGCTGGCGAAGCGGGCGAGGTCGACCATCACCGTGGGCAGCCGGGACCGTCCGGCCACCATCTCGTCGGTGATGCCGTGGATGGCCGTGGCCGCAGCGGGGATCGGCCGCCCGGGGTCGACCAGCCGGTCCAGCACGTCGTCCTCGCGGACCCGCCCGCGGTCCACCCGCACTGCCCCGACCGCCACCACGGTGTCCCCGCCGGCCGGTTCGAGGCCCGTCGTCTCGGTGTCGAGCACGGTGAACGCCAGGCTCCTCAGGTCGTCGTCGGCCCCCGGCGCGGTGGCGTCGAGGTCGAGCAGCCGGAAGTCGTAGACGACCGGACGCGGGGACGGACGGGGCGCCACCTCCAGGTGCGTGGCCGACTGCGCAAGGGGCTGCGCCTCCTGCGCCGGTACGGCCACGGGGGGACCCACCAGCACGAACCCGGTCGCCTGGCCTCCCTCGGTGACGGGGCCGACGCGCAGCTCGAGCACCTCGTCCCCGCAGCGCACCGAGGCGGCCAGCCGCTCCCCGGAGAGGGCGGCGCGCACCGGCGCGGTGAGGTCGTCCCGGTCGAGCACCGAGAACACCGATCGACCGACGCCGAGGAAGCCCTCCTTGCCGCAGGCGTAGCGAGCCGCGTCGTTGTGCAGCAGGACCAGCCCGTCCCGGGTGCAGACGATGACGGGGTGGTCGAGGTCGGCGAGGACGGCGGCCAGTCGGTCCCGCTCGGCCGCGACCTCGGCGCGGGCCTCGGCGACGACGACGGCGACGTCGCGCTCGGCCCGCTCGGCCCGCTCGGCCAGAGCGTTGATCGCCTCCCGGGCGTCGGCGAGCCCCTCGAGGGCGTCGTCCATCTCGGCCCGGTGCGCCAGGTTCGCCGTCGCCGCCGTCCGGGCGGACGCCGCCAGCCGCCGCGCGGCCTGGTCCTGCGCATGCAGGCCGCCGCGCATGATCCACCAGACGCCGCCGACGAGGGCGACGAGCCCGAGGACCAGGATCCACGCCTCGTCCCTGGCGTGCCCGAGCACCTCCTGCCGGCTGATCTCGTCGAGGTCGACGAGCAGGACCAGCGCCGTCACCCCGGGCACCGTGGCCGCGTACAGCGCCACCCGGACGGCCTTGCGGCGGGCTCCGACGGCCACCGCTAGCTCCCCAGGTCCGTGCGGAACCGCAGCGCCGTTGCCTGCTGTACCTCCCGGATGGACTCCATCGCTCCGCGCAGCAGGCGCTCGTCCACCCAGCGGAGCTTCGATGTCGGCACCCGGTCGGTGATCGTGTCGCCCCGCCGCGCGCACCGCAGCTGGTGGGTGAGGCGCAGGCGGGTCAGCAGGGCGTGCGCGAAGCCCAGCCGACCTGCTGCCCGCGGGCTGAGCTGGCCGGCCTCCTCGGCGGCGGCGAGCCGCTCGCGGGTGTCGACGGCGGTCGAGCCGGCGGCCAGGCCGTACGTGCGCGCGAGCATGGTGAGCGGGGCCAGTCCGCCCTTCTTCAGGTCCACGGCGCCCTTGGTGACCTTCAGCCGTCCCAGGGGAGCCAGGCCGCTGGGGTACTGCACGGCCGCCTTGGCCAGCCCGTGCAGCAGCCGGGCCGAGCCCGCGGCGCCGAGCATGGTGTCCTGCAGCCGGGACACGTCGAGCTCGCCGGTGAGCGGGCGCAGGTCGAGGAACACGTCGGCGTCGACGATGTCGGTCGGGGTGGGGTCGATGAACCGCCGACGCAGCTTCTCCTCCCAGTCGTCCAGGCTGTGGCACCAGGTGGTGGCCATGTAGTCGCCGTCGCAGCGGCGCAGGCCGGCCGTGTCGAGGGCCTCGACCACCACCGCGGCCAGCCGCCGGCCGTAGTCGAGGGCCGGCGGGGTCGCCTCGGCGAGCACGAGGGCGTTGTCCTGGTCGCTGGCCAGCGACGGCTCCCTGCGGGCGTGCGAGCCCAGGGTGAGCCAGGCGTAGGGCACCGGCGGAGGACCCAGCGCGTCCTCCGCCTGCTTCAACGCCGTCAGCGTCACCTGGTCGTAGTGGTCGGCGAGCGCAGCCACCGCCTCGATCGGCGGTAGCTCCTCGGCCAGCCGCTCCAGCACCGCGAGCGTCTCCGGCGACGGTCGTCCCTCGGTCACGGCCACCGCCCTCCTCGTCGGGTGAGGTTGGCTCCTCGGTCGAGGTCCAACGACTCCGGGGTGTGCAGCCGCACCATGATCCGCGTCACCCCGGCGGGCACGCGTCGCGCGGTCAGCAGCGACCCGACCACCATGGTGCCGAACGCCAGCGGCATGGACCAGGCCGCCGGCTGTGCGAGCAGCGCCCCCACCCAGCCCTCGGTGGGCCCGGCGAGGATCGTCACGAGCACGGCCGCACCCGCGAGCCCCCCGCCCACGACCAGCCCGGCGGTCGCGCCGACCGCGGTGAGGCGCGGCCACCAGATCCCCAGTAGCAGAAGCGGGCAGAAGGACGACGCCGCCACGGCGAAGGCCAGGCCCACGATGCTGGCGATGCCGAGCCGCTGGCCGGCGAGCGCCAGCAGCATGGGCACCAGGACGGCGACGGTGGTGGCCAGCCGGAAGGCCCGCACCGGGGACGTGACTCGGGGGCCCAGGACGTCCTGCGACAGCACGCCGGCGACGGAGACGACGAGGCCGGAGGACGTCGACAGGAAGGCGGCGAAGGCCCCCGCCGCCACCACGGCGCCGAGCATCTGACCGGCCACCCCGTCGACGAGAGCGGTCGGCAGCGTGAGCACGACCGCGTCGGTCCGCCCGGTCAGCAGCAGCTCGGGGGTGTAGAGGCGGCCGAGGATCCCGTAGATCGGCGGGGCCAGGTAGAAGATGCCGACGAGCCCCAGCACCGTCAGCGTGGTGCGGCGGGCCGCCCGACCGTCCGGGTTCGTGTAGAAGCGCACGAGGACGTGCGGAAGCCCCATCGTGCCGAAGAACAGGGCGAGCATGAGCGCGTACGTCCGGTAGAGCGGGAGGTCGAGCCCGGACTCCATGGGAGCGGCCCACGCCTGGCCCGACAGGGTCGGCAGCGACGTCACGGTCGGCACCGCGGCCTCGGCGGGGAACACCAGCTCGCTGCCCTGCCCCACCGCATACTCCCCGGGCAGCAGCCGAACCCGGCCGTCGACCACGTCCCCGTCGAGCACCCCGTCGACGTCCACGGTGACCGCCTGGTCCACCCGCACCTCGACGTCGCTGCCCACGGTCACGGTGGTGCGCTCGGCGAAGACCGGTGGGGTGTCGGAGACGACCTCTGGCGCGCCGTCGGCCCGCCAGGCGGCGACCAGGAAGAAGACGGGCAGCACGATCGCGAACAGCTTCAGCCAGAACTGGAAGGCCTGGACGAGGGTGATGCTGCGCATCCCTCCACCGGCCACCGCCGCCAGCACGACCACGCCGACCACGACGATGCCGACCCAGGGCGGAGTACCCACGACGGTGCGCAGGGTCAGGCCGGCGCCCTGCATCTGTGGGACCAGGTACAGCCAGCCGATGAGCACGACGAGGGCCGTGGCGACGAGTCGCGTGGTCGTCGACTGCAGCCGGCCCTCGGCGAAGTCCGGGACGGTGTACGCACCGCTGCGTCGTAGCGGGGCGGCCACGAGCACGAGGAGCAGCAGGTACCCCACCGTGTACCCGACCGGGTACCAGAGCATGTCGACGCCGTAGGCGAGGATCAGCCCGGCGACCCCGAGGAAGCTGGCCGCCGACAGGTACTCCCCCCCGATGGCGGAGGCGTTGAGCCACGGGGAGACCGAGCGGGAGGCCACGTAGAAGTCGCTCGTCGTGCGGGACAGCCGCGTCCCGAACGCGCCGATCGCCAGCGCGGCCACCACGGTCAGGCTGATGGCGAGGACCGCCAGCCAGGCGCTCACCGGCTGCCCACCAGGCGTTCGAACTCGCGTTCGTTGCTCTCGACCTGCCGGACGTAGCGCCACCCGACGAGGACGAGCAGCGGGTAGACGAGCACCCCGAGCAGCAGCCAGGCCAGCGGCAACGGCCCCACCTGCAGCTCGGCGGTCGGCGGGTGGACGATGAAGATCAAGGGGAGCAGCCCGAGCGGGACGAGCACGGTGGCCAGCGCCGACAGGCCAAGGCGCAGCTGGGTGCGCAGCAGGGACCGCATGTAGACCTCGCCGACGGCGGTCTGCTCGTCGATGTCGCTGGCCGGCTGCCGGGAGCGGCGCCGGGCGGCCCCACGGACCGGCCGGCTGACCACGACCCGCTTGCCGCGGGACGCGCCCTCGGTCATCCGTCCGCCCCCGCCCGCCCCGGCCGGTTCTGCCGGATGAGGCGGTCACGCAGCTCGCGGGTGTGGCGTCGGCTCACCGCGAGGACGTCCCCCCCGACCACCTCGACGGTGTACCGCCCCGACTCGCTGCGCACCTGCACGATGTGGGCGACCGAGACGAGGTGGCTGCGGTGGATGCGGACGAAGCCCTCCGGGCCCCACTGCTCGGCGAGCACGCTGAGCGGTACCCGGACGAGGTGGCTGCCCTCGCTGGTGTGCAGCCGGGCGTAGTCGCCCTGGGCCTCGACGTACCGGATGTCGTGCCGGGAGACGAACCTCGTCACGCCGCCGAGCTCCACCGGGATGGTCTCGTCCCCGGGCCGGTCCGGCTCGGGCGGCGGCGCGGACCGGCGGGCATCGATCGCACGGCGCACCGCCTCGCGCAGCCGTTCCTCCCGGACCGGCTTGCGCACGTAGTCGATTGCCTTCACCTCGAAGGCGTCCACGGCGTGGTCGTCGTAGGCGGAGACGAACACGACGGCTGGTGCCTGCCGGAACCGACCCAGCACCCGCGCGAGGTCGAGCCCGGTGAGCCCGGGCATGCGGATGTCGAGGAAGACCGCGTCGACCGCGTTCTCCTGCAGCAGGCGCAGGGCCGACGTCCCGTCGGCGGCCGTCTGGACCTCGCTGATCCGCTCGTCCCGGCCGAGCAGGTAGGCCAGCTCGTCCAGCGCGGGACGCTCGTCGTCGACCGCGAGCACCCGGAACGTCATGTCGGCGCCACCCCCACGGCGTACTTGGGGACACGCAGGGTCACCTTCGTGCCTGCGCCGGGAGCAGTCTCGACGACCACGCCGTAGGAGTCACCGAAGGCCAGCCGGAGCCGCTCGTCGACGTTCGCCAGGCCCACGTGGTCGCCGTCGGGCTCACCGGCCAGTGTGGCCCTCACCCGTTCGGGGTCGATGCCGGTGCCGTCGTCCTCGACCGAGATGAGGCACTCGGCGCCGAGGTCCTCGGCCACGATCGTGACGTGACCGGGCTCGATCCGTCCCTCCAGCCCGTGCCGGACCGCGTTCTCGACCAGCGGCTGGATGCACAGGAACGGGATCGAGACGCCGAGCACCTCCGGGGCGACCCGGAAGGTGACGTCCAGGCGGTCCCCGAACCGCGCCCTCTCCAGCATCAGGTACTGCTCGATGGAGCGGAGCTCCTCGGCCAGCGTGGTGAACTCGCCGTGCCGCCGGAACGAGTAGCGGGTGAAGTCGGCGAACTCCAGCAGCAGCTCCCGGGCCCGGTCCGGGTCGGTCCGCACGAACGAGGCGATGGCGGTCAGCGAGTTGTAGACGAAGTGCGGCGAGATCTGGGCGCGCAGGGCCAGCACCTCGGCCTCGGCCATCCGGGCCCGGGACCGGTCGAGCTCGGCCAGGTCGAGCTGGCCGGACACGAAGCCGGCGACCTCCTCGGTGGCACGGATGGTCACGGCGCCGGGACGCGTGCGCTGGTAGGCGATCAGGGCCCCGACGACGTGGCCGTCGGCGCGCAGCGGGGCGGCGACGGCGTGTCGCAGGGGCGGGATGACACCGCGCAGGTGGCGAGGCCCGAGCACCTCGCTCTTGTCCTCGCGCATGACGGTTTCGGCGTGCTGGACGGCGTGCGGGGAGGCATCGCTGTCGATGCCGTCCCACGCCAGCGTCCGTGTCGTGCTCGTGATCGCCAACGCGTCGGCGCCCAGCAGCGTGCGAAGGTGCCTGACGGCATGCGCGGCGCTGCCCTGGGTGAGGCCGCCACGGAGCGCGGGGGAGGCGAGGCTCGCTGTGTGCAGGGTGCGGTGGGTGGCGACGTCGGCGGGGTGCGCCAGCTCGTTGCGCCCACCGAGGAGCCGGGCGACGAGCAGGGTGACGAGGATGGCGCCCGCTGCCGCGGCGCCCGCCAGCACCCACTCGCGCATGCGCACGGAACGTAGCGCGAGTCGGGCCGCTAGCGTGAGGCCAGTGCCCCTGACCGACATCGCCGCGCTGCCGGGCATCGCCCATGCGGCGGCCTCGGCCCGCGATGCGGTGGACGTGGTGCTGCGCCAGCCGTCCGCGCGCCGGCAGGCGGCCGTGGTCGCGGCCACCTCCGTCGTCCGAGGGGCGTCGGCCTCGGCGCGGCTCGAGGGCGCCGAGCCGGACCGGACCGACGACCCGCTCGTGCTCGGAGCCCTGCGCGCCACCGGCGCGGCGGTGGAGATGGCGGGGTTGTGGGCACGGGCACCGCTGCAGGTGCTCGCCCGGCTGCACCTGCTCGCCGCCGCCGATCTCGCCGACCGGGACACGGTGGGCCGTCCGGTCGACGCCGAGGCGGCTCGGCGACTGACAGGCCTGGTCCGCGACGTCGGCACGAGCGTGGCGAGCGAGGTGCCGGCCATGGTGGTGGCTGCCGTCGTGCACGCCGAGGTCGCCGAGGCGTTCGCGCCGGCTGGCGGGGTCGTCGGCCGAGCCGCCGAACGTGTCGTGCTGGTGTCGACCGGCCTCGACCCCAGCGCGATGCTCGTCCCCGAGGTCGGGCACCTCGCCGAGCAGGAGCGCTACCCCCTCGACCGGCGAGCGTTCGCCGGTGGCGGACCCCTGGCGTGGGGGCGCTGGGTCGAACGCTGCTGCCGGGCCTACACCCGCGGCGCCGAGGAGACGGCAGCCATCGTCTCAGGCTAGGTGCTGCTAGGAGCGCTGCCTGCTGACCCACCACGCCACGCCGGAGGCCGCAGCCAGCGCCCCGAGGCCCGCGGCCACCACCAGCTCGCGCCCGTCGATGCGGTCCCGCAGCGTGGTGCGGCGCAGCTCGACCGGACGGCTGAACACCAGCACCGGCCAGCCGCGCTGGGCGGCCTCCCGGCGCAGCGCTCGGTCGGGGTTGACCGCGTAGGGGTGGCCCACGACCTCGAGCATCGGCAGGTCGGTGATCGAGTCGGAGTAGGCGTAGCTGCGGGACAGGTCGTAGCGGTATCGGGTGGCCAGCTCCCGGATCGCCTCGGCCTTGCCCTCGGCGTAGAGGTAGCGGGTGATCGCCCCGGTGTAGCGGCCGTCCTCCACGGTCATCTGGGTGCCCAGGGAGCGGTCGGCCCCGAGCATCGCGCCGATCGGTTCGACGAGCTCCTCGCCGGAGGAGGAGACGATGACGACGTCGCGGCCGGCGAGGTGGTGCTCCTCGATGAGCCGCACCGCCTCCTCGTAGACCAGCGGGTCCACGATGGTGTGCAGCGTCTCCCCGACGATGTCGCGCACCACGGCCACAGGCCAGCCTGTGACCAGGGCCGACATGTACTGGCGCATCTTCTCCATCTGCTCGTGGTCGGCCCCTCCGACCAGGAACACGAACTGGGCGTAGGCGCTTCGCAGCACGGAGCGGCGGTTGATGAGCCCACCGCGGTAGAACGGCTTGCTGAACGCCAGCGCGCTCGAGCGGGCGATGACGGTCTTGTCCAGGTCGAAGAAGGCGGCCGAGCGCTCCCCGACGGTGCGCCGGCCCCGTCCCGGTCGGCTCCGGGTGGTTGGTGGCACAGGACCGACCCTACGCGCCGAGCCCGCCACCGTCGGCCGCTCGACCACCGGCGACACCCGTCCACAGGCGCGCCGGCTCCGGCGTGTCGTCCCCAGGCCGCTCCCGCGGGCGCCCGCGGGTCCGGGGCTCGCGTCCAGGCTTGGGCCCATGCCCTCCCCGCGTCCTCCCACCAGCAGGCAGACCGGCGGGGTGCTGCTCGCGACGACCCGCGCGGCGCTGCGGGAGCAGGTCGCTCACCTCGCGGGTGCCGCGCACGCCGAGCTCGACGTGACCGGTGAGCCGGCCCACCTGCGGCGGGCCTGGCCGTCGGCGTCGCTGGTAGTCGTCGGCTGTGACATGCGAGCCGGGCTGCCGGTGGCCCCGGCACGCCGGGGCGGCGTCGTGGTGGTGGCCGAGCCGCAGGAGTCCGAGCCGGGCTACCGGTACGCGGTCGCCCTCGGGGCCACGGACGTGGTCCTGCTTCCCGGGGACGGGGAGCGGCTGGTCGAGCTCCTGGCCGACTCGGTCGACAGCCGAGACGCCGCGCCCGTCGTCGGTGTGATGGGGGCCAGCGGCGGGATCGGCGCGTCGGTGCTGGCCGCCGGCGTCGCGCTCACGGCTGCGCGAGCCGGGCTGGCCTGCGCCCTCGTCGACGCCGACGCGCTGGGCAACGACCTCGACGTCCTCACCGACACCCGTGGTGAGCCGGGGCTGCGCTGGCCGGACCTGCGGGACGCCCGAGGCCGGCTGCCCCCGGACGCGTTGCGAGCCGCCCTGCCCTTCCGGGGCGGCGTCGGCGTCCTCAGCGGGCCGCCGGAGGTGGAGGGACCGGTGCCCGCCGCGGCTGTGGACGCCGTCCTCCCCGCTCTCTCCCGCGGCCACGACCTCGTGGTGGTCGATCTTCCTCGCGTCCTCGACCCGGCGGGGGAGGCGGCCCTGCCCCGGTGCACGCACGTGCTGGTCGTCGCGGGCGCCGACGACCGAGGAGCGGCTGCCGGGCGCCGCGTCGTCCACAGGCTGGCCGGGCGGGTGGGCGACCTCGGGCTGGTCGTCCGACGCCTCCCGCAGCCGTCGGCGGACCCACCCGACCTCGCCGACCACCTCGGCCTGCCGTTGGTGGCGACGGTCCGTCACGACCCGAGGGTGGCTCCGGACTCCTCGGGGCTGCGGCTGCGCCCGTCGCTGCGCGGGGCCTGCCGGCAGGTGCTCGCCGCGGTGGCGCCGTAGATGCGCCACGACTCCGAGGAGCTGGTCGAGCGGGTCCGTGGCCGCCTGGCGGCCGCTTCGTCTCCTCCGACTCAGGCCGCGTTGCTCGCCGCGGTGAGAGCCGAGAACGCGCTGCTCGGGCAGCAGGAGGTGCTCGACCTGGCGGGACGGCTGAACGCCGAGATGCTCGGGGCCGGGCCGCTGGAGCCGCTCCTGGCCGAGCCGGACGTGACCGACGTGGTCGTCAACGGTCCGCGGGAGGTCTACTGCGACCGCGGGCGGGGGCTGGAGCCGGTCGACGTCCGCTTCCCCGACGCGGCCGCCGTGCGACGCCTGGCGGTGAGGCTGGCGGCCGCCTGCGGTCGGCGGATCGACGAGGCGGTGCCGTGGGTCGACGCGACCCTGCCGACCGGGGTCCGGCTGCACGCCGTGCTGCCGCCCATCGCCCCCGAGGGGCCGCTGCTGTCGCTCCGGGTCGTCGGCCGGCGGCCGATGTCCGTGGCGAGGCTGTGCGAGACGGGCGCGGTGCCGGCAGACCTGCGGCCGTGGCTGGAGCGGCTGATGGCCCGCCGGGTGTCGTTCCTCGTGACCGGCGGGACAGGAGCAGGGAAGACGACGGTGCTGGCGGCCCTGCTGTCGATGGTTCCCGGGGGCGAGCGACTCGTGCTCGTCGAGGACACCGCGGAGCTGAGGCCGGACCACCCGCACACGGTCCGGCTGCTGGCCCGGCACGCCAACGTCGAGGGTGCCGGCGCGGTCGGCCTCGACGTGCTCGTGCGGCAGGCGCTGCGGATGAGGCCGGACCGCCTCGTCGTCGGCGAGGTACGTGGCGCCGAGGTCGTCGACCTGCTCGCGGCGCTCAACACCGGGCACGACGGGGGCTGCGGGACGGTCCACGCCAACAGCAGCGCCGACGTGCCGGCCCGGATGGAGGCGCTAGGGGTCGCCGCCGGCCTGGACCGCGCTGCCGTGCACAGCCAGCTGGCGGCGGGGGTGCGGGTCGTCGTGCACCTGGTCCGAGGCGGCGGTCGGCGACGGGTGGCCGAGCTGGCGGTCGTCCGCCGCACCGGGCCGGAGGTCACCGTCGAGCCCGGCCTGCTGCACCGCCCCGACGGCCACCTGGTACCCGGCCCGGCGGCCGACGAGCTGGCCCGTCTGCTGGAGGCGGAGCCGTGAGCGTCCCCGCGGTGGCGGCGGCGTCGGCCCTCGTGCTGGGCCTGCTCGTGCTCGTGCCCCCCCGCTCGCCGGGGGCCCGGCTCCGCCGGTTGCCTCGGGGACACGTCGCGCGAGTGTGGCCGCGGGTCGCCCCGGTCCCCGTGGCCCTGCTGCTGGTCGCAGCGCTGGCCCCGGTCGGCATGGGTGCTCGCGTCGCCGTCGTCGCGGCGGCCATGCTCGTCCACGTCGACGCGCGACGACGGCGCCGCCGCGCCGGTGTGGAGCGGGTGCGGGACTGCCTGGACGAGGCTGTTTCGGTGCTGGCGGCCGAGCTCTCGGCCGGTCGCTTCCCGCCCGCTGCGGCGGAGTCGGCGGCCGCCGTCGCCCCACTGCTGTTCGCCGAGGCTGCCGGCATGGTCCGGGTCGGCGGAGACCCGGTGCCGGTCCTTCGGGCCGGTGGGCATCGCGTGCCGGGCGCCTCGGGCCTGGTCGACGTCGCCGCCGCTTGGCAGGTGGCACAGCGAACCGGTGCCCCGCTGGCCCCCGTCATGGAGCGGGTCCGCGCGTCCGTGGCTGCCGACCTGGCGACTGCGCAGGAGGCCGCCGAACAGCTGGCCCCGGTGCATGCCACCGCTCGCGTGCTGGCCGTCCTGCCGCTGGCCGGCATCCCCGTCGGCTGGGCCCTCGGCGTCGACACGGTGTCGGCCCTGACCACAACGGCCTGGGGCCAGGCCTGCCTGCTCGCCGCCGTCGGCGCGGTCGGTCTCGGACTGGCCTGGGTGGAGATCATCGCCCGGCGGGCCGAGGCCGGGGCTCGATGACGCCGGGGTCGTGGCTGGCCGCGGTGACGGCGGCGCTGGCCGTGCTCGCCTTCGTCCCTGCTCGCGGTGCCCTCGCTCTGGGTCGGGCCCGGCGGCGTCGAGTGCCTCGACGGGGCGCCCTCGGCCCGTGGCTGGCCGGCCGCCCCGCACGCTGGGCCAGCGCCCTGCTCGCAGGCGGTGCCGTCGCCGTCCTGGTCGGTGGTGCTGCCGGGGTGATGGTCGCGGTGGTGGCCACCGCGGGCGCCGTCGTCGCGCTCGAGCAGCTGGCCCGGCGCCGGTCCCCCTCGGGCGGTGACGGGCTGCTGGCGCGGCGCTTCGCCCTGGCGGCAGACCTGCTGGCCTCGGTCGTCGATGCAGGCGTCGGGCTGCCCACGGCCCTGTCCGAGGTGGCTGCGGCCCTTCCCGGGCCGGTCGGGTCCGCGCTCGAGCGGGCGCACCGGCTCGGCGCCGTCGGGGCCGTGCCGAGCCACGCGCTGGTCGACTTGGCGCAGTCGGACCTGGCGGGTCGGCTCGGTCGGTCCCTCCTGCAGGCGCAGGAGACGGGCATGCCACCGGTCCCGGTCCTCCGAGCGGCGGCGGCTCGGCAGCGCGACCGTTCCCGCTCCCACGCTCTCCGGCGGGCTCGGGGGGCCGGGAGCCGTGCCGCGCTGCCGGTCGGCCTCTGCTTCCTGCCCGCTTTCGTCCTGGTCGGCGTCGTCCCGGTGGTCGTCGCCGGGTTCGGCCAGGCCGTCGGTGGCTGAGCGGCCGTGCACAGGCCGGTCGGGCCCGGCGTGTCGTCCCCAGCCCGGTCAGAGCCCGGTGCGGGCGCGCTCAGGCGAGGGACACCCTGCAGGACGTGCCCCACCCGGGCATCCGGACCGGCCGGACCGCCGGAGGAAGGGAGACCGCATGCAGGGTGTGGTCGCAGCGACGCAGCGTCGGCTTCAGCAGGAGGCCGGGATGACCACGGCTGAGTACGCCGTCGGCACCATCG
>Ga0316576_10000051_pt1 | contig 36940 bp, 49 predicted proteins | sample S0NA_FD_203075 | JGI IMG/M metagenome (GOLD analysis project Ga0316576, IMG submission 203075) | Rhizosphere microbial communities from salt marsh grasses in Alabama, United States - S0-2_050615r3r5 | ecosystem: Host-associated > Plants > Roots > Rhizosphere | place: USA: Alabama | collected...
TGCCCTCGGACTGGAGCGAGACGCTCTCGCCGGGGGTCATCTGCTGCATGTCCTTCAGGTCCCGGGGCAACACGAAGCCGCGCAGGGCCGTGAGGGCCTTGACCGGCGCGCTGACAACGCCGGAGAGTTCCTTGACCGGCGCGACCACGCTGGTGCGTACGCCCTTGGAGCCGAGGAAACCGACCTGGCCAGGCAGGCCGCCGGCCTTGAAGCTCAGGTGCGGCGCGAGGGCCGCGCCGAGCTCGAAGGAGGCCTCGGCGAACACCCGGTCAGGGTGCTGCTGGAGGTAGTCCACACGCAGCTTGTTGATCCGGGTGACGAAGGCGCCGTCGCCGTAGCGCGCCGCGAGCCCCGCGGTGAGCGACTCGATGTCCTTGAGCGTCAGGTCGCTCTGCGCCTTGGCCGACAGCGCGTAGAGTGCGGTCGGCTCGAGCTCGATGTTCGCGTAGGGGATGTTGTCCAGCTGGTTGTTGATCTGCTCGGTGGCCAGCTTGGCGCCGATGTTGACCAGGTCTCCGAGGTCGACCTTGGTCATGTCCGAAAAGAAATCCTTGAACGTCTGGGACAGGCCGTCGCACTTGCCCTGACAGGTGGGCGGCGGCGCCTCGTCCAGCGACATGGGACCGCAGGCGAGACCGAGGCCCGCGACCAACAAGACAGGCACGGCGGAGATGCTCCGCCGAGAGAATCGAGCGCTCATTTCCTCCTCCAAACTGTGATGGTCCTTGGTGAGGACAGTTGTTTGCACGCAAGAACAGCGCCAGGTCGAGGCCGGACTGGGGCCGAGAGACTGACCCGAAATCACACGACAATGCCTGCGGGAGCGGAGCGGGGGGCCTCCGAATCCAGAGGATCGGGTCCGATAATCACAGCATCATCAGCGGATCCACGTCGACGCTGATCCGCACCTGCCCGCCCCGCTCGTCGAGCGCCCCGGCGACCATCGCCTCGAGCACCTTGCGCAGGTCCGCGCGCTGTCGGCTCTTGAGCAGCACCAGCCAGCGCGTCTTGCCCTTGAGCTTCTGGATCGGCGCCTCGGCCGGGCCGAGGATCACCACGGGCCGGCCGGGGGTCAGGTCGCGTCGCCCGCGCTCGACGAGCTCCCGCGCGCGCTGCTCCACTGCGGTCGCGTCGGCGCCGTCGAGGCGCACCGCGGCGAGGTGGCCCCAGGGCGGGTAGATCAGGTCCCTGCGGCTCTCGACCTCCTCGGTGTAGAAGGCGACGAAGTCGTGGGTCCGCGCGTGGCTGATGCTCGGGTGCTCCGGGCTGTAGGTCTGGACCACCACCCGCCCGGGTTGCTCGCCGCGGCCCGCGCGGCCGGCGACCTGGGTCAGCAGCTGGAAGGTGCGCTCGGAGGCGCGGAAGTCGGGGAAGTGCAGGCCGAGGTCCGCGCTGATCACGCCGACGAGGGTGACCTGGGGGAAGTCGTGCCCCTTCGTCACCATCTGCGTGCCGACGAGGATGTCCACCTCGCCCCGGTTGACCCGGTCAAGGATGCGTCGCAGGCCGCGGCCCCCCGCCGTGTCGCGGTCCAGGCGGGCGATGCGCGCCTCCGGGAAACGCAGGCGCAGCCCCTCCTCGAGCTGCTCCGTGCCCATGCCCATGCGAATGATCTCCTGGCCTCCGCAGGTCGGGCAACGCGCCGGGACGCCCCGGGAGTAGCCGCAGTAGTGGCAGGAGATCCGCTCGGCGCCGGCCCGGTGGTAGGTCAGGCTGACCGAGCAATGCACGCAGCGAAACACGTGACCGCAGAGGCGGCAGAGCAAGAACGTCGAGAAGCCCCGCCGGTTGAGGAAGAGGATCGCCTGCTCGCCCCGCTCGAGCACCTGGTCCAGCGCCTGGCTCAGCGGCGCGCTGAGGAAGCCCTCGGGCCCGGTCTGGTAGCGCTTCAGATCCACCACCTCCACCTCGGGTAGCGGGCGCGGCGTGGCGCGGTGCCGCAGCTCAAGCAGAGTCATCCGGCCCTGCTGCGCGCGGAAGAAGCTCTCCAGCGACGGCGTGGCCGAGCCGAGCACCGCCAGGGCCCCGGCCGCGCGCGCCCGGACCAGGGCGACGTCCCGGGCGTTGTAGCGCACCCCCTCCTCCTGCTTGAACGAGGGGTCGTGCTCCTCGTCGACGATAACCACGCCGAGGCGCGCGACCGGGGCGAAGATCGCCGATCGTGCGCCGACCACGATACGCACCTTGCCGCCGCGGATCAGGCGCCACTGGCCGTGGCGCTCGGCGTCGGTGAGCCCGCTGTGGAGCACGGCCACCTGGTCGCCAAAGCGGGCGCGGAACCGGGCGGCGAGCTGCGGCGTGAGCGAGATCTCGGGGACCAGCACGATGGCGTCACGGCCCCCCTCCAGCACCTCGGCGATCAGGCGGAGGTAGACCTCGGTCTTGCCGCTGCTGGTGATGCCATGGAGCAGGAACGACGCGAACCCCCCGGCCCGCGCCGCTGCGACGAGCGCGTCGAGGGCGACCCGCTGCTCGTCGGTCGGCGTCGGCGCCCGCTCCAACCGCACCGGCTCGGCGGCGAAGGGATCCCGGGGCACCTCGACCCTGCGCAGGCGCACGACGCCCTTCTCCTCCAGGCGCCGCGCGACATCCGACGTCGCCGGCAGGCCCGCGCCGCGCAGCGCGGACAGGCTGGCCCGGCCGCCCGCCTGACGCAGGCCCAGGGCCAGCGCCTGCTGCCTCTTGCTCCTGGCGAGCGCGTCGATGTCCACGGGCTCCTCGAGCTCGAGCACGACCTCGACCCGGAACCGGCCGCCCTTGCGCCGGGTCACCTGGCTGACCAGCCCGCGCTCGAGCAACGCGGACAGCGCGCGGCCGGTCCCACCTGCGGCCTGGAGCGAGCGGAGGCTCAGCGAGCGCCGGCTGGCGGCGGCCAGCTGCTCGAGGATCTCCTGCTCGCGCCGGGACAGATCATCGCTCTGCGAGCGCAGCACGGCCTGTTGCGCGGCCAGCACGCGCAGTCCCTCGTCGGTGACCCGCACGACCTGGCGCTCCTGGGTGTGCAGGGCCGTGGGCAAGGCCGCGCGGATCACCTCGCCCAGCGGCGCCATGTAGTAGCCCGCGATCCAGACGAGCAGCTCGAGCAGGCCCGGGTCGAGCAGCGGCTCGGTGTCCAGCAGATCCTCGATGGTCTTGAGCGCGGTGGGCCGCCCCTCGCCGCCCCCCTGCCCGACGACCACGCCGAGCACGCGCCGCTTCGCGCCGAACGGGACCAGCACCCGACAGCCCGGCCGCGCCAGGCCCTGGAGGTCGATCGGGACCCGGTACGTGTAGGTTCCGTGAACCGGGACGAAGGCGGCGACCTGGACCAGCGAGGCCTCGGTGCTCATCGACGCCCCGAGATCCGGTAGACGAAGCGCAGCACCTCGGCCACCGCCTCGTACAGCTCGGCCGGGATCTCGTCGTCGAGCTCCAGCTCGACCAGCGCGCGCGCCAGGGGCACGTTGCGCACGATGGGGACGCCGTGCTTCCGGGCGATCTCGCGGATCTTCGCCGCCATGATGCGCCGCCCCTTGGCCAGCACCCTGGGCGCGCCCATCGCCTCCTCGTCGTAGCGCAGCGCCACCGCCACGTGCTCGGGGTTGATCACCACGCAGTCCGCCGTGGCCACCGACTCCAGCATCTGGTGGTCGAGGATCTCCTGGTGCAGGCGGCGGCGCTCGGCCTTGCGCTGGGGGTCGCCCTCCTGCTCCTTGTGCTCGCGCTTCACCTCGACTTTGGACATCATCATCCGCTTGCGGTAGCGGAGGCGCTGGTAGAGCAGGTCCAGCCCGGCGAGCACCGCGGCGAGGATCGCCACCCTCACCGCGATGGCGAAGGCGCAGTCGGCGACCACGAGCAAGCTGCTCTCGAGCGGGCGGCCCAGCGTCGCGATGACGCGCGGCAGGTGGTCCCAGAGGGCGACGAAGGCGACGTAGCCGATGCCGATCACCTTGACCAGCGCCTTGAACAGCTCGAACAGGGCGCGCGCGCCGAAGATGTTCTTCGCGTTCTTCACCGGGTCCAGGCGGCGGATGTCGGGCTTGAGCGGGTGGAAGGAGAGCACCGCGCCGACCTGGGCGTAGCCGGCGATGGCGGCGACCGCGAAGGCTGCGCCGAGCACCGGCGCGCACGCGAGGAGCATGGTGGTCAGGCCGCGCTCGAGCATCGCAGCCGGCGCGAGGTCGCTGGTCGCCGAGGTGAGGTGCCAGGCCATGGCCTCGCGCAGCCGCCCCACCAGCCCGGGCCAGGTCCAGGCGACGACCCCGGCCACCGCGGCGAAGACCGCCGCCGAGACCACGTCCCGGCTCTTGGCCACGTCGCCCTTCTTGCGGGCATCCCGCAGCTTTTTTTCACTGGGCGGCTCGGTGGGCTCCCCGCCCTGGTGCTCCTCGGCCATGGTGCGCTGACCTTCTCACTCACCCGGGGTTATCGTCAATCGGGCGCGAGGGTTGCGGACAAAAGTGGACGGACGATCCACGCATTGCCTCCCCCCGCCCCACCGGGTACGCTCGTGCCGTGGTTCGACCTCTGTACACGCTCCTCACGCTCGCCCTGCTCGCCGGCTGCGACCTGAACGGGAACGAGCTGCGCTACCCCGGCGCCTCGGTGTTCCAGGCGCCGGACGGGGGCTTCCACTTCCACTTCCTCGCCCCGCCCTGGCGCTACCAGAAGAAGGAGCCCAAGCACATCGTCTACCTCGTGGTCGACTCCTACAGCCAGTTCAACCGCTCGGAGGGCGAGGAGATCACCATCTCCCACAAGCTCTGGGTCTCCCACGGCACGCAGGCGACGCCCAGGGCGGAGATGGAGTACCTGCGGAGCCGGGCGATCACCGGCGGGAAGATCATCGAGACCGATGTGGCCTCGTTCGAGACGCTGACCGGCGAGGAGGGCTGGAGCTACGTCGCGCACAAGGACGAGGGGGAGAAGGGGCGCTTCTACTACCGCGACGCCGGGTTCCTCGACGCTTCCGGCAAGGTGATCCAGTTCTCGATGACCGCGGCCTACCCCCTGGACGTGCAGGACATCGACGACCTGCTGCGCAGCTACTCGGCCGGGCCGGACGACGGCACGCCGGTGCCGCGGCGCCTCTTCGATGGCAGCCAGCCGCCGGTGAAGCCGGACCTGTACGGCGCGCCAGATTTCAGCATCGCCGACGGAGGCACGCCGTGAGGCGGTCGGTCCTCTGCGCCCTGCTCCTGCTTGGGCGGCCGGCGCTCGCCGACGAGCCGGGACTGGCGCCGCCCCCGCCCGAGGAGCCGGGCCTGGTCCGTCCCACAGCGGCGAAGAAGGTCCGCTCCGGAGGCGGGTTCTGGCAGCCCCGGGAGCGCGGCCCCCGGCTCAAGCTGGGCTACCGCACCTTCTCGGTCGGCGAGATGGGCGACCGGGACGCCCGCTACCACTGCTTCGACCTGGACGTCTATATCTACTCGGGCTACCTGCGCGGGGGCCTCGGCCTCGAGGCCGGGGCCGAGGACAGCGAGCGGGACAACTTCGTGATCAACGGGGTGATCAACCTCGGAGCGCAGTATCCCGCTAGAATTACACCGTTTGTCGACTTCACCACGACCATCGGCGTGCTGCGCCGGGACGTGCTGGACCAGGATCTCGTCAACCTGGCCTACAGCGTCGGCATCGAGGGCGGCGCCGAGGTCTTCGTGGCCGGGGGTGTTCTGGTCTCCGTTGCCCTGGGCTGGCGGCGGCAGGTCTTCCGCTACGGCGGGGACGATCAGGTCGAGACCGTGGATGTCTACTTCGACAGCTTTTCCGCCAAGGTCGGTCTCGGCTTCTAGCTGAAATCAAACAACAAAAATGCCCGGCCGTGAGAGGGAAGGCCCACGGCCGGGCGGCAGGGATCTCCGGTCGAGACCGGACGAGAGTGCCATTCCACATACGGGGAAGGTGCCAGCCACCTTCCCCGCTGGTGTATTCTAGGGACGTTGGGCAACCACCTTGCCAGCCTCGTCCTGTTGTCCGTGCTCGCCGCGGCGTGCGGCGGTGACAGCGGGACGCCGCCGACCGATCAGGGACCGCCGCCGGCCGATCAGCGGGTCGACACGATGGTGGTGGCAGACAGCGCTCCTCCCGCCGACCTCGAGGTGCCCGATCTGCTCCAGCCCGATCTGCTGAGAACGGTCAGCGCGACCGAGCCGGTGACCTTCAGCCATCAGGATCAGCCCTTCAAGGGCGTCTCCTACGACACGGGCTGGCAACCCTCGGGATCGCCGGTGCAACTCCGCTTCTCGTTCACCACCGCCTCCGATGTCCAGGCCACGCTGCCCGGCAGCGCGACCCTGACCCGGGAGACCCAGGTCACGCTGACCTACAGCGGCGATCCGTCGGGCGGCACCTTCTCGATGGACATCGGCTTCGACCTGGGCGCGAAGCTCCGTATCGATCCCTTGAGCTGGGAGGGAAGCCTGCCCCTCGTGCCGCAGTTCGACTTCCGCTTCGAGGACAGCGCCTCCTTCACGCCCTTCGTGCTCGAGGGAGCGACGACGCGACCGGTGCACCTGGAGGACACCAAGCCGAAGCAGAAGCTGTTCACCGTCCCGATCCCGGGACTGAGCATCTGCCTCTGGGGCTCCATCGGCTGCGCCGGGGGCGTCGTCGAGGTCAACGCCGGCGGGACGATCAAGGCAGACCTCACGGGAGTCGAGATCGACACCGCCCTGGAGACCGGCCCGACGCTGCAGCACACGCAGGAGGGACAGCCCGCGACCTGTTCGGATCAGGGGACGGACACCGTGCAGGCCTCGGCGACGTACAAGGCCGACGTGGTCTTCAGCGGCACGATCACCATCTACCCGACGGTGACCATCACCACGCCGATCCCCGGGCTGAAGTGGGAGCTCGCCGAGTTCCCGATCCCCGTCGACCTCTCCACCTTCGGGCCGCTGAGCAACAGCTGGGACTTCGCGCCGCAGAGCCTGACCTTCGAGATGGAGTAGGCCCAGGGCGGCATCCGGGCTGATCGGTGAGGCGGCGGGCAGCTACGTCCCGACGCAGACCAAGAGATAGTCGGCGCAGCAGTCGCCGTAATACGTGCAGTCCACATCGCAGTAACAGCCGCCCATGTCACCGGTCGAGCCGCACTGCCCCGCGCAGCTCCCCCCACCCGTCGTGCCGCCGCCGCAAGAGGTGGCGTAGTCGGCGCAGCAGTCGCCGTAGTACGTGCAGTCCACATCGCAGTAGCAGCCGCCCTTGTCACCGGTCGAGCCGCACTGCCCCGCGCAGCTCCCAGCGGCGGTGACTGCACCGTCGTTCCCCCCGGCACTCCCGCTGTCGAGCCCGCCGGTGTTGGTCCCGCTGTCGAGCCCGCCGGTGTTGGTCCCGCTGTCGAGCCCGCCGGTGTTGGTGGTCCCGCTGTCGAGCCCCCCGGTGTTGGTCCCGCTGTCAGGCCCACCGTTGCTCCCGCTGTCGGCCCCGCCGTTGGTCCCGCTGTCGAGCCCGCCGGTGTTGGTCCCGCTGTCAGGCCCGCCATTGCTCCCGCTGTCGACCCCGCCGTTGGTCCCGCTGTCGAGCCCGCCGGTGTTGGTCCCGCTGCACACCAATTGGTAGTCCGAGCAGCAGGTGCCCGCCTGAACGCAGGCGGCCTCACAGGAGCAGCCACCCACGGCAGCAGCTTCGCACCTCCCGGCGCAGCTGCTACCCGAGTAGGAGCTCGAGCTCCCCGCGCAGCCCAGGAGGGCCATCGACGCCGCTCCGATGATGGTGAGGATGAAATGTGGTGCTCGCACTGCCTGCCTCTGGTGCCTGTGCCTTCAGACGCAGCAAGGAGCGTGCCACTGCCCACCGACAGCGGGCCTCGGTAACCCTCTGTGCTTGCATGGGCCCTCGCCCCTGGCCCCCATCGCAACTCGGGACAACAGAGCGCTACGCTGGGGTCAAGTGTACCTCTGCCGATACGGTCCCGGTCCCGGTCACCCCGCGAGCAGGTCCAGGGCGCGGCTGACCACCAGCGTGGCCCGGTCCAGCAGGGGCGGCAGCGCGCCGAGGAGCAGACCCGCGGCGAGGACCAGCACGCCGATACCGATGGCCGCCTTGGCCGGCATGGCGAGGAAGAACACGTTGACCTGCGGCGTGAAGCGGTTGACCAGCCCCAGGGTCAGGTCGGTGAGGAAGATCGCCGCGATGACCGGGGCGGCCAGGCTCAGCCCGATCAGGAACAGGTCCGCCGTCACGCGGCCACAGAACAGCGCGAAGCCACCGAGGCCGCTGGCGGACGGGAAGTAGCCCACGGGCAGCGAAATGTAGGACGCGCCCAGGGCGCTGACGAAGATCCGGTGGCCGCCGAGGACGATGAACAGCACCAGGGCGAGCTGGAAGAAGAGGTCGCCCAGCGGCGAGGTCCGGACCCCGGATTGGGGCACCATCACCTCGGCCATGTTGGCCCCCCGCGCCGTGTCCGCCATCCGCCCGGCGGCCTCGGCCGCCCAGAACACCACCGCTCCGACAAAGCCCAGGGCAAGGCCGACGAAGACCTCCTTGGCCACGATGGCCAGCGCCAGGGGCGCCGCCGCTCCGGCCGGCACCGTGCGCACCACCTCGGGGTAGAGCACCAGGGCGAGGACCAGGGTCAGGGCGATCTTGACCGTGTTCGGCACCAGGCGCCCGCCGAGGAACGGCGCGATCCAGACCGCCGCCCCGACCCGGGCCAGCACCGCGGCGATGGCCAGGGTCGCCACCGACGGGTCCACGCCAAGCAGCCTGGCGACGAGCTCGCGCATGCGTCACCTGAGCAGGGGGAAGCCCTGGAGCACGACCTGCGTGAAGCGCACGAGCTGGCTGCCGATCCACGGTCCGGCCACGGCCAGCGTGGCCAGCACCGCCACCAGCTTGGGCACGAAGGTCAGCGTGTGGTCCTGGATCTGGGTTGTCGCCTGGACCAGGCTCACCGCGAGCCCGACGACCAGGCTGGCGAGGATCGGGGGCAGGCTGACCAGCAGGACGAGGTAGAGCCCCTCGCGCACAACCTGGAGGATGTAGTCCTCGGTCAGCATGATCCCTCAGGCATAGCTCATCACCAGCCCCTGGGTCAGCAGGTACCATCCGTCGACAAGGACGAAGAGCAGCAGCTTGAACGGCAGCGACACGGTGGTCGGCGAGAGCATGTGCATCCCCAGGGCGAGCAGGATGTTGGCCACCACCATGTCGATGATCAGGAAGGGGACGAAGAGCAGGAAGCCGATCTGGAACGCCGCGGCGAGCTGGCCGATGACGAAGGCCGGCACCACCACCAGCAGATCGCTCTCGGCGACCGCCCCGCGCTGGCTCGCCGGTCGCAGCCGCCGCGCCAGGTCGCGGAACATCGCCCGGTCCCGCGGCCGGCTGTGCTTGACCAGAAACTCCCGCACCGGCTCCTTGGCCCGCAGGGCGGCCTCGTAGAGCGCCTCGGCGCCGGCTCCGGAGAGCAGCGAGGCCTCCCTGCCCTGCCGCTGCTCGAGCACGGGCTTGACCGCCTCGTGGACCTTCGCCCCCGTCGGCGCCATGACGTAGACGGTGAGGATCACCGACAGGCCGGTGATCACCAGCGTCGGTGGGATCTGAGGCGTGCCCAGCGCGCTGCGCAGGATGGAGAGCACCACCGCGATCTTGACGAAGCTCGTGATCATCACCAGGACGAAGGGCAGGATGGAGAGCGCCGCGAGCAGCATCAGCACCGACAGCGGCGATCCCCCGTCACCGCCGCGCTGGGCCGCGGCGAGCGCCGGAACGAGCATCGCGGCAAGACCGACGGCGGTCGCGACGAGACGGCTCATCCCTTCTTGCCCCTGAGCAGATCGAGGAACGAGCGCGGCGGCGGCCCGCCCTGCTTGAGCCTCTGCGCCACCTCGTCGGGGTCCAGCTCGGCCAGCCGGGTCAGGCCGCCGTCGCTGGCGCCGATGAGCAGGTAGCGCTCCCCGACCTCCACGATCCACAGGCTCTGCCGCGCCGAGAGGGGGCACCGCTCCACGACCCGCAGCAGCCCTCCGCCCGGCGGCGCCCCGGGCAGGTGCCGTCGGGCCAGGCGCAACCCGACGTAGGCGAGCACGCAGACCAGCACCAGGGCGACGACCATCTTGAGCAGCGCCATGCCGAACCCCAGCCCGCCCGGCGACGCGGGCTGGGACTGGAGCAGCAGGCAGGTCTGTGCGATCCCCCCCATCCCGGGCCTCAGAGCTCGTCGTCGAAGAAAATCGGATCGCGGTGGCGGATGAACAGCTCGATGGCCGCCCGGGCGTCCGGGTCCAGCTGCTTGAAGCGCAGCCCCATCCCGGGCACGGTGTCGGGGGCCAGGGGGTTGTACTCCCGGACCCAGCGCACCTCGCAGGTCGCCGTGCAGCTCCGGTTCAGGCCGGGTACCGAGAAGGTCAGCTCGTACAGCTCCCCGATGGACACCGGATCGTGGGTCGCCACGAACAGCCCGCCGCTGCTCATGTTCTCCACGAAGCCGGTGTAGAAGTTGTGCTCGCTGCCGTAGCTCACCTCCACCTTGAGCGGAAACCGCTTGGCCGCCCTGCGCTGCCCCCGCCTCCCGGCGGGAGAGGTGTCCTCGAGGCCGGCGTCCACCGCCGGGCCGGCCGCCCGCGGCATCGTGTCGTCGAGAGCGACATCGTCCGCCATCACGACGAGCCGGGGCTTCTCGAGCGGGACAACCTCCGCTGGCTGGGGAGTCGTGGTCTTGCGTCGGGTGAGCGGGACCACCTCGCCCTCTGCCTCGAGCTGCTCGCGCACGGGGCCCAGCGCCAGCTCCCGGGACAGGGTGCGGTGCGCCTCGACGGTGATCGGGGTGAGTCGAAAGCCGCACAGGCCGCAGAAACGAGAGTCGGCCGGGATCTTGGCCTGGCAGGCGGGGCAGACGATCATCGCTCCAGGATATTCGGTCAGGAGCAGCGAGGTGTCAATGCGGGCGGGTGGGCGGACGACAAACCAGGCTACGGGACCAGGTCGGCTGCGCTGCGCGGCAGGATGCGGGACTCGCTGAAGCTGTAGGTCAGCGGCCCGGTGACCGTGGTGTAGGTCGTGCCCACGGTCTGCGGGAAGAAGTTGAACAGCTCGTAGTCCAGAAGGAGCTTCGAGGTGTTGTCCTTGACCGCGACCTCCTTGCCGTTCTTGTCCTTGAGGATCTCGTCGACCTTGAAGCCCGACACCTGGACCAGCACGCCCTCGAACTGCTCGGCCTGGCTGCCGCCCGTGGCAACGTCGGCGGCGTTGACGATGGAGGGCGCGGGAAGCGCCTTGGTGCCCAGCACGGTCCAGGATGCGTTCTTCAGCTCGCTCAGGTCGTAGTACTCGTCGTAGGTGGCGGTGAGCTCGATCTCGTCGCCCTGCTTGGGCTTCTGCGCCGCGTTGCTGTCCCAGCTGTGGTAGACGTAGATGCCGGTGAAGGGGCCGGTCCCGTCCTGGATGAAGAACCCGTTGTAGTAGCCCGAGGCGCTCGGGTTGGCGTCGACGCCGGTGATCACGCCGGTGACCTTCACCTCCTCGCCCTTGGTCGGGTGGTTGGGCGAGGTCTCGTCCTGGATGTCCTTGATCGTCACGGCCTTGGCCGGGGCGCAGCCCGTGCTGGTCTCGACGTCGGCGGCGTTCCGCGGATCGATGTAGTACTGGTAGAAGAAGGCCGAGACGCCGGTGATGGTGAGGCAGTCGCCAACCTTGGGCACGTGGGCGTAGAGCTCGTCGTCCACGCCGAGCCCGCCGCTCACGTCGAAGTCGCCGTACTTGGTGTCGGGCAGCGACTTGACCTTGACGTCCTTGACCTTGACCAGCGAGCCCTCCCACTTGGCGGCGTCGGGCTCCGTCGAGAGCTGGGCCGCGGTGAGCTCGGCCGGGGTCGGCGCGTTGCCCGGCCCCAGCTTGGTGATCTGGGTGTTCTTGATCTCGATGACGTACTTGTTGTTGTTGAACGGGCTGCTGGTCGGGCCGGTCCAGTGGGTCACCGTGCCCTCGACCTTGACGTGGTCGCCCGGCTTGAGGTCGCTGATCTGACCGCCGTCCGTCCGGGTGTTGATGAACAGCTTGATCCCCTCGTTCTCCGCCGAGGCCTCGTTGTCCTGGACATAGACGTCGTCGGTGTACTGGCCGAAGTTGTCCACCGCGGAGACGACGACGTCCTTGAGCAGGACGAGAGCACCGTCGCCGACCACCTCGGTCTTGATGTTCTTGATGGTGGTCTCGGTGGCGTTCCCGCCCCCCTCGTTGTTTGAGATCGGCCCGTCGCCGACCACGCCGCCGTCGACATCCGGCCTGGGCGGGTTGTCGTCATCTCCACGACAGGCGAGGAGCGCGGTGGAGACCACAAGGGACACCAACAACATCGTACGCATAGGCTACCTCCTGGGTTGCTGCAGGGTGGGCAAAGCTAAACCAACCGGACTGGCCGATCAAGGGGCCAGACTACACAAACACACATAGCATAGGGGGCGCCCCCCTTGGTTTCAAGGGAGCGGCTAACCTGTCGGTGTGTTAGGGGTTTTTCACGGGACCCCACAAGCGGGCTCATGGGGGGTGGGCTCAGGCCACCCGTGGGGATCTAGGACTTCTTGCGCCGCAGCCGGCCGAGCAGGCCCTTCTTCTCCTTCTCGGGCTTGGCCCTGCCCTCGCGCTCGGGCATCTCGGCGTCGACGAACTCGAGGATCGCCATCGGGGCCCCGTCGCCCTTGCGGAATCCGAGCTTGTACATCCGGGTGTAGCCGCCCGGACGTCCGAGGTAGCGCGGCGCCACGTCGTTGAACAGCGTCAACACGGCCTCGCGGTCGCGGAGCCTGCGGCCCACCATCCGCATCGCGTGGACCACCCGGGCCCGCTCCTCCACCGGCAGCTTCTCCGGGTCCTTGAGCAGCAGGTCGCCCAGCGCGGTGAACCGGGTCACCGTCTTCTCGGCGATGCTGCGCAGATCCCGGGCCTTGCGCTCCGTTGTCTTGATCCGGCGGTGCTCGATGAGGGACGCCAGCATGTTGCTGTACATCGCCCGCATGTGGGTGCCGGTCCGTCCGCCGAGCTTCCGTCTCTGTTTGCGGTGTCTCACTTTGGACTCCTACTGCGCTAGACTCTGCTAGCCCTGCCCGTCCCCGCCGTCGAGATCGTCGGCCCGGGTCGGGTCCTTCCAGCCCTCGATCTTCATGCCCAGGCTGAGCCCCATCGAGGACAGGATCTCTTTGATCTCCTTGAGAGACTTGCGGCCGAAGTTCTTCGTCTTGAGCATCTCGGCCTCGGTCTTCTGCACCAGCTGGCCGATGTAGCGGATGTTCGCGTTCTGCAGGCAGTTCGCGCTGCGCACGCTCAGCTCCAGCTCCTCCACCGGCCGGTTGAGGTTCTCGTTGAACGCCTTGAGATCCTCGTCCGCCTCGGTCTCCTCCTCGGGCTCGGGCAGCTCCTCGAAGTTGATGAAGATGGTCAGCTGGTCCTTGAGGATCTTGGCGGCGTAGGCCACGGCGTCGTCCGGGGCCACGCTCCCGTCCGTCCAGACCTCGAGCGTCAGCTTGTCATAGTCGGTCTGCTGGCCCACTCGGGCGTTGGTGACGGTGTAGTTCACCTTGCGCACCGGCGAGAACAACGAGTCGATGGGGATCGTCTCCACCGTGATCGCGGCGGCCTTGTTGCGCTCGGCAGGGATGTAGCCCCGACCCATCTGCACCGTGAGCTCCATGCTCAGCTTGGCGTCGCCGGCCAGCGTCGCGATGTGGTGGCGCGGATTGAGGACATACACCCCGTCGGGGCAGTTGATGTCGGCGGCGGTCACCGGCCCCTCGCCCCGCTTCTCGAGACGGACCGATCGGGGCCCGGCGTCGGTCATCTTGATCAGCACCTCCTTGAGGTTGAGGATGATGTCGGTGACATCCTCCACCACCCCGGGGAGTGTGGTGAACTCGTGCAGCGCTCCTTCGATCCGGATCGCGGTGATCGCCGCGCCCTGGAGCGACGAGAGCAAGACCCGCCGCAGGCTGTTGCCGATAGTGATGCCAAAGCCCCGCTCCAGCGGCTCGCAGGTGAACTTGCCGTAGGTCGGGGTCAGGGTGTCAAACTCCTTGTCGAGAGCGCGCGGACGGATCAGATCACGCCAGTTGCGCGCCACGACTGGGTTCTGGGTCACACCGTTGGTCATCGTATCCATGCTGTCCCCTTCTGTTGCTCTTTCTTTGGCCCCCCACCCGCTCCACCGTCCACAGTGGTTACTTGGAGTACAGCTCGACGATCAGCTGCTCGCGGATCGGCATCGTGAGCTCCTCGCGGATCGGCATGTCCTTGAGGGTGCCCTTGAACGCCTCCCGGTCCACCTCTAGCCACGACGGCAAGCCGCGCCGATCCAGCGCGGACAACGCATCGCTGATCCGGGCGATCTTGCGGCTGCGCTCCTTGACCTCGACAACATCCCCGGGGCGCAGCAGCGCCGAGGGAATGTTGCAGATCCGCCCGTTCACCGCGAAGTGACGGTGGCGCACCAGCTGACGCGCTTCGGACCGTGTCGAGGCGAAGCCCAGGCGGTAGATCAGGTTGTCAAGGCGCCGCTCCAGGAGCTGGAGCAGGTTCTCGCCGGTGACGCCCTTCATCTGGTTGGCCTTCTTGTAGTAGCCCTTGAACTGGGACTCGAGAAGACCGTACATCCGCCGAACCTTCTGCTTCTCGCGCAGCTGCTCGCCGTAGTCGGTGCGCTTGCTCCGACGCCCCTGGCCGTGCTGACCGGGGGGATAGGCCCGCCGTTCGTAGGAGCACTTGTCCGTGTAACAGCGGTCCCCCTTGAGGAACAGCTTCATATCTTCACGCCGGCACATCCGGCAGACAGGACCCGTGTATCGAGCCACCTCGTACCTCCTTGGGTAACTGGGTCACACTCTCCGACGCTTACGCGGCCGGCACCCGTTGTGCGGGATCGGAGTCACATCCCTGATCAGCGTGATCGTGAACCCCGCCGACTGCAGGGCACGCAGCGCCGACTCGCGGCCGGCCCCGGGGCCCTTCACGTAGACCGATATGTTGCGCATGCCGTGGTCCATCGCCTTGCGGGCGGCGTCCTCCGCCGCCAGCTGCGCCGCGAAGGGCGTGCTCTTGCGCGAGCCCTTGAAGCCGCGGACACCGGCGCTTGACCAGGCGATGGTGTTGCCGCTCACATCCGTGATCGTGACCACCGTGTTGTTGAAGGTGGACTGGATGTGGGCGATCCCACTCTTGATGTTCTTCTTGACCTTGCGCTTCGGATTTTTCTTCGGATTCGCCATCGTCTGACCCTGACCCTTACTTCTTCTTGCGGCTCATGATGCCGCGCCGCGGTCCCTTGCGGGTCCGCGCATTGGTGTGGGTCCGCTGCCCCCGAACGGGCAGCCCCCGCTTGTGGCGGCTGCCCCGGAAGCAGTTCAGATCCATCAGCCGCTTGATGTTCATCGACACCTCGCGGCGCAGATCGCCCTCCACCTTGTACCCGGCGTCGAGGACCTGCCGGATCCGGCGGATCTGGTCCTCGGTCAGGTCGTCGGTGCGGATGCCTCCGCCCACGTCGGCCTTGTCGAGGATCTCCCTGGCCTTGGCCCTGCCAATGCCAAAGATGTACGTCAGTGCGATATCGACCCGCTTGTTCCTGGGCAGGTCAACTCCGGCAATACGTGCCATGACTCACTCCTAACCCTGGCGCTGTTTGTGCCTGGGGTTGACGCAGATCACCCGCACCACGCCTCTACGCTTCACGATCTTGCACTTGTCACAGATCTTCCTCACCGAGGCCCTGACTTTCATTTCCTAGTCTCCTAGCTCGCCGTCCGGCTCAGAACATCGGGGCCGTTCGCTGTGATGGCCACCGAGTGCTCGAAGTGGGCGGAAAGCTTGCCATCTCGGGTCCGTGCTGTCCAGTGGTCGACGGGGTCGACCTGGACTTCCCAGCTCCCCGCGTTGACCATCGGCTCGATGGCCAGGACCATGCCCTCCTTCAGCCGCGGGTTGCGCCCCGGGCCGACGAAGTTGGGCACCGGCGGCTCCTCGTGCATGCGCCGCCCGATCCCGTGTCCCACGAACGTTCGGACCACTGAAAAACCATTCTTCTCCACGTGCTGCTGGATCGCCCGGCTGATGTCGCTGACCCGGTTGCCCGCCACGCACTCGGAGATCGCCAGCTCCAGCGACTCCCGCGTGACGTCCATCAACCGACGGGCAGTCGCCGACACCTCTCCGGCCGCGATGGTCCGCGCCGAGTCCCCGAAGTAGCCGTCCTTCTCCACCCCGAAGTCGACGCTGACGATGTCGCCTTCCTTGACCATCCGGTCGGGGCTCGGGATCCCGTGCACCACCTCGTCGTTGAGCGAGATGCAGACCACCGAAGGGTACGGTGGGTCCCCGTAGCCAAGAAACGCCGGCTGCACACCGTGCGTCGCCACGAGATCCTCCGCCCGCTGCCCCAGCTCCCACGTCGTGACGCCGGGCCGCACCATCGCCTCGATCTCGTCCAGCACCGCGCAGACCACCCGATTGGCGGCGCGGAGCTTCTCGATCTCGGCTGGTGTCTTGTAGACGATGGCCATCAGACGTCACCGCCTCCGCCCGCGGATCCGCGGCCCCTTCGGGCCGGTGAACCCCTCGTAGTGACGGGTCAGCAGGTGCGACTCGATCTGCTGCACAGTGTCCAGCGCGACGCCGACCACGATCATCAAGCCGGTGCCGCCGAAGTAGAACGGCACCTTGAAGTTGGCCATCAGGAACGTGGGCAGGACGCAGACCGCCGAGACGTAGACCGCGCCGCCGAAGGTGATCCGGGTCAGCACCTTGTCGATGTACTCCGCCGTCTTCTTGCCCGGGCGGATGCCGGGGATGAACCCTCCCTGCTTCTTGAGGTTGTCCGCCACGTCCACCGGGTTGAAGGTCACCGCGGTGTAGAAGTAGCAGAAGAAGACGATCAGCACGACATAGACCACGTTGTAGGCCAGGTTGCCCGGGGTCAACGCGTCCTTGACCGCGTTCATCCAGGAGGAGTTGATGTAGGACGCGATCTGGGCCGGGAAGAGCAGAATCGACGACGCGAAGATCGGCGGGATCACGCCGGAGGTGTTGACCTTCAGCGGCAGGTGGGTGCTCTGCCCACCGTACATCTTGCGGCCCACCACGCGCTTGGCGTACTGCACGGGGATGCGGCGCTGGCCACGCTCGAAGAAGATGATCACCGCCACCACACCGACGACGACCAGAGTGATGATCGCGATATCAAACGCGCCGAAGTCGCCCAGCTTGACCTTCTGATACAGGCGGACCAGGCCGTCCGGCATCCCGGCCACGATCCCGGCGAAGATGATCAGCGAGATCCCGTTGCCGATCCCTCGCTCGGTGATCTGCTCGCCGAGCCACATCACGAAGGCGGTGCCCGTTGTCAGGGTGAGGATCGTCATCAGCCTGAAGGACCAGCCCGGGTTGATCACCACGTCGCCCATGGAGCGGTAGTCGGCGCCGGCCCCCTCGAGCCAGGCGGCGATGAAGTAGCCCTGGACGATGCTGATCAGGATGGTCCCGTAGCGGGTGTACTGGTTTATCTTTTTTCGCCCGGCCTCGCCTTCTTTCTGCAGCCGCTCCAGCGAGGGGACGACCACGGTCAGCAGCTGGAAGATGATGGAAGACGAGATGTAGGGCATGATGCCCAGGGCGATGATGGACAGCTGCCGCAGTGCGCCGCCCGAGAACATGTTGAACATGCCAAGGAACGACCCCGAGGCCTGCGACATGATCTGGTTCATCACGGACCGGTTCACCCCGGGCACCGTGACGAAGACGAGGATTCGGTAGATCGCGAGCATCCCCAGGGTGAAGAGGATGCGCTTCCGCAGCTCCGGGATCTTCGTAATGCCACTGAATCCCTTGGCCATCGGTCTCTCCGGCTACTCCGGCTGCTCGGCGGAGCTCGTGGTTGAAGCAGACTTCGACCTGCGCGGCGGCGGGACGATCTCCACCGTGCCGCCGGCCGCCTCGATCTTCTCCTTCGCTGCCTGGGAGAACGCGTGGGCCCGCACGGTCAAGGCCTGGGTCACCTGGCCAGAGCCGAGGACCTTGACCAGCTCGGCCGAGCGCGGAACCAAGCCGTGCGCCTTGAGCCACTCCGGGTCCACGCTCTCGCCGGCCACCGCGGCGATGCGACCCACGTTCACCGCCGAGTACTCGACGCGGAACAGGTTCTTGAAGCCGAACTTCGGCAGCCGCCGGTTGAGCGGCATCTGCCCGCCCTCGAAGCTGCGCCCGAGGGTCACGCCGCTGCGGCTGAGCTGCCCCTTCTGCCCCTTGCCGCCCGTCGTGCCCCGGCCGCTGGCCGGACCGCGTCCGAGCCGCTTGCGCTTGTGTCTCGCCCCGGGATTCGGTGCGAGGTCGGATAGCGTCTTGCCCATGGTTACCTTCCCTGCCTCACCCGACCGCGTCGACGCGGACCAGGTGTTGGACCTTGCGGATCATGCCGCGGACCGCCGCGGTGTTCTCGAGGACCACGCTCCTTCCCATCCGGGTCAGCCCGAGCCCCTTCAGCGTGATGCGCTGGTTCCCGGGACGTCCGATGCCGGAGCGGACCTGCGTGACTTTGAGCTTCTCGGCCATTGGTTCAGCCCTCCACTCTCATACCCCGGTGACGTGCTCGATGGGCACCCCGCGGACCTTGGCGGTCTGGGCCGGGCTGCGCAGGTTCTGCAACGCGGCGAGGGTGGCATGGATCACGTTGTGCGGGTTGTTGGTGCCGATGCACTTGGTCAGAATGTCCTGGATCCCCGCGCACTCCATCATCGCTCGCACGGGCCCGCCCGCGATCACTCCGGTACCGGGGCTGGCCGGCTTGAGCAGCACGCGGCCCGCGCCATAGACCCCCAGCGACTCGTGGGGAATCGTGCCGCCGGCGAGGGGCACGCGGAACAGGCCCTTCTTCGCCTTCTCCGTCCCCTTGCGGATCGCCTCGGGGACCTCGTTGGCCTTGCCCAGCGCCGCCCCGACCCATCCGGCGCCGTTGCCGACCACGACCAGCGCGCTGAAGCTGAACCGCCGGCCGCCCTTGACCACCTTGGCCACGCGGTTGATGTAGACCACGCGATCGACGAGCTCGCCAATATCTTCGAGGTTAACGTTGACCACTTGGTTTCTCCTCTAGAACTTGAGTCCGGCCTCGCGGGCCGCGTCGGCGAGCGCCCGGACCCGCCCATGGTACTTGTACCCGTTGCGGTCGAAGACCACGCTGGTCACGCCGCCCTGCAGACAGAGCTCGGCCACCTTCGCCCCCACCTTCTTGGCCTGCTCGATCTTCTTCAGCCCCTGGACCGTCTCCTGGGCCGCCTTGCCCATGGTCGACGCGCAGGCGAGCACGCGGTTCGTCTCGTCGTTGATCACCTGGGCGTAGATGTGGCGGGCGCTGCGGAAGACCGTCAGACGGGGACGCTCGTCCGTGCCCTTCACCGTCTGCCGGATCCTGACCTTGCGCCGTTTCCTAGCCTCGACTCTCGTCTTCATGGCTACATACTCCAGTCTATTGGGCCCGGTGCTCGTGGGCTCCCTAGCTCACGCCGGCCTTGCCCACCTTGCGGCGGATCTGCTCCTCGACGTACTTGATCCCCTTGCCCTTGTACGGCTCCGGCGGGCGCTGCCCGCGAATCACCGCGGCGATCCGGCCGAGGACCTCCTTGTCGATCCCCGAGAGAACGACCTTGTTCTTCTCCACCTTGGCCTCGACGCCCGCGGGGAGCAGGAGCTCCAGGGGGTGTGAGTAGCCCAGCGCCATGCTCAGCACGCCCGCGCGCGCCTCGGCCCTGTAGCCCACCCCGTTGATCTCCAGCTCCCGGGTGAAACCCGTGCTCACGCCGGTGACCATGTTCTGGATCAACGAGCGGGCCAGGCCATGCATCGCCCGCCCCTTGCGGTCCTCGGCCTGCCGCTTGACCTCGATGGTGCTCCCCTCGACGTTGATCTCGACCATCGGCGGGACGTCGCGGGCGAGCTCGCCCTTGGGGCCCTTCACCTTGATCGTCCTGCCCTGGAGCGTGACCGACACGCCCTTGGGGATGTCAATCGGCTTCTTTCCGATGCGGGACACGGTACACCTCGTTCATTACGTTGTTCATCCGCCTACCAGACCACGCAGAGAACCTCGCCACCCACCGCCTGTTGACGTGCGACCCGGTCGGTCATCACGCCTCTCGACGTGGTGAGGATGGCGATCCCCTGGCCACCGCGGACCTTGGGGATCTCCGCCTTGCCGACGTAGGTGCGCTGCCCCGGCCGGGAAACCCGCTTCAGCCCCTCTATCGCGCTGCGGTTGTCGGGCGTCCACTTCAGCTCGATCTGCAGCGCCGGATGGGTCCTCGGGCCCTCGACCCGGCGGTAGTCGGTGATGAAACCTTCCTGCTTGAGGATCTCAGCAATATGCTGCTTGAGCCGCGAGGCCGGGACGTTCACCCGCGCCTTCCGGGACATAATGCCGTTGCGGATGCGTGTCAGCATATCAGCAATGGGATCGGTCATGCTCATCTTCTTCGCCCCATCGAGGACCGCTCTCGCCCACTCACGCCGGTCCTCTCAAGTGTTGCGCCTACCAGCTCGACTTCACGACTCCGGGGATCTCTCCTCGAAGCGCCAGCGATCGGAAGCAGATGCGGCACATGTCAAACTTGCGCATGTAGCCGCGCGGACGCCCGCAGATCGGACAGCGGTTCCGGTATCGCACCTTGAACCGAAGCTTGCGCGGGACCATGTCAACTGTCTTGGCCATCTCGAACCTCTTACCGGAAGGGCATCCCAAGATGCCGCAGCAGCGCCCGCCCTTCCTCGTCGGTTTTCGCGCTGGTCACGATAGTGATGTTCATCCCCATGATCTTCTCGATCTTGTCGTAGTCGATCTCGGGGAAGATGATCTGTTCCTTGACCCCCAGGGAGAAGTTGCCGCGACCGTCAAAGGAGCGCGGGCTGATCCCCTTGAAGTCACGGGTCCGCGGCAGCGCGAAGGTCACCAGCCGATCGAAGAACTCGTACATCCGATCGTGCCGCAGCGTCACCATCGCGCCGATCTTCTGGCCCTGGCGCAGCTTGTAGGTCGCGATCGACTTCCGCGCCTTGGTGATCACCGGCTTCTGACCGGTAATCACCGCGAGCTCCTCCTCGGCCGATTCGAGCAGCTTCGCGTTCTGCAGCGCCTGCCCCAGGCCCATGTTCAGCGTGATCTTGACCAGCTTGGGCACGGCCATGGTCGTCGTGTAGCTGAACTCCTTCATCAGCGTCGGGACGACCTCCTGCTGGTACTTCTGCTTCAACCGCGGCGGCTGGGTCCGGCGAACGAACTTCTCTTCGCCCTTCTTTTGCTTCTTGTCCTTCTTCTTCTTGCCCGTCGGGAGCTTGCCCGCCTTCTCCTGCGCCGCGAGCTTCTTGGCCTCCTTCTGGGCCTTGAGCTCCTTCGGGTCGACGCGCTTCTCCTCTTCGCCTTCGCTCGCGAGAGACTCCAGCGTCGGCTTCGGCTCCTCGGGCTTGGCCTCCGCGGCCTTCGTCTCCGCGGCCTTGGGCTCCTCGGCCTTCGTCTCCGCGGCCTTGGGCTCCTCGGCCTTCGTCTCCGCGGCCTTGGGCTCCGCGGCCTTGGGCTCCGCGGCCTTGGGCTCCGCGGCCTTGGGCTCCTCGGCCTCGTTCTTCTTTTGCTCGTCGCTCATGGTCATCCGTCCTACTCGTCGAAGGTCTCCCCGCTCTTGCGGGACACCCGGACCTTGCGCTGCTTCTTGCCCCCCTCACGGGAGATCTGCTTCGTTCCCGTGCGGCACGGGGCACCGGCCTTGGCGTCCCACAGGCGCACGTTCGAGATGTGGATCGTCCCTTCCTTCTCGACGATGCCACCCTGGGGGTGCTTCTGGCTCGGCCGGACATGCCGCTTGATCAGGTTGATCTTCTCCACCTTGACCCGCCCCTTCTTGGTGTCGACCAGCAGCACCTTCCCCCGCTTGCCCGCGTCCTTGCCCGCGACAACGATCACGTCGTCGCCCTTCTTGATGTGCGCCATCACAGCACCTCCGGCGCCAGTGAGATGATCTTCATGAACTTGCGCGCGCGCAGCTCGCGAGCGACCGGTCCAAAGATTCGGGTGCCGATCGGCTCCATCTGCGCGTTGATCAGCACCGCGGAGTTCTGGTCGAACCGAATGTAGGAGCCGTCTGGCCTGGGGATCTCCTTGGCCGTCCTCACCACCACCGCCTTCATCACGTCGCCCTTCTTGACCTTGGACCCCGGCATCGCCTCCTTGACCGAGACAACGATGATGTCACCGACCGAGGCGTACTTGCGCTTCGAGCCCCCGAGCACCTTGATGCACATGAGCTTCTTGGCGCCGGAGTTGTCAGCCACATCTAGGACTGTTTGCATCTGGATCATGGTCGCACCTTGTTGCTCGTGGAGGTTTGGGCGCGCGAGCCGTGGCTGCGCGCGAGTCGTTTACCTGGCACGCTCCACGATGCGCTGGACGCGCCAGCGCTTGTCCTTGCTCAACGGCCGGGACTCGATGATCAGGACATGGTCTCCGACGCCACACTCGTTCTTGGCGTCGTGGGCCTTGTACCGCACCCGGCGCGAGACGTACTTCTTGTAGGTCCGGTGCTGCACCCGGTGACGGACCTCGACCACCACTGTCTTGTCCATCTTGTCGCTGGTCACCACGCCTTGCAGCACGCGGCGCCTGCGGGACTTCGTGTTCTCACTGTTCTCGGCCATGGCTCTCCGTCGGCTAGGCGCCGACCTCCTTCTTCGACTGTTCAACGCCCAGCTGTCGGGCGCGCAGCACGGTCCTGACCCGGGCCAGGTCCTTGCGCGCGCGCCCCGGCGCGTTGGTGTCCTCGAGCTGGTTGGTCGCCTTCTGCACCCGCAGCTTGTACAGGTCCTCCTGCAGCTGTCGGGTCAGCGTCCTGAGCTCGTCGTCGGTCCGCTCGCGGATCTCTGCCGTTCTCATAGCACCGCCTCCCGCGTGACAAACTTGGTGGCCAGCGGCAGCTTGTGGTGCGCCAGCCGGAAAGCGGCCCGTGCCTGGTCCTCGGCCACGCCCTCGAGCTCGAACAGCACGCGTCCGGGCTTGATCACGGCCACCCACTCCTCCGGGTTGCCCTTGCCCTTGCCCATGCGGGTCTCGGCCGGCTTCTTGGAGATCGGCTTGTCCGGGAAGATGCGGATGAAGACCTTGCCGCCGCGCTTGACGTGACGGGTGATCGCGATACGGGCCGCCTCGATCTGACGCGCGGTGATCCAGCCGGGCTCGAGCGCCTGGATGCCGAACTCGCCGAAGGACACCATGTCGCCGCCCTTCGCGCGACCGCGCGTGCGGCCCTTGTGGCGCTTGCGGTACTTTATTTTCTTCGGAGACAGCATTGTCCTTACTCCTTAGCCGGGGAGTACCTCGCCCTTGAAGATCCAGCACTTGACGCCGATCGCGCCGTAGGTGGTGAACGCCTCGGCGAAGCCGTAGTCCACGTCGGCGCGCAGCGTGTGCAGGGGCACGCGCCCCTCGCGGTACCACTCGCGACGCGCCATCTCGGCGCCGCCCAGACGACCGCCGCAGTGGACCTTGATCCCCTTGGCGCCGAACTTCATCGCCGTCTGCACCGCCTTCTTCATCGCGCGGCGAAACGCGACCCGGCGCTCCAGCTGGGTCGCGATGTTCTCCGCTACCAGCTGCGCGTTGGTCTCGGCCTTGCGGACCTCCTGGATGTTGAGGAACACCTCGTTCTCGGTCAGCTTCTGCACGTCTTTCTTGAGCAGCTCGATCCCCGCGCCACGCTTGCCGATGACGATGCCGGGCCGGGCGGTGTGGATGTTGATCTTGGCCTTGTTGGCGGCCCGCTCAACGTCCACCGCGCTGACACCGGCGTGCGCCAGGCGCTGCTTGATGAAGCGCCGGAGCTTGATGTCCTCGTGGAGCCACTTGGAGTACTGCTTCTCCTCGTACCACTTGGAGGACCAGCTGCGGATCACCCCCAGCCGGAACCCGATCGGATGTGTCTTCTGACCCATGCGTATTCCTCTAGCCCAGCGTATCGTCGAGCACGACCCGGATGTGGCTCGTCCTCTTGTTGATCCTCGTGGCCCGCCCCATGGCCCGCGGGCGCCACCGCTTGAGCGTCGGCCCCTGGTCGACCACGACTTCCTTGACCTTCAGGTTGTCGGTGTCCACGCTGCCCTTGCTCTTGTCCTCGGCGTTGGCGATGGCCGAGATGAGCAGCTTCTTGAGCAGCTGCGCCGGCGAGCGGCTGGTGAACATCAACGTGTTGATCGCCTCGTCCACGGGCTTGCCGCGGATCAGCTTGGCCACCACCCGTACCTTGCGTGGGGCGATCCTGGCGTATCTCAGCAGCGCGGAGGATTCCATGATGACACCTACCGTTTGCCCTTGGTCTTGGCCTTGCGGTCACCGGCGTGGCCGTGGAACGTCCGCGTCGGCGCGAACTCCCCCAGCTTGTGCCCGACCATGTTCTCGGTGACGAAGACGGGGATGAACTTCTTGCCCTGGTGCACCGCGAAGGTCATGCCCACCATCTCGGGGATGACCGTCGACCGGCGGGACCAGGTCTTGATCACCTTTTTGCTGCCGGACTTCTCTGCGTCGAGCACCTTCTTCATCAGGTGGTCGTCGACAAAGGGCCCCTTCTTGATCGATCTGGCCATCTTATCCCTTCTTCCCGCGACGGCGGACGATCATCTTGTCGGTCCGCTTGTTGTTGCGCGTGCGCTTGCCCTTCGAGGGCTGCCCCCAGGGGCTGCAGGGGTGCCGGCCGCCTGACGACCGCCCCTCGCCGCCGCCCATCGGATGATCCACCGGGTTCATGGTCACGCCACGGTTGTGGGGCCGCCGTCCCCGCCACCGCGTGCGCCCCGCCTTGCCGGTGTCGATGTTGCCGTGCTGGACGTTGCCCAGCTCGCCAACCGTCGCCCGGCAGTCCAGGTGCACCTTGCGCACCTCGCCCGAGGGGAGCCTGACCTGACCCCAGTCCCCCTCCTTGGCCATCAGCTGCGCCCCGCAGCCCGCGCTCCGGGCCAGCTGGCCACCGGCGCCGATCTTGAGCTCGACGTTGTGGATCAGCGTGCCCGCCGGGATGTTGCGCAGGGGCAGCGAGTTGCCCGGCTTGATGTCCGCCGTGCGGCTGGAGATCACCGTGTCGCCAACCTGAAGCTTGTTCGGCGCCAGGATGTAGCGCTTCTCGCCGTCGGCGTAGCTCAGCAGCGCGATGTGCGCCGAGCGGTTCGGGTCGTACTGGATCCCCTTCACCGTCGCCGGCACGCCGTGCTTGTCGCGGCGGAAGTCGATCTTGCGGTAACGCCGCTTGTGACCGCCGCCGCGGAACCGGCTGGTGATGCGCCCGTAGTTGTTCCGCCCGCCCGTGCGCCGCTTGCCCTCGACCAGCGAGTGCTCGGGCTCCCGATTGCCGCCGAGATCAGCGAAGTCGTTGACGCTCATGCCGCGTCGGCCGGGCGATGTGGGCTTGTAGCTCTTGATACCCATGGCTAGCTCTCTCTACGTCCGGTTACGCCGGGGCGAAGAAGTCGATGGACGAGCCCTCGGCCAGGGTGACGATCGCCTTCTTCCAGTTGGGGCGCTTGCCGACGTTGCGGCCCAGCGCCTTGATCTTCCCTCGGACCAGCTGGGTGTGGACCGTCGTCACCTTGACGCCGTAGATCTTCTCCACCGCCTGACGAATCTCGATCTTGTTGGCCTTCAGCGCGACCTCGAACAGCACCTTGTTGGACTCGTCGCCCATCTGGGTGCCCTTCTCGGTCAGCAGCGGCCTGATGATGATCTGCTCTGGCAACTTCATGGCAGCAGCCGCTCCTCGATCTGCTTGGCCACCGGGGCGGTCACGACCAGCGTCTCGTAGCGCAGGATGTCGTAGACGTTGAGCCCCTCGGGAGCCAGGTACTTGGCCCGCGGCAGGTTGCGGACCGACTTGATCAGCTCGATGTTCTCTCGCCCGTCGACGATGAGCGTTCGCTCCGCCCCGAGCGCCTCGAGGATCTTGACCACCCGCTTGGTCTTGATCTCGCCGAGGCCGAGGCTGTCGAGCACCAGCAGCTTCTTCTCGCCGCTCCGGAGCGAGAGGGCGCTACGCAGCGCGCTGCGCCGCACCTTCTTGCTCACCTTCTTCTCGTACGACCGCGGCTTGGGGCCGTGGACCACGCCGCCGCCGACGAAGATCGGCGCCCGGATCGAGCCGTGACGGGCGCGGCCGGTGCCCTTCTGCCGGTAGATCTTGCGCGTGCTCCCCTTGACCTGACTCCGCGTCTTGGTGCAGGCGGTCCCGCGCCGACGCGCGGCGCGCTGGGCCACGACCACCTCGTGGAGCAGGTGCTCCTTGACCGGGGCGCCGAACACCGCGTCGCTGAGATCGATCTCGCCGACCTTCTCCCCGGACTGGTTCAAAATGTCCAAAGTCGCCATGATGTCCTCGCGTCTCCCCCGTGATACCGGGACCGTCTCGGTCCATCTCCACGGGGAATGTTACGTCTTGATCTCCACGTCGACGCCCGCCGAGAGGTCCAGCTTCATCAGCGCGTCGAGGGTCTGCTGCGTCGGCTCGAGGATGTCCAGCAGCCGCTTGTGCGTGCGGATCTCGAACTGTTCGCGGGACTTCTTGTCGACGTGCGGCGAGCGCAGGACCGTGTACTTGTTGATCCGCGTGGGCAGCGGGATCGGACCCGCTACCTTGGCGCCCGTGCGCGTCGCCGTGTCGACGATCTCGCTGGCCGACTGATCGAGCAGCTTGTGATCGTAGGCCTTGAGGCGAATCCTGATCTTGGGAGTCGTGGTCATGGCAAAGCCTATTCGTCTCCTGCGCGGGCGATCTACAGCGCGCCCGCTACTCGGTAATCTCGGTCACGACGCCGGCGCCGACGGTGCGCCCGCCCTCGCGGATCGCGAAGTGCAGGCCCTTCTCCGCCGCGATCGGCGTGTGCAGCTCGACGTCCAGGTTCACGTTGTCGCCGGGCATCACCATCTCCACTCCCTCCGGAAGCTCGATGCTGCCCGTCACGTCCGTCGTCCGGAAGTAGAACTGCGGACGGTAGCCCTTGAAGAACGGCGTGTGGCGACCGCCCTCCTCCTTCTTCAGCACGTACACCTCGGCCTTGAACTTCTTGTGCGGTGTGATCGAGCCCGGCTTCGCCAGCACCTGCCCGCGCTCCACATCGTCCCGCTTGATGCCGCGAAGCAGGCAGCCCACGTTGTCGCCCGCCTGACCGTAGTCCAGAAGCTTGCGGAACATCTCCACCCCCGTCACCACCGTCTTCGCCGTCTCCTTGAAGCCGACGATCTCCACCTCCTCGCCCACCTTGACCTGGCCGCGCTCGATGCGGCCCGTCACCACCGTCCCGCGCCCGCTGATCGTGAACACGTCCTCGATCGGCATCAGAAACGGCTTGTCCACGTCCCGCTGAGGCTCCGGGATGTAGCTGTCCACCGCGTCCATCAGCTCCCAGATGCACTTGTACTCCGCCGAGTCCGGGTCCGTGCTGTCCGACTCCAGCGCCTTGAGCGCCGAGCCCCGGACGATCGGAAGGTCGTCGCCCGGGAACTTGTACTTCGACAGAAGCTCGCGGAGCTCCAGATCCACCAGGTCCAAGAGCTCCTCGTCCTCCGCCGCCATCATGTCCACCTTGTTCAGGAACACGACGATCGCCGGGACCTCCACCTGGCGCGCCAGAAGCACGTGCTCGCGCGTCTGAGGCATCGGGCCGTCCGGAGCCGAGACCACCAGGATCGCGCCGTCCATCTGCGCCGCGCCCGTGATCATGTTCTTGATGTAGTCCGCGTGCCCGGGGCAGTCCACGTGGGCGTAGTGACGGTTCGTGGTCTGGTACTCCACGTGCGCCGTGGCGATCGTGATCCCGCGCTCCCGCTCCTCGGGCGCCTTGTCGATCTGGTCGAACGCCACGAAGTTCGCCATCTTCTTGAAGCCCAGGACCTTGGTGATCGCGGCGGTCAGCGTCGTCTTGCCGTGGTCGATGTGGCCGATCGTCCCCACGTTCACATGCGGCTTGTCACGTACGAACTTTTCCTTCGCCATGGATCGTCGCTCCTTGCCTTGCCCTCTCCGCGGGCAACGAATGCTCTGCACCCGGCCCTGGCCAGGCGTGGTTGCTTAAACAAGTGCTGGAAGCTGTAGGGGGTCTACTCGAACCGGTGGGGGTGTGACTGACGCTCAGCGCACCCGGCCGCTGCGGTTCGGGGCTCAGCGAGCCCCGCCTCTAGCGACCCCTACCACCGGTAGTGAGCAAACGCCTTGTTTGCCTCCGCCATCTTGTGCGTGTCCTCTCTCTTCTTCACGGCCGAGCCGCGCCCGGCGGCGGCGTCGATCAGCTCCGACGCCAGCTTCTCCTTCATCGTCTTCTCGCCCCGGTTCCGGGAGTAGCTCACGAGCCAGCGCAGGCCGAGGGCCTGGGCCCGCTCGGGCCTGACATCCACCGGGACCTGATAGGTCGAGCCGCCCACGCGCCGGCTCTTCACCTCGAGACGCGGCTTGACGTTGGCGAGGGCCTTCTCGAACACCTTGACCGGGTCGTCCTTGACCTTGTGCGCGATGATCTCGAAGGCGCCGTAGACGATGTTCTCCGCGGTGCTCTTCTTGCCGCGGAGCATCACGACGTTGATGAACTTGGTGATCCGCCGGCGGGTCTCCATCGGAACATCGGAGTACTTGGGATCCGGCAGCGGCTTTCTCTTGGGGACTTCACCCTTGCGCGGCATGACTGGCTCCTACAACCTACTTCGGCCGCTTGGCGCCGTACTTGCTGCGCCCCTGGCGCCGGCTCTCGACACCCGAGGTGTCGGTGTTCCGCGCGCCGCGGATGATGTGGTAACGAACGCCCGGCAGGTCCTTGACGCGGCCGCCGCGGATCAGCACCACCGAGTGCTCCTGAAGGTTGTGTCCCTCGCCCGGGATGTAGGTCGTGACCTCCATCCCGTTGGAGAGCCGCACGCGGGCCACCTTGCGCAGCGCCGAGTTCGGCTTCTTGGGCGTGGTGGTGTAGACCCTGAGGCAGACTCCCCGCTTCTGCGGGCAGCTGTTCAGGGCCGGCGCGGTCGTCTTCGCCTTCTGGCGCTCACGTCCCTTGCGGACCAGCTGTTGAATCGTGGGCATCGATGACCTGCTTCTCGCTGCGTGGCGGGGCCTGCCCGCCCTCTAAAATGCTGTAATTCCTGACTTTTTCAACCAGAGACGGACGGATCCGGCCCTCAAAGTGGAGGTATTATATGGATGGCCCCCCCCCTGTCAAGCGTGATCTCGGGCCGTCTACGATCTTTTTTTGGGCTGATCCTGGGGTGTTGGCGATCCAGGCCTACGTCCGGTAGTCCGCGTTGATCTCGACGTAGCGCCGGGTCAGGTCGCTGCTCAGCATCCGCGCCCGACCCGTCCCCTGCCCGAGATCGAGCGCCACCTCCACGGACGGGGCGGAGAAGGACCGGTCCACGGCGCCCTGGTCCACCTCCAGCGGCCGTCCCGCGAACACCTTCACGCCCCCGAGGGTCAGCGTGATCCGCGCGACCTCCAGCGGATGATCCACGGTCGCCGCGGCGGCGAGGATGCGACCCCAGTTGGGGTCGCCGCCCGCGAGGGCGGTCTTGACCAGCGACGAGGTGGCGACCGCGCGGGCCACGAGGCGCGCGTGCGCGTCCGTCGCACCGCCGGTCACCGAGAGCTCCATCACCCGCGAGGCGCCCTCCCCGTCCTCGACGATCATCCGCGCCAGGCGCGCGGCGACCTGCTCCACCGCCCCGGCGACAGGTCCGGGGACCTCCGACACCGGCTCTCCCTCGCCCCCGGCGAGCAGCAGCACGGAGTCGTTGGTGCTGGTGTCGCCGTCGACGGTGATCTCGTGGAACGAGCGATCCACCGCGCGGCGCAGCAGGGCATCGAGCGCCGACGGACTGACGGGCAGGTCCACGGCGATGAGCGCCAGCATCGTCGCCATGTCCGGGTGGATCATGCCCGAGCCCTTGGCCACGCCGCCCACGGTGACGACACGCTCGCCGACCGCCACGCGCACGGCGCAGGTCTTGGTCCGCGTGTCGGTGGTCAGCATCGCCCGGGCGACCTCGTCGCCGGCGTCGCCGCGCAGCCGCGCCGCTGCCTCACCGATCCCCCGGACCACCGCGTCCAGGGGCAGCGGCACGCCGATCACCCCGGTGGACAGCACGAGGACCGGTCCGCCGCACAGCTCCTCGGTCCGGCGCGCCATGCGCCGCGCGTCGGCGTCGCCGCGGGCGCCGGTGAGCGCGTTCGCGTTGCCGCTGTTAATCACCACAGCGCGGGCCTGCGGTTGTTCGGCCAGCCGCTCGCGGCAGAGGGTGACCGGCGCCGCCGGGAGGCGCGAGCGGGTGAACACCCCGGCCGCCGTCCAGGGCTCCGACCCGACGACCAGCGCGAGGTCCAGATCGCCGCTCTCCTTCAGCCCGCTCGCCACGCCCGCCCCCCGCAGGCCGTTGACGCTGAGCAGATCACCTCCAGGGATCTCGGTAGGACGCTCAAACATGCCGCACCTGCTCTTGCTGGCCGGCGCGCGCCGGCTCGGGATCCCAGGCCATCGCCACCCTGGCGGGCAGGTCCGGGCCCCCGGGCGGCCGCGCCGGCTTCTCCGGGATCCAGGACAGAGGGATCTCGCGGAAGCCCAGGCTCTCGAAGAACGCCGGGCTGCGGGTGACGCAGACCAGCTGCCGGCCCTCGGCCACCGCCCGCCGGATGGCCCAGCGGACCAGCGCCGAGCCCAGGCCGCTGCCGCGCAGGCGGCGGTCCACCACCACACCGCGCACCTCGGCGCGCAGCTCGCCCAGCGGGCGCACGGCCACGCTGGCCAGCACGCCTCGCTCGGGGTCCCGCGCCACCTGGAACTCGTCGAGGCGCGAGCGGATCTCGTCCACGGGCTGCGGAATGCAGTGGGGCGCCGCCTCCCGCTGCAGCGCGTGGATCCGTCGCGCGTCGTCGGGGACGGGCCGCTCCAGCGTCAGCTTGCCGGCGCTCATCGCTTCCCGTCCGTCTGCACCTCGGCCAGCGCCCGCGCGAACCGCTCGACGCCGAGCGCGAGCTCCTCCGCGCTGACGTTGAGCGGCGGCAAGAAGCGCACGACACCGTCGCCTGCGGGCACCAGCAGCAGCCCGGCCTCGAGGGCCCCGGCGACCACCTCCGCCGGGGGGACGGTGAGCTTCACGCCGACGAACAGGCCGCGGCCCCGCACCTCCTCGATCAGCGGCGAGTCGATCTCCTGCAGCGAGTGGCGCAGCTCGTCGCCCCGCTGGCGCACGCGCGCGAGAAACGCCGGCCGGCTCACCGTGCGCAACACCGCGAGAGCCACCCGGGCGACGAGCGGGCCGCCGCCGAAGGTCGTGCCGTGGCAGCCTGGACGGATCGCGGCGGCGACGCGCTCGGTCATCAGCACGGCGCCCATGGGCAGGCCGCCGGCGAGGGGCTTGGCCAGGGCCATCAGATCGGGCCGAACCCCGAAGGCCTCGTGAGCCCACAGCGTGCCCGTCCGGCCCAGACCGCACTGGACCTCGTCGAAGATCAGCAGGGCGCCGACCTCGTCGCAGCGCCGCCGCAGCGCCTCGAGCCAGCGCGGATCGGCGAGACGGATCCCCCGCTCGCCCTGGATCGGCTCGACCATCGCCGCCGCCGTCCGTGGTCCGATGGTCTCCAGGCCCTCCCGCTCGTTCCACGGCGCCTGGACGAAGCCTCCGGCCAGGGGCCGAAACGGCTCCTGGTAGTCCGGTCGGTCGGTGGCCGCCAGCGCGCCGAGGGTCCGGCCGTGGAACGAGCCGTCGAAGGTCACGATCTCCGCGCGCCCCGCCTCGTGACCAAACAGCCGGGCGAACTTCACCGCGCCCTCGGTGGCCTCTGCGCCGGAGTTGGTGAAGAACACCCGGTCGGCGAAGGAGAGGCGCACCAGCTCGGCGGCGAGCTCCACCGGCGGCGCCGTGTGAAACAGGTTGGACGTGTGGATCAGGGCGCGCTCGCCCGCCGCCTCGCCCAGCGCCCGGGCGACGATCTCGCTGCCGTGGCCCAGGGCGCTCACCGCGATGCCGCTGGTGAAGTCGAGGTAGCGGCGGCCCGTCGCGTCCTCGAGGTAGGCGCCCTGGCCGGCGACGAACAGTCGCTCCGGCCGGCGGTAGGTCGGCGCCAGCACGCGCTCGGCCAGGCCGAGCAGCCCCCCGTGCGCCCCGTCGTTTCTCGCCATCGCCTGCCTCATGCGGTCACCTCCGTGGCCGTCCCGCGCTGCATGCCGCGCAGATCGCCGACGCGCACGCGCCCCACCCCGGCGTCGATGGCGGCGAGGGCCGCCTGCAGCTTGGGGATCATCCCGCCGCTCACCTGCGAGCCGCGAAGCAACCGCTGGATCCGCGCGGCGTCGAGGCTGGGGACCGCCTCGGACTCGGCCGTGCGCACGCCGGGCACGTCGCTGACGAAGTCCAGCGTCGTCGCCGGCAGGGCGGTGGAGACGGCGTGGGCCACGGTGTCCGCGTTCACGTTCACCGGCTGTCCGTCGCGCCCGAGGCAGACCGGCGCCAGCACGGGGACCGCCCCGTCGTCGATCACGCGCCACAGGCGCGCCGCGTCGACCCGCGGCGGGCCGCCCACGCGGCCGAGCTGCTCCGGGTTGAGCAGGCTGGCGGTGAGCAGGCCATAGTCCACTCCGCACAGGCCCACCGCGCGGATCCCGTCGGCCACGAACCGCGCGACCACCCGCTTGTTGACCAGGCCGCAGAGCACCATGGTGACCAGCGGCATGCTCTCCTCGCTGGTCACCCGCAGGCCGCGGTGCTTGGTGAAGGCCACGTCGAGGTCGCGGTGCAGCTCGGCGATCTCCGGCCCCCCCCCGTGGACGACCAGCACCGCCTCGCCGCGGCGGACGATGCTCCCGACGTAGGCCGCGAGCCGGCCGACGTAGGCGGGATCGCGCAGACGCGCGCCCCCGACCTTGATCACGGTGCACTCTCGTTTCATCGTCTGCTCCTTCCCTCAGGCCGGCAGGCCCGACGTCTCGTCGAGGCCGAGCATCACGTTCATGTTCTGGATCGCCTGCCCCGCCGCGCCCTTGACCAGGTTGTCGATGGCCGACGCGAGCACCAGGGCGGAGAGGCCCTCCACCGGGTGGACGGAGATCACCGCGCGGTTCGTGCGGACCGCGGCCCGGATGCGGGCCGCGCGCTCGGCCGGAAGCACGGTGACGAAGGGCTCGTCCTGGTAGCGGCCGGCGATCAGCTGGCGCGCGTCGCCGGCGGTGACGCCAGGGGGCACGGGCAGCACGATGGTCGCCAGCATGCCGCGCTCGAGGGGGACGAGGTGCGGGGAGAAGACCACGCGGCGCGGCGCGCCGTCGGGGGCCACCCCGGCGAGGATCTGCTCGATCTCGGCGACGTGGCGGTGGGTCCGGCCCACCTTGTAGGGGCGCACGTCCCCGTCCGCGGAGCAGAAGTGCGTCGTCGGCGTCGGGGCGCGGCCGGCGCCGGAGACCCCGGACTTGGCGTCGATGACCACGCCCTCGGCGGGGACCAGCCCGGCCGAGGCCAGGGGGGCGAGGGCGAGGGTCGAGCAGGTCGGGTAGCACCCCGGGTTGGCCACCAGCGTCGCGCCCCGCACCGCGTCGCGGGTGAGCTCCGTGAGGCCGTAGACCGCGCGGGCGGCCAGGGCCTCGGACCGCGGGCTGCCGTAGACCCGGGCGTGGAGCACGGGGTCCTTGAGCCGCAGATCGCCGGAGAGGTCGATGACCCGGGCGCCCGCGGCGACGCAGCGCTCGGCCATCGCCGCCGAGTGGCCGTGAGGCAGGCAGAGGAAGACCAGCTCGGCCCGGACGCGATCGGCCTGCTCCATGTCATCGAGCTCGAGCTCCGGGGCGCCGGGCTCGAGCTCGGCCAGAGAGCGGCCGGCGTGCTGCCGCGAGCTGGCGAAGACCAGCTCCACCGCGGGGTGGCGCGCGAGCAGGCGGACCAGCTCGGCCCCGGTAGTCCCGCTCGCGCCGTGTACGCCCACGGGAACGCGGTTGTGCTGCGCGGCAGGTTGTGTAGAGTTCGTGTTCGTGAGCTTCATCGTGCTCCTTCGTTTGACCAGATAGTCCCGTTCCGGCGCGGGGCGATTCCTGCGCGGTGACCGGTGCTAACGGTTTGCTGCTGGCCTGGCCCGGTGGGGCCGGGCGGTGAGTGACGGGGCTTCGTCTATGTTGGTTGACGGGGTCGGCGTGCTGCAAGGCAGGTGCCAGTCATGATCATTGGTGTTTTCTTGCAGCCGGTCACACATGTCCCATGTTTTGGGACACAGACGTCTCATCGGGTCGGATTGGGACAAACGTAACCCATTCGGGAGGTGTCTTGGCCGCAACAGATCAACCTCAGGTGCTCCTGCTCGGACGCTGCGCCGAGCTCGTTCCCGGGCTCGCCCGGCAGGGGCACGAGCCGCGCTGCCTGAAGCACCGCGACGAGCTGCTCTCGGTGGCCAAGAAGGTCCAGGCCCGGGTCTGCGTCGTCGCCGACGACGCGGTGGAGCCGGGGGGCATCGAGGAGCTCTTCGGGCTCCTCCGGCGCGAGATGCCTTTCACGCCGTCGGTGCTCTGGCTGCCCGACGGATCGGCGCGGACGGTCCGCGACGCCATGGCCGCCGGCGCCCGCGACGTCGTGCTCTCCCCCTCGCCGGACGAGGTCACCGCCCGGGTGCAGCAGATCATCAAGGAGCAGAAGCTCCTGCCTCACCTGCACCGCTTCGACAAGAAGGCCCACGACACCTGGCGCTTCGAGGGCATGGTCAGTCGCAGCCAGCGGATGTGGGACCTCTTCGAGACCTGCGTCCGCACGGCGCAGACCAACGCCACGGTGCTGATCCTCGGCGAGACGGGCACGGGCAAGGAGCTCATCGCCCGCGCGATCCACCGCCGATCCAAGCGCACCGGCCGCTTCGTCGCCCTGAACTGCGGCGCCGTGCCCGAGTCGCTGATCGACTCCGAGCTCTTCGGCCACGCCCGCGGCGCGTTCACCGGCGCCGCCGCGGACAAGCCCGGGCTGTTCCGTCACGCCGACGGCGGCACGCTGTTCCTCGACGAGATCGGCGCGGTGCCGCTGGCGGTCCAGTACCGGCTGCTGCGCTCGCTGCAGGAGAACGCCATCCGGCCGGTGGGGGTCGACGAGGAGATCCCGGTGGACGCGCGGGTCATCGCCGCGACCAGCTCGCCCCTGGACGAGGCGGTCCAGGCCGGGACCTTCCGCGAGGACCTCCTCTACCGCCTCGACGTCATCCGCATCGTGGTCCCCCCGCTGCGCGAGCGCCCCGAGGACATCATCCTGCTCTTCGAGTACTTCTGTAACAAGCTCGCGAGGCAGTACCGCCTCGAGCGCCCTGACCTGACCGCGGGGTTCCTCGACGCCCTGCAGGGCTTCGAGTGGCCGGGCAACGTGCGCCAGCTCGAGAACTACGTCGAGCGCCTGATGCTGACCCACACCAACGAGCGGCTGACCGGAGCGGACTTCGACCGGCTGATCCGCCCCTTCGCCGGGCGCGACCCCGCGCCGACCGCGCGCGCGAGCGGCGCGGCGCCCGAGGTGGACACGACGCGCCCGCTGCCCGACGCCGTGGCCCTGGCCACCGCGCGGGTGGAGCGGGCCTACATCGAGACCTGCCTGCGCGAGAACAATGGCCGCATGGGCCAGGCCGCGCGCCAGGCCGGCGTCAGCCGGCGCACGCTGCTGCGCAAGATCAAACAGTACGGCATCGACCGGCAGGCGCTGCGCGAGCGTCAGGGCCCGTAGCGGAAAACCTTGGTGTCCGGACCGACGACGTAGACCAGGTCCGGGGTACATGTTGGACAGGTCGGCGCCAGCACCCACCCGACTGCCCGCAGCATGCTTCAATGGTACGTTATTGTTTCGTGCCGGCGCCAGCGGCACGGACTGTCTGGAACGGGTGCCCCGCGCCAGATACACTCCGCCGGGTCCGCACGAAGTGCGCGCAGGACTGCGACAGATTGCGGCGGCGGGTCTCTGTCTGGTGGAGCTCTGTTTCAGGGCGGGAGGATGATCACGTGAAGCAGCAATTTTATTTGATTTTCCTGGTAGCCGGGCTCGTTTCGTGCTCCGAGGACACGCCGTTGGAGACCCTGGCCTGTGACGTGACCCTGGCCGACGGATCCTGCGCCGGGGTGTCCAGGCCCGAGATCTGCTCGTCGTCCTACTGCACCGGCGACAGCTCCTGCGTCGAGGTGTGGCACGTGCAGGAGGGCGCAACCGCCAGCGGCGACGGGTCGGCCGCGCACCCATTCTCCACGATCGAGGAAGGGGTGAAGCGAGCCACGGCCGGCGACTGCATCGCCCTCGCCGCCGGGAGCTACACGGGCACGACGCTCAAGGCCGGGGTCAGCCTCCTCGGCGCGGGGGCCAGGCACGTCACGATCTCCTCGAGCGACGCGGGTCGGCCGGCGCTGGCGCTCGACGGCGGGGCGGACGCGCTGCTCCGCGGGTTCACCCTGTCCAGCGCCGGCGTCGGGCTCTCCGTCCGCGGCACCCAGGGGACAACCATCGACCAGGTCCGCCTGGAGGCCGCCCAGGGGGTGGGGATCGAGGGCCGCGACGCCAAGCAGCTCGTGATCCAGAACACGCGGATCGAGAAGCTCGGCCCGGCCTCGACGGGCGGCGGCGACGCCGGCCACGACGCCGGCGCGGGCGACGCCGGCGCGCCCGCGTCAACCGACCACGGCATCGGCGTCCTGCTCGCCAGGGGCACCACAGCGACGCTCACCGGCTGCGCGGTGCAGGACTGCGCGACCCAGGGGATCCTGGTCGACGAGTCCGACCTCATCCTCGAGAAGTCGGCCGTGTCGAGCAGCGGCCTGTTCGGCGTCGTGGTCCAGTGCGCGACGGGGTGCGGCGGGCTGACGGGCTCGAGGATCACCGGCACGATGATCACGGCGAGCCAGGGGATCGGCCTCCTGGTCACTGGCGCAAAGCTCGAGGCGACAGACAACGACATCGGCGACACCCGCCACGCGGCCGGGTTCGCGCGGG
>Ga0316576_10000052_pt1 | contig 36757 bp, 34 predicted proteins | sample S0NA_FD_203075 | JGI IMG/M metagenome (GOLD analysis project Ga0316576, IMG submission 203075) | Rhizosphere microbial communities from salt marsh grasses in Alabama, United States - S0-2_050615r3r5 | ecosystem: Host-associated > Plants > Roots > Rhizosphere | place: USA: Alabama | collected...
CGTTCCTTGCTCAGCGCTTCAGTCCTTGTTTATTCAAGTGTTACGGGGGTGGTGTTCCTTGTCAACCTTCCCAGGCTTGGCTTGCGCTGCTACCCTTGGGCCCGAAAATGGCCCGAAGCTCCACCACCAAGACCGGACACCGGCGCATCTCCGACCTGCCCGCAACCAAACCGGATCCCGACCAGGTCGTCTGGCTCGCGGGCTGGGTGCTCAGCCAGGCGTTCACCTACGTCACGCTCGCGGATCGCAAGCCCTCGAAGCGGCCGACCGAGGCTCAGCGCTGGATAGCCGCTGTGCTCGCCGAGATGGTCACCCTAGCCTCCGAGGCGCACGCAGGCCTGCCCATCGGCCGCGCTGCCATCGGCCATGACAAGACGACGGGCTCGAGCAAGGACATCCTGGTTTCTCGCGAGGACCTCCGGCGTTTGGCTATTCGCGAACAACTTGGAGAGGTGTTCGCAGCGGAGCGGGAATGGAAGAAGTCGCACCATCGCGCGATGGCGCGGCGCGACCAGGAGCAGTATCGATGCGCCACCTTTGAGGCTGCCGGGATTGTACTATCTCCGGAGCAGAGGCAGACCATCACGGATTTCGCCCCGGTGGCCGCAAGTGGCAAAGGTGGGGCCGCCGCCAAGCTCGTCGAGCGGGTGCTCGGGCGGTCCCAGCGGGCTCAGGACGCGGCCAGGAAGGTCCTCTCCGCCGATTTGGACCCGGCCGCGCGGATGATGTCGCCCCTTGCCGAGAAGACGGCGGCCGTGCTCGGGCCGCAGGCCACGCCACTTGGTTTACTCAAGTTCGTGCTGGAGAGGGTCCTCGGCTGCTTCCGAGAAAGGCTGAACACGCTGCGCCGCCCACTGGGCGATTGAGCCAATGCTACCGCGCCCCCATCAGCTCGCCGAGGAGCCGCTGGTTCCGTTCCAGCGCAAGGTGCCCTTTGAAGATAGTTGAAGCGGTCTGAGGACCGAGTGGAGCCTGCTTCAAAGAGTCAATCACCGTGGCTATCTCGTCACCCGCCGCCGCCACGCGCTCCAGCAGGCTGAAGTAGTCGAGGGTCCGACGCTCTCGAAGATGCGCGTTCCGCTCAGCCGCGACCCGAACAGCCTTGCCCATGTGACGAAGATAGTAGCCCACCGTGGCTCTGGACAATCCGAGCCGACGGGCCAGAGCTGCTTTCGCGATGCCTGGCTCCTCGGCGATCACCTTCCGGATACTATCCAAGACCGCTGGGTCGGGGTTGAGAACGCCTCTCGCGTACCGCCCTTGTTGCCAAAATCGTCGCTGTCTACCTGTCGCATACTGGCACCATCGAGGCCCGCAGACGGCAACGAGCACGGCCCTACGCTCCGCCAATGCCGAGATACTTGCCATCGTAGCCGAACATCAGCACGGTCGCGCCAACCCTCAGCTTCCGAGCCCCCACCGTTCCGGCCCAGCTCTCCCAGAGTTCGCCGACGGCGACGGGCTCACCTTCAGCGAGACCCGCCGTATCGAAACGAAAAGTGAACCGAGGCAAGCCTCCAGCCTGGACCAACATGAGCTGTGCCCCTTTGAAGACCACCTTTGCCTCGGCCCACTCTGATCCTCTGTCTTGCGCGACGTTCCTTCGACGCTCCAGGTCATCGAACGCCTTGTCCGCCACCCGCCAAGATTCGGTCCGACGAGCAGCTTCAATGACGGGTCGGGCCAGCGGCGCGGCCTCCTCGATCTTGGCTGCCCCGTGCCGGACGAGACGCGCGGCAAGAAGCTGGCACTCCCGTCGAAGAAGGTCAGGCAACAGCGCGGGATCCAGGTCGGGCACGAACGAAGTCCGGTCTCCCCGCGCAATCTCCTGGTACTCACTGCCCTCGCCCTTCTCACGCCAAATATCTTGCTCTATCGTAAGCGCCCCGTCGGTCGGCACCGTGTACCGAACAACCACGCGCGTCCCATCCTCCATGTCGAGCCCGTATCCAATAGCGAAGCCGATTGAGGGGTAGTTGCCCAGAACCTTGGTCGGCTTCATCGATAGCTCGTGAAGCACCGGCTCAATAAACTCTCGCAATAAGTCCATTACTTGAGAAACCCGCTCCGACTTGGCGTCACGGAACGAGAGCGTGGTCACCGATCCCTCGGGCTCCAGTTCGTCCCATGAGTCGCTTCTAAACATCTCGGCGAACGGGCTTCTTCCGACGGCGGCCTTCTTTCCTTTGTCGAAAGCCAGATTCTCCGTCACCCCCGAGTGGCTCTCGTAGAAGTGCACCGCGACCGGCCCCTCGCAATCGCGTGAAAGGGCCTTGCCGAGCGCCGGATCAGACTCTATTTCGCTTACGAGCTGAACGACGGTGAAGCCGGAGCGTGAGCACCACACGTCGATGAACTTCGCACCGGCGGTGTCGCCCGAGACAGCTTCCCACTTGCGCTTGGTGGTCAGTTCGCGACAAACAGCCTCGGCGGTCTTCTCTACCGGGCAACCTGCGAGCACGATGTAATTACGGAACTCAGACATGTTTGTCTCCTGGACCGCCTCGTGGCACGCATTATCACTCGTCGGGTGCGTGCCGAGAAGAGCCTTTCGCTGGACGGCGGCCACTGTCCGACGGAATCACGCTGATAGGCGAGGCGACCATGTGGACGCTCCCTCGAACACCATCACAAGCTACTCAATCTGCCACCCCAGGATATCGGCAGACGCACACCGCGAATCGCCCTTCGCCATTCGTCGAGGCGCTCGGGTACGAGAACGCCGGGTGAGGGGCACCACCCGCTTGCCTTGGTAAAGTACCGCGCCACGGGCCAGACGCTCGCGGCCTCGATGATGGGCCAGCGAGGATGGGGCAGCATTCGCCCCGGCAGACGGCCAATCATCGATGTCAGCTCCGACCAGCGGCGGGCGGCAGCTTTCCAGTCCCAGCCGCGCGGCACGTCGAGGGCAAGATGGGCATGAACGAGCCAGCGCTTGCTGTCCCCGGCGAGCTTCAGCTCGATGCCACCCTCACCCCGGTTGACCGACCTGAAGCAGGCATTGCGGCGAATCCTGGAGATGTCGCGACGGAAGGCCTTGATGCCATCGGCCAGCCGTGCCGGGTCGCCGACGGCGACAGCCACACCGAGAGTGAAAAACACCGGGCGAGCCATTCTCCGAACCCGGGATGCGGCGAGCCTATGCCGGCGACGTGCCAATCGCTCCGCGCAGCGAGGGCACAAACGCTGGCGACACCAGGGATGGTCAACTCCGCAGCCCTCAACCCAGCCCGCGATTCTCGGCAGGCCGAGGGCCTCAAGCTCTCGCGCACGCGCGGTCTGTACCTCGACTGGGTCCATGCCGCCTGTCGAGATGTTTCTTATGGCTCGACTAAGGCTCGCCCGTAGGAGCGGCCCGGCCCGGGACGCCAGCAAGTCCGGAGCCTGCCCAGTCAGTGTCGGCATCATTGGTCACCTCCGACGCGATGGCTGTTGAGCCAGGCTTCCACTTCGGCCACGCGGAAGCGGACGAACCTGCTGCCGAGGCGCAGGTGTGGGATCCGTCGCTGAGAGACCAGGCTGTAGAGCGTCCCTCGCTTGATGCCATACCGCCGTTCCATCTCGGCATACCCGACGACCTCCTGCTCGCGCCCTGTGTTGGCCATGCTTGCCCTCCTTGTCACTCTTCAGTAGCAGCCGGAGCGAAGGGCATGCCCTGCAACAATCAGCTCCGAGTTGCGGGGTGGGGCTCCGAGATGGCGGAGGACAGCGAAAGCACCGTGGCGGTCTCCGTCGGCAAAGCCGTACCGAGACGGGCGTAGTCCTCGGCGAACATGTCGGGGGCGAGGTGCGCGTAGCGCTGGACCATCGCGTAGGACTTCCAGCCGCCGATGCGCTGGAGCCGGAAAAGGTCGCCGCCCCGCGCCATCCACATCGAGGCAAATGAGTGCCTCAAGCCATGGAAGCTGATGTAGGAGCGCTGCTTCCCGCCGCGCTGCACCTCGGCAAAGCCAGCGGCGCGGAGAACTTCGTGTAGCGTCTCCTGGAACACTCGCGCCGATGGTCCGTGCATCTTGCCCGCGCGATTTGGGAACACGATGGGACCGGGGCATCGGAGCCGCCACGCGCGGAGAACGGGCAACAAGGGGTCAAGGACGGGAACAAACCGCACGTAGCCCGCCTTGGTGGGTCCGGTGTAGGAGTGCTGAACCGTGATCAGCCGGCGCTCCAGGTCCACGTCGTCCCACTGCAGACCTGCCAGCTCTCCAGCCCGCATGCCGGTGAAGACAGCGGTGGCGTACAGCGCGAACACATTTTCGCCGCGCTCGCGGGCGGCGCGGAGAAATCGGCCGATGTCCTCCTCGGTGCGGAGGTAGTTGAAGTCGTGCGATTGGTCCGGCAGGCGTGGCTTGCGGATGCGAGGCCGCCGCGAGAGCCACTCCAGCTCGACGGCCAGGTTGAGCAGGGTGATGAGCAGGGTGAGCACGTTGTGCAGCGTCTTGACGCTGAGCCCGCGCTCGGCAGTGAAGCGGTCCGCGCGCTCAACGGTGACCTCTGCCAGCTTGAGGTCGCCAAAGGCCGGGTTCAGATGCTTGCGGATGATGCTGGCATCGTCCTTCCCGGAACGTTTATGCGGGGCGCGGTGCTCCAGCCAGTAGGCCGAAAGGTCCAGGAAGGTCTTGGGCGCGGGCAGTCTCGGTCTCAGTCCGCGCCGTATCTCCTGGGCCTCGACCGAGTGTCGCTCCAGGGCGAGCTTGGCGTCCTCGTACTTCTCGTAGACCTCGCTCTGCCGCTTGCCCTGGGCATCGAGCCAGCGGATGCGCCACTTGCCGTAATGCTTCCTGGGGCGGTTTTGACGGGCCACGCCTTGCTCCTACCGCGAGCAAGGAACCGTGGGTCCTGCAACGTCGCTCCCCCGGTTGCGGGGCGGTCAGCGCCGCCCGTTTGGCCCGGGAATGGCCCGCAACAAAAAAAAGCGGACCTACCTCGACGGGTAAGTCCGCGTAATCAGAGTAGCGGGGACTGGATTTGAACCAGCGACCTTCGGGTTATGAGCCCGACGAGCTACCAGGCTGCTCCACCCCGCACCAACTGGTACAGTTTACTAATCGAGCGACGGCGGTTTGTCAAGCGCGTCGCTTGACCCGTGACTGCGCCGGTGCTACCCCACACCAGCAGGGCCAATTGCCGGAGATAAAATGACATTTACGGCTTCCGATCTGAAGGATCCGCTCGAGGTCGCGACCCGCCTGGCGCGCGAGGCCTCCCGCGTGGTGCTCGGCCACTTCCAGAGCAGCCTCGAGGTGCAGCACAAGTCAGGCGACGAGCCCGTGACACGGGCCGATCACGAGTCCGAGGCGGTGATCCTGGCCGGCCTGCGCCAGGCCTTCCCGGACCACGGCATCCTCTCCGAGGAGAGCGCCCGGGAGGCGACCTGGCGCCTCGACGGCTTCACCTGGATCGTCGACCCCCTCGACGGCACCAAGGACTTCCTCGCCGGGCTGCAGGGCTTCTCGGTGATGATCGGGCTCCTCGAAAGGGACCGCCCCGTCCTCGGCGTGGTGCACCAGCCGACGACCGGGATCACCTACCGCGCGGCGCGCGGCCACGGCGCCGAGCTGCTGCGCGACGGCGAGCTGCCCACGTCGCTCCAGCCGTCGACGGAGACCGAGCCGTCGCGCCTGCGCCTGGTGGTCTCGAACTCCCACCGCAGCGAGAAGACCGAGCAGGTCAAGCGCGCCCTGGGGATCGAGGACGAGCTCAGGCTGGGCAGCGTCGGGCTCAAGGTCGGCCTGGTGGCCCGGGCGGACCGCGACCTCTACGTCCACCCCTCGAGCCGCTGCAAGCTGTGGGACGTCTGCGCGCCCGAGGCGATCATCACCATCGCAGGCGGGAAGATGACCGACCTGCACGGCGCTCCCCTGCGCTACGGGCCGGGGGAGAATGTGGACGGTGGGGCGGGCGGGGGGGCGCCCTATTTCGTTCAGGGAGGGATCGTCGCCTCCAACAGGGTGTGCCACGACGAGGTGATCCGGCGGATCTCGCCGCTCTTCCCCTGAGCTTTTTGCGGCCAAACGGGCCGCGTGGTACCGCTTGAGCATGACCCTCGACCAGGCGGTGGACCTCTACCTCGATCACATCAAGATCGAGCGCAACCTGGCGCCCAACTCGGTGGAGTCCTACGCCCGGGATCTGGCCAAGTTCAATACGTTCTGCAGCGGCCGGGGCGTGCGCAGCGCGAAGCAGATCGGCTCCGCCGACCTGCTCGAGTTTTTGATCAGCCTCTCCAGCGGCAAGCTCTCGGTGCGCACCCAGGCCCGGAACCTGGTCGCACTGCGCGGCCTTTTCAAGTTCCTGCGCGCCGAGCGCCACATCACCGTCGACCCCACCGCGGCCCTCGACCTGCCGCGGCTCGGGCGCAAGCTCCCCGAGGTGCTCACCGTCGACGAGGTCGACCGGCTGCTCGCCGCGCCGGACCGGGCGAAGCCCAACGGGCTGCGCGACTCGGCGATGCTCGAGGTGCTCTACGCCACGGGCCTGCGGGTCAGCGAGCTCTGCCGACTGCCCTCCGACGCGATCGACCTCGAGGCGGGCTACCTCTCCACCATGGGCAAGGGGCGAAAGCAGCGCCTGGTCCCGGTGGGCGACGCCGCGCTCCAGCGCGTCCGCGAGTACCTGGAGCGCGCCCGCCCGGCCCTGAACAAGAAGCGCTCGAACTACCTCTTCCTCTCCAACCGCGGCGGCCCGCTGACCCGGCAGGCGTTCTGGAAGACGATCAAGAACCACGGCCTGCGGGCCGGCATCGACAAGTGCATCTCGCCCCACACGCTGCGCCACTCCTTCGCGACCCACCTGCTCCAGCACGGCGCCGACCTGCGCGCAGTGCAGGCGATGCTGGGCCATGCCGACATCTCCACGACCCAGATCTACACCCACGTCTCGCGCGGCCACCTGGCCCTGGCCTACCGCCGGCACCACCCCCGGGCGCGGCGGAGCCGCTGAGCACCGTTTGTTCTCGGGGGCTGCCGCAGTAGCCTTGCAGCTTGCGGTCGTTTGACAGGACCCCGGACGGAACCCATAATACACCGTCACTCGGACGCGAAATGTTTGATTTTTCCTTGGAAATGGCCGGTGTCTGGGCCTGGGCTGGACAGGGGCTGGCCGACCCCGCGACGCTCGCGAAGGTCCGCGACGCGGTGGTCTTCCTCATCGCGCTGGTCCTCTCCATCGCCGTCCACGAGTTCGGCCACGCCATCACCGCCGACAAGCTGGGCGACCGCACGCCGCGCTACCAGGGCCGCGTGACCCTCAACCCCCTGGCCCACGCGGATCCCATCGGCACCTTCGTCATGCCGCTGGTGATCTTCTTCACCGGCTACCCGCTCATCGGCTGGGGCAAGCCGGTGATGGTCAACCCGGCCGCCTTCACGCGCAAGCTGCGCATGAAGACCGCGCACCTGCTCGTCGCCGCGGCCGGCCCGGCGATGAACGTGCTGCTCGCTTTGGTGATCACGCTCATCTTTGGCCTGCTGGTGAAGATCGGACTGCTCCAGCTGGGGACCGACCTCTCGCGAGGCGTGACCACGGTGATCCTTCTCAACTGGGCCCTGGCCTTCTTCAACCTGATCCCCTGCCCGCCCCTCGACGGCGGCACGGTGCTCGCCGGGCTGCTCCCCGACCGCTTCGACAACGTGAACCAGTTCCTGCGCCAGTATGGCTTCCTGATCCTGATCGGGCTGCTGGTGACCGGCGCCATCGGCTACTTTCTGATTCCGGCGTACCATGTCGCGGGGTTCGTCACCCGGCTGGTCCTGACCATCTTCGGCGTGTGAGCATGGATATCGAGGGCGAAGGCGAGAGCTACCAGGTCGCGCTGCCCGAGTTCGAGGGGCCGCTGGATCTGCTGCTGCACCTGGTGAAGCGGCACGAGCTCGACATCTTCGACATCCCCATCTCCTTCGTCACCGAGAAGTACCTCGAGTACCTCGACATGATGCGGCAGCTCAACCTCGACGTGGCCGGCGAGTACCTGCTGATGGCCGCCACGCTGGCCTTCATCAAGTCGCGGGAGCTGCTGCCCCAGGCCGACGCCGAGGAGGAAGACGCGGACGCCGAGGACGGGCCGGACCCCAAGGAGGAGCTGATCCGCCGGCTCCTGGAGTACCAGAAGTACAAGGACGCCGCCGAGCAGCTCGCCAGCCGGCCGATGCTTGGTCGCCGCATCTTCCGTCGGGGCGCGGCGATGGAGCCGATGGAGGACGCGGACCAGCCGCCCTTCGCCGAGGTCAGCATCTTCGCCCTGGTCGAAGCGATGGCCGCGGTGCTCAAGCGGACCAACGTCCACATGGTCCACGACGTGGTGATCGACCGGATCTCCATCTCGGACCGCATCAACGCCATCGTCGATCGCCTGGATCAGCTGGAGACGCTGCGCTTCGAGGAGTGCTTCTCCATCGAGGGGTCGGCGGCGCAGGTGCGCCACGAGGTGGTGGTCACCTTCCTCGCCATCCTGGAGATGGCCCGCCTGCGCTTGATCCGCCTCGTCCAGCGCGAGGCGCTCGGGCAGATCTACCTCACCCGGTCCGGCGACCTGCACACGGTGGAGGGCTCCCAGGTCGGCGCCGACTACCACTAGCTAGGGACAGGCTCCGCGCTGAAAATCACGGGAATTATTGGGCGCTTCTCCCATGCCGCGCACTCTTGTGTAGCTTGCCGTCGCGCAAGAATGCGCGGTGCGGCCCAAACGGTGTTTGATATCAAGATCCTCGACGGAGGAGCCTGTCCCCCTTTCCACCAGCGAGGTTTTGTGGCATTCACTGACGGTCTGTCATGCGTTTGAAATCGATACTGGAGAGCCTGATCTTCGCCTCGGACCGGCCGATCACGGTGAAGCAGCTCAAGGAGCTCACCGCGACCAGCAAGACCGAGACGCTCACCGCGGCCCTCGAGGACCTCGAGGCCGAGTACCGCGAGAGCGGCGTCCAGCTCGCCCAGGTCGGGGGCGGCTACCAGTTCCGCACCCACCCGGACAACGCGACCTGGGTCAAGCGGCTGCTCGCCGGGCGGCCGCCCCGGTTGACCCGGGCGATGCTCGAGACCCTGGCCATCGTGGCCTATCGCCAGCCGATCACGCGGCCAGAGATCGAGGACATCCGCGGGGTCGACTCCGGCGGGGTGATCCGCATCCTGCTCGAGCGCGGCCTGATCCGGATCATGGGCAAGAAGGAGGAGGTCGGCCGCCCGATCCTCTACGGGACGACGCGGCAGTTCCTCGAGTTCTTCAACCTGCGCGACCTGCGGGAGCTCCCGACGCTCAAGGAGTTCACCGAGCTCACCGAGGAGCACGCCGACCAGGTCGAGGGCCGATTCGGCGAGCCCGAGGCAGAGGAGCCCGCGGAGCAGGCCGAGGCCGCCGCTGCCGAGCCCGACATCGAGGGGGAGCCGGAGGCCGCCGTCGAGGAGCCGGGCGTAGCTGAAGCGACCGGGGAGCCCGCGGAGCAGGCCGAGGTCGCCGCTGCCGAGCCCGACATCGAGGGAGAGCGGAGTGCGGAGGCCCCCGAGGTGGAGCCGGGAGTGGCGGAGCCGCCGGACGTGCAAGGCGCCGCGCACTCCCCAAAGGACGCTCCCGCCGGCGACGTGGCCCAGGTCGGCGTCGAGGCTGCGCCCGAGGCGGAGGCCGCCGGCGTGGCGCCGGCCCTTGACGGTCCCGCCCCCGTGCCCTCCGAGCGCCCCGAGGAGGGCACCTACGCCGCCGGAGTCGCCACCCCCGAGCCGGCCGAGGAAACCGAGGAGCAGCCGGCCGCGGCCGGGACCTTCCCCGCGGGCACGCCGCCGCCCGGAGTGGCCGAGAGCGAGGAGGACGAGGACGCCGCGCTGGCCGCGCTGGACCGGGCCCTGGACCGGGTGAACACGGTGCTACGGGCCCACCGGCAGATGTACCCGGAGCAGAAGCCCCCGCCCGGGGACGGCGAGGAAGCGGCGCCCGGGGGGAAGGCAGCCGAGGGGACGGCCCCCGCGGCGCCGGACAGTGGACCGGATCCGGTCCGGGTCTCCGAGGAGACGACAGCGGCCGAGCCGCCGGCGCAGGAGGATGCGGCGTCGCCCGAACCGGGGCCAGAGCTCGATCCTCGGCAGGCCGAGGCCGTCGAGGAGCCCGCGGCGCTCGAGCCCGAGCCAGAGCCGGAGCCGGTCGAGGCCGAGGCTGTCGAGGAGCCCGGGGCGCTCGAGCCAGAGCCGGAGCCCGAGCCAGAGCTCAAGGCCGAGGCTGTCGAGGAGCCCGCGGTGCTCGAGCCCGAACCGGAGCCGATCGAGCCCCCGGCGCTCGAGCCAGTCGTCGAGCTGGACCCGGCCGAGCCCCCGTCCCCCGAGCCCAGCCCGTTCGACGAAGAGGACCCCTTTCGTGGCTGAGGTACGCCTGCAGCGCTACCTGGCCCAAGCCGGCGTCGCCTCCAGGCGGAAGGCCGAGGAGCTGATCCTCGCCGGTCGGGTCAAGGTCAACGGACGGGTGGTGCGCGAGCTCGGCAGCAAGGTCGATACGACCAAGGACCGGGTCGACTTCGACGGTCACCGCCTGGTCACCGAGGACCACGTGTGGATCCTGCTCAACAAACCCGACGGCACGGTGTCCACGGCGAGCGATCCCGAGGGGCGCAAGACCGTGCTCGAGCTGGTGGGGAGCCAGGGTGTGCGGCTGTACCCGGTGGGGCGGCTGGACTACCACACCGAGGGCGTCCTGTTGCTCACCAACGACGGCGCCCTGGCCGCGGCGCTGATGCACCCGCGCAACCAGGTCGCCCGGATCTACCACGTCAAGCTGCGCGGGATCATCGATCCGCTCCGCCTCGATGATCTGCGCGAGGGCGTGACGATCACCGACAACGAGGGGCGCAAGCGGTCCAGGGTCGCCGCCGACCAGGTGGCGATTCGCAACACCACGGGCAGGCACACCTGGCTCGAGGTGACCCTGCGCGAGGGCCGCAACCGACAGATCCACCGGATGATGGAAGCCGTGGGCTTCCAGGTCATCAAGCTCATCCGCGTCTCCTACGCCGGCCTGACCACCGAGGGCCTGCCCCCGGGGCGCTACAGGGCCCTGAGTCAGACCGAGGTCAACGAGCTTCGCGCTCTGGTCAACCTGCCCGGGGAGACCAAGCGGCGCGATGAAGCCAGCTTGGCCCGGAGCTCGCGGACGCCGGCGCCCCGCCCCCGGCGTCCCGGCGCCAGGCCGGGGGGGGGATCCGCTGGCAAGAAGAAGCCCGGCGCCGCGCGTGGGCGCCCCGGCAAGAAGATCCGCGGCCGCCCGGTTCCCCGTGGCAAGCGCGACTGAGCCTCACCCGTCCGTGTCGATGTCCAGGCCCCCGTCGGTCGGCGTCCCCCCGTCGTGATCCAGCGCGCGGTGCACCTCGCGCTCGAGCTCCTCGAAGACCGTCAGGTCCACCGGCACGTACCGCGTGATCTGCATGTGCTGGCCGAGCTGGGGCCGGCCGATCTCTCGCTGCAGATCCAGATCCAGCAGGGCGCGGCGCAGCTGGCCGGCGAGCTTTCGCGGCAGGTGTGACGATGCGACGTAGACGCCGTGGGGCAGCGGGGGACTGCTGGCCAGCACCCGCAACCGACGAACCGGGATCTCCTCGCGCTTGGCGGCGTGAAAGCTCCCCGAGGCGACGCAGGCCACATCGCAGCGCTCGGCCAGCAGGTCCCTGAGCGCCCGGTAGTGGTCGCCAGAGAACTGGACCGAGCCGAAGAACCGCTCCGGCGCGAAACCGGCGCGACGCAGCATCACCCGGGGCATCAGGTAGCCGCTCGTGGACGTCCGGTCGACGAAACAAACCCGGCTTCCGGCGAGATCGCGGATGCTCCTCGCGGTGGATCCTTGCCGGACCACCAGGTAGCCCTCGTAGGTCGACGTCTTCTCGTTGACCGCCGTGGCCAGCGCGTGAAGCCCGGGATCGCGGCGACGGGCGAGGATGAAGGGGTAGGCGCTCAGATCGGCGAAGTCCACCTTGCCCGCGATCAGGGCGTCGACCATCTGCCCATAGGTCAGGGTGAAGACCATCTCCACCCGGCGGTGGATCCGGCCCTCCAGGTAACGCCGAATCGGCTGCCACTCCCGACGTAGCACGTCCTCGGGCAGGAAAGGGATCACCCCGAACCTCAGCGCCGGGCCGCCGGGCCGCCGGGCCGAGAGGAGGTACCAGCCCCCCGCGCCCAAGACCGCCGCCAGGACGACCGCGACGGTGACGGCGAGCCAGCGCCGACGGAGCCGGCGTGGTCGGGCGGATCGGCTCTGCGGGCGGTCAACCCGGGTCGGCGCCTCGTTGGCGTCCTCGTCCGTCCCCCCCCCGATGCGCGCCCGGCGCACGCGCTCCTGCTGCGCCTCCAGCTCGGCGGCGAAGCTCTGCTCCACGAAGCGACGCAGCTCCTGCTGTCCCGCCGGCTCGACCGCCCGCTCCAGCGCCCTGCTCATCTCGGCCGCGGTGGCGAACCGCCGGGCTGGCTCGCGCTCCAGGGCGCGGCGGAGCATCGCGGCGAGCGCCGGCGGCAGATCCGGACGTTCCATCGCCGGGTCGGGCAGCGGGTCGCTGACGATGGCATCGATGACCTGGACGTCGTTCTTTCGCTGGAACAGACGTTTGCCCACCATCAGCTCGTAGAGCACGATGGCGAGGGAAAACAGGTCCGAGCGACAATCCAGCGGCGCGGCGTGGACCTGCTCCGGCGACATGTAGGACAGCTTGCCGCGCATGGATCCCGTCTCCTCGGCCGAGTCCGCGACGGATGCGATCCCGAAGTCGAGCAGCAGGGTCCGCCCCTGCTCGTTGATCATCAGGTTGCTGGGGCTGACGTCCCGGTGGACGAGCTGCATCGGCCGACCGTCCAGGCCGACCCGCTCGTGGGCGTAGTGCAGGCCCGCGAGGGCCTGGCACGCGATCTCGGCGCTGATGCCCAGCGGCACGGGGATCTGACGTTGCGTCGCCTCCTTCAGCATGTTCTGCACGGTGATGCCATGGACGAAGGGCATGGCGATGAAGTAGGAGGTCACTGCCTGACCCCGGGCCTCCTCGACGCGGCCGAGATCGTAGATCGGGATCACATTGGGGTGGTCGAGGAGCGCGGCGATACGCGCTTCCTCAAGGAACATGTCGATGAACCGCTTGTCGTCCGCGTACTGGGGCAGGATCCGCTTGATGACCACCAGCCGCTCGAAGCGCCCCTCGCCGCGCTGCCGGGCGAGGAACACCTCGGCCATTCCTCCCCGGGCGAGGCAGGCGAGGAGCTCGAACTTCCCGTAGGTCTCCACCGGCACCAGGTCTCCGAGTTCCGTAGCCAGAGCGGCAGACGCGATGGCCACCCGCGGCCGCGGCACCGACCACCCCCCGGATATTACTGCCTCCGGGCCGTGGTTTGTATTTTGCAGTGTTTATTCGACAATCAATGCGCTCTCGACTCCTCGCCGCGTCCCTGCTGGCCGCCTCGCTCGCGCTCTGCGTCTCCCCGGAGCCAGCCCGGGCCACGCCTCCGCGTCAGACCGGGTGGATCCAGGGACAGATCCACGCCCTGCGGTTACCGGCCCGCTACCGCCTGGCCCGGATGCGGATCAAACGATCCCGCGTCGGCAAGGCCTACGGCGCCATCGCGCGCCGCGTCAAGCACGCATCGATGCTCGTCCACGGTCACCTGACCCTCGCCGTGGACCGCCTCGAGCTCGGCCTCTCCCCGTCCCTCGCCCGCCGCGTCCACCGGATCCGCGCGTTCAACCCCCTGTCCGTCGGCGCCTTCGCGTTCCACAAGATCCGCCAGGACCCGGTATTCCTCGCCACCTACGGCGCGTTCACGTTCGGCCTCTCCAACCTCCAGACGCCGCTGCTGATCGCCATGGGGGTGAGCCCCCTGGCCGCGGCGGCGATCCGCGTGGTCACCGGCACCCCGGTCGACCTCGGGGTGCTGCTCTGGCGCGAGCACCGCAAGCACCGACGGGTCAACCCAAACGCAACCCTGCGTGGCACCCTCCGGCACGTCGGTCGGGAGTACAACCGGTTCGTCGAGCAGCGTCGGACCGAGCGCCGCCGCTTCATGGCCGCGCGACAGGGCGGTGGGCTGCGAGCGCTCGCCGGGCCGCTGGCCCCCTGACCCTTGCCAAGCGCCCCCCCCCATTCAACAATGTAGTAGAGGGCCCAGCGAGGTTAGCCATGCTTAGACGAGTCTCCTTGGGAGCGACGGTGGTCTGTCTGCTCGCCGCCGCCAGCTGCGTCGAGGACACCTTCAGCGGGGGCGACACGGACGGGGGTGGCACGTGGACCGAGGCGGGGTACGTCCCCGCCCCGTGCAAGGCGGGCCAGGACAGCGACGGAGACGGGATCAACGACGAGGTCGAGGGGTGCGGATCGCCGCCGCCGGACACCGACAGCGACGGGTTCCCCGACTACCTGGACACGGACTCGGACAACGACGGCGTCCCCGACGGCGTCGAGGGCGGCGGGGACTTCGACAAGGACGGGCTCCCCAACTACAAGGACACCGACTCGGACAACGACGGGGTGGACGACGGGGACGAGGACCTCAACGGCGACGGATTGCTCGGCTGCTGCCTGGGCAAGTGCGGCGAGAGCCGCAAGGGCTGCCCGGCGGTCAAGCCGGACCAGTGCGGACTGGGCCAGACCTGCAACGGCGGCGTCTGCCAGCCACTCGTGCACTTCCTCTGCTCCAACGGCGAGACCAACCCGAAGAACAAGACCACCTTCGGCAAGGCCGACATGGACCTGCCCACGTTCATCTGCCGCGAGGCCGACGAGGTCGGCACCAAGGGCCTCAAGCCCATCGACTTTCACAAGTCCACCGTGGGCAACTGGAACGTCGCCCTGGAGGCCAAGACCCCCTACGGCGAGATCAAGATCGACGGCGCCGCCGCCAAGGAGGCCGGGGCGTCTTTCGACTACGGCGCGTCCAACCAGGGGGTGGGCGGCTTCGTGATGTCGCTGCCGGCGAGCGGCAGCGACATCGGCGTTGAGGCGACGGGCATCCTCGCCAAGATCAAGCAGCTCGCCGGCGCCGCCTCGGTGACGCAGCTCTCCAGCGGCAACGGGATCACCAGCCACGACAAGTACCCCGCCGTGGTCTCGACCCAGCTCGCGATCACGATGAGCTCGGCCGTCAAGCCGGGCGTCGTCCGCAACGCGCTGTTCGAGGCGCTGCTGGGCAAGACGGTCTCCAATGTCGGCTTCACCAACTACGGCCCGGACGCCACGGACTTCACCATGCGCTACGAGACCCTGCTCCGGCCCCAGGACGCCCAGGTCCTGGTGATCGGCGGCGTGGCGGCGACCTCCATGGCCCAGGACGCGAACCAGATGACCGGGATCCACCTGGACGACCTGTCCAACGGCACCGGTCTGGCCACCGCGTCCGACTCCGACACCGTGGAGTGCGACCCCTTCATCCTCGATCGCAACCCGGTGGCCGACATCATCTGGGTCGTCGACGACTCCGGATCGATGAACGACAACCGCCAGGACATCGTGAACAACGCCAACGAGTTCTTCTCCCGCGCGCTGAAGAGCGGGCTGGACTTCCGCATGGCGGTGACCGGTGTCGCCGACCCCAACGACCTGATCCCGTTCCAGCCCCAGGTCACCGTGGGCAAGTTCTGCGGCCACCAGATGCCCGCCGAGGACCTGTTCCCTCCCTTCGACGACGGCGGGCCCGACCGCTTCCTGGGCTCCAGCGAGCAGGCGATCTTCAAGTCCTGTGTCAACAACCCCCCCTACAACGAGGGAGGATCGGAGTACGTGCTGGCCCACGCCCTCGAGGGGGTGCGGCGCCACCTGCCGCGCAAGGCGGGCGATCAGACCAAGATCCGCCCCGGCGCCTCCCTGGCGATCATCCTCGCCACCGACGAGGTTTCCATGGAGCTCAAGGGCGGGAGCTACCTCGGCGTGTCCGGCCCCAGCATCGGCGGCCAGACCCAGTGCAGCCTGGACGCCGCGACCCAGAACCAGGTCAACGCCTACCTCAAGCTCTGGCTCGACCTGTTCACGGGCAAGGACGCCAAGTACGGCGCCGAGGGCAAGGCGATGGTCCACCTCATCGGCGGCGTGTGCAACGCGAGCTGCACCACCGCCGAGGTGGGCCACGGATACTTCGAGCTGGTAAAGGCCACGGGCGGGATCACCGCGGACATCTGCCAGAAGAACCTGGGCACGACCCTGCAGATCATCATCGACACGATCACCGGCGCGGCCAGCCCGGCGGTCCTGCAGTACGTGCCGGTGAGCGCCTCCCTCGCCGTTGCCATGGACACGACCCAGCTCAATCGCAGCCGGGTCAAGGGCTTCGACTACGTCGGCTTCTCCAACTCGCTGGTCTTCGTCGGCGTGCCGATCCAGAAGGGCAGCCAGGTCGTCGCCTCGTACCGCCGCTGGGTCAAGCAAGCGAGCATCGAATAGACTGACGCGCGCAGCACGCCGCGCGCGCTACCCCTTGTCCAGCAGCTGCTGGGCCGCCACCGACGCCGGCAGGCTGCCCTCCTCCACCCGGCGCTCGATCTCCGGGAGCAGCGCCTGGACGCCCGGGTCCTCGTAGAACCGACGCTCGAGCTGCTCGGTGATCAGGCTCCGCATCCAGTCCAGGTTCTGGCGCCGACGCCGGCGCTCGAGCTGCCCCGTTCCCAGATCGTGCTGGTGGTGACGCTCGACGACCTGCCACAGCTGCGGGATACCTGCGCCGCTGACCGCCGAGCAGGTCGCCACCTCGACATTCCAGCCCGCGCTCGCCGGGCTGAGGAACTGGAGCGCCCGGGCGTACTCGGCCCGCGCGCGCTCGGCCGCCCTGACGTTGTCCCCGTCGGCCTTGGTGATCGCCAGGGCGTCGCAGAGCTCGATCACCCCCCTCTTGATCCCCTGCAGCTCGTCACCGGCCCCGGCCAGCATCAGGAGCAGGAAGAAGTCCACCATCGAGCGTACGGTGATCTCGCTCTGGCCCACGCCGACGGTCTCGACCAGCACGACGTCGTAGCCCGCCGCCTCGCACAGGAGCATCGCCTCGCGGGTCTTGCGGGCCACCCCGCCGAGCGATCCGGCGGACGGCGAGGGACGGATGAACGCCCGCGGGTCGCGTGAGAGCTCGGTCATCCGCGTCTTGTCGCCGAGGATGCTGCCGCCCGTCACGCTGCTCGAGGGGTCGATGGCGAGCACGGCGACCCTGCGGCCCTGCTCCCGGGTCAGGTAGCTGCCCAGGGCCTCGATCAGGCAGCTCTTGCCCACCCCCGGCGCCCCGGTCACCCCGACCCGGCGGGCGCCGCCGGCGCGGGGCAGGATCCGCCCCAGCAGCTCCGCGGCGCTCGGCGCGTGGAGCGGCGAGCTGCTCTCCACCAGCGTGATCGCCCTGGCGAGCACCGTCCGGTCGCCGGCGAGCACGCCGTCGACGAGCTCGTCCACCGACAGCTGCCGCGGCCCGCTACCCGAGTCGCTGTTCGAGGGCATCGAGCACCTCCCGCGCGGCGCGGGGGATCACCGTCCCCGGGCCGAAGATGGCGGCCACGCCCTTCTCCCGCAGGAAGGCGTAGTCCCGGGACGGGATCACCCCGCCGACGACCACCATGATGTCGCCCCGGCCGCGCTCCTCGAGCCCGGCGATGAGCTGCGGGACCAGGGTCTTGTGTCCCGCGGCCTGGGAGCTGACCCCGACGATGTGCACGTCGTTCTCCACCGCCTCGCGGGCCGCCTCGTCGGGAGTCTGGAACAACGGCCCGATGTCCACGTCGAACCCCATGTCGGCGAAGGCGGTGGCGATCACCTTGGCCCCACGGTCGTGGCCGTCCTGGCCCATCTTGACCACGAGGATCCGCGGCCGCCGCCCCTCCCGCGCGGCGAACGCGGCGGTCCTGGCGCGCACCAGGGCAAAGTCCTCCATTTCTCCCACCTCGCTCGCATAGACGCCAGAGATGGACCGCGTCGTCGCACGGTGGCGTCCGAAGACCACCTCCATCGCCGTGGAGATCTCACCGAGGGTCGCCCGCGCCCGGGCGGCCTCGACGCTCAGCTCGAGCAGGTTCCCCTCGCCGCTGTCGGCGCAGTGGGCGATGGCCGCCAGGGCCTGCTGCGCGCGGGCCTCGTCCCGCGTGCGGCGCAGCTCGGCCAGCCGGGCGATCTGCGCCTCGCGCACGGCGCTGTTGTCGACCTCGAGGATGTCGATGTCGAGCTCCTGCTCCCCCTCGGGCCGGTACCGGTTGACGCCGACGATGACGTCCTGACCCGAGTCGATGCGCGCCTGGCGCCGCGCTGCTGCCTCCTCGATGCGCATCTTGGGCAGGCCGGTCTCGATGGCCCGCGCCATCCCGCCCAGCTCCTCCACCTCCTGGATCAGCGCCCAGGCCCGACGCGCCAGCTCGCCGGTCAGGTGCTCGACGAGGTACGAGCCGCCGAAGGGGTCCACGGTGTGGCACAGGTCGGTCTCGTGCTGCAGCACCAGCTGGGTGTTGCGGGCGATCCGGGCCGAGAAGTCGGTGGGCAGGGCGATCGCCTCGTCCAGGGCGTTGGTGTGCAGCGACTGCGTGTGACCGCAGACGGCGGCCATCGCCTCGACGCAGGTGCGCACGACGTTGTTGAACGGGTCCTGCTCCGTGAGGCTCCAGCCCGAGGTCTGGCAGTGGGTGCGCAGGCTCATGGACCGCGGATCCTCGGGCTCGAAGGAGCGGACCAGCTTGGCCCAGAGCAGGCGGGCGGCGCGCATCTTGGCCACCTCCATGAAGAAGCTCATGCCGATGGCCCAGAAGAACGAGATGCGCGGGGCGAAGGCGTCGATGGAGAGGCCCGCGCGCCGGATCCCGGTGCGCAGGTACTCCAGACCGTCGGCCAGCGTGTAGGCCAGCTCGATGTCCGCCGTGGCCCCGGCCTCCTGCATGTGGTAGCCCGAGACGCTGATGCTGTTGAACCGCGGCATCTCGCGCGCGGTGTAGGCGAAGATGTCGCCGATGATCCTCATCGATGGATCGGGCGGGTAGATGTAGGTGTTCCGGACCATGAACTCCTTGAGGATGTCGTTCTGGATCGTGCCGCTGAGCTGGCTCCGCTGCACGCCCTGCTCCTCGGCGGTCACGATGTAGAACGCCATCACGGGCAGGACGGCGCCGTTCATGGTCATCGAGACCGAGACCCGGTCCAGCGGGATGCCGTCGAACAGGATCTTGGCGTCCAGCACCGAGTCCACCGCCACGCCGGCCTTGCCGACGTCGCCGACCACCCGCTCGTGGTCCGAGTCGTAGCCGCGGTGCGTGGCGAGGTCGAACGCCACGCTCAGCCCCTTCTGGCCCGCGGCCAGGTTCCGGCGGTAGAAGGCGTTGGAGTCCTCGGCGGTGGAGAAGCCGGCGTACTGGCGGATCGTCCAGGGCCGCGAGAGGTACATCGTGGCGTAGGGGCCGCGCAGGAAAGGCGGGAGCCCGGCGGTGAAGCCCAGGTGCTCCAGGCCGTCGACGTCGGCCCGGGTCAGCCATGCCGGGAGCTCGATGCCCTCGGCGGTCTGCCACGCCGCGCCGGCGGCGGCCCGCCGATCGACGGAGAAACGTTCAGGGTACGGGACGCGGGTCAGATCGGGACGCGACGGGCTCATCGGCTCACCCCCGGCGAGAGGGGCAGGCCCTCCAGGGCCGCCACCAGGTCCGCCCCGCGGTGCAGGAAAAAGACGTTGTCGGCCCAGTCACCCTCCTCGGGGGGCGCCCCGGCCACCACGATCGCCGCGGCCTGCCCCAGCGCGGCGCGCAGCGCCTCGACCCCGGCCGGGTAGTCGGCGTCCGCGGCGCAGGCCACCACGACACGCTCCCCCGACCCGCGACAGGCCTCGGCCGCCGCGCCGGCGTCTCGAAACACCTCGTCACCCTCCAGCACGAAGCCGCCGGCGGCCATGGCCCCGCGCACCCACTCGAGGCGCGGCCGGAGCGCGGCGCGATCGCCCCAGCAGGCGAGCGTCGCCCGCGGGGGCCCGCCGGTTTGCGGACGGGATGCGTCCGCTCTCTCCCGCAGGGCCTCGATGGCCTCCACGCCTCGCCAGCGGGGGATCGGGTCGGCCTCGATCAGCGCTCCTGTCGGCGCGAGCGGCCGCACTGCGGGGAGCGGCGCAACCTCGCGGGGCCGCTCCTCGAGGTTCGGGAAGACCGAGACGCCGACGAAGGTCTCCTCGCGCCGAGCCACGGCCGCTCTTCGGGCGTCCGCCGCCCGTCGCACCTCGCCCTGGGGGAACCCCTCCTCCACGGCGGCCAGCATCCCGCCCCGCCGCTCGATCTCCTGCACCAGGGCCCATGCCTCGCGCCCGACCCGGTCGGTCAGCGCCTCCAGGGCCCACGCCCCGCCGACAGGATCCACGACCCGGTCGAGGAACGACTCGTCCCTGAGGATCACCATGGTGTTGCGGGCGATCCGCCGCGAGAGCCCCCCGGGCATCCCGATGGCCTCGTCGAAGGGCCGCACCGTGACGCGCCTGGCGCCGCCGACCACCGCGGCGAAGGTCTGCACCGTGCCCCGCAGCAGGTTGACCCAGGGGTCGCGAACCGACTGGCTCCAGGCCGAGGTGTAGACGTGGATCCGTGCGCCTCGTGAGCGCTCCGCGCACCCGAACGCGGCGCAGACCGTGTCCCACAGCAGCCGGGCCGCGCGGAGCTTGGCCACCTCGACCAGCAGCCGGCTGCCGACCTCGAAGGAGAGATCGATACGCCGCGCCGCCGCGTCCGGATCCACGCCGCGCTCCACCAGGGCGCGCAGGTACTGGGCCCCCGCCGCGATGGTGAAGGCCAGCTCCTGCACCGCGTTGGCGCCGCCTCCGTGGTACGGCTCGCCGTGGCAGGTCAGCGCCGTCAGGCCCGGCGCGGACGCAGATCCTCGCGCCCCCGCCGCGTGCTCCTCGCAGAGCAGCACGAGGCTGGTCATCTCGTCGAACAGCGAGGCCGAGGCCCGGCCCGTGCTGACCAGGGTCGCGAGGGGATCGAAGGAGAGCGCCCCGCGGAGCCCGCCCAGGCCGCCCGCGGCCTCGGCCAGGGCGTCCGCCGCGGCAGGGGCGGCGGATCCGGCCTCGATCACCAGCTCGATCCCCGCGAGATCCAGCCCCTCCAGCGCCCGGGGCAGATCATCCTCGGACAGCAGGGTCCCCTCGAGCCTGAGCACGAGGCCATCAGCGCCGCCGGCTATCTCGCCGTGGGCCAGGCGGTTCCAGGTCGCCGCGTCCGGCGCCAGGGGCGCGGGGCAGATGCCCCAGCCAGGCGCGGCGGCTCGCCCGCGCACGAAAGGGCTGTGTCCGGGGGCGTCGGCCTCCGCGTGAGGCGGGTCGCCGCCGGGGAAGTAGATCGGATCGAGGGCGAAGCCCTCGGGCTGGCGACGCGCCAGCTTCTCCGGACGAGCGCCCTTGAGGCTGCGCGCGGCCTCGCGGCGCCAGTCCTCCGGGCTCGCAGGCGCGAACATGTCGAACAGCGGTGCGTTGTCGTCGGACATGGCGGTGTCCTCCTCCTCCCGCGAGCGGGGATGCCATTATATCCAGTCGGCGATGCATGGATAGCCCCTTGACCTGCCGCGGCGCACCGCGCACGATTGGGCCCGCACAGGAGGTGAGAAATGCGGTTTTGTCTGCCCCTTTTCGCGCTGCTGATCCTCGCATGCGACGACTCGACATCAGCGCTGACACCCGACGGCGCGCCCACGCCGGAGGCCGGCGCGGACCTGCCGACAGGGGACAGTCCAGTCGCGGCGGACGCCGCGCTCTTGGACCTGCCCGCACCCGACCTGCCCGCACCGGACCTGCCGCCCCCGGCGGACCTGCCCATCGTGCCCGACATCGGCCAGGACACGGTGGGCTGGGACATCCTCACCACGGCGGGCAAGGACTACGTGATCAGCCGCCTGATCCTGCCCGACGCGACCAACGCCTCGACCCTCGGCGTCGACCTGGACGGCGACGGCGTGGTGGACAACTCGCTCGGCGCGGTCCTCGGCGCGATCAACAGCCTCGGCATGGGGGTGGACCTCCAGGACACCCTGGACGAGTCGGTCTTCTCGGGCGCCCTGCTCCAGCTGCTGCGGATCTACTCCCAGGACATGGTCAACAACCCGTCGACCGCGCTCCAGACCTGGGTCGGCCAGCCCCAGACCTGTTGCACCCTGCCGGCGACGACCACCGCCTGCTGGAACCAGGCGGTGCAGACCTGCTTCAGCGGCACGCACACCTTCACGCCCGACCCCGCCTCGCCCAAGAGCGTGGTGATGGCCGGCAGCCTCAGCGGCGGCGCGATGAGCTTCACCGCGAGCCAGATGTCGCTCCCGATCCCGCTGGGCACCGCGGGCACCATCTACGTGACGATCAAGGGCGCCCACGTCCAGGGTCAGCTCTCCAGCACCGGCATCGCCCAGGGAATCATCGCCGGGGCGATCCCGGACTACGAGATCCAGGCGAAGATGGTCCCCGCGCTGGCCCAGCAGCTCGACGCTGTGATCAAGGACCCGCTGATGGATCCCACGATCAAGGCGACCCTCGCCAAGCTCTTCGACGCCAACGCCGACGGCACAATCACCACGGCCGAGGTGGCGAACAGCACCATCGTCACGACCTTCCTCGTCCCCGACGTGGACGTGGACAACGACGGGGTCAAGGAGCTCTCCCTCGGGCTGGGCTTCACCGCGGTGAACGCGACGATCTCGCCCTGACCCGACTCAGCGGCGCCAGCCCGCTCCGAGGTGCTTCTCCAGCCGCTCGAGCTCCTCGGCGTAGCCCTCGTTGCCCTGGGCCAGGCCGGCGAGGGGCTTGACGCTCTGCCCCGCCCCGTCCGGCAACGACTCGCTGGCCACCGCGGCCCAGCCCAGCCCGCCCACGCCGTCGGCGTCGAGGCTCGCCGTGGCCACGAGCCCCACCTTGTGCTGCAGCGAGGGGAGCGTGGTGCCGAAGTCGCCCAGGCTGTAGAGCACCGCCGCGGTCCGCGCGCGGCCGTCGTCGGTGCGCAGGCTGCAGGTGCCCACGCCGGGCACGTGCTCGGGCCGGTTCACGTGGCAGATCTCGACCGGCTGCACCACGTGAGGCCCCTGGCCGACGATCAGATCCGCGCCGGCGGCGATGATCCGCCGCGCCAGCACCATGAAGTGCGGATCCGGGTAGTACTCGAACTCGAAGCCCCAGTGCAGCAGCACGACCACCGCCTCGGCGCCGCCGTCGCGGGCCTCGCCGACCTGGCGCTCGATCATCCCGAGGTCGATGGGCTGTCCCAGGTGCCCGAAGGGGACGACGTGCAGCTCGTGCCCCTTCTTGGAGCGCCGGCCGTCGTTGACGCCCCAGGTGTACGAGAGCAGGGCGACGCGCAGGCCGGCCACCGTCTCGTCGGACTGGGCGTCCACGCCGACCCGGCGATAGCCGGCCTTCTGCACCTGGGCCAGCGTGTTCTCCAGCCCCAGGTCGTCGGCGTCCAGGCTGTGGTTGTTGTTGAGCTGGAGCAGATCGAGGGGCAGGGTCTGCAGCATCTCCACCGGCGCGTTGAAGGCGTAGATCCCGAGCGCCATGGAGCTCGTCGGGTGGTCCGGCGAGACCGGCGTCTCCAGGTTGCCCACGCGCAGGTCCCCGTCGAGCAGCGCCGCCGACGGCGTGGCGAAGCGGTTCCAGTTGCCGCCGACCCACATCACGTCGCCCACCAGGCTCAGCCGCGCGCCCCGCCCCACGGCGGGCACCTGCTCCTTCATCTGCCGGAAGTGCTCGAGCACCTCGTCGGGTGCGCCGCGCTTGTGGGTCAGCAGCTTCTTCAGGTACAGGCCCGCCTCCTCCTGGTCCACCAGGGGGTCCCACGTCTCGGTCTCCCAGCGCACGGTCTCGAAGGGCTCGAGCCCGCTCTCCGGCGTGTAGACATAGGGGAAGAGGTCGTGGGGGTCGGGCCAGTCGGCGTAGGGGTCGCAGGCGGCAAGGAGCGCCGACAGCAGGAGCCAGGCTCTCACCCGAGCTCCTCCAGCCCGTCGATCGCCAGCCGCTCCGGGTCCAGAAGCAGGCCCATGGCCTCGCCCGCGCGGAACGCGCCGCTGATCGCACCAGCCCCCACCTCCTCGGGCCGCGCCAGCACATCCTCCGCACCCACGCGGACCCGCGCCTCCACCTCGTCCACGACCAGACCGACGAGCTGCCCCCCCCGATGAGCGACCACCACCCGCCGTCCCGGTTCCGCCGCCCCGAGGCCGAGGAGACAGCGCAGGTCGAGCAGCGCCACCAGCCGGCCGTGCAGGTCGATCATCCCCACCACGTGAGGCGGCGCGCCGGGCACCGGGATCGGCGCGGGCGCCGCGAGCACCCGGTGCACCTGCATGATGTCGACGCCGTAGAGCTGGCCGCCCAGGCGGAAGGTCACCAGGTGCAGGTCGGCTCCGCTCATCGATCCCGATGCTAGCTCAGGGATCTACTACCGACAACCGGGCCCTTCAGCACCAGGTGAGCCGGCCTGCCTCGGCGATGGGCGCAGCCCTCAGCTGGAACACAAGCGCCCCGGCGACGCAACCGGCGCCGGACAGCATCAGGGTGTTCGCGGGGCCGAGGGTGGTTGCAAGCGCCCCAGCGAGGGGTGCGCCAAGGGGGACCATCCCGACGAACACCATCGAGTAGAGCGCCATCACTCTGCCCCGCTTCCCGTCCGCCACGAGGGTCTGCAGCGTCGCGTTGGTCGATCCGGTGCAGACCATCAACCCGAAGCCCACCGCGACCAGCGCCGCGACGGCAGGCAGCAGCGAGGTGACCTGGGCGAGCGCAGCGAGCGCGAGGCCGAACAAGGTTGCGGCCCCCCCCGCCACGCGGGTCAAGACGGGGCCGCGCCCGAGGCCGGCGAGAAACACGGCGCCGGCGGCGGCGCCGGCGCCGCTCGCCGTTGTGAGGAACCCGAGCGTTTGGGCGTCGCCCCCGAGCACCTCGCGCGCGAGGAGCGGAAGCAGGACCACGTACGAGATCCCGAGCAGGCTGACCAGGGCGAGCAGCCCGAGGACCTGTCGGATCGGCCGGGCTGTCCACGCGTACCGCAACCCGTCCCGCATGTCGGTCGCCATCGAGGTGCTGGCCGGCGACCTGGGCGACCCCGACCGCATCAGTAGCAGCGCGGCGATGACACCACCGAAGGAGAGCCCGTTGGCGAAAAAACAGGCCCCCTCGCCCGCCGCGACGACCACGAACCCGGCGATGATCGGACCAACCACTCGGGCGCCGTTCACGAGCAGCGAGCTCAGCGCGATCGCGTTGACCAGGTCCCCCCCGCCGACCATCGCCGGGAGCAGCGATTGGCGGGCCGGGGCGTCGAAGGCGTCGATGACGCCGAGCGCGAGGGCGAGGCCTGCCAGCTGCGTGGCTGTGGGTACGCCCCAGAGGACGAGCCCCGCCAGGGAAAACGCCTGCGCCATGGCCGCCGACTGGGTGAGCAGCAGCATCCGTCGGCGATCCCGGCGATCGAGGAACACCCCCGCCCACGGCGAGAGGACCAGCGTGGGGAGCTGTCCGATCGACGAGACCAGGCCGAGGACGAGCGCGGATCCGGTCAGCCGATAGACGAGCCAGGCGAAGGCCACCCTCTGGAGCCAGGTCCCGACGAGCGACACCCCCTGCCCGACAAAGAACAGGCGGAAGTCCCGGTGCCGCAGGGCGCGAAGGAAACGCAGCATGCCGGCCAGGCTACTCCTTTGTCAGCGTTGCGGAGCAGTTTGCCTGGCAGTTGGTCGGAGGGAGCGGAACGTCGAAGAGGTAGGTCCACGCCGGTCCGGTACCGACCCCACCGGTGAAGGTGATCTGGCTCTCCACGACCGGGGTGACCCCCGAGGTCACCGCCATGACCTCGCAGGTCACCATGATGTTGCCCTTGATCACCCCAACGAGCGTGCCTCCGACCTTCTCCTTGTACACACACTCTCCCGCCCGGGGGATGCTCTGGTTCTTCAACGTCTCCACATGACCGGGTTGGAGGCGGGGATCCATCACACGGGCCAGGGAGTTGCACGTCTGTGAGTTGGTGGTCACCGACTGGGTCCACGTCCCTGAAAGATCGATTGTTTCGGGCCCGCTTGGATCGCAGGTGGGGAGGGAGCACTGCTTGCCGGTGTGGTAGGGCGGAGCCGGCGGCCATCCAGAGCCTGCGTCCACACTGGCCACATCCGGCGCCGATGCCTCCGGATTGGGGGTTCCAACGTCGGTGGACAGATCTGCCGCCACCATGGCCTGGTCGACGGCCCGGAGTTGGTCAACACCAAGAGTTGCATCTATCGGGCGAGAGCTATCCCCGCCACAGGCCGAGACCACGAAAACACCAATAATACAGATATTTTTTTTCATATTTGCACCTACCGATGGAAGTTGACTATCCAGCGCTTCAAGTGTTAGGGACTCTTAACACAAGGAGTAATACGTGTCACCTATCACTTTTCACTTTGCCGTTTCCTCGATTCTCTTCATCAGCCTCACCAGTGGATGCAGGAGCTCGCCCGCGGCCAGCGACTCGGGAACGGCCGACCTGCCGGTCCACGCCGTCACCTCGGCGACCCCGCTGGCCAAGGGCATCGTCCTCGCCAGCACCCACATCGGCTGGAAGCACGCCGACTGCATCTCGTGCCATGAGCAGATTCACAACAGCGGCTACACCGCGGCGGCGTGTGTGAGCTGCCATGGAACCAACGGCGCGCCGAACCGGTCAACAACGAACCACGCCGAGCTCACCTCCTGCGCGAGCTGCCACGAGACCCAGCATCAGGGTAGCGCCTTTGCCAACGAGGACTGCATGGCATGCCACACCTACCCGGCCGGACAGTGCGGTCTCACGGAGAGCTATGACGTGGTCGTCGTCGGGGCCGGGGGAGGTGGGCTTGCCGCCGCCGCGACCCTCGCCCGCGCCGGAAAGAAGGTCCTCGTGCTGGAGAAGAGCTTCAAGGTCGGCGGCTGCATGGGCAACTTCAAGCGCGGGCCCTTTCGCTTCGAGGCGTCGCTGCACGGCCTCGATGGGCTGGTCGAGAACGCCGGCATGAACGTCAAGATCTTCAAGCAACTCGGGCTTTGGGACCGTCTCACCATCCTGCGGCCCGATCCGATGTACCGCGCGGTCTACCCCGACCTGACCCTGGAGATCCCCGCCGATCCGGACAAGCACCAGGCGCTGCTCAAGAAGCAATTTCCCGCCGAGGCCGCCGGCATCGACGCCCTGTTCGCCGAGATGCGCGACCTGCACCGGATCCTCTCCGAGGTGATCACGGCGCAGAGCACTGGCGGCACACCGAACGTCACCAGCGCCGACCTGCTCAAGCTCCAGGGCTACACCGACAAGACGCTGACGGATGTGCTCGACCTCTACATCTCCGATCCAAAGCTGGTCGCCGTCTGGACCCAGCTCTCGGGCTTCGCCGGCGCCGAGCCCCAAAAGGTCTCGGCGATGTTCTTCATCGCCATGTGGAGCTCCTACTACCTTGGCGGCTACCACTACTTCACGGGGGGCTCGGAAGCCCTCGCCGAGGCCCTCGCGGCCGCGGTCCGGGAAAAGGGCGGTGTGATCCGTACGAACAGCCTGGTGACCAAGATCATCGTGGAGAACAACCTCGCGTCCCAGGTGCGCACCGCCGACGGCGGCTGCTACAACGCGAGCTACGTGGTCTCCAACGCCAACGCCCCGGACACGGTGCTCAAGCTCGTCGGCGCGGACAAGTTCCCCGCCGACTACGTCGCCAAGCTCAAGGAGATGAAGGTCGGCCTCTCGGCCTTCGTCGTCTACCTCGGGGTCGACCGGAACTACCACGAGCAGTTCAACGGGACACACGAGATCATGGTCAGCGACGAGTACGACACGCACGCGATCTTCAAGGCCATCACCGACTGCGCCCCGGACAAGACTGGCTACACCATCGTCAACACCACCATGCTCGATCCGACGACCGCCCCGACAGGCAAGAGCGTGATCATCCTCACCTCGCAGCTGGCCTACGACTGTAACAACGTCTGGCAGTGGGAGCAGTCTCACGGGAGCTACAAGAGCTACAAGGAGGAGGTCGCCCGGACCTTCATCCAGCGGGCCGAGTCGGTCCTGCCGGAGCTCTCGAAGCACATAGAGGTCATGGAGGTCGCCACGCCCCTGACCATCGCCGGCTACACGCTCAACCCGGAGGGGACGATCTTCGGCTGGGACAACGTCCCCTCCCAGAGCACGTTGAGCCGGCTGGCGCAGCAGACGCCGGTCGCCAACCTCTACCTCGCCGGCGCGTGGACCTTCCCGGGCGGGGGCCAGTCAGCGGTGATCATCTCCGGGAGCATCGCCGGACAGACGATCCTGCAAGAGATGCGGAAGCGCTGAGCGATGACCCGCCGCCTCCGGTGGACAGGACCGCCCCTCGTCCTCGTCGCCCTGATCACCTCCTGCACCGGCGATCCGGATGAGACCTCCTCCGGCGGCTGGTTCGAGGCCCGGCGGGCGCTCTACGGCGGAACCCCGGCCCGCATCAAGATCTGGCTGCCGCCGGGCCGGGCGAGCGAGGCGCAGGCAATCACCGCGGCGGGATGGACCGAGCTTGCCCGCCTGGGCCGACTGTTCAACGCCTTCGACCCACGGAGCGAGATCGGACGACTCAACGCCAGCCGGACCGCCGGACCCGTGGAGGTCTCGGCCGACCTCGCCGCGGTGTTCCGCGTCGCCCAGCGCGTCCACTCGGCGTCGGCAGGGGCCTTCGATCCGACACTGTGGCCGGTCAAGCACCTGTGGAGGGAGGCCGTGCTCCACCAGCGCCCGCCTTCTGAAGCACAGCTCCGAGCGACGCTGGCGCGCGTCGGCCTCACCCGGCTGCGCCTGGAAATGGACCCGCCCCGACTCACACGCGCGACCCCGGGGGTGCAGCTCGACCTCGGCGGGATCGTCAAGGGGTACGCCGTGGACCGCGTGGGTCAACTGCTCCACCACCGCCAAGTCCCGGCCGCGCTGGTGCAGATCGGAGGCGAAATCCTGGCCTTCGGCGCCAGCGACGTTGGGCCCTGGCGCCTTGGCATTCGGCATCCCTGCGAGCGCGGACGGCTCTTCGGTGTCGTGCAGCACCGGGGAACGGTACGTGTGTCGACGAGCGGCAACTACCAGCAGCCCCTGCGCATCGGCAGTGAGCTCTACTACCACATCTTCGCCCCGGACACGGGACGCCCTGCCTCGACGCGGGTGCGGGGTGTCACCCTCGCCTCCTTCGACAGCGGGCCGGACAACTCGGTCCTCGACGCCGCGGCCACAGCGGCGGTGGTCCTGGGCGCAGAGCGGGGGGCGGCCCTGGCCCGCGCGCTTGGCGCGCAGGCGTTGCTCATTGAGGGAAATCCGGGTGCGCTCCGGGAGGTCGTGACACCGGGCTTCGCCGCGCGCTGGCGCAGGACGGCCCGCTCCAGCGACTGACCGCCGGGCTCGCCCTGTCAGGCGGGGCGACTGGGCAACGTGACCGTCACCGTCGTCCCCTGGCCCACGATGCTCTGCACCTGGATCACGCCCCCGTGCTTCTTGACGATGCGGTGGCAGATCGCCAGCCCCAGCCCGGCGCCCACGCCGACGCCGCGCGTCGTGAAACCAGGGTCGAAGATCCTGTCCAGGTGCTCGGCGGGGATCCCCTCGCCGCTGTCCTGGATCGAGACCTTGACGAGGTCGGCCTCGGTGCCGGTGGCGACGCGGATCTCCCCGGTCCCCCTGATCGCTTGCCAGGCGTTGAGCAGCAGGTTGAGGAACAGGTGGTTCAGCTGGCGCGGGCAACAGGAGATCAGCGGCCCCCCGCGGAAGTCCTTGACCACGCGGACCGCGTCGGTCAGCTGGCTCTGCAGCAGAGCCAGCGCGTCCTCGATCACCTCGCGCACGTCCACCTGCTTGAACTCGGCCTCGTCCAGACGCGCGAAGCTCTGCAGCCGGTGGACGATGCCGGCGATCCTGTCGCTCCCCGACTCGACGACCGTCGCCGCGCTCCCCAGGGCCCGCAACAGGCGCGCCAGCTCGCGGTTGTCCTCCCGTGCTCCGGGGAAGTCTCTGTCGAGCAGCGCGTGGAGCCTGCACAGGGCGCTGGCGATGGTCTCGCTCGTGCTCTTTATGGCCCCGAGCGGAGTGTTCATCTCGTGAGAGATCCCGGCGACGAGCTGACCCAGCGCGGCGATCTTCTCCGACTGCACCAGCTGGGCCTGGGCCTCCCTCAGCTCGCGGTTTGCCACCTCCAGCCTCCGCAGCACCTCCTCCCGCCTCTCGGCCTCCGCGAGCAGCGTCCGCTTCCGTTCGTCCTCGGCCTCGGCGACCTGCCGCTCCAGCTGCAGCTGCCGTTGCTGAGCCTCGAGCAGCTCCTTGTGCTCCAGGGCGCGGACGAGGGCGTGGGAGAGGTCATCCGGCGTGATCGGCTTGACCAGGTAGTCGTACGCGCCCAGCTTCATCGCGCGGATCACCAGCGGGACGCTGTCGTGGGCCGTTACCATGACGCACTCGGTCTGCGGGCTGCGCTGCTTGATTATCTCCAGCAGCTCGATCCCGCCGAGACCGGGCATCGTGACGTCGAGGAAGGCCACGTCGAAGGACCGGTCGGCCAGCAGGTCGGGCACCCGGGTCGGGTCCGCCACGGGGCAACAGTCGTCGTACCCCTCGATGCGGAGCATCCGCCCGACGCTGTCCAGGAACGTCGCCTCGTCATCGACGACCAGGATAGATGGACACACCGGACACTCCTACCCCAGCAAGGCCAGCACTCGATTCAGCACGCCGTTGACGAAGCTGCCCGACTCCGTCGCTCCGAGCTGCTTGGCGACCTCGATCGCCTCGTCGAGGACCACCGCCCGCGGCACGTCCGGGTGCTCGGTGAGCTCCAGCGCGGCGACGCGCAGGACGTTTCGATCGACCCGGCTCATCCGCTCCACGCGCCAGTTGGTCGAGGCGCGGTCCAGCAGGCGATCCAGGCCGGCCCGGCGCTCCAGCACACCCTGAACGAGCTCCGTCGCGTGGTCCCGCGCCGCCGGATCGAGCTCGGGCAGCAGCGCCAGGTCGGGCGCGAGATCACGCCCCGGGCCCGGGAGCCCGCCCCGGCTGTCCAGGCCGTAGAGCAGCTGCACCGCGGCCACCCTGCCCGCCCGGCGGCCGCCAGACGATTTGCGCGCGGATCCCAAGGTCAGCGGCGCCGCTTCTTGCCGCCCGCGCCCTTCATCTCCCGGAACAGGTTGGCCATCTCGATGGCCGCCATCGCGGCGTCGAAGCCCTTGTTGCCCGCCTTGGTCCCGGCGCGCTCGATGGCCTGCTCGATGGTGTCCGGCGTGAGCACGCCGTAGGCGATGGGGACATCGACGTCCAGCTGGACCTGGGCGATGCCCTTGGTCACCTCGGCGGCGATGTACTCGAAGTGCGGCGTGGCGCCGCGGATCACCGCGCCCAGGCAGATCACCGCGTCGTAATCTCCGCTGGTCGCCACGCGCTTGACGACCGCGGGGATCTCGAAGGAGCCCGGAGTGCGGTAGACGGTCACCGCGTCGGGGTCGCCGCCCGAGCGCTTGATCGCGTCCAGCGCCCCGTCCAGCAGGCGGTCTGTGATGAAGCTGTTGAACCGGCTCAGCACCACGCCGAAGCGAAGCCCGGCGGCCGAGAGGTTTCCTTCAACGATGCGCGGCATGTTCGCTCTCCTGCTAGTCCGTGAGCGGGATGCGCTCGACGACCTCCAGGCCGTAGCTGCGCAGCCCGACGATGCGCTTGGGGTTGTCGGTCATCAGCCGGATCTTGGAGACGCCGAGGGCAGCGAGCACCTGGGCCCCGAGGCCAAAGTCGCGCAGCTCGGGGGGCAGGGCCTCGGTCTTCGGCTCCTCCACCGGCTTGCCCACCACGTGGCGCTGCACCTGGCCCGCCAGGTCCAGCTGGCCCGGGTGGACGTAAACGAAGACGCCGGCGCCGGCCTCCTCGATCTTGGCCAGCGCCCGGCGCTTCTTCGCGCCGCAGTTGCAGCGCTCCGTGCCGAGCAGGTCGCCCGGGATGCACGCGCTGTGGACGCGGACCAGCATCGGCTCGCTGCGCTGAATGTCGCCGAGCACGAGGGCCAAGTACTGGGCGTCATTCACCGAGGAGCCAAAGACGAACAGGCGAAACTCGCGCTTCGATCCCTCGGGCACGACGCGCGCGTCCGAGACCTGCCGCACGAGGGACTCTCGCTGCAGGCGGTACTCGATGAGCTGGGCGATGGTGAGGATCCCCAGGCCGTGCTCCCCGGCGAAGTGCTCGAGGTCCGGCATCCGCGCCATCGTGCCGTCGTCCTTCATGATCTCGCAGATCACGCCGGCCGGCTCGAGTCCGGCGAGCCTCGCCAGGTCGACCGACCCCTCGGTCTGGCCCGAGCGCACCAGCACCCCACCCTTGCGCGCGCAGATCGGGAAGACGTGGCCCGGGGAGACCACCGAGCCCGGGCCGGCGCCCTGGGCCAGAGCGGCCTGGATCGTCGTCGCCCGGTCCGCCGCGGAGATGCCGGTGGTCACCCCCTCGGCCGCCTCGATGCTGGTGTAGAAGTTGGTGCCGAACCGCGAGCGGTTGCGCTCGGTCATCTTGGTCAGGCCGAGCTTCTCGGCCCGCTCCTGGGTCAGCGTCAGGCAGATCAGGCCGCGGCCGAAGCGCGCCATGAAGTTGATGTCGTCCGCCGTGACCCGGGACGCCGCCATGCAGAGGTCGCCCTCGTTCTCGCGGTCCTCGTCGTCGACCAGGATGATCTGCTGGCCCCGCCGGATGCGGTCGACGGCCTCCTCCACTGTGAGCAGCTTGGTCATCTTCATCTCTCTCAGGCGAAACCGTGGCGCCTCAGGTAGTCCTCGGTGATGCCCGACCCCCGGCCGGCGCCGAGCATCCGCTCGACGTACTTGGCCAGGATGTCGACCTCGAGGTTCACCGGGTCGCCGGCCCGCCGCTCCTCGAGGGTCGTCGCCCCGAGCGTGTGAGGGATCAGCGCCACGGAGAATCCGGTGGACGAGAGCGCGGCGACGGTGAGGCTGACCCCGTCGATGGCGATCGAGCCCTTCTCGACCACGTAGCGCAAGATCTCCTCGGGCGCCTCGATGGACAACTCGATGGAGAGCCCCCGCTTCGACCGTCGAGCCACCGCCCCCACGCCGTCCACGTGCCCCTGCACCATGTGTCCGCCCATGCGGTCACCGACGCGCAGCGCCGGCTCGAGGTTGACCCGCCCGCCACGGGACAGGCGGCCGAGCGTGCTGCGCGACAGGGTCTCGGGGATCGCGGTCACCACCGCGGATCCGCCGCCCGGGTCCGTTTGGGTCACGGTGAGGCAGACTCCGTTCACCGCCAGGCTGTCGCCCAGGGCCAGGTCAGCCGCGAGGGTCGTCCGGAGCTCCAGGTGCACCGACTGGCCCTCGGCCCTCACCGACTCCACCTGTCCGACGTCCAGGATCAACCCGGTGAACATCACCCCTCCTCGCCGCGCGCCGCGAGGAGCGGCGCCCCGCTGATCATGATGTCATTGCCGACGCGCCGGACACGTGTCCGCGCGAGCTCCACGGCGGCGGCCATCGCCCCGGCGGGCGGGCCGGCCAGCATGGGCAGCGCGCGCGGGTCGGCGAGGAGCTTGGGCGCGAGGAAGGCGACCACGCGGTCGACGACACCCGCCGCCCAGAACGACCCGGCCAGGGTGGGCCCGCCCTCGAGGAGCAGGCTGGTCACTCCGCGCTCGGCGAGCGCCGTGACCAGGGCGGGGATCGCCACGCGCCCCTCGCCGGGGACACGCAGCACCGCGGCCCCGGCGGCGACCAGCGCCCGCTCGCGCCTGCGCGACGCCCCGGGGGTGGTCATGACCAACGTCGGCGCCGGGGACCCGGCCGCCGCCCGAATCACCCGGGAGTCCACCGGGGTCCGCAGACGGCTGTCCACCACGACGCGGACCGGATCGCGGCCTCCCCTCACCTCGCGGCACGTCAGCGTCGGGTTGTCCCGGAGCACCGTCCCCACGCCGACCATGATCGCGTCGTGGGTCGCCCGCAGGCGGTGCCCCTCCCTTCGCGCCGCCTCCCCCGTGACCCAGCGGGAGTCGCCCCCCCGCGCGGCGACGCGGCCGTCGAGAGTGATCGCCGCCTTGAACGTGACGAAGGGGCGTCGCTTCGTGATGAAACAGATGAAGAACTCGTTGAGGTCGCGGCTCTCCTGCTCCAGGACCCCGGTGACCACCTCGACCCCGTGGCGCCTGAGCGCGGCGATCCCCTTGCCGTTGACAAGGGGGTTCGGGTCCTTCATCCCGATCACCACGCGCCGGATCCCGGCGTCGATGATCGCCCGGGCGCAGGGGCCAGTACGCCCCTGGTGGTTGCACGGCTCCAGGTTGACGTACAGGGTTCCGCCGACGGCCCGCGCCCCGGCGTCACGGATCGCGCGGATCTCGGCGTGCTCGGTCCCGGCTCGCCTGTGGTAGCCCCGGCCCACCACCTCGCCGCCCTTGGTCAGCACCGCCCCGACCATCGGGTTCGGGCTGGTCCGCCCCCGGGCCCGCCGCGCCAGCCGCAGCGCCAGGCGCATGAAGCGCTCCCCGGCGGCCCCTTTCGCCGCCATCAGCGCTCCTCCTCCTTGGCCAGGATGTGCTTCAGCTCGTCGAGGAACTCGTTGACGTCGCGGAACGAGCGGTAGACCGACGCGAAGCGCACGTAGGCGACCCCGTCAACCTCCCGCAGGCTCTCCATCACCCGCTCGCCAATGTAGCTGGACGAGACCTCCTTCTCCCCGGCCTCGTGCAGCTCCCGCTCGATGCCCTCGACGATCTGCTCCATCGCCGTGACCGGAACGGGGCGCTTCTCACATGCCTTGCGGATCCCGCCGAGGATCTTCTGCTCGTCGAAGACCTCCCGCGCCCCGTCCTTCTTCACCACCATGGGCAGGATCTCCTCGACCCGCTCGTAGGTGGTGAACCGCCGCTCGCACCCCCCGCACTCCCTGCGTCGACGGATCACGTGACCGTCCCGCGAGAGCCTGGAGTCGATGACGCGGTTGTCCAGGGACTGGCAGAACGGACACTTCATCCTTCCGTGCTCCCCGGGCCGGACGGCCCGGTCCGCTCGAAGCTGGCGATCTTGTCCAGGCGACGCTGGTGACGCCCCCCCTCGAAGGACGACTCGAGGAACGTCGCCAGCACCTGGCGCGCGAGCTCGGGGCCGACCACACGTCCGCCCAGGCAGAGCACGTTCGCGTCGTTGTGGGCCCGCGCCATTTGCGCGCTGTAGCACTCGTGGCAAAGCGCCGCCCGAACCCCGCGGACCTTGTTCGCCGCGATGCACATGCCGATCCCCGTGCCGCAGATCAACAACCCCACGTCCGCCTCTCCGTCGGCGACCTTGCGCCCCACCGTCTCGGCGAAGTCGGGGTAGTCAACCGACTGGGCGGTGGAGCACCCCACGTCCTCGACGGTCCAGCCCCAGCCGGCCAGGCCCTCGCACAGCTGTCGCTTCAGCTCCAGCCCTCCGTGGTCGCTCCCCACGACGATCTTCCGCGCCACCGCTCCATCACCTCCCGTCATAGCGCTTGATCACGAGGCACGCGTTGGTGCCGCCGAAGCCGAAGCTGTTGCTCATCGCCAGCGGCACCGGCATCTCCCGCGCCTCGTTGGGGACATAGTCCAGATCGCACTCGGGGTCCGGGTGCTCGTAGTTGATCGTCGGCGGGATCACGCCGCGGTGCACCGTCAACGCCGTGATTCCGCTCTCCACGCCGCCCGCGGCGCCCAGCAGGTGGCCGGTCATCGACTTCGTCGAGCTGATCGCCAGCCGGGCGACGTGGTCGCCGAAGACGCCCTTCACCGCCGCCGTCTCGGTGGCGTCGTTGAACTTGGTCGACGTCCCGTGGGCGTTGATGTAGGCCACGTCCTGCGGCGCGACCCCGGCGCCCCGCAGCGCCATCCGTATGCAGCGCTGCGCGCCCTCCCCTCCGGGCGACGGCGCCGTAATGTGGTGCGCGTCGCTGTTCAGCCCGTAGCCAACGACCTCGGCGTAGATCCGCGCCCCGCGCTTGCGCGCCCGCTCCAGCTCCTCGAGGATCAGGATCCCCGACCCCTCGGCGACCACGAACCCGTCGCGCTCGGCGTCGAAGGGCCGCGAGGCCCGCTCCGGATCGTCGTTGCGGGTGGACAGCGCCTTCATCGCGTTGAAGCCGCCCACGCCCAGGGGGCTCACCGTCGCCTCCGCCCCGCCGGCGAACATCACGTCGGCGTCGCCGCGCTCGATGCAGCGGAAGGCGTCCCCCACGGAGTGGGCGCTGGAGGAGCAGGCCGAGACCTGGCTCACGTTGGGCCCCTTGGCGTTGAACTGGATCGAGATCTGCCCCGGGGCGAGGTTGATGATGATCTGGGGCACGAAGTAGGGCGAGATGCCCCGCCTCGGGCCGCGCTCCAGGAGCTTGCGGTGCGTCTCCTCGATGGTCCAGATCCCGCCGAGGCCCGCGCCCACGAACACACCGACCCGCTCCGCCTCCTCCTCGTCATACTCGAGGCCCGCGTCCTCCTTCGCCATCGTCGCCGCCGCCAGCGCGAGCTGGACAAAGCGGTCGAGGGTCTTGGCCAGCCGCTTCTCCATCCATCGCGTCGGGTCGAAGTCCTTCACCTCGCAGGCGAAGGTCGTCGCGAACTCACTGGCGTCAAAGCTCGTGATCGGCCCGGCGCCGCTCTTGCCGGCGAGCAGCGCCGACCAGGTCTCCTCCTTGCCGATCCCCACGGGGGTGACCAGTCCTATCCCGGTGACAACGACTCGTCGATTCACAGGGCACCTAGCTCTTGTGGGACTCGATGTACGTGATCGCGTCGCCCACGGTCTTGATCTTCTCGGTCTCCTCGTCGGGGATCTCGACGCCGAAGTTCTCCTC
>Ga0316576_10000053_pt1 | contig 36595 bp, 28 predicted proteins | sample S0NA_FD_203075 | JGI IMG/M metagenome (GOLD analysis project Ga0316576, IMG submission 203075) | Rhizosphere microbial communities from salt marsh grasses in Alabama, United States - S0-2_050615r3r5 | ecosystem: Host-associated > Plants > Roots > Rhizosphere | place: USA: Alabama | collected...
TGGGCGTGTCCTTTCTCGGCACGCCCCGGATGCAGACGAGCCAGGCCCGCCCCTGGACCAGCGCCGGCAGCTCCTCGCAGCTCCACTGTGCGCGGTCGAAGTTGCCGTGCAGGGCGATGACCAACGGTCGCTTGCCCTCCTTCGCCGCGGGCGGCACGACCACCGACGGGCGGAAGCCCGGGACCTTGAGCGTCACGGTCTCCGCCGCGGCCGTCGACGCCAGGCCGAGGATCCCGCAGGCGAGGAGCGCGGCGCGCGTCATCGCCGGGCAGCTAGAGGTTCTGGCAGCACAGCACCGGGTGGCACCAGTTCCAGCCCGTGTTGTAGGTGCCGCCGCTCGACCCGACCTTGGGGCACTGGGTCGACCAGCTCGAGGTGGGCATGATGATCCCGATGCTGCCGAGGTTGGTCCAGCCCGAGGGGCAGCTCTTGCGCATCACGCAGCCGTAGACCGGGCCGGCGGGTCCCTGGGGTCCCTGGGGCCCCTGGGGTCCCTGGGCGCCCTGCGGTCCCTGGGCGCCCTGCTGCCCCTGCGGCCCCTGGGGGCCCTGCGGCCCCTGCAGCCCGGTGGGCGCGCCGACCCACTCCCCCTGGGAGTTGATCACGGTCTGCCCCCCGACGGAGACCGAGCGGGGCGTGATGTCGCCGGCCACGTTGTCCGCGACCAGGGCGTAGGCCACCGAGTTGATCGGGGTGCGGGGCGAGAGCTGCTGTCCGTTGACCTTGACCTCGAGGTAGACCGTGCCGCCGGCGAGCTCCGTCGCGGAGAGCGGCTTCTGCTGGCCCAGCTCGACCGAGAACAGGCCGCCCTGCACCGGCACCGCGGCGTGGCTCTCGCTCCAGAGCGCCGTCCCGCCGCTGGGCGCGGCGTAGAGCGCGAAGTCAGCCTGGATCGACCCGTTGACGGCTTTGCCGCTCTGCTGGACCCGGCCGCTGTAGGTGATCTTGCCCGGCACCGCCGCGGCCCGGGCCGCGGGCAGCGAGAGGGCGAGGATGGTCAGGATCGTACGTGCTCGCATGGCTGCGCTCCTCACGTTGTTTGGCGTGCCCGCCGGACCTCACGGCTGGGGTAACGGCAGCACGACGCTGTCCCACTGGAGGACGTAGTCCCCCGCGCTCACCGCCGCGCTGGAGAAGGGCTCGCCCACGACGCCGTGCAGGGTGACGTCGCCCCCCTGCAGCGCCGCGCCGCCCGAGGAGAGCTCGCCGCGCAGGGAGCTCCCCGCCGGGGGGACGAACATGTCGCTCCACCCGTCGGGGAAGGCGATGTTCCCGTCGCCGGCGCCGTCCGGTCTGCCCGTCGACGAGCGCGAGCTGCTGCACCCCGCGGCCAGCGCCAGCAGGGCGGCGAGCACCAGCGTCCAGCGTGACATGCCCCGATCACAGCACAGCCGGCCCTGTCGGTCCACCACCCTTCCCGCCCCGGACGGTGCTATGCTGCAAGGCCCATGGGACGTCTGGAGCAACAGGAGCAGGCCGCCGAGTGGTTCCGCGACCTGTTCACCTCGGACTGGACCAAGGTCATCCTCTCGACGCTGATCATCCTCAGCGTGCTGCCCTTCGAGTGGGTGCACACCTACAGCCTGGTCTTCTTCGCGATCTTCGCCGTCGAGCTGTACGGCCGCTTCGCGGTCCTGCGCAGCGACTTCCGCCACCGCGAGATCAACCGCATCGAGATCGCCTTCTTCGTCATCGACGTGATCGCCCTGCTCTCGTTCCTGCCGATCCAGTTCCTGTGGGACGACATCCGCTTCCTGCGCCTGGCGCGCCTCTCGCGCATGCTGCTGCTCCTGGGCTACTGGGGGCCCATCGTCCGCGAGATCTGGACGATCCTCCGCAAGCGCGAGCGGCGCTACCAGCTCTTCTTCGCCGGCGCCTCGGTGTTGATCCTCTCCTTCCTCTCGGCGGTCCTGCTCTTCCACTTCCAGTCCAAGGGGATCGACTTCAACGAGGACGGCAACCCGGGCAACGACCGCTTCTGGGAGATGCTCTGGTGGTCGTTCCGTCAGATCCAGGATCCCGGCAACCTGGTCAAGGACGCCGACGCCTCCCTCGGCTTCTTCTGCTCCCTCGCGCTGACCCTCGCCGGGCTGTTCGTCTTCAGCTTCATCATCGGTATCGCCACCTCGGTGGTCGAGCAGCTGGTCGAGGTCGGCCGCGAGCGGCGGCTGGGGTTCAAGCGGCACTCGGTGATCTGCAACGTCGGCCCCTACTCCCAGGTGCTCCTGGAGGAGCTCGTCGCCTACTACGCCAAGAGCCTGCGCTCGCCGCGCATCGTCACCATGGGCCAGGCGCCCACCCGCTACAGCTACATGTTCCAGGGCGAGCTGGCCTCCGCGATCCGCTACCGCCAGGGCCAGCCGCTCAGCGCGCACGACCTGCAGAAGGTCGACGCCGACCGGGCGACCCGGGTGATCCTGCTCGGTCAGCGCGACCGGGAGGAGTCCGACTCCGAGGTCGTCTCCCAGGTGCTCTCGGTGCGCGAGCTCAACGAGCTCTGCGACATCTACGCCGAGCTGTTCCGCGGCGACAACGTGGCGGCGGCGCTCAAGGCGGGCGGCCAGCGCACCGTGCCGATCCTCGCCGACCGGCTCGTCGGGCTGTTCATGGCCCAGATCGTCAGCTTCCCCGGCGTGGAGGCGGTCTACGGCGACCTGCTCACCTCACGGGGCGACGAGATCTACACCTGCCTCTTCGACCAGGGCGCCCTCGCCGGCCGCAGGCCCCCCTCCGGGCCGCTGCCTCCCTTCGGCGAGCTCCTGCTGCGGTGCCACCGGGCCCACGGCGTGATCCTCCTCGGTCCGATGGTCCGCGACGAGCGGGGGCGCCACGGCTACGCGCACCGCCTGAACCCCGCAGAGGACGAGACCCTCGACCCCGCCAGCCTGCGCGGCTTCTTCGGCGTCGCCGCGAGCTTCGAGAGCCTGAAAGACTTCGTGCTCAGCCTGCCCGACGTCGACGCGCCGCGGCCCCCGCGGGAGCGCCCGCCGGTGCCCCGCTTTGGCGTCTGCCCCCAGGCCTGCCAGGTCAAGCGCCTGCTGATCTGCGGCTTCCACGAGGGTCTCGTCGACTTCTGCGAGCAGCTGATCCTGCTCTCTGGCTCGCCGGAGATATACGTCATGGTCCCCGGGCACGAGGCCGCGCTGCGCGCGGTCGCCGCGTTCGTGGATCGCCCGGAGATCCCGCTGCCGGCCGATCTGTCCCGGCGCGTCTCCTTCGCCGCGCTGGACGCGATGGAGATCGGCTACCGGGGGAGGGAGGCCGATACCGAGGGGAGCATCCGCGTCGTGGTCGGAGACTGGACCCACGAGCGCACGCTGGTCGAGCAGCCCGACGCCGGCTACCGGCTGGCCGAGATGGACGCCGTGCTGTTCACCTACACCCAGGAGGACTCCGACCCGGACGCGCGCACGTCTCTCGGGCTGATCAAGCTGCTCCACCTGCGGGAGTCGCGCCCCGACGCCGTTCGCCCCAACCTGCGCCTGGTCTGCGAGGTGCAGAACACGGAGAAGGCCGGGCTGCTGCTCAAGCGCTTCGGCCGGGAGAGCCGGGCCGCGGACCGGAGCTGCTACCCCATCTCCATCGTCCCCGCCGAGCGCATGCGCAACGGGCTGCTGGCCCAGGGCGTGTTCGTGCCCGGCATCGACCTGGTCTACCGCGAGCTGCTCAGCGAGGCGGGCCAGGAGGTCTGCAAGCTCGTGGTCACCAAGCCGGTGGACCCGGACGTGACGTTGACCTTCGGCGACCTGCTGGCCACGCTGTACCACCGTGACCGCCTGATCCCCCTGGCGGTTGAGCTGCTCGACGCGGACGGGGCGCGTCGTGTGGTGGTCAACCCACGCCGCCGAACCGACGACTACCGCTTCCGGGCCGGCGACCTGGTCGGCGTCTTCGCCATCGGCGAGTACGACGACCAGCCCCGGGCGAGCGGCGCCTGCCAGGGCTGCAAGTTCGTCGGCCAGACGCCCGCGCCCTAGGCCGGGTTTGCCACGCGCGTCCCGGCCCGGGTATCATGGGCTATTCGATAACCTATGGACATAAGGAGAGGGCGATGACGCTACGCTTGGCGTTGGTCGGCGCGCTGGGTGCGCTGTTCGTCGGGCTCGTGCCCGGGTGCAACATCGGTAACAAAACCGGCACCTGCTCGGCCGGCGACACCTGCACCTGCGACGGCATCGGCAACTGCGAGTACACCTGCCCTGACGGGAACTGCACGTTCCACTGCGATGGGACCGGCAACTGCCTCTTCGACTGCGCGGGCGGGAACTGCGATCTCCTGTGCGAGAACACCGGCAACTGCATCATGGACTGCCCGGGCGACGACTGCAGCATCACCTGCAAGGGCACCGGCAACTGCATCCTGAACAGCTGCACCGCCGGCTGCGGCACGGACGGCAGCGTGGACCACGAGCCGATCGGCGACGGGCCGCCGGCCAGCGACGGGCCACTGCCGCCCGACGCCGCCGGCGACCAGGCCGTCAAGGACGGCCCGGCCCCTCCGCCGGACGGCTGCGTCCCCTCAGCCTGCCCCCAGCTGGGCAAGAACTGCGGCCCCCAGGACGACGGCTGCGGCACGACGATCCAGTGCGGCACCTGCCAGAACGGGACCTGCGGCGGCGGCGGCACCCCCGGCGTCTGCGGCTGCGCGACGACGGACACGACGCCCCCGCAGAGCCCGACCACGGGCAAGAACGTCCCCACGGCGGGCATCGCCGCCTGGCAGGACACCAACCTGATCTTCAGCGCCAACGCGGGCGCGGGCACGCCCCCCAACGGGGTGGCGCAGGTCAAGCTCTGGAACGGCCACACGCCCAGCGACCGCCTCGTCGCCTCGGGCTTCGGCTTCAACATCCCGGCCGGCTCCATCGTGAACGGCATCGAGGTCGACATCCGGCGGCGCGCCCGCTCCTCGTCAGCGGACATCATCGACCACCAGGTGCGGCTGGTGCAGGGCTCGAATGACTCCAAGGCCGACCGTGCGTCGACGACCTCCTGGTCCACCAACTGGATCTACGCGAGCTACGGCGGGCCGAAGGACCTCTGGGGCCGGCTCTGGACGCCGGCGCAGGTCAACGACCCCACCTTCGGCGTGGCGCTCGCCGTGGCCTGGAACGGGGGAACCACGGGTGACGACGACGCCTACGTCGACCACGTCCGGGTCATCGTGCACTACGCGACGACCTGCAACTGCGTGCCCGACACCTGCACCGGCAAGGGCTACGCCTGCGGCTCCTTCTCCGACGGCTGCGGCGGGACGATCAACTGCGGCACCTGCACGGCGGGGATCTGCGTCAACGGCCAGTGCTGCGTCCCGGACACCTGCACCGGCCTGGGCTACACCTGCGGCGATCACTCCGACGGCTGCGGCGGAACGATCAGCTGCGGGACCTGCTCCTCCGGCAGCTGCGTCAACGGCCAGTGCTGCGTCCCGGACACCTGCACCGGCCTGGGCTACACCTGCGGCTCCTTCCCCGACGGATGCGGCGGGACGATCAACTGCGGCAGCTGCGCCCCCGGCGACACCTGCACCCTCGGCACCTGCGGCTGCACCGACGGCGTCAAGGGCGCCAGCGAGGCCGACGTGGACTGCGGCGGCGTCTGCGCGACCAAGTGCGCCCAGGGCAAGAGCTGCGGCGCGGGCGGCGACTGCGTCTCGAGCTTCTGCGCCGACGGTGTCTGCTGCACCGAGGTCTGCACCGCGACCTGCCGGGCCTGCGTGAGCGCGAAGACCGGCGCGGCCGACGGGGTCTGCGCCGACGTCACGGCGGGTACCGACCCGGACCTTGAGTGTGCGGCCCAGGCGACCACGACCTGCGGGCAGACCGGCGAGTGCAGCGGCGGGGCCTGCGAGCTGTACCCCTCGGGCACCGAGTGCTCGCCGGCGAGCTGCACGGGGAGCACCGAGATCGCGGCGGACACCTGCAACGGATCCGGCGTCTGCGTGGACAACGGGACCGTGACCTGCACCGCGCCCTACGTCTGCGGCGCTGCCACCTGCCAGTCCTGCAGCGACGGGGTCAAGAACGGCAACGAGACCGACGTGGACTGCGGCGGCGGCGGGGCCTGCAGCGGCTGCGCCGCGGGCAAGGTCTGCAGCGTGGGCACGGACTGCACCAGCGGAAACTGCGTCGACGGGGTCTGCTGCAACAGCCTGTGCGACGGGTTCTGTGTGCGCTGCGACCTGAGCGGGACGCTGGGGACCTGCACCAACATCGAGGGCAGCGACCCGGACGACGAGTGCGTGGCCCAGAAGGTCTGCTCCGGCGGCGCGTGCGTCCAGCCGTAGACGGTGCCTCCGAGCCATACTCCGGCATGGTCGACGGCCTGCGACTGATGGTCTACGACCGGACCTGCCGCGGCGCGGGCTGGCCGCGGATCGGGCTGTCCCACGCCTGGCGCGCCGGCGCCAGCCTGTATCGCGGCCTCGGACGGCTCGATCACTGGCGCGGCGTCTCCAGCTGGCAGGAGGCGCTGGAGTGGCTGGCCAGCGTCGACGAGGCGCGCCCGGTGGCCGAGGTCCAGTTCTGGGGCCACGGCAAATGGGGCCTGGCCCGCGTCGGCGAGGAGCCCCTGGACCGCTCGTGCCTCGAGGCCGGCCACCGGCTGTGCCCGTTGCTCCGCGCGCTGAGGCAGCGGCTGGTGCCCGACGACGCGCTGTGGTGGTTCCGCACCTGCGAGACCCTCGGCGCAACGGCCGGTCAGGACTTCGCCCGGGCCCTCTCGGACTTCCTCGGCGCCACCGTCGCCGGGCACACCTTCATCATCGGCTTCTACCAGAGCGGCCTGCACCGCCTGCGGCCGGGCGAGACGCCCGGCTGGTCACCCTCCGAGGGGCTCAGGCGCGGCTCGCCCGGGGCGCCCGAGGAGGCGCTGACCTCGAGCCCCTTCGCGCCCAACACGATCACCTGCCTGCGCGGCAGCATCCCGGCGCGGTTCGTTTGATCACCGTCCCCCGAGCCCGTCGAGGATGCAGAGCAGCTCGAGGCGCTCCCGGGGGGAGCGTGGCATCGGCAAGCGACGGGGCCACGAGCGTACTACCGCCAGCTGCTCCCCGGGCGTGCCTGGATGGTGCTCGAAGCGCGCGCGGCAGGTGCGGGCAAGGGGGAGACAGCGCTCGATCGCCCCGGCCTCGACCCGCTCGCAGATCCGATGATCGATCGCGTTCAGGCTGCTCACCCGGCCCCTGGACAGGGGCACGCCCGCGAGGAGCCCAAGCACAACGCCGAGGCCAGCGAGCACCGGCGCGGCCAGCGCGAGGTGTCGGCGCGCACCCCGCGCGTTCCGCCGCCGACGCTCCCTGAGGAAGGCCCGCCCGCCGATCCCCAGCACCACCAGGGGGAGCACGGCGAAGACAAACACGGCCAACCAGTCCCGACCCTGGATCGGCTGCCCGGCGATGAAGCCGTGCAGGACGATGACCAGGTTGGCGACGAGGAGGCCGCTGCAGGCGACCATGCCCAGGGCGGTGAGGAGCAGCGCACGGCCAATCATGGGGATCCATACGGAGACGCGCCGTTCCCCTTCCGATCCAGACCTGAAAAAAGGTTTGACGAAGATTGTACGGGCGCCATCCTTTCCACCATGAGAGTGCTCGTCACAGGCGCCACGGGCTTCGTCGGCAAGGCGCTGCTGCTCCGTCTCCAGCGGGAAGGCCACCAGATCACCGCATGGGTCCGGGACCCGGTCCGCGCGCGGCAGCTGCTCGGCGCCGAGGTGGCGCTGGCCAGCGGTGACGACGAGGCGTTGCGCGACGCGCTGGACGGGGCCGACGCCGTGGTCAACCTGGCCGGCGAGCCGGTCGCCGGGCGGCGCTGGACCCGACGGCGGCGCGAGCGCATCCGGCGCAGCCGCGTCGAGCTCACCGGGCGGCTCGTGGCCGCGATGGGCGAGCTCGCCCGTCCCCCCGCGGTCCTCGTCTCGGCGAGCGCCGTGGGCTACTACGGCGACCGCGGCGACGAGGCGCTCACCGAGGAGAGCGCGGCGGGAGAGGGGTTCCTCGCCCGGGTCTGCGCCGAGTGGGAGCTCGCCGCCACGCGGGCCACGGCCCTCGGCGTCCGGGTGGTCACCCCGCGCATCGGCATCGTGCTCGGACCCGGCGGCGCGCTGGAGCAGATGGTGCCCCTGTTCCGCGCCGGGCTGGGCGGCCGCCTGGGCAGCGGCCGCCAGCAGGTGCCCTGGATCCACCTCGAGGACCTGGTCGAGCTGCTCGCCCTGGCGATCTCCGACGAGCGCTACCGCGGACCGCTGAACGCCGTCGGGCCGGCGCCGGCGACCAACCGCGAGCTCACCCGGGCCCTGGGCGCGGCGCTCAAGCGACCGACCGTGCTCCCCGCCCCCGCCCTGGCCCTGCGCCTGCTGTTCGGCGAGGCGGCCCAGGTGCTCCTCGGCAGCCAGCGGGCGCTGCCGGCGCGGCTGTCGGAGCTCGGCTTTGTCCACCGCTACCCGACGCTGGATGCGGCGCTTGACGAGCTGCTCGCCGGCGACGGGGCGCTGTCCATCGAGCCGCTCGCCGGCGCGCCGATCCCCGATGACCCCTACACCGCCCGGCGGCGGCCACGCTACCTGCTCCGGCAGCGCATGCGAATCGCCGCGCCGATCGGGCAGGTCTTCGACTTCTTCAGCCGCGCGGAGAACCTCGGCCTGCTCACCCCGGCCGACCTGGGGCTGGAGATCCACAGGCCACCCGAGTCGATGCGGCGCGGCGCGGTCATCGACTATCGCCTGCGTCTCGGTCCACTGCCGCCGCTGCGCTGGCGCACGGTGATCGAGCGCTGGGAGCACGAGCGGCTGTTCGTCGACGCCCAGCACCGCGGGCCCTACCGCAGCTGGTGGCACGAGCACCACTTCCGCGCCGACGGAGACGGGACGATCATGGAGGACCGCGTCTACTACGCCCCGCCCCTCGGCCTCCTCGGGCGCATCGCCCACCGGCTGTTCATCGCCGCGAAGCTGCGCCACATCTTTGGCTACCGCGCCCGGGCGATCCGGCTGCGCTTCGGCGCCGAGGAGCTCGGCCAGGGCGCGGATCTGGAGAGCGCGGCCTGAGTCTCAGCGACGGCGGTCGAGGAAGCGCTCGATGGAGCGCTCCAGCTCCTGCAGCGCCTCGTGGGTCCCCATGTCGACGAAGAACCCGTCGACCTCGTGCGCCGCGATGCGCCCGAGCCAGCGCGGGAGCAGGTCGCGCTCGAGGGAGAAGGGGCCGTCGGGGGCCTCGGCGGCGAAGGCCGACCGCGAGAGCACACAGACCCCGCCGTTGATCAGGCCCGGCCCGGCGCCGGCGCGCTTCTCGTCGAAGCGAACCACCCGGCCCCGCTCGAGGTGGACCGCCCCGTAGCGCCCGCGGTCCGGCACCTGCACCACCGCGAGGGTCGCCGGCTGAGCCTCCACGTGGTGGCGCTCGAGCAGCGCGGCCAGCTCCAGCTCGAGCAGCGTGTCGCCGTTGACGACGACGAAGGTCTCCTCCAGCAGGGGCAGGGCGTGGCGGATCGCCCCCCCGGTCCCCAGGGGCGCGTCCTCACGGGCGTAGCGCACCTGGCAGCCCAGGCGGCCGCCGTCGCCGAGGTGCGCCTCGATTGCGTCGGCGAGGTGGCCCACCGAGAGCACGAAGCGACGCGCGCCCTGGCGCGCGAGCTCCTCGAGCAGGTGGTCGATGAAGGGCCGCCCGCGCACGGGCACCAGCACCTTGGGCAGGGACTCGGTCAGCGGGCGCAGGCGCGTGCCGAGGCCCCCGGCGAGCACGAGCACCCAAGGCAGGTCCATGGGGCGCGGTCAGCTCCCGTCGCCGGGGAACGGATCGCCGTCCCCGCTCGGCGGCAGATCGGGCTGGATCCCGCCGGCGTCGAGCCCCACGGGGATGTCGGCGAGGACGCCGGCGTCGGGGTAGTACTGCGGGATGTCCGCCTGGACCCCGGCGTCGGGGTAGACCTGAGGGATGTCGGCGGTCACCCCGGCATCAGCGGCCGGTGGTCTGGTGTCGGCCTTGACCTCCTCGTCTCCTCCGCACCCCGCGCCGGCGGCCAGGGCGGCGGCGCCCACGGCCACCGCCTGCATGAAGCGCCGGCGCTGCAGGCTCGGCGGCGAGGTGTCCAGGCCGTCGATGGTCGCCGCCAGCTGCTCCGCCGGGGCCAGGCGCAGCATGGCGAGCTCCGAGGGGGAGAGCGTCAGCCCCCGCCGGCGGGCGGCCTCGTCGCGGTCGCGCAGCAGCTCCTCCCGAAACGCCGGATCGATGGCGGCGAGGTAGAGCGCCCGCTCCACCGCGGCCGAGACCGGGACCTTGAGCATGCGGCGCTTGGGCGGCTGGCCACCCACGATGGTCGTGCTCACGTCGCTGGCCTGGGGCAGATCGGCCCCGAGCTGGCCCATGGCGCGCGGCGGCTTTCCCTCTGGCATGGTGTCCCTCCTGATTGTCTCATTTTAGCCCAGAAGCCCCCGTGGGCGAAACCGGTTGGAAGGTCTGTCCCACCCGCTCGTATCACCCCCCACGATCAACGACCGATGACGAGATCTTTGTTCCAGCGGCTCTTTGGCTCCCTGTGGGAGGCCGCCAGCTCGCCCTGGCGCGACGAGGACCGACCGCGCTTCGAGGAGCTGGACGGCCTGCCCTACGACCCCCGGCTGCCCGGCTGCCGCCAGGTCGACCTCGATCCATCCGAGCGCCACTTCTTGGTGATCTGGGGCGACCACCTCTCCGTGCACGAGGCCGAGCAGGGTCGACGGGCGGCAGACTACTTCCCAGAGGAAGGCCTGCGCCGCGCGCGCTTCGCCCCGGACGGCGCGCGGGTCGCCCTGGGCACCCGGGACGACCGCACGGTGCTGCTGGACTGGCGCGAGGCCGCGGTGCTCGCCCGCTCGGACCGGCTGGGGGACTACCTGGACGAGCTGCGCTGGCTCCCCGGCGGCGACGGCTTCGTCGGCGCGACCCAGTCCAACGAGGTGCTGGTCCAGGACGGCGGCGACCTGCGCACGCTCCGGCGGCTGTCGCCGGCCGGCGGCGCGGGCCGCGATCCATTCGGCGGCATGGCGCTCTCGCCAGACGGATGCCGGGTGTTCCTGGTCACCGGCCGGCGGGTGCGCTGCCTGGACACCGAGAGCGGCGAGCCGATCTGGGATCGCGAGCTGGACCGGCCAGCGCTCAACCCGGCGCCCTCGCCCGACGGCAGCCGCCTCGCCCTGGCCTGCGACCACGGCGTGATCCTGATCGACGCGGCCACCGGCGTCGTGGTCGCCGAGGCGCGCTGTTTCCGCTACCAGGGGGTCCGCTTCGCCGGCGTCGGCGGCGAGGAGCTGGCCTGGCTGCCCTGCCTGGCGTTCTCACCCGACGGCCGCCGGCTGGCGGTGAGCACGCCAAACGGGCAGCTGATGCTGCTCGATCCGGCGACCCTGGAGGTCGAGCGGGAGTACCCGCGGCGGGCGGGTGGGCCGGCCTGGATCGAGGATCTCGCCTGGTTCTCGGACGGCGAGCGGCTGCTCATCGGCTGCGCCCACGACCGGCTACTGGTCTGGTCGGTGGACGAGGAGCGGAGCGTGCTGGAGAGGGCGATCTCGAACTGAGGTCCGTCCGGGCGTTATAATCGTCTTCGACCGATGGATTTCGCCGGCACGGAGCGTTTCGCGATCCTCTCCCGCCTGGGCCAGGGCGGCCTCGGGGTGGTCTACGAGGCCTTCGACCGCGAGCGCAAGAGCCGGGTCGCGCTGAAGACACTGCGCCGCGTCGCCGCGGACACGGTGGCCCGCCTCAAGCACGAGTTCCGCAGCCTGCAGGACCTTCGGCACCCCAACCTGGTCACCCTCTACGAGCTGTTCGAGGAGCGGGGCGACTGGTTCTTCACCATGGAGCTGGTCTCCGGCTCCGACTTCATGCAGCACGTGGGGCGCGCTGGAGACGCGATCGACGCGCGCCGGCTGCGGGAGACGCTGCGCCAGCTGGCCCAGGGGCTCAACGCCCTGCACCAGGGGGGCAAGGTCCACCGGGACATCAAGCCCGGCAACGTGCTGGTGACCCGCGCGGGCCGGGCGGTCCTGCTCGACTTCGGCCTGGTCGCCGACGAGCGCCAGCGGCCCGACGAGGACGACGGGCTGTCCGGCACCGTGGAGTACATGGCGCCCGAGCAGGCGCGAGGCGAGCCGGCCGGGGCCGCCGCCGACTGGTACGGCGTCGGCGCGATGCTGTACCAGGCGCTGAGCGGCGCGCCGCCGTTCACCGGGCGTGCAGTGCAGGTGCTCCTGGCCAAGCAGCAGCGAGAAGCGCCGCCGCTCGCGGCGGAGGTACCGGCCGACCTGGGCCGGCTGTGCCTCGAGCTGCTACGTATCGACCCCGCGGCCCGACCCACGGGACCCCAGATCCTGCAGCGCCTCGGCACAGCGGTTTCCTCGGTGGAGCTCGCGCCCGAGGCCGCGGTGGGATTCGTCGGCCGCAGCGGGGAGCTGGCCCGCCTGCACAACGCCCTGGACCTGGCGCGACGGGGACGCCCCGCCACCCAGGTCTGCCTCGGCGTGGCCGGAGTGGGCAAGTCCGCGCTCGTGGAGGAGCTGATTCGCTCCCTCGAGCCGGGAGTGGTCGTCTGCCGCGGCCGTTGCTACCAGCACGAGACCGTGCCCTTCAAGGGCATCGACGGCATCGTGGAGGGCCTGTGCGACGCCACGCGGGCCTCGGGCGCGCTGCTCCCACCCGATGATGCCCGGCTCATCGGTCACGTGTTCCCGACGGTGCGCACCCTGGCGCCGCGGACCGCCGCACCGGCCGCGTCGACGCCGATGGATCCGCGCCGGTTGCGGGAGCAGGCGGCCCTGGCGCTGCGCAGCTGGCTCGACCGTCTCGCGCGCCACAGCCCCACCCTCGTCGTGATCGAGGACCTGCACTGGGGCGGCGCGGACACCTGGGAGCTGTTGCACCGGCTCCTCGCCCCTCCCGACCCGCCGCCCCTGCTCACCCTGGCCACGGCGAGGCTGGAGCCCGGCGACAACGTGACCGCCATCGCCCTGCGCCTGCCTGGCGAGGTCCAGCCCCTGCTGCTCGAGCCGCTCGGCCCCGAGGAGTCGCTACGGCTCGCCCGGTCGCTCCTCGGCTCGGAGGATCGGGACCTGCCGGAGCGTGTGGCCCGGCGGGCGGCGGGTCACCCCCTGGACCTGCTCAACATGGCGCACCACGCGCTGACCTTCGGTGACCCCGAGAGCAGGGGCGACGCGCTTGTCGCCCGCCTCTCGCGCCTCGAGGGTCACGCCTCGCGCTTCCTCGAGATCCTCGCCGTTGCAGACGAGCCGCTGCCCCTGCCCGCGCTGCAACAGGCCCTGGACCTGTCGGCCGAGGCGCTGGAGCAGACGGTGACCGCGCTGCAGCTCGCCCGGCTGGTGCGGCCGGCGCGGGAGGGACACCCGGACCAAGTCGAACCCTACCACGACCTCGTGCGCCAGGCCGCGAGGGAGAGCATCGACGCCGACCGACGCCGCGAGCTGCACCGCCTCCTGGCGCTCGCGCTCGACGGGAGGGAGGGGATCGACCCCGGGCTCCTGGCGCTGCAGTGGCACGGCGCGAGAGAGCACCGGCTGGCCGCGGACTACGCGCTGCAGGCCGCCCTCGAGGCCGACGGGGCGCTGGCCTTCGATCGCGCCGCCCGCCTCTACGACGTCGCGTTGCGCGCGATGCCCGCGCAGGAGGAGGACTGGCGGCGAACGCAGATCCGGCGCGGCCACGCCCTGGCCAACGCCGGCCGGGGACACGAGGCCGCCGACGCGTTCCTCGCCGCCACCGCGGACGAGACCGGCCCCGAGGCCCTGGAGCTCAGGCGCCACGCCGCCGAGCAGCTGCTGTGCAGCGGCCAGGTCGATCGGGGGCTGGCGCTGCTCGAGGAGACCCTGGCCTCGGTGGGGATCCGGATGCCGCGCAAGCCGATCTCCGCCATGGCCGCCGCGGCCCTCCGCTGGGCGCAGCTCGGGCTCAGGGGCTACGAGCGCCCCACCCGCGCCTCCCGGGATCCGACGCTGCTGCCCCGCACCGACGCCTGCTGGTCGGCGACCGTGGGCCTGGGCATGGTGGACGTCATCCGCGCGATGTACTTCCAGGCGCTGCACACGAGCTTCGCCCTGCGCTCCGGCGACCCGCAGCGCATCCTGCGGGCGCTGGCGATGGAGACGCCGTTCCACGCCGCCCGGGGGCGGCGGGGCGAGCGGAGAACGGCGCAGCTCGTGGAGCTGGTGCGGGAGCTCGCCGCGCTCGTCGATCGCCCCCACGGCCACGGCCTGGCCGCCGCCTGTATCGGGTTCGCCGCGCTCCAGCAGGGGCGCTGGCGCGACGCCTCGGACCAGCTCGGTCAGGCCGTGGAGATCTTCCGCGGCTCCACCCTGGGCAACGCCTGGGAGCTGAACACGGCCCAGATCTCGCAGCTCTGGGCCCAGGCGATGCTGGGCGAGCTGCGCGACCTCGCGCGGCGCGTGCCCCTGCTGCTCCACGACGCCAGGGCGCGGGGAAACCTCTACGCCAGCGCCGGCGTCGCCGTCGGGCTGACCAGCTGGGCCTGGCTCGCGGTCGACGATCCCCGCGCCGCCCTCGAGGCGGCCAACGTGGGGATGAACCGCTGGGCCCGCGGCTCGACCCACATCCAGCACGTGTTCTACACCCTGGCGGTGGTCAACATCGACCTGTACAGCGGCAACGCCGAGGCGGCCTACCGGCGCGTCGCCGACTTCTGGCCCCGCCTCGCGCGCTCCCGCGTGATGTTCAACCAGCTCATCCGCGTGGTGATGCTGGACCTGCGCGCGCGGGCGGCGCTCGCCGCGGCCGCCACCGGCCGGCTGCCCCGGGCCCCGCTGCTTGGGCGGGCGCGCGCGGACGCGGCGCGCCTCGAGCGGCAGGGGCGCGCCTGGTCCGACGGCCTGGCCGCGCTGATCCGCGCCGGGCTGACCCAGGTGGGGGGCGATCCGGGGGTCGCGCGTCGGCACCTGGCCCGGGCGGTCGAGCACCTGGAGCGGGCGGAGATGGCGCTGCACCTGGCCGCCGCGCGGCAGCGGCTCGGCGAGATCGTGGGCGGCGCCGAGGGGGAGGAGCTGATCAGAGGAGCCGCGGCCTACATGGACCGGCAGGGCGTGCGAGCGCCGGAGCGCCTGCTGAGGATGCTGCTCCCCCGGGCCTGAGCGCCGTTGGCGCGGGCGGCGCTACGGGTTGGTCTTTGCCTTGCAGACGCCGGCCTTGCACAGCTCGGTCGCGGCGCAGACCGTGCCGCATGTCCCGCAGTTGTTCACGTCGGACTGCAGGTTGACGCAGAGCCCCGAGCAGAGCGAGTAGGAGGTGTGGCACTCGCAGGCCCCGTTGGTGCAGACCTGCACCACGGTGCAGGCGTTGCCGCAGGCGCCGCAGTTGGAGTGGTTCGAGTCGAGGTTGATGCAGACGTCGTAGCAGAAGGTGGTCGGGTCGGTGCAGACCGCGGTGCAGACCCCCGCGGTGCAGTCCTCGTCGTAGGCGCAGACCTGCCCGCAGGCGCCGCAGTTCTGGTCGTCGGTCTGGGTGTCGACGCAGGCGCCCCCACAGAGGCTCTCCCCCGCGGCGCAGGAGGTGGTGCAGAGCCCGGCGGAGCAGACCTGGCCCACCGAGCAGGCCTTGCTGCAGGCGCCGCAGTTGAGCGGGTCGGTCTGCAGGTTGACACACTCGGTGCCGCACTTGGTGAGCGGTGAGCTGCAGCTGCACACGCCGCCGACGCAGCTCATCCCCGCGGGGCAGACGGTGCCGCATGTGCCGCAGTTGTTGGGGTCCGTGTTGACGTTGGTGCAGCCGCCGTCGCAGAGCACCTGGTTGTTCGTGCACTGGGCGCCGACGATGCACTGGGCGTCGACGCAGATCGTGCCGGTGGCGCACTTGTTGCCGCACAGGCCGCAGTTCTTGCTGTCGCTGTTCAGGTCGACGCAGGTGCCGCTGCACAGGGTCAAGCCCTGGACGCAGGCGCAGACCCCGTTGAGGCACTGGGTGTTGTTGGCGCAGACGGTGCCGCACTTGCCGCAGTTCTGCTCGTCTGTGAGCGGGTCGACGCAGACGCCGTTGCAGTCGACCTGCCCCGCCGGGCAGGCGCAGGTGCCGGCGACGCAGAACTGGCTGTACGAGCAGGCGGTGCCGCAGGCGCCGCAGTTGACCGGGTCGGTCTGCAGGTCGACGCAGAGGCCGCCGCAGTCGGTCTTGGTCGCCGCGCAGGTGCAGACACCGCTGACGCAGGACTTGTCGGCGGCGCAGGCGGCGGCGCACGCGCCGCAGTTGTCCGAGTCGGTCTGCAGGTCGACGCACGCGCCGGAGCAGTCCGTCGTACCCGAGGGGCAACTGGCGACGCACGTCCCGCCGGAGCAGGCCGGCGTCGCGCCGGAGCAGGCGGTGCCGCAGGCGCCGCAGTTGCTTGGATCGGACTGCAGATCGACGCACTCGGTGCCGCAGAGCGTGGTGCCGCCCGGGCAGACGCAGCTCCCGTTCTCGCAGTAGTGGCTCGTGCTGGGGCAGGGCGTGCCGCAGCCGCCGCAGTTGAGCGGATCGGACTGGAAGTCGACGCAGGTCCCGGCGCAGAACGAGGTGCCGGGGGGGCAGCTCGCGAGGCAGACGCCGCCGAGGCAGGCCTCGCCGGGCTGGCAGGCCTGGTCGCAGCCTCCGCAGTGGCTCGGGTTGATCATCGGGTCCACGCACACACCCCCGCACATGATCCCGGTGCCGCCGTCGTCACAGGAGACCGTCACCGGACCGTCGGTGAGCGGGCCGTCGCCGGCGGGACCGTCCGTCATCGGGCCGTCGCCCGTCGGGCCGTCGATCCCCGCGTCCGCGGCCGCGTCGAGCAGGCCGTCCTGTGCCGGAGGTGTCGTGTCATCGTCGCAAGCCACCGCGAACAGTAGCGCCGCCGCTGCAAGTAGCCCAACGAACCTGGTGCTCATGCTTTCTCCTCCATGTATGTCGAAAAAGACGAAAATCGGCGGTCCTCGCCGCCTCCACAGGATGCGAGCGACACCGACGGTGGATACGGAGCTCAGCGGCCGCGGACCTTGCCGCTCTTCGGGAAGCGGTAGTGGCCGGCGATGGGCCAGCTCTCGAGCACGTCGAGCTCGGCGGTGTAGCCCGGGCTGGGGTAGGCGTGGATCACGAAGGGACGGCCGCCCGGGCCTCGCTTGTCAGAGACGACGCCGACGTGGTCGATGCGTCCCCGGCCGTCCAGGTTCCAGAACACGATGTCCCCTCCGCGCCACTGCTTGTAGGCCTCGGGCGTCGTCTTCGTCGTCAGCCGCGTGCCGTGGCGGCGGAGGTAGAGCAGCAGGTTGGGCACCCGGCGGTGATCGATGTTCGCGTTGGGCTTGCGGCCGACGTAGCCCCGGGGGGTGTCGCGCCGGTCCTTGTTGATCAGCGCCTGCAGGTCGTAGCCCGCCCGGCGCAGCGCGCGGACCACCAGATCGGTGCAGACGCCGATGGCCGGGTCCACGTCGCCGCCGGGGAAGACGGCGCGCTTCATGTCCTTGCCGTCCTTGAAGCGCGTGACGTAGTAGGCCATGGAGAGGTCGTAGCGGGTCTTGCGCCGCACCTCCTCCCGCGCGCCGGCGAGGATCGCCCGCGCGGCCGGGGAGAGCTGCTCCTCGGCTCGCCCGCTCGCCGGGGCGATCAGGAGGCAGACCAGGACCACGGGACGGAGCATCGTTTTTATTGTACCCGATCCAGCCGCTGGACCTCCCCGCCGCGGCGCCCTATGGTTTGAGCATGTCGATTCTCAAGTGGCTCGGCTTCGGCGGAGCGAGCAACGAGTCGGCCCCGGCGGCCGAGGCGGGCGACACCGCCACCGTGCGCCGCATCGTGGGCAAGCTGGAGTCCCTCCCGCCCGATCGGGCGCGCCACGTCGCGGCCTTCGCCTACATCCTCGGCCGGGTGGCCAACGCGGACCTGGAGATCAGCGCGGAGGAGACCCGCGAGATGGAGCGGCTGGTGCGCGAGCACGGCGGCCTCGACGAGGAGCAGGCGATCCTCGTCGTCCAGATCGCCAAGAGCCAGAACCAGCTCTTCGGCGCCACCGAGGACTACCTGGTCACCCGCGAGTTCAAGCAGCTGACCACGGTGGAGGAGCGGAAGCGCCTGCTGGACTGCCTGTTCGCGGTCTCCGCGGCCGACGACTCGATCTCCTCGGCCGAGGAGACCCTGGCCCGGGAGATCGCCAGCGAGCTCGGCCTCGAGCACCAGGACTACGTCGCGATCCGCGCGCGCTACTCGGACAAGCGCGAGGTGATGAAGGGGCTGAAGGACCCGGGCTGAGCGCGCCGTGGCACGCCCCTGGCCTTCCTCGGTGGGCTCAGCGACGGCTTCGTCGCCCGGGTGCTGCCCTGAGTCAGTAGTAGCTCCCCGGGCCGGTCACCGCCAGGGGTTGATCCAGCACGCAGACCGGGCCCGCGGGCGCCGCGCTCGAGCTGCAGCGCTCGGGGTGGTCGCAGTCGCTGTCCGCGGCGCAGGCCCTGAGGCAGACCGCGCGCTCGCCGATGCGCGCGCAGCGCGAGCCGGCGCTGCACGCGCTCTCGGCGCAGGAGCGGACGCACTTGAAGACCCGGGAGCAGTACTCGCCGAGCTCGCCGGTGCAGTCCTCGGTGCTGGAGCAGATCTCGCCGATCCGCGGGGACGGCTCGTCCGAGCAGCCCGCGGCGAGCAGCACGGCGGCCAGGGCCAGGGCGGTCGCGATCGTCCGAGTCATGGCTGGTCCTCCTGCGGTCCGTAGGGGTCGAAGTCGCAGGGACCGCCCGGGCACTCGGGCGCGCAGTAGCCGTCCCGGCACACCGCCCCGCTCCCCTCGCAGAGGCCCTCGACGCACTGCTCGAACAGGCCCGGGCACTCCGCGTCGGTGGCGCAGTCGACGCGGCAGTCGTCCTCGCTCGCGCAGGGCCGGGTGCAGACCCCGACGGCCGCGCAGTAGAAGTCCCCGGCGCAGTCGGCGTCGGCCGAGCAGGCCCCCCCTGGCTCCACCATCTTGCAGCCCGCGACCAGCCCACCGGCGAGCATCAATACGAACAGCATTTTCGTTGTCTGGCGCATCGCCTCGCTCCTTGGTTGTCAGGTCCCCTGGCCGGAAAGCAACAGGCGGGCCAGCCAGGAGACCCTGTCATTGCCACGGCTTGTGCGCGCGCTACAAACGCCGGGGTCGGCCGCCGGCCGAGATCCAGGGCATTCGGGTCAGGGTTCGCCGGCGGGCGTGACGCGGATCACGGCTGGTTCCGGTCAGACCTCGAGTCGCGGCGCGCGGAGAAACCCGGCACAGAGCGCGGCGAAGGCGGTGCTCTCCTGGGGCGTGAGACCTGCCTCGCAGAAGATCGGGGCCAGCCGGTCCTCGGCCGGGTGCCAGAGCACGATGACCAGGGGGCGGTGCCCAGCCGTCAGCGCCACCACGAAGGGTGAGGGGTCGGCGGAATCAGGGGCCGGAGCGCGGCGCCGGATCTCGGCGAGCCAGGGGAGCGCCCGGGCGGTGCTCGCCGGGTCGAGCAGCATCCCCCGTGGGACCTCGAAGCCCCCAGCCCCGCGGCGGATGATCGCCCGCCGGCGGACCAGGGCCCAGCTGAGCGCCGGGGCGGCCCAGAGCACCACCGCGAGCGTCGGGCCAAAGCCCAGGGCCACGCCCCACGCGCCCGGCAGCAGGGGAGCGACGGCGTAGAAGGCCGCGGGCCAGACCACCGCGAGGACGAGCCCGAGCAGCGGCCGACGGGCGAGCGACCCGATCGACCAGGTCAGGACGAGGGCCTCCCCCTCGACCCTCGCGCGCACCGGGCCGAGGCGCGCAAAGATGCGGGGCGGGCTCGCCTTGGACACGGCGCCTAGGCTCCGAACCGTTCGAGGGCCGCGACCTCGGCCTCGGAGAGCGTGGTCCTGATCTTGCGCGCCGCGACGTCCATCCAGTCCGGCAAGCCCGGCCTGCGGTGCTCGCAGAGCGGAATGACGCGCGGCTCGTTGTCGCTGCTGTAGCCGATGTAGATCACCTGCCGCGTACGCTGGAAGCGCCCCCCCCAGGTCTGCGAGGCGAGGTGGAACACGTCGCTCCAGGGGACCCAGTTTCCGTCGATCACCACGCCCCGCTCGCCGAGGCGCACGGTGCGGTGGTACACGCTCCAGAAGTACCAGACACCCACGGCAGCGCCCACGGCGGTGCCGGCCAGGAGACCGGCCGGGTCAACGCTCAGGACCAGGCCGCCAGCGGCGCCGAGCGCCGGGGCGACGAGCGACCAGAGCGCCGCGAGAGCCAGGCGGAGCCGTCGCTCGCGGTCGTGAGCCTCGAACTCCCCTGTCGACCTCCCGAGGGGGTCCTGGTCCGTGCCCGGCGGGCGGAACGGGTTGGTGGGCGGCACGGGCGGAGCTTGCCACAACCGGCGACGCGGCTCCAGGCGAGGGCCGGCTTCCCGTCGTGGCTCACACGGACCTGGTCCAGGGTCCGGGCGACGGCAGTCGACGGCGGCGACGCCTGGCCACGGGCTTCCGGTCAGCCGCCGCGCTGCTCGTCATCGGCGATCATCGCGCAGACAGCGTCCTTCCAGCGCTGTACGGCGCCCGGAAACCGGCTGGCGGGAAGCTCGACGTTGCAGGACCTGCAGACGATGCGCGCCCTGCTTCACGGACCCCGCAGACGCGCGGGTCCCCCACACAGGGGGCAGGCGAGCTCTGGCAGATCGATGGGTACACGGGCCTGCTTCATCGCGGGGACACCTTCTCGACGGATCTCATCATCTCACACATCTGCACACCATGACGACCCGCAGTCGACGGCAGGATCCAGCAGGATCGACGCTGCTTGATGTACCGGAGCGGCGCGCGGTACACCTGGGTGCGATGCCGACCCCTGGACGAGCAACGCCGACCCTGCTGGCCATTCCACCGGCGCTGCTCGCCGTCGTCGCCTTCGACGCGACCCGGCTGCCCGCGTGGGTCTACCGCGACCAGGCGACGCTGCTATTCGGGGTCACGGGCCACGGCGTTCTGGCCGCGCTCGTCTACCTCTCGCCGGCGCTCCTGCTGCCCATCGCGACCGCCGCGCTGCAGGCGATCCCGGCCGAGCGCTGGCCCTGGAGAGCGAGCCGCCACGCGGCGCTGCTGGCCGTCAACCTGCTGTTCTGCGTCGCCAGCTGCGCCTGGATCCTGGCGCTGGACATCCTTCCCCTGCTGCCCGCGGTCGTGGTCGCCTACGCCGCGCTGGCCGGCGTCCTGACCTTCGCTGCCGGTCCCCTGCCGCCCGGGCGACGCGCCAACGCGATCCTGTCGCGCACCATCCCGGCCGCGCTGGGGCTCGCGGGCGCGGTGGTCCTCGCGCTGTCCGCCCGGGTCTTCCCGGGCGGCTATCCGGCCCTGCACTCGGGGCTGCTGGGAGTCGCCCTGGTGCTGCTGGCGGCGGGCCTGGCCCACCTCCTGGCCTGGCCGTCGATGGCCCGGGCCCGCCTGGCCGTCGCCGTCGGCTGCTCGGCGCTGCTGGGTGTCGTCGTCGGATGGGCGCTGCTGTCAGGCGCGGCGGAGCGGATCTTTCGCCACTACACGTTCCTGGGGCAGGCCGCGGTGGCCGCGCACCCGCTCGGCGCCGATCCCGATCCCGGCGGTCCGGTGCCCGGGGACGACCCCGACGCAGCCGCCCGCTTCGCCCGCCACCACAACCTCCCGGAGCTGCCCGCGGCCCTCGACCTCACGCGTTACAACGTCCTGCTGATCACCGGCGACGCGACCGGCTTCCTCCGCACCTCCCTCGGCGATCCCCGGCACGACACGACCCCGCGCCTGCGCGCCTGGTCTGCCGGTCGCGGGCTCGTCTTCACCCGCGCCTACGCGCCCTCGACCAACACGCTGCAGTCGAACGCCAGCCTGTTCACGATGACCTACCCCTCGGCGGTGGCCCTGGAGACGTACAGTCGCCGCTGGCTCGGGCGCGTCCTGGACCAAAACGTGACGGTGGCCGAGCTGTTCCGCGACGCCGGTCACGACACGTTCTGGGTCGGCTTCGACCACGAGGGAAGCCTCAGCCGGGCGCGCGGGATCCGCGGGCTCGACCAGGGGTTCCGGGTCCGCACGCTGATCAACGACGCCCCGGCCGACACCGACCGGCAGATCGCCGATCGCGCGATCGCCACGCTCGAGACCTTCCGGGGCCGGCGGTTCTTCGGCTGGATCGCGTTTGGCAGCCCGCACGCCGAGTACGTCGCTCACTTCCCGGACCGGCCGGCCGCCTCGCCCCTCGATCGCTACCGCCAGGAGGTCCGCTTCATGGACCAGCAGCTCGGCCGCGTGCTCGATGCGCTCCGGCGCATCGGCCTCGAGCGGCAGACCATCGTCATCTTCACCAGCGACCACGGCGAGGAGCTCGGCGAGCACGGCGGGAAACACCACGGCTCGACGCTGTACGAGGAGGTGCTGCGGGTGCCGCTGGTGATCGCCGTTCCGGGGTTGCCGGGACGCACGCTGACCGCGCCGACCTCCCTGCTGTACCTGTTTCCGTGGCTGCTCTCGCACGGCCCGGCGCCGATGCGAGCGGCGGTCGCCGCCCGCCTGACCCGGGAGATCGGCCCCATGCTGCGCGACACCAAAGGCGCCATCGTCGCGGAGCTCATCGGCCACGATCGAATGAAGTCGGCGCTGATCTACCCGGACCGCAAGCTTCACTACGACTTCTACTCGAGGCTGATCCAGGTCTACGACGTGGCGCGAGATCCGCTCGAGCAGGAGGAGCGCTCCCACGGCGACGCCGGGGTGGCCCGGGCCGCCGAGGCCCGACTCGCGGCCTACCGGCGGGTGCGATACCGGATTCGCAAAGCCGTTGTCGGACGCTGACCCGGATCAGATGAGGTCAGCGTGTTAGAATCTGACCCCGGATGCTCGGCTCCAATGTCACGCGGTGGACAGCTCTCGTGGCGATGCTGTCGCTGACCGGTGGTTGCCACGCTCTCCTCCCCCTCTCCGCCGCCCCGGGAGACGGGACGGGCGCATCCGAAGCGACGCCCCCGGTGGACGCCAGCGGCGATGCGACGCGGGACCAGACCATCCAGGACGCAGACGTCAAGCTCCCGGCTGGCGACGCAGGGGGAGAAGCTGTGCGCCACGATCTCGGCTCCGGGGCGGTGGCCTGGCTCAAGTGCTTCGGCGCCGGGGCCAACGACCGGGCCTACGCGGTGGCGGTGGACGGATCGGACAACGTTTACGTCACGGGCCATTTCGCGAACACGGTGGACTTCGGGGGCGGGCCGAGGACGAGCACCACCGGTGGGACGGGCGACGTCTTCGTCGCCAGCTACACCGCCGCAGGGACACACCGCTGGTCCTCGACCTTTGGTGGCGCCGGAGCGGATCATGGGATGGCGCTGGCCATCAACGGCTCAGGAGGCGTGTACCTCGCGGGGGTACACACTGGCGACTTCAGCGTGGGCAGTGAGAGCGTAACCCTCCAAGGGGCGAGCGATGTCCTGCTCGCCAGTCTCGACGGAGTGGGCAAGGTGCAGTGGCTCCGCGGGTACGGCGGCCCGGGCTCCGACAGGGCAGATGGCATCGCGGCGGACATGGCGGGCAACATCTACATCGCCGGCAGCTTCAGCGACAGCGTCGATCTGGGCGGCAAGTCGCTGACCTCTAAGGGCCTGTCGGATGCCTTCGTGGCCAGCTACGCAGCTGCCTCCGGCACGCTCAGGTGGGCACTTGGCTTCGGCGACCTCAAGGCCGACGCGGCCTACGCCATCGCGGTTGACGGGTCAGGCAACAGCTCCGCCACGGGTTACTTCCAGGGAACGACAAGCCTCGGCGGCCCCCCTCGCACCGCAGCCGCGACCGACGCCTTCGTGTTGGCGCTGGATCCCCAGGGGAAGTACCGCTGGGACGCCACTCTCGGCGGCCAGCTCTATGAATACGGTCGAGGTGTGACGCTTGATGGCGCCGGCAACGTCTACGTCGCCGGTAGCTTCGCCGGTTCGGGCAGCTTCGCCGGGACACAGCTCACGGCCAGCGGCGCCGACGTCTTCGTCGCTAGCTTCAACGCGGCGGGAGGAGGACGATGGGCCACGGGCTTTGGCGGTGCATCGTCTGACGTCGCACAGGCTGTCGGCCTCGGACCGGCGGGCGTGGTGGTGACCGGTTACTTCGGGCAGTCAGTCACGCTGGGAACCGACACACTGCTGGACAAGGGTGGAAACGACGTTCTGGTGGCAGCCCTCGACGGGTCGGGCGCACCGGTTCGCGGCTGGGCGCTTGGAGGGGGACAGGCCGACTCCGGCGAGGCGGTGGCGGTGGACAGCACGGGCAACATCTACGTCGCCGGCTACCTCAGGGGAACAGTGAGCTTCGGCCAGGCGGGAAGCTGCAGCGCCGTGGGAGAAGACGCCTTCCTGGCCAAGATTGTCCCCTGAGGGTCCGACGGCGACTGGTCAACGCTGGCGCGGCGACCGGAGTTGGGGTTACTGCGCCTCGAAACAGCCCGCGTCCGCGCCCGCGCCGACCGGCATGGGGTTGCCGTCCAGGTCGAGGAGGTAGCCCAGGGAAGCGCACAGATCGATGGCCGGGGACGCCGCGCCCAGGTGGAAATCGGCGCTGCCCGGCGCGACGAAGGCGGGGTCGGCGTAGGTGCTGTGGCTGTCCTGGCCGCTCCCCGCCTGGTAGCTGGCGAGGCTGCTGTAGTAGGTGCCGCCCCAGACCAGCACCTTCCGGCCAAAGAACAGGTTGTGGTCGCTCTGGCCCTTGGCGCCCAGGTCGTTTTCGACGAGGTTCCCCCCGGACCCCTGGCTCACGCAGACGTTGTTTTCGAACTCGGCGAAGTCGGCGGTCTGGTTGGTGGCCATGCAGGTGGTCCAACCGCCGCTGACCACGATGGTGTTGTGGTGGTAGATCCCGCCGGTGGCGCACTTGGTCATGGCGTCTGCATCGCACCCGTTGTAGATGCCCGGCATCACGCCGTGGATCAGGTTGTGGTGGGCCAGCAGCCCCTTGGCCCCGATGTTGTTCACCGCGCCGAGCTTGCAGTCGTGGAGCCGGTTGTGGCGCAGCACGGCGCCGGTGATGTGACTGTGCCCGTTGGAGTTGAACTGAACGCACATGGCGGCGTTGCCCGAGATGTCGTTGTCCTCGATCACCACGCCGTCCATGCCCAGGGTGCCGTCGATGTAGATCCCGTGCTCCAGCGAGGCGTTGCGAATGGTGTTGTTACGGATCACGAGCGAGGTAATACCGGTCACATAGATATTCCAGGTCCGCGCCTCCTCGATCAGGCAGCCCTCGACCACGATGTCGCTCGAGGGGGAGGTGGACCAGACGTTGATTCCTCCCTCGTGGTTGCCGCCGGGCTGGCCGCAGCGGTACAGGTGCAGGTCGCGGAACACGAGGTGGCTGCGCCCCTGGGTCCACTGGATGCACCCGTCGTTGGGTGCCCCGGTGATCTTCGGCCGATTGCCCGATCCGTAGGCCCCGAACACGATCGGCTTGCCGCTCGCGCCGGAGGAGGGGGGAGTCAGGGACTCGGCCCAGCTGCCGCCGCGCTGGAACAGGACCTGGTCGCCGGGCGCGAGGGCCTGCTTGTGCACCCTGGCGATGGAGCGCCAGGGCTGGGTCGCGGTGCCGGGGTTGGAGTCGGAGCCCTGGGGCGAGACGTGGTACACGGCGCCGAGCGGCGCCCCCTGATCGGGCGCTGGCGGGGGCCCCTGGTCGGGCGCCCCCTGGTCCGGGGCCGGCGGGGTTCCCTGGTCCGGGGCCGGCGGGGTTCCCTGGTCCGGGGCCGGGGTGCCGCTGTCCGGTGCCGCTGTGCCGCTGTCCGGTGCCACCCCTGCGTCCGGCGCGGGCACCCCCGCGTCGGTCTGCGCCTGGATCACCAGCACCGGCGGGCTGGCGCCCTCGCGGCTGCTGTAGAACGCGCTGTCGCCGGAGGCGCTGACCAGGGCGAAGCTGTAGCTGCCGTTGCCGGTCACCACGCCGCTCACGTCGAAGGTCACCCAGGTGCCGGCCTGCACGCTGCCGGCCGCGGCCACCGGCGCGCCGGGCGGCGGCGCGTTGTGCCAGGTGAGGGAGCCCTCGGACCAGCTGCTGTCCGTCAGGTGCAGGGTCCCCCCGTCCGGGCTGCCGTTGAGCACGAACAGCGCCACGGTTGCACCATGGACCGGTCCGGCCACGCCGCTGACCGTGAACTTGAGGTAGGTCCGGAACGACGTCCTCCTCGCCGTGCGCACCCGCAACGCGGTCGCGTCGCCGTAGTTGTGGTCCGGGCGCGTCGAGCGAACGTGGGCGTCCTCCGCGGCCCCCAGCTGCAGGCCGCCCAGCTGCGCCCCGTAGGGCTCGCCCCAGGCCAGATCGATGTCGGTCTCCTCCTCCACCTCCACGCCCCCGTCGAGGAACCCGTCGCACCCGCCGCAAAGCAGGGCAAGCGTCAGCATCGTTGCCAGGGGTCGGCTCATCGTCGTCTCCTTTGCCTCTCGTCTAGAGGGGAAGAGGGCCGCCGGGGCCGGTTTTGCACGGAGATTGCTCCATCCCGTATGCCGCCAAGATCGTTGGGTGCCTGGCCCGCGCGGACCTTCCCTAACGCCACTCGAGGGCGCCGATGTCGTACAGGCCGTTGACCGGACGCGACAGGCCGTCAAAGTCATCCTGGGGCGCGTCCAGCTGGGTTCCGACGTCGATGGCGGGCGAGCTGGCCGAAAGGTGGTAGTCGTCGCCGCCCGGGTTGACGAAGCCCGGGACAGCGCCGACGAAGCTGGAGCCGGTGAGCTCGTGACCGCTGCTGTTCGTTCCCCAGACGAGGTTGTGGGAAGCGGTGATTCCAGCACCGCCGGACTCGTCCACGATCTGGCCGTACGCGTTGCCCGCACAGATGTTGTTGCGGATCACCACGCCCTGGGCCTGCCCGTTGAGCACCGCGATCCCGGCCCCCCAGGAGGCCTGGGGGCCGTTGTCAACGCAGGTGTTGTTGATGATCCGGATGTTCTTCATCGGGTGAGGGTAGCCTTGGTCCCAGTCCGAGACGACGATGCCCATGTAGGTGTTGCGGTAGGTGATGTTGTTTCGGATCAGCACGTTCTCCACCAGCCCGCCGCGCTCGGCGGACACCGCGATGCCGTAGCCCGCGCAGTCGTGGACCAGGTTGCGCTCGACGACGATGTCGTGGGTGTGGGAGTCCCAGGAGTCGACGTAGATGCCGAGCTCGTCCAGGTCGTGCACGTGGTTGCCTCGCACCACCACGTTGGAGGAGCCATCCTTCACGTCGATGCCCTCGCCACCGGCGGTGCCGGCGCCGTCGTTGCGCACGTGGTTGTTGGTCACCACGACCTGGTCGCTCTCGGAGACGGAGATGCACTCCTGGTCACCGCCGTTGACGGCCAGCTCGATGTCGTTTTTGTCGACGAGGACGACCGTGCTCTTCCAGACGCCGACCCCGGAGCGCTTCGTGTCGTAGCTCTGGTTGGAGAGGATCTCGACGTTCGTGGAGCGGTTGACGATGATGCCGAAGCCGGCCGAGCTCTTGACGCGAAAGCCCTGGACGCGGACAAAGCTCACGTCATCGACGGAGATCACGCCCTTCCACCAGTCGGGCGACGACAGGCCGGCCCCGTCGATGGTCACCTTGTCGCCGGGATAGGCCCGCAGCGTGATCCAGGCGTTGCTGGTGCCCGAGCTTGGGATGTCCACGAGCTCCTTGTAGGTGCCGGCCTTGACCAGCACGGTCTGCCCGGCCTTGGCCTGTCCGAGGGCGTGCTGGATCGTCCGGTAGGGCGCCGACGCGGTGCCGGGGTTGGAGTCGGAGCCCTGGGGCGAGACGTAGTGGTCTCCGGTGACCGGGGCCGGCGAGCTGCCCTGGTCCGGGACCGGCGGGGTTCCCTGGTCCAGGGCCGGCGGGGTTCCCTGGTCCGGGGCCGGCGGGGTTCCCTGGTCCGGGGCCGGCGGGGTTCCCTGGTCCGGGGCCGGGGTGCCGCTGTCCGGTGCCGCTGTGCCGCTGTCCGGTGCCACCCCTGCGTCCGGCGCGGGCACCCCCGCGTCGGTCTGCGCCTGGATCACCAGCACCGGCGGGCTGGCGCCCTCGCGGCTGCTGTAGAACGCGCTGTCGCCGGAGGCGCTGACCAGGGCGAAGCTGTAGCTGCCGTTGCCGGTCACCACGCCGCTCACGTCGAAGGTCACCCAGGTGCCGGCCTGCACGCTGCCGGCCGCGGCCACCGGCGCGCCGGGCGGCGGCGCGTTGTGCCAGGTGAGGGAGCCCTCGGACCAGCTGCTGTCCGTCAGGTGCAGGGTCCCCCCGTCCGGGCTGCCGTTGAGCACGAACAGCGCCACGGTTGCACCATGGACCGGTCCGGCCACGCCGCTGACCGTGAACTTGAGGTAGGTCCGGAACGACGTCCTCCTCGCCGTGCGCACCCGCAACGCGGTCGCGTCGCCGTAGTTGTGGTCCGGGCGCGTCGAGCGAACGTGGGCGTCCTCCGCGGCCCCCAGCTGCAGGCCGCCCAGCTGCGCCCCGTAGGGCTCGCCCCAGGCCAGATCGATGTCGGTCTCCTCCTCCACCTCCACGCCCCCGTCGAGGAACCCGTCGCACCCGCCGCAAAGCAGGGCAAGCGTCAGCATGGTCGCCAAGGGTCGGCTCATCGTCGTCTCCTTTGCCTCTCGTCTAGAGGGGAAGAGGGCCGCCGGGGCCGGTTTTGCACAACGACCGGCCCCATCCCCTAGTCCGCCGAGATCGCTCGGTATCTATTCCTTGCCCTGCTCGGGAGATCCAGGAGGCAGCGGTCCTGCTCTACGATCCCAAGGACGCCAGGGGCGCGCTCGCCCTGTGGACCTGCCGGGCGAGCGGTTGCCAAGAGGCAGTGGGGGCGATGCCGGAGCACGGCAGGCCGCGTGGGCCAGCGGGGAAAGCGACGAGCACGGGAACGTCCTCGCCGGACCCATCGGGGGTGTGACGTATGTGGGAGCGGCGGGTCCTTGCGCCTTTTTTTGGTCTCAGTGGCCGAGGCAGCTGCGGCGGGCGACCCAGATGTCGGCGTCGCGCCCGCCCCCGGTGTCGGTGTCGCGGTTGAAGTAGAGCGTGTCGCCAGCAGGGGAGAGATTGACAAAGGTCTCGTCCCAGCTCGTGTTCAGCGCGGCGAGGTTCTCCGCCGGCCCGAAGTCGGCGGCGGGGTCCGAGCGCCGCGCGCGCCACAGGTCGAGCTTCCCCTGCCCTCCCGGTCGGGTGGAGCTGAAGATCGCCTCCAGCCCGTCTTGCGAGACGGTGACGCTGTGCTCGTCGTCCGCGCTGCTCAACGACGGGACCACCACCGGCGTCGAGAACGGCGCCGTGGCGCTGCTGCGCGAGGCGACGAAGATGTCGATCCTGCCGATGTTGCGGTTGGATGTGAGCCAGAGCGTCAGCCCGTCCGCACTGAGCTGGTGCGGGCGGGTGATGTTGTCGTTGACCTCGTCGAGGGGCGAGGGCGGCCCGAAGACGTCGTCGAGGCTCGCGCGCCGCGCGATCCAGACCTCCGTCAGCGGGGTCCGCCGGTCGGTGCCGAAGATCACGGTCAACCCGTCGGCCGAGAGCACCGGGGACGTCTCGTAGGACGTCGAGTTGATTACCGGCACGTGTGCGGGCGTGTCAAAGGCGAGGCCGGGAGCCGCGCGGACAGCCTGCCAGATGTCGCAATCTCCCGTGCCGCCGGGGCGGAAGGAGGCCAGCAGGAGCACCCGGCCGCCGGCGCCGAGCGAGGGCGCCCAGTCGTCGTAGCCCGAGCTCACCTCGGCCAGCCGCTCGGGTGCCGAGAAGGGACCCCAGCTCGTGCACGGTACGCTGGTGTCGGCGGCGGCGGAATCGGTCACTCCCAGCGCACCGTCGGGCGCGGCGGCGTCGGCCACGCCCGCCGCGCCGTCAGCCGCGGCGTCGAACCCGGCGCGCACGCAGGCGCAGACAAGGACCGGAAGAAAGAGCGTCAACCACAGCGCCGGACGGCAATCCGTTGGCATTGGTTGATCCTTATCCCACCTTCACGCTTTTGCAAAAGGACGAATCAAGACCCCCTTTCAACCCGTGCGTGCGGATTTCCCGCACACGGCTTCCCGGTGGTCTCTCGGGGCTCGGCGTCCTTTGCACGGAAAAGGGTGCTAACATCCGGTGGCGTGGGAGACGAGCCCAGACAGCTTGCGACCCTGCTCGAGCACCTCGAGCCGGGCGCCCGCGGCGTCCTCGAGGGCGAGGCTCGACAGCAGCTTGCCGAGCGCATCGCCGCGGCCCCCGCTGCCTGGCCCGGCGTGAGGGTGCCGCCCGGGGCATTCTGGGCCTACCTGGTCCGCCACCTCCCCAGGGACACGACGGCGCGCACCGCGTGGGACCGCTGGTCCGTGGACGAGCTCTACCTGTGCTGCGGCTGCGTCCGGGGCGACCCGGAGGCGCTACGCGCGTTCGAGGACCGCTTCCTGCCCGTGGTTTACGGCGTGCTGCGCCGCAACCGCCTGCCCGATGCGCTGCGGGAGGAGCTGGCGCAGGATCTGCGCGAACGGCTCTTCGTGGGCCGTGACGGGGGCCAGCCGCTGCTCGGGCGCTTCGGAGGTCTGGGCACCCTCGCCGGCTGGCTCCGCGTGGTCACCGCCCGGCTGGCGCGCCAGACGTTGCAGCAGGAGAAGCGCTACGTCCTGGTGGGCGACGACCGCATCGTCAGCAACCTGGTCCAGGAGGGGGACCCGCTGAAGGCGAGCTACCGCGAGCCGTTTCGTCGCGCGGTCCGCGCGGCGCTCGGGGAGCTCGACGCCCGGGACCTGACCCTGATCCGCATGCGCTACGTGGATGGCCTGACCCTCGAGCAGATCGGCGCGACCTACCGGGTGCACCTCTCGACGGTGCACCGCTGGGTCGGCGCGATCCAGGAGCGGCTGCTCGAGCAGACCCGCGAGCTGATGATGCAGGAGATGGAGATTGACGCCGACGAGTGCGACAGCCTGTTCCGGATGCTCCAGAGCCAGCTCGATCTGACAATCACCACGCTGCTGCAGGGATCGGAGGACGAGCCGTGAGACCCGGGCTGCTCGCGTTGCTCGTGGCCCTGTGCTCCGCGACCGCGGCGCTGGCCGAGGAGCAGGACGCCGCCGGGCTGCTCGACCTCGCGGTCAAGCGCTTCGCGGACGGAGCCATCGACGAGGCCGAGGTGCACCTGCGCGCCGCGGCGGGCCGAACCGAGGACCCCGGCCTGCTCGCGCGTATCGAGCTCCAGATCGGGCTGGTGCACGCGACCCGGGGCCTGCGCGCCCGAGCGCGCGAGGCCTTTCGCAGCGCGCTGGTGCATGACCCCGGCGTCACCCTCGATCCCCACCGCTACCGTCCGGACTTCGTCGAGCTGTTCCGAGCGGTGCGGGACGAGACCGTGGGCCAGCTGCGGGTCACCTCGGGGCTGGCGGGCGAGGCCCAGGTGTGGGTCGATGGCCAGCGCGCCTGCGCGGCGCCCTGCAGCCGGCCCCTGGTCGCCGGCCGCCACTGGCTCGAGCTGCGTGATTCGTCCGGCCGCAGGCTGGCCGGTCGGTCCATCGTGCTGATGCCCGGCGAGCAGACATCCCTGACCCTCGGGGCTCCGGCGTCCAGGCCGATCGCGGTGCCCGCCTCCCGGCCCGTCGACCGACCCGCGAGCCAGCCCGCCGGGCCGACCGCCAGGACCCGGCCGCGCCGTCGCCTGTGGACCTGGATCGCCGGCGCGGGCGCCCTGGTCACGGGCGCGGCGGCGCTCGGGCTCGGGCTGGCGGCCAGGGCGGACCACCAGGAGGCGTGCGATCTGCTCGAGGGGCCGGAGCCCTGCAGCGAGCGCACCTCGCTCGCCGATCGCTCCGCCATCGACCGCTACCGGGACCTGCGCGAGGCGGTGCATCGCAACTCCCTGGCCGCCAACATCGGCTGGGGTGTGGCCGGAGGGCTGGCGGTGACCGCGGTGGTGCTGTTTGTTGTCGAGGGCCGGGGCGGCGAGTCACCGCGCGCGGCGCCCGGCGTGTCCACGGACGGCAGCGGCGTGTCGCTGCACCTGAGCCTGCGCTACTGAGTTGAACCATGCTGCTTGACCCCTGCAATGCCCGGACGCGCGTGGAGCGGGGACTCCCCTTGTGGGTCGTGCTCGTCGTGGGGACTGGCTGTAGCTATGATCTGCCGGAGATCGCCCCCGGACCGGGGACCGACTATCACGTGGACGCCACGGGCGGAGACGACGCCAACCCCGGGACCGCGGCCCTGCCCTGGCGCTCCCTCGCGCGGGTCAACGCGGGCACGTTCGTGCCCGGTGACCGGATCCTGCTTCGCCGCGGCGAGACCTGGGCCGAGTCCATCACCCCGCCCTCATCCGGGACCAGCGCGGCGCCCATCGTCTTCGGGGCCTACGGATCGGGGGACCGGCCCAGGATCACCGGCGCGCCCAACAAGGGGTGCATCCAGTGGAGCCAGGCGCGCAGCCACCTCGTGTTTCGGGACCTCCACCTGTACCGCTGCGGGCAGCCCGGCGGAACCAACGAGGGGGGGATCAACGTCTGGTCCGACGCCGGCCCGTCGACCGACATCGTCATCGAGGGCTGCCTGATCGAGGAGGCACGGACCTGGAGCATCTACCTCAGCGGGCTCGCGCAGGTGGTGATCCGCGACAACACGCTCGACGCCTCGGAGAGCGGGATCAACATCGACGGCGCGCTGGCCACGGACGACGTGGTGGTGGAGGGCAACGAGATCCATGGCCACAACGACATGTGCATCCACGTCTCCGCTGCGACCGGCGTGATCCTCCGCCGCAACCGGATCCACGACTGCGCGCTGGGGGGCGTGAACAACGTGGGCGCCCCGGACCTGCTGGCGCATCACAACCTGATCCACGGCGCGATGGCCGGAATCTACAACGCCTGCGACTCGCCGACGATGTGCGCCAGCGGAGGTGTGTACCACCACAACACCATCGTCGTCACCGGCAGCGGCGGCTGCATCGAGACCACGGCGGAGGCCAGCTTCGCGGAGATCGAGAACAACATCTGCGTGCACCAGGGGTCCGGCGGCGTGCTGTTGGGCAGCGGGCAGACAACGGGCAAGAGCGACCACAATCTGTTCTTCGGCCCATCCAGTGTGGGGTTCGACTGGGGTGGCGCCTCGTATGGCACCCTGGCGGGCTACCAGGCGGCCAGCGGCCAGGACAGTCACAGCAAGCACGCTGACCCGCTGTTCGTCTCCGCCGCGACCGGCGACTACCACCTGAGCGCGGGATCGCCCGCCGTGGACCTCGGGCCGTCGCTGGGCTACGCCACCGACCTCGACGGGAACCCGATGCCGGCGGGGGCGGGCGCCGACGCCGGCGCGTTCGAGCGTCAGTAGGCCTGCCTGGCCTGCCTAGCGCGCCCTGTCCGCCGCTGGCCTCAGCACCAGACTCACCACCTCGCGCTCGCCGGGCCGCAGCACGACCCGGCGGGAGGCGGTGCGGTATCCCTTTCTTCGTAGCTGGATCCGGTGGGCGCCGACGCGGAGCCGCCGGCCGAGGAGCGGGGTCTTGCCCACCACCCGGCCGTCCACCCGGACCTCCGCCCACAGGTAGCGGCCGTCAGCGGTCTTGCTCTGCACGGTGAGCCACCCGTGGCGCGGGCGATGGGCGTTCCTCGACGCGTGGCGCCGCGCGTCGGCCGGACCGGAGCCATCCGGGGTCAAGACGACTGCAACGGCCGTGGCGTCCGGGCCTCCCTGCGCCCGGGCTGGCGAGGACCTCGACCGGCGGTCACCGGCGCCGATGTCGGCGGCGGGCGTCGGGGACCGTGCGAGGTGGATCGCCAGCGTGGCCAGTAGGCCCACCGCGGCGACGGCGCCCGTGGCGGCGTACAGCAGCCAGGGCCGCCGGCGAGGCAGCATCCAGGTCAGGCTGGATCCGCTCCGCGGCGCCCCTGGCGAGGCGCCGGTGTCCTTCACCGAGGGGGTGCGCAGGGCGCCCTGCACCTCCTCCCACAGCTCTTCCATGGACTGCTGTCGTGCCGCGGGCCTCTTGCTCAGCGCCCGCAGGACCACCTTCTGCAGCGGCCGCGGGACCCTGCGCCACGCGGGCGTGGGGCTCGGGCTCTCGTGCACCACCTGGTACAGCGTGGCGGGGACCGAGCCCCCGACGAACGCGCTCCTGCCGGCGAGCATGCGGAAGATGATCGCCCCCATGGAGAAGATGTCCGCGCGTGGGTCGACCTCCGATGACTCGCCCCGCGCCTGCTCGGGCGACATGTAGCCGGGCGAGCCCAGGACCGCCGTGTCGCGGGTCAGCTCGGTCGTGCTGCCCATCACCTTGGAGATGCCGAAGTCCATCACCTTGAGGTGCACGCTGTCATCGTCCGTCTGGCACAGGAAGAGGTTGTTGGGCTTGAGGTCGCGGTGGACCACGCCCTGGGCGTGGGCCGCGCCCAGGGCCGAGGTCGCCTGCTCCACGACGGCCGCGAGGGTCTCCACCGAGTGTACGACCCTCTCGCGCCGCAGCCGCGCGGACAGCGACTCTCCCTCGAGCAGCTCCATCACCACGAACGGGACGCCCCGCTCCGTGGTGTTGAAGTCCAGCACCTGCACGATGTGCGGGTGGGACAGCCGGCTGGTGATCTCCGCCTCCCGACGGAGCCGCGCCACGGCCTCGGGGCTGGCGGCCAGGTTCTCGACGAGCAGCTTGATCGCGAAGCGTCGGGGAATCCGGGCGTGGGACGCCTCGTAGACCGTACCCATCCCTCCGCTGCCGATCAGGCGCCCCAGCCTGTAGTCGCCCGCCAGCAGGTCCCCTGCCGCGCCGGTTCCGGGGGTCCGCGCCCCGCCCTCGTCCAGCGTGAGTGTTTCCTTGGTCGTCGCCCCGGCCGCGGCGGCCAGCAGCCAGCGGCACTCGCTGCAGTGGGCGGCGTGTTGCTCCACCTCACGGGCCCGATCCTCACCGAGGAGGCCCTGAACGAACTGCAGCGCGATGTTCTCGTCGAAGCAGGACAACCGCGGGCCTCATCCGGATTCTCTGTTGGATGATATCATGTATCGCTCCACTCGAGCCGCAGGCAGGGCCATCTCCATTGATCTTCCGCTCCGTCGCCGGGTAACCTGGGCACGGACGCGGGAGGGGCCATGAGTTCCGATTCCAGGTGCGAGGCCGCCAGGGCCGCTGTCCTGTCCGCGCTGGAGCAGCGCGGCTGGCTGAAGGGGCAGGTCACCTCCGACGAGCTCGGCTCCGTCGTGAGCATCTCGCGAGACGACCAGACCGGCCTCGTCCGCCTGCTGTGCGGATCGCGCGATCTGGGGCTCGCCCGGATCGACGTCGGGGAGGTGGCGGGCGCTCCCCTGGCCAGCGCGGTCTGGCGGCGCTCGGAGCCGGACCTGTGGGACCAGGGCATGGACGAGTCCGAGCCGCCGCACATCGCGTTTCAGGGGGCGCTCGGGGAGGAATGGGTCTCCATCGCGGTGGGCACCATCGGCGCGGAGAACCACGAAGGGGAGCTCTGGCGCCGGGCCGCGAAGCAGCTCGCCGCTCAACTGGACGAGCTGCGCCCGGGCGTCGAGACCCGCTGGGGCCACCTGGCCGCGCTGGAGGGCGCCGCGGCGCCGGCGCGCCGGGAGAGCGGGACGAAGGATCTGGTCAGCTTCGCGGCGAAGGCGCTGTTCTTCGGCGGCATCGGGGTGCTGGCGTACCTCTCGGGAAAGACCGCCGGCATCGTGATTGGCAGCGTGGTCTGCGCCCTGGCGACCGTGGGATTCGTGGCGGGCCTCTGGATCCGGAGACGCGACAAGCGGCGGGCGCTGCGCCAGCTCGGCTCCTGCGTCGAGGGCCTGCAGGCCGGCGGGTTCGACCGGATCGTCGCCCTCGCGCACACGGGCAGGCCAGAGCACGTGTGCATCGTGCTCGACGACGGCTCCAACGGGCTCCGGCCGTGGACCGCCTTGCTGGAGCGGATGTACTTCCGGGCCCGCTCGTCGCGTCACCCCCTCGTCGCCAGCGTCGTCCTCTCCCGCGTGGAGTGGAAGGAGGCGCTGGAGCCGTGCAAGATCGCGCCGGAGCTCTGGGTCACCACGCGGATCGAGGGGCCGGCCGAGTGGCTGGCCAGGCTCCCCAGGCGGCGCGCCGAGCACCGAACGAAGGAGGCCGTGGTCTGGATCGACGGGCCACAGGAGCTCGAGTCCCGGGCGCTGCGTCGTTGCTTCCGCGACTTCGCCGGGGCGCCGGCCGGCGCGCCCTACCGCTGACCCGCCGCGTTCGCTCCCGCGTCGTCAGCCCCGGTTGCGGCGCAGCAGCGGCTCGAGCGCGGGGAGGGGCAGGCGATCCTCGGGCTCGGGCAGCGAGGTGTCGCAGATATCCACCTCCTGCAGGCTCGTGTTGTCCAGCTCGTGCAGCGTGTCGCACAGCCGTTCGAGGGCGCCGGGGTCGTACTCGCCGGCCCAGAGGTGGAAGGTCCGGCAACCGAGGGCCGTGATCAGCCGAGCCAGCCCGTCGGCCTCGTCGCAGGTCACCTCGTCCCCGCTGGTGTGCTTGACCAGCACCTCGTCGATCTGCACGCCGGGCCGCAGGCTCTGGGTCATCAGGTGGAAGCCGCGCCCCTTCAGCGTGGTCATCACCAGCCCGAAATAGCGCATGCCGGGCCGCAGGGTGCGGCCGATGGCGCGGGCGTGCTCGTCCGTGATCCAGAACAGGTGGCCCGACTCGAGGTACCACGACTCGTAGGACACCCGCC
>Ga0316576_10000054_pt1 | contig 36595 bp, 34 predicted proteins | sample S0NA_FD_203075 | JGI IMG/M metagenome (GOLD analysis project Ga0316576, IMG submission 203075) | Rhizosphere microbial communities from salt marsh grasses in Alabama, United States - S0-2_050615r3r5 | ecosystem: Host-associated > Plants > Roots > Rhizosphere | place: USA: Alabama | collected...
GGATAAGCTGGAGATGAAGTATAGTCCTTTGCTGGATGCGGATAGGCAATTAAATAACCTCAATCATCGGTTAACGCAGATTGAGTTAAAGAGACCACCGGAGGTAATTGATGTTGTTGCGAAGGAAGTCAAAGAGGAAGAGGAGGTTAAAGAGGAAGTCAAGGTAGAGGATGAGGAAGATATTGATCCTATAGAGGAGCTGGTCGATTTCGCGTATGAACAGCAGTTTGATTGGAATACGATCTCGGATTTGATGAAGGTGCGGTACGTGGAATTCTTAAAGCGGAAGCTCGGGACGACGAGTAAGGCTGTCGAGTTTCTGAAAATCAGCGTAACGTCTTATTACTCAGCAAAGAAAAGGGTGAGTGGAGATGAGAAAAAAGGTGGGAATGGGACTGATAGTTCTTATTTGGATGGTGACGGTCTGCCAAGCTAAGGAACTGACTCTTGCTTGGGATTATAACAGAACGTACCTTGAGTTTACGGATGGCTTTCGGGTTTACTATGGGGATACTGAAGGAAGTATGGTTAGGATTGCGGAGATACCGACCGCTGCCGTTGAAATATTAAGCGAGAAGCCGGTATTGTTGAATGAGACGTTCGATAGCGATCCGGGTTCGAAGTATAATGTAACGCGGGGGAGTTGGGAGTGGGTGTCGGAAACGAAGAATATGAAGTTTGAGGGTTCGGACTTTATGGTGGTCTTTGAGCTCCCCGCAGGGACGGATAATACGATGTCGTTCTGGTTCTGGCCTGAGAAGGGTCTCGGTGATCAGGCTCAACTCTATGTCTATAACAAGGATGAAGCGGAATATGCACTTACCGGCTTTGGTTCGTATTACGAGTTGAGATTTGGTTCTTTGAGTGGAACTCGGTATTCGAATTTTAGGAAGTGTTACGGAGGGGATTATGGGGGAGTTGATCCTAACGGTGCTTTTCCGTTACCGCGTTTCGACGAGTGCAATATTGTTGAGGGTCAGAATAATACCTGTAGCGGATATTGGTTGAGAATGACGTGGAAATCGGGGTCTGACGGTTATTACGGTGCGACGGTTTATAATCAGAAGACTCAGGCTACGACCGAAGTGTCTGGACGCGATGCTAAGGCGCTGAATATCAACAAGCTCGAAATCATATTAAAGGAACAGTCTGGTTGGATAGATAATATCGTCATCGGGGGTCAAATGGTGCTGTCGAAGCTGATCGATGTTGACGTGACACAGCTTCCTAAGTACTTTGCGGTGACCGCATATAACGGGAACGGCGAGAGCGACAAGAGCGAGGTGTATCTGTACGACCCTGTTACCGGTCAACCCATTCCTAATAACTTCCGTATCAAGGCGATGAGGTAGAAACCCAACTTTTGCTTGACAAGAACTCCTGTAAGCAAATATAGTGGGGAACGTTAACGGAATCTTGGGAGAGAGGTCATTATGAAAAAGTTTAACGCGTCGAGCAAGTATTTGAAGCTGAGTATTCCTGAGCTTCGTGAATATGGAACGATGAAGGTCAATCAGCGAAACTTCAAGCAAGATAGATTTGCTGTTTGGACTGCTGTTCAGGAGTGTGAGGGGATGAACTGTGTCGCCGCTCATGCGTGTATCTACCGTGTAGTGGATCCTGATTACGACAGACCCAAGTGCACCGTGATGATGAAGTACTTGAAGCAGGTCGAAGCGATGATTCTGTATAATTTTGGGAAAGACTTATCGGAAGCTGATCTGTTTCGCGTCGGTATGCACCTTATCCCTTTGTATAAGCAACTCGTTCGATTCAAGATTTCGGAAATGGCGATTACGTCTCAAGGGGTGGCGGAGTTCGCAAAGAACGGTACGACGAAGATTAATGGCGTATTTAAGGAAATTCGGGAAGTTATTAGGAGCATCGATGCAGTTTGGAAAGAGCTTGGAATGACAGCGAATCGAATAATCCCAAATGCGCCCGATATACCGATGAGTGCGAACCCGACCTATTACGAGCAGATGGAACGCGACGCTTTAAAGGAACAACGCAAGTTGAAGATTGTGAGGCGAGATGCCACTCGTTAAGCGCACAAGCGGTCTGCTTGTCAGTACGAGCCTCGATGATTGGATAGATGAGCGCGAGTACGAGCCCACGAGTTATCGGGATGGTGGTGAGGGTTTTATTCAGTGGTGCAACGACAATGTTTATGTGCCGATTTACCCTCCGGGTTCTTTGACAGTCGTTTGGACATTGATGAGCAATCTTCCTGAAGAGGTGCACGTTCAGACGCAGAAAAGCTACGCGTCGATGTGGCGCAGACAGCAGAACATTTGCCGTAGAGCGTTGAAGATGCACAACGGCAGTTTCATCCATCGATTGATCGTCTTCTGCTGGCAGCGAGGTGAGGGAAAATCGCTGATCGCGTGTTTGATCCAGTTGTGGAAGTTCTTTAACTTTCCTCGACAGCAGATAATGTTAGGAGCGAACTCGAAAGATCAGGTTAAGTTCGTCCACTACGACATCATGCGCGACATCATTCTCAATTCGCCCAACCTGATTAAGGCTGTTGGGAAAAGAAATATTCAGGAAAAGGAGATCAGGTTAAAGGGTATCGACGGACAGGTAAAGAGCCTGATCCGTTCGATCTCGTCGTTTTCGGGTATCGTCTCGAACATTACGGGCTACACGTTCAGCGAAATTTTTGACATGAAGAAGCCCAAGTTCTTCGTCCAGCTCGACGGTAGTATCCGTAATATGCCCAACGCGTTGGGTGTGATCGATTCGACGGTGAGCGACAAGACCCACGTTCTGTATCAGCTTTACGAGAACGCGGTGACGAAGCAGACCACGACCGTGTATTTCGACTACCGGTGCAGCAAGACGGGCGATCCTGACGATTACATGAACCCCCACATGACGAAGGAACAACTCGCAGATTACAAGGCAAAGTTTCCCTTCGGCGAGTATGAGCGGTACTTTTTGAATGTCTGGGAAGCTGGTCGAACTCAGATATTCACCGACGCGATGATCGCCGCAATTAGGATTTATGCGATTGACGATCAGACGTTGAACAATGCGGAGATTCAGGAAGCCTGCCAGCGTCGTCTCGATATTCTGAATAGCGTAGACAGCAACAACGAAAAAGGTTTCGATACGGACTTCCTCTTCGACCAGATACAGTCAATCGATGCGCGATTCAAGTACATCGACGAGCTATGTCATATCGACGCGATGAGCAATTATCCTGCGACATTCGACATGCTCATGGCACTCTCAACGATGTTCGACACCGACTGGTCTATTTTGGTCGGGCTTGACTTCGGTGATCCGCTCGCGACAAGAGGTCAAGCGCGAACCATGGTAAGCGTGATCGCGAAAGGTATGGTGGGAAGCAAGTCAAATCCAATAACAGCACGTCTATCAGAGGCAGCTCCTAAGTATTTTTATGTGTTGCTGTATCTTGCGAACATTGAGAACCATGCGGTAAACTCCGTTAAAGAGACCCTTGATCTCGTGGATATTGAGTATGACGGGATCGATGTGATTTGCTCTGAACGTTGGGGTGCTTGGGATATAGGGGGATGGTGTGAAGAACGAGCTATCAAATTCGAAGCGATCTATCCGAACTACGACAGGCAAAAAGCAGCCTTCAAGGAGTTCTTCGTCTGTTGTAAAGAGGGAAGATTTAAAGCTCCGCACGTCCCAGTGCAAGGTTCAAAAACGGAAGACGTGCTACGGGAAGAAATGGGTGCTTTCGATCATTGGACTAAATCCTCAGACCCAACGTCATCGTCTTACATGTTTGGTAGCAGGGAGAAGTTTGAAAGGGGAGGTATTCAGGACGACTCGGTGTACTCAATCGGATGGGGTCTCTACGGTGGTCGAGAATTAGGGTTTAACGATTTTCGTATCAGGCGTTCTTCTGCTGGATTTGGCTTTTTCGCGCCCGGACGTGATTTAGTTGCCAAATATTGATTTTAAGCGAAAAAAAGTACTTGACAAATGGGCAGAAGCCTTTGTTATTATTAGTCGTTGGCTCATGCTTGAGTCCATCGATTAACCTCCTTTATTCCTCGACGCCCATGCCAGCGTCGACCATAGATTGTCCCGAAGTGGTTTCAGCGGGTTCCCACTTCGGGACAATCACATCCAGCGATGGAGGACACATTGAATCAGCAAGAGATCGCTGAGTATGTGATGAATATCCCAGATGAAGTCATGTCCAACATGACTTTTTCTGTTCCTTGGCAATTCGATGAGGGCACAAGCGAGCGAAAAGACCCCGATGGTTTCCCTACCACCTCTGATGGAAAAGAAGACGGCGCTCTCGCACGAAGATCACTTCAAGACCAATGCTGGGACAAATTTCAGCGAAACCCCCAAGTCAATACAGCGATTCGAGGTCTTGCTGGAAGAATGTGCGGAAACGGTTTTGGCGCGTCATCGGAGATCCGTCAGATCCAAGAAGTCCTCGATGAGATCACCTTTGATTGGAGGAATCGACTCTACGCTTTATGGCCCAAGTATGCCGCTCGTGCCGAAATAGAGGGTGAACTCTTTTTGCTCTTTACGCTTCACGAGAATGGTTTTGTTGAGGTTGACTTCGTTGATCCGACGACCGTAGATTCTGGTGGGGATGACGGTACGGGTATCATTTTTCATCCCACAAAAGCGTTGATGCCCTTATTTTTCAACGTCCGCACGAATCGTCTCAACTCGACCAATTTAAAGGAACACGAACAAATCCCAAGTATCTACGTTGCGAGATATCCTCAATTTGTCAACGATGTCAAAAAACATTTGGACTTCAAGGCAAGTTATCAAGAAAACAGCAAGTCCCGCAAGAAAGTATTTCAAGACTTCGGGGGTTATTACCGCTTCATGTGCTACTGGGAAAAAGGGTACATGACGCGTCGGGCGATAGGGTATTTGAGAACAACCCTTGAGTGGTTGAATCATTACGAAAACCTGAAAAAGTACGAGATCGATCATAAGAAGTCCGCAGGGGCTTATGTCTGGACAGTACAGATCGAAGACCCGAGAACGTTCAAGCTCTGGCTTTCTCTGTCAGACGAAGAAAGAGCGAAGACCGGTATCATGGCAAAGAAGACTCCCGGTAGTACGCTCGTTCTTCCCCCGGGCTGCACTCTCTCCGCCACTTACCCGCAGTTGTCGAAGATCAGCGAAGAAGACACCGACATTTTGAGCCTCATTACTGCGGGTCTCAATGAGCCCGAAGACATCAGTACCGGTGCGTCGAGAGCGCCGTATGCGAGTGTCAAAGCGTCACGTGGTCCTTATTCCGATCGAATGAGTGACGAGATCGCTTATTTTGAGAGGTTTTTGAAGTACGAGTTCTGGTCAACGATTTTCTTTCTCCGAAGCAAGGTAGTAAGATTTCCAACAAAATTCAAAGTTCGGGAAGCGACGAGTTTTGATGAGAACGGCGAGCCGAAGTTCGAGACGCTTCAAAAATCGCCCGAACATCTGGTCGATATTTCTTTTCCGACATCTGAGGTAATTGATTACGAAGCCAGAGCAAAGGGGCTGCTCGGTACGAAGCATGGTCCTGTGAGTGAGCAGATCGGTATTCCCAGTAGCGAAGTCGCAAGGCGGATGGGGTTTGGTGGTTACGGTCGTCTTCGTTTGCAGAAAGCGACAGAAGACAGCAGATATCCCGAACTCGTTTATTCTGCCGGTGTAGATGCCGAGAAAGTTCAGGAAACGACTGAAGGCGAGCCTGGTAAGATTACTGCACCCAAGAAAAAACTCGTAAAACGCACGACCGAGTAAGGGGGCGAAAATGCCATGGACAGTCGGGGACGTTGATGATTTCAAGAAAGGACTGACTCCAGCACAAAAGAAAAAATGGGTCAGTATCGCTAACGGTGTTCTTAAGGATTGCCAATCGAAGGGTGGGAAAGATTGTGAAGGAAAGGCAATTCGTATTGCAAACTCGAAATTCAGCGAGGAGATGAGCATGAAAGGAGATGTGACGACTCAAAAAGTTCCCAAAGGCGCGTTGCGCTTTGTAGAGGAAGGCTTTCACGCATTTGCCGTTACCGATGAGAGCAAGATTCCTAAGATCCAGATGACAGCTTATAATGGGAAAGTCATCAAGGGTCATTGGTATTGGGGAGACTTGGCTATCGATCTTTCTGGAATGAAGTTCGCTTCGGGCAAATTCCCCATTCTTGAGAATCACAACACCGACAGGAAGATCGGTTTTCATGACGGCAAACCCGACATCTCCGAAAACAAACTCGAATTGATTCCTGAGAAGACGAAACTGGTCGATACCGAGACCGCGAAAGAGTTTGTCAAACTGTCTTCTGACGGTTTTCCTTATCAGGCAAGCATTTATGCTAAGCCTACCGAAATACAACGCCTCTTGGAGAACGAAACGACAGATGTTAATGGGTTCACTTTTAAAGGCCCAGGTACGGTATGGAGGAAAAGTGAGTTCAAAGAGGCGTCTGTTTGCGTCTTCGGTTGGGATTCGACAACGAAGTCCTCTGCGTTTTCGAGGGAAGTGACCGAAGACGTTGAATATATAGAAAATGCGAACCAGTTTGAGGATACTATGGTCGCAGAAACAGAGGGCAATCACACTGAGAAAGGAGGTGAAAACATGAATTTGGAAGAACTGAAAGCAAAGTATCCCGATCTGTTCGCGCAGTTTGCGAATGAGGTGAAGGCTGAACTCGAAGCGGCGTTCGCTAAGGAGAGGGAGAAACTCACCGCGGAAAAGTCTGATCTCGAAAAGAAACTCGGCGACAGCGACAAACGCCTTGCCGATCTCGAAAAGAAAGACGCTCTGCGTGAGGAACGCGAGAGAGAGGCTACCGCTGATCGTATTTGGTCTTCGAAGCTGTCTGAGTCCGACGTTGCCGATCACATGTGGGACAAGGTGAAGCGCATGGTCTCTTTCAAGAAGTTCGTCAAGGATGACGTTCTTGATGTCGAGGCGTTCAGCAAAGCCGTTGACGATGAGGTGAAGGATTGGGAAGCTCGTTTGGCTCAACAGTCTGTCACAGGTGTTGGTTCGGTCGGTCGCAAGTCTGACGGTGAATCGACAAACGCGGCTGATGCAGAACAAAACAAAAAGTTCACAGACGATCTGCTGTCCCGTGCAGGTCAAAAAGTAACTGCTTAACATACCCCATTTAGAAGGGAGGTGAAAAAGTATGCCTGATATTCCTTCAATTATCAGAGGAGCACAGGACGATTATCGCACTCTTTATTACAGCGAACCCATGGCAGCCCTTAAAGTTCCCGTCACCCTGCAATCCGGTTACGGTGTCTTGAAGTTGGGAACTGCTCTCGCGCTTAATAAATCTGCCGCTGTTACTGGTGGACGCGATCAACTCGTTCCGTACAACCCCACGTCTTTTACCGGCGCTGAGAATCATCCCGGTAGAGCGTATCTCGTTGCAAATTCCGGCACGACCGACAGTTTTGTCTATGTCGCGATGGATGACAGCTACAAGTTCAAGGTGGGCGACGATCTTATCATCAACGACAATACGACGTCCGCAGAGAACAAAGGAGCGATCACAGCCATCGATCGGACGACTGAACTGCATCGGGCAAAAATCACGTTTACCACGGCTATTGGTGGAACTGCTTTTACCACGGCTCGGTATGCGTATGTTTGCGTCGAGGCTGGTGACAACAGCAACGGTTATTCCGACTGCGTTGGTATTTTGGAAAAGTCGGTCGATACCGGCACCGGTGAACACGCGAAAGGTGCTGTGGCAACCCTGATCCTCGGTAATGCGGTCTTGTACGAGGGTCTTTTGACAAACATCGATAGTGCGGCAAAGACTGATTTGAGTGCCGCTTCTTTCGGTCAATACATGTATATGAAGTAAAATCCATTTAGAAGGGAGGTGAAACAGTATGCCCCGTGGAGCAAGTGAAATACCCATTCTAAGGTTGGAAGTTCTGCAGGACTTCATTACGAAGTTCAAGGCAGCTCCCAATCTGTTATTTTCGAACCTTTTTTCCGGCACACGAAATGCTGAGAGCGACACGATCAAGTGGGAGTCTCAGAGAGGTGGTCGGGGAATGGTTCCGTTTGTACCGCCCGGTGCACCTGCACCGGTATCGGCGCCGCATGGGATTGCTCAACATCAAGCGACTGCCGCTTACTGGAAAGAAAAGCGGTATTTTGATGAGGAATTTTTGAACAATCTTCGCAAGCCGGGTACTGACGCCACACATCAAACCGCATTGGACACTCTTGCGGACAACTTGGCTGATCTCGTCAACAGGGCAAATCGGAGAAAAGAGTGGATGTTCTCCAATATGCTTTTGAACAACGGGTTCAGCTATCAGGTCAAAGGTGGCTACACCGTCGATCTTGAATACGGTATACCTTCGGATCATCGGGTGTCGCTGACGTCCTCGTACTACTGGACCGATGGTGGGAGCAAGGACATTCTCGGTGACATCAAAGACGGTAAGCGTAAAATAGCCGAAGCAAACGGCGGCGTCGTCGATACCGCGATTTGTAACAGCGCGGTTCTTGACATGATCGGTAAAGACAGTTCAATTCGAAGTCTTTTGCAGACCAATGCTTTTGGCAACGGTTCGCTCATGGCAAGCGCAGGTGTCAACAACCTCGCTCTCGTCAACGCGAAAGTTCTCGGAACGTTGCTGGATATTCCGAATTTCGTTATTTACGATGAGATGTATGAGGTCAAAGCCGAACTTACCGGTGGTGTTACCGGCGGGTCTACAACCTGGATCCAAGTGAACGATGCGTCTGATTTTGATGCCTACGAAAAACTCACCATCTGGGACAGAAGTGCCCCCGATACTTACGAGTCACGTTACATCATTTCGGTCAATAAATTCACCAATCAGGTTCAGATCGAATACCCCTTCACCTACAGTTATGTTGCCGGAGAGGACTACGTCACGATGCAACGGTACTATGTGCCCAGTGACAAGTTCGTTATGATGGCTTCAACTGTTGAAGGTCAACCCATTGCTCGTTACATTCAAGCTCCTTTCGGTCTGGGTCGCCGATGGGGTCTCTATACTGATCGAAAAGATGAGTGGGATCCTGAGGGTACTTGGATTCGTGTGCAAGACAAAGGTTTGCCCGTGTTGTATCACGTGGATGCGCTCTACACCATTGATGTAGCCGCGACCGCTGGTGAGTCTGCAACTACGACTTCCACCACGACCACGACCTCCGGTTCCTAATTTAAAGGAGGAATAATCGATGAGAATCGAACAAGTCAAATTACTACGGACTTTGAAATCTGGCAAACGCGTGTGGGTAGAGGGATCTTATTTTCCGAACGATGAGTACCCCTCTATCCCACATGAAATTCTAATGGAAATAAAAAACGGCACTGGAACAGTCGAAGTCTTAAAGCAGAGTGCGGAGATCGAGGTTCCAAGTGACGGAACAGAAACCACTTCAACGAGTGTTGACGTAGAAACGTTCGACGCGGGGAGAGCTCCGCTCGAAAAAGCCCTGCAAGAAGAAAAACGGCAAATCGAAGCCGAAGAGATACCCACTAAGCCCAAGAGAAAGTCGAAACTTGTCAGGAGATAAGAGATGACCAAGCAACAACTGATGGCTCGACTGATTGAGGAAGTCAAGGGTTTATCGCAGTATTTGACTACCGACGATTACGAAAATGCTTCGGATGATGCGATAAACGAGTTTGACGCTTCTTTTCCTGTCAGCGGGCAATTGGTTGAATACTGGGTTAAAAAACGTGCGAAGAGGCACTTGTTCTATTATCTTTTGACCGAGAGCGCCCATAAGTTCAAATTCGAGCAAATCAACCTGCAACACAGGTTCGATCATTATAGCAAACTGATAGAGATAGAGGACAAACAGTTCGAGAGTTTTATGGAAGAACGTCCTGATCTGTTTGCTGGCGTCGATAGTTATAAAGTGTTCGGTACGAAGATTGACGCGGGCTTTGCGTACTCTGAGTACGGAAGAGATATAACTTACGACGATGACCAAAAGGTAGCGTTTGATCCCAAAGAGAGTGATTAATGAGCATCGGCCCTGACATTGAAGAAGTCTTGGACGAAGTGGGGACTTCGTATACGATTCTTCGTGACAGCGGAAACGTTACGGGAGAAAAGACCTATTACAAAACGAACAGTCAGGTAACAAAACCGTTTATCAGGGAATTCTTTCTCGAAGCGTGGTTCCGATACAGTACACAGGCTATCGGAGGGGACTACATACGGTTCGATAAAACTGGGGACATTTTTCTGCTCATGAACAAGTCTCCCCAGATGTTTGAGGATTCAATCATCAAATACGATGTTGTCCTTTACAAGTGCAACGTCGTGATTGATATTCTCAGACCTGTAGAATCTGATGGTTGGGATGCAAACTACCAAAAATTAACATCGTGGCAATACATAGCAGAGAGTCAGCCCGCGCTTATTACGACTCCCCTTTACGGGCACGACCTTGCCACTGATGAGGAATTAGGGTACTTAGGACTCGAAGTACACGAACTTTACCTTCCTGAATCACTGGGCGTTCAAGTTCTTGATCGTATTCGGCTCAATCTCTCAGACTATTATCGTGTTGAAACGATAAAACCGAGACGTTACGCTAACGTCAACGTTATCGAAATCGGTGAGGACACGAGGGCTGCTCAGTCGACCACCACGACTTCGTCTTCGACTACAACGACTACGGTGTAGTATGTTGATGGATTTGTTCATTGTGCCTCGAAAGGCACAAATTGATGAATCAAAGGGCGACCGCGCAATCAGAAGCGTTGCGTCGATTTTAAAGGCTGCTCATTTGGCTCGCAGTTGGGAACAGATCAACAACACGCCCAAACAGTCGATTTATTACTCGGTTGTCTTTGATAACGAATGGTTCGATTCCCGTCTGGTATTAGACTTGAACGCGTTTCTGGTTTATTCTGTCGGGATCGACATGTTCTCCCTTTTCAGAGTCAACGGCGAAGGCGAAGTGTCATACCAACCTCGAGTTTTCAACAGCAGTTTGAAACTCAATCCTGACATTAAAAGCCAACCTTTGCCGTTTAATCACAAAACGATCACGTTTGAAAAGATACTCGGCGGGTGGCTCTACTTTGATTAACCTCGAAATAGTATTTGATCGTTCTGATATAAGCCGTTATCTTCGGGCGTTGAAGCGCATCGAACGTGCGGTCAATCGCGAGAAGGTTGAATTGCCCTACCGTTGCGCGGTCGACTACGTCAATCTTTTACGGTATAATATCATGACGCAGAAGGGGATGGGAAGTTACCCTCCTTACAATCCAAGGTATGAGAGTTGGAAGTCACAGTACTTCGCGACTACCGGATTTTGGGTCATGAGAGGTTCAATCATCAATTCGTTGACTGTGTATCGGGCTGGTCATGTTCAAAGATGGGTAGGGGGTTTACCTCCTAATGCTGGTTCAGTTCCGGGCAGTTCTTGGTTCGGTCCCCCGGGCACTGGCAGACCCAAGTCTATAAACATGTACGCGTATGTAAACGAGTACGGTGGAAATTACGGCGGTGCGTATCATCCACCGAGACCGATTTTCAGACCGACTAAGATCGAATATCAGCGTAGCGGCTTTGGTAAGCGTGTCAAAGAGTCGAAAGATTTGATTGGAAGGAGTTGGCAGTAATGGAAGAACCCGTCAGTTTCAATCCCGAACATACTCCAGAAGACCTAATCGAGGCTATCGACAGAAAGTATGAGGAGTTAAAGGGGAAGGAAGATCGCGTCAGTTTGAAATGGGGGCACTTCTCTCGTGGAATGAATATGGAAATCAGAAACTATCTCGTTGAACTGCCTGAACATTCACAGATACGCGAGCGGTACTTATACGTCCAACTTTATTGGACTGCGAGAAGTCGTCTCCTTGATCTTCATAAGGGGCATAAACTCCTATCTCGCGGCAGAATCAAACGCGAGACAAAACTGGCAAAAGACCTCAAAAGCATGATTCTAACGGGCAAATTTTTGAAACCCGTTTCTCAGGACGAGCAGATCGCGTCGTTTTTGAAAAGAGCTTAATATGGACATATTGGAAGTATACCCAAAAGATTGGCATGTTCGTCTCGAATTAACGCTTACAGAGATCACGATGCTCCTTGATTTTTTGGACAAATGCGAGTTTCAGGGAGACTTGACTGATAAACGGTACGCTCAGGCAAAAGAGTATGTGACTGGAGATTTTTTTCCCAAACTCGACAAACTGTTTGAGGAAATGGTTAGAAGGAGCGGGTAATGGCACTCGACGCTACAGCACGAGAGACCAATTTTAAGGACAGTATCAAGAAGTACATCGTTGACAATATGTGGACGATTGAGAAAGTCCCAGTCAGTTTCGATCCCGCGCTCGCTAATCCCAAAATTCCCAATAACTACCAACTGACAACTTGGATCAATGTTCGTTTTGGTGATCTGTATCGGGATGATTTGAGTCGTGCGAACATAGAAATCCGATGTTGTACGCGACAAGATAACGAAGGTTACAAACTCGCTCAACTGACCGATAAAGTTTTGGGTTACTTTACGACGACTTCCGGTGATGGCATAAAGCGCATTACATTTTACCGCAGTTATCCGTCACCGACACCTTGGCAAGTCATCGGGGGCATTGTCGTGCAGGACGTCATCGAGTCCGGTGTTTATAAAGCCGAAGACGAGACGAATTACAAGGTTATCAACATCGTGCTGAGATTCGCCAGCAAGATTTAGGAAGAACCGGTAAAGAAAACGTTACTGGTGCACTTAATTTTAGAACGTCTAACCATTTTATTTTCTTCGATAGTTTTGGTTTAGGAGTATCTTACACTGACAAAAACGTTAACGATTTTTACCAAAAATCGCGATTATCGTTAACGGTAACTTTTTTGAGCGTCATCAAAAACGCTCAGATTCGAAAAGCACAGCGCCTCAGGCGCTCAAATTTGAGACTTTTTTAAAAACGAATATCAGAGCATAGGTAATTAATGTCACGCTCGAAAAAGACGTTCTATAAATGCGGCAAATGCGGAAAGACGCTGATCGAACGCAGACCAAGTGGCATGTGGTATTTCATCTTTGGCAGGAACAAAAAGTTCATCCCTGTCGAAATGCACATTCACGGCAACGTCAAGATGCGTTGTTTACGTCGCTCTTGCAGGAAAGCAAACCCGACATATTGGAACATCTTCAACTTTTTTCCACAACCAATGGAAACAATCGACGATTTGGTCGAATCTCTACCGGCTAACATTGATTCTAATACGAAAGGAGGTGAGGACTAATGCCGAGAACTGGACCTACCACAAAAGACGCAACCACAGTCCCTTTGGGGCTTGCTCAAATCAGAATTGGTTCGTCTGCTACTTATATCGGACAAGTTAGACCGATATTAAATTCCACCGATTCTATCGGTGCCCTCGCGAATACCAAGCTCACGCTGAATCAGGAGTTTTATAAACTCGAATCGGGGTATCCCATGCTTGAGGATGCCGTTTTCCCCCTTCGGGAGTCGGCGATGCTTGAATGTTCGTTCAAAGAGTTGACGCCCGCTAACATGGCGTTGGCTAAAGGTCTTGACCCTTCTGGTGCAGAGTATTCTGCTGCCCACAGTGGGACAATATCTTTGGGTGGTTTGCAGACACCCGCGTATGTCAGAATGGAAGCGGTTTACACCTTTCCTGATGGCACGAACACGATGACCATAATCTTCCCGCGAGCGCAAGTTTTGTCTGCGCCCGAAGTTGACTTTCAAATGGAAGAAATTGCCGCAGTTCCTATCTCTATCGAAGCGAAACGTGCAGATAGTGAAATGGCTGGTGGACACCCCGGTTGGGATGACAAACCCCTTGGGAGACTCTACTGGGATGACGGTCAAGGAACTATGACGACAACCTCTACCACGACAACGACGACCGCTTAATCGGGAGTCTGAGGAGATAAAAATGCCGGATGAGGACATGAAAAAACTTAATCCCCAGATTGCGAGTGTTTTAGTCGGCACTCGCAATCTGAGGAAGATTAATATTTATCCGCTTTCCGTTGGTGACCAACTTTCCATGACAAGTGTTATTACCGAAGCACTCGAATCTTTTAGGAACGCAGACGATGACGAGGAAATGGCAGGTGTCGTCATCGCTCTGTTACAAAAGAACCTGCCGATGATTTTAGAATTTGTAACCGACTCAGATAAGGAGACGCCAGAAGAACTTTTGAAGGACATAACAAACACTCAGGTTCTCGATATTGCACAAATCGTCTATGAACAAAACTACGCAGGGTTTTTAAAAAAAGCCAAGAGCCTCTTCGAGAGCGTGATGAAGAAAGCGGAAAGTTTACCAGTTTCGAAGAGGCCGTCACAGCCGTCTGTCAAATCTACGGATACAGACTCGAAGACATCTACCGAAGACGATTCAAAGATGGTGGATTAACTGTCGGGCAAGTAACAACCCTATACAATCACTGGCGAAAGAGAGACCTCGAGAGTTGGAAGGTTCAAGCGCGTATCATGGGGGCTGAATTTAAAGAAGACGGTCAACCCTCTGAGGAAGTCAAAGAAGAAGAAACACCAAAACTGTTTGGTGACCCAGATTCGTATAAGCATCTTTCTGAGGAAAAGCGCAAGGAGATGACCGAGCGCATGAAGAATCGCTTCTTCGGAATGGCTGCTTTGAGAAGATGGTCGTCTTAGGAGAAAGTAAATGCCTGATCCGTCTGACTTAACTCTCGGAGTACTTTTTAGGGCCAGAGAAGATCCCAACTTCAAGCGAATCACCCGCCGGCTCGCGACTATTGTTACCGGTTTCCAGCAAGGTATGGACAAAGTCGATAGAGCCGCTAAGAAAGCAGCCCAATCTATCAAAGAGATTGACGCTGCCTCTCGTCGAGCTGAAAAAGGTCTTTCCGGCGCCGCTCGCGGTGGCGATCAATTCAACAAGCAGATAGGACACATCAATCGCGGTCTTGATCGATTGATACGCTCGTTTCAGGTCGTTGCCGCTTACTGGATAAGTGGTACGTTGTTTCGCGGTCTTACTCAAGGACTGAGGGTAGGCGCTGAAAACATCATCAACTTTGACCAAGCGTTATACAATCTGAAAGCGATCACAGGAGCAACTTCGGGGGAGATCGCGGCGATGCGTGATGTCATCGGCGAAACTGCGATTAGAACCAAGTTTTCCTCTACCGAGATCGCAGAAGGTATGGTGCTTCTCGGTCAAGCTGGTTTGTCCGCAGGTGAATCGCTTAAAGCGGTTCAAGCGGTTGCTGACTTAGCCGCTGGTACTCTCAGCGATTTTAAAAACGTAACTGACCTTGTAACGACTGCACTTCGAGCGTTCAACATCGACGCAGGAGAAACGAGGCGCGTTGCTGACATCATGGCGAACGCTGTCAACAAGTCGAAACTGACCATCGACAAACTCAGGACGGCGTTCAACTATGTTGGTGCTGGCGCAGCACAAGCGGGTCTCTCACTCGAACAGACAGCGCAAACGATGGCGCTACTCGCTAACAACGGTATGCGGGCGTCGACCATCGGTACCGGTCTTCGTCAAGTCTTGTCGAGATTGCTTGCGCCTAATGCGAAGCTCAGAACGGCGATGGCAGAGTACGGTCTTCAACTTGATCGCGCATCGGGTGAAGCAGACTGGTTCGAAAAGCAGATCGCGAAACTCACTTCGGTCATGTTTGACTTTGAAAGAAACACGGTCGACATGTCGAAGGCTTATCAGTTGTTTGGTCTTCGTGGGGCTCAAGCAGCCGCAATTCTCGTCAGTTCGTATATGAAACTCGACGGTACTTGGGAGCGTATGCTCGCGAACATGAACGAGATCGGCGCGGCTCAGCGAATGATGGAAGAACAGTCTAAAGGACTCGGTTTCAAGGTCAAGAACTTGACTGACCAGTTAAAGGAACTTGCGATTGTCGCTGGCGAAGCTGGAGGTGCTGGTGCTTTTGGCAAGATGATCGATGCTCTCAGAGACGCGACAACTCGGATGGTTTATTTCGGCAAGACTGGAATTGGTCAAGTTATTTTCAACGCAGGTCTTCTTATTACGACCCTATACTCTTTGAAGGCTGTGCTTTTAGCAGTTGGCTACGCTTTAAAAACTATCAGCGGTAGTCTTGGAGCTTTCTTTCTTAATCCGATAACATTAGCCATTGGAGCTGTCGCACTTCTCGGAGCTGGGATTGTGACCCTAATGACGCGTCAAAACAGACTTAATAAAGAACTCGAAAAGTCTGTGGCGATCAATCGTGGTTATACCGCGAGTCTTCAAAATTACAAGCTCCAACTTCAAGCGGTAGATGAAGGCTCAAAAGAGTACGCGGCAGTTATTGGTCGACTGATACAAGCTCATCCAGAACTCAAGGACAAGATTGATAAGTCGAATCAAAGTCTTGAGGAAATGCTGGAAATCATTGAGAATATAGAGAAGACGAAGTTGGACGATATTTGGAAAGCGACCGCGCAACGTCTTGCCAACATGAGCGACAATCTTGCTATGACCATAAAGCGTTGGAAAGAAATAGGGGAAGCTCAAGGCGCTTATGGTAAAAACTTCCTAAATTTTATGAAAGCGACGAAAGGGGGATCGGAAGACGCTGAGGCTATTCAGCAAGCGATAGAAGGGTGGGCGAACGATCTTTTCAAGGTCAGAGAAAACTCGGAAGAAGTCGAAAAGATGTACGCTCGGATTCGTGGCACTCTCAAAAATATAAAAACCCTCGAAAAAGGAAGTGTTAATCTTCAAGTCGCAAAGGGCGTAGCTAAGGTTGATGATGAACTCTTGGACATCAGCGATCACACGAAGGAGTGGATTTCTGGTTCGGAAGTGATTGAGTTTATCATGAAGATGGTTTTGGATAAGTACAAAGAAATTTCCAACATGGCTGATAACGTATCCAAAAGACACGAGGATTTAGCAAGAAAAAGAGTTGATCCCATGAATCAGCTTGGCTACCGCGACTTCTACGAAAAGCTCAATGACCTTGACAAGTTCACTTTTGCCGAGGCATGGGATCGTACCGTTGAAGCGTGGGCTAAGCGTCTGCGTTTCATGGAGGTAAACGAGCGTCAGAAGTACAAGACTCAGGAAGAGTGGGAAAAGCACACCCTCGAAATGAAGCAAAAGTTTTTCGATAAGGAACTTGAAGATTGGGATAAAAATGGTGAAAGAAGACTAAAGTCCTATAAGAAGTTGATGGACAAAATCATGGAGTTTCGCGTCAAGACGTTCGGAGCAGGTCTTGATGAGGGATTTTATGATCTCAAGAAAAAGTATGAGGGACTGAAAAAGACAATCGATGATATGACCCTCGATCAAAAGCAGAAGAAGGAGTTTCTTGCCGATCTTTGGGCTGGTTTTTATAAAGAGATGCAGGCACTTGTCGATGAGGGCAAATTACCCGGCACATTGTTCCAGCAAAAAGAAATTGAGGCTTTTCAGTCCAAACTTGCGAAAGCTGGTGGTATTACGATGCCGGGTGCAGGCAAAATACCGTCGCGATCAAAAACACCTGCGGAAGAGGAAAGACCCGATCAAAAAGAGTGGATAAAGCAACAGGAAGCACTCGAAAAAGAACTCGCAAAATGGCGAAAAGAAGAGGCGAAATACGAGGCGGAGCTCACTGAGGAGAAGTATCGTCGCGGTGAAGTTTCGGCTCAGCAGTACTTTGATAAGTTACGTGTTCTGGTTAACGAAGGAGGTATGGAGTGGAGAGACTATCTCGAAATCGTTGATCGCGAGACACGCGACGTTTGGGGCAATCTGCGAGAGGGTTGGAAGAAGTACTTCGGTGAGATGGAGACAAGTGCTGAGTTCTTTGAACGGTTCGGTACTGAGCTTCCTGAGCAGATTGCCAATAATTTTGCTGACGCTTTCGGCGACTTTGTTACCGGTGTGAAGAACGCGAAAGAAGCGTTCCAAGACTTTGCTCGTGACATGTTGAGATGGATCGCTGAAATCTTTGCAAAGCGGGCGATGATGCAAGCGATGTCATGGATAGGTTTTCATAGTGGGGGAATGTACGGTGAAAGTAAGGGTGCACCGAGAAAACTCAAACGCCCGACGTTTGCTGTCAAACTGCATGATGGTCTTATGCCTGATGAGTTTCCTGCGATACTCAAGAAGGACGAGGGAGTCTTCACGAAGAAACAGATGCAAGCTCTCGGCATGATGATAAACGGTGGTGGAACGCAGATCAGCGTTCCTGTAAATATCAACGGGGGTGCTAACGGCGACATGCTGAAACGGTATCTACCGAATGAAATCGAGGACGTCATCCTAAAGACGATGCGTAAGTACTCTTAAGGAGTAGCTATGGACAAAATGATTCTCGACAGCTACACGTTTCCTGAGAATCCACAAGAGATGGATTTGGTCGAAGCGAAAAAAGTCGTTGCTAAGGTCACGACTTACGGCGGTCAAGCGATATTTCAGTACGCCGCGAACATTCAGGATTTATCGATAGTCTTGAAGTGGGACAACATCAGCGAAACGTTCTGGGACAATCTTCGAACAAAGTACCTGTCAACCAGTGAAGTCGTTTTTGATCCTCAAGATGGCAACACGTACAATATCGTCGTTGAGGACTTGACGGGCAAGTACGTTCAATACGGGCTCGAAGATATACCTGTCAGGAAAGATGTCGAATTGACCCTAAATATCAGATCAACGGTGTAAATATGTCTCTGACACTCGACTCGAATCTACAGACCCAGCTTGATGGGATTGATAGAAAACCAATAGCAAAAGTCGTTTCAACGTCTTTCTCGTCTTCTGTTCCGTTTGATGGAAATAATCTCGCTGTCTATGCGGACGATCACAACCTCGAAATCGATCTTCGGGAGCACAGCACGGGCGCTCTGACGATGTCGTGCTATACGGATACTAATAAAACTCTGCGGTACTTTATTACGGACGAAGATCGTCTCACATGGAGCGAGTACAATATCACTATCAACAATTCCTACAATGAGCCGATAAATGATGTCTCTCACGTCGAGTTGACGAATGGAAATATTGGAATAGTATACACTCACGGACTTGGTTACGGTTATTATTTCAAAAGTGCTATCGTTAATTCGACAACAATGACCTATTTGTCGGGTGCGACAATCGGCACTTTCAGCAACTACGACACCCCGTATGGAACGAGTCTGATCTATGTTCCAGCTACCGGTTTGTATCACGTTTACTACGTTTGGAGAGATTACGACGCCGGTCCTCTGTATTACATGTCTCGAAGAACGACCTCGAACTTCACGAGTTGGTCAAGCGCAACTAACATAACCCCCGCGAGTCTCGGCAGCACTCTCAAATATATGAGCATCCACGCTTTTCTGGCGTCAGACGGCGACATCATCCTCAGTTTTGACAGAACTGGACAAGTCGCTGATTCTGGTTTCGAGACGACTCAATGCTATTACATGATTTCACAGGATAACGGTTCGACGTGGTCGACACCGACCGCAGTCACGTCATACCCCGGAACTGGTTTTGCGGGACGTCATCCTACCGTGTCAGAGAAGTCCGCCGGTATTTATTATTGCTTTCACGAGAGATCAACTTTCATGGCTATCGATGAGGATACGACGGGAGTTCTGAACGATTGCGCTCTTGGCATGCACGTATCCGATATCTGGCTTTATAACGATCTTGTTTATTGTACGGGAAGTTATAACTGGTCTGGTAACAGATTTTGTTGCGGTATGTGGGTGTTCGATCCTGATGATATGTCACTCGTAAAGCAGTACACTAAAACCACAACACCTGGTTGGGATTCTAATTTAGCGGAAAATTATTTTTCGGAGAACTATTGGAACTTTGGCGATGGAAAATATTTTTGTAAATCAGTAAGTTCGGAACTTTATGGTATCGATCCCTACAATATGGTGGGTGCTGTCATCATCGCTACCTATGATGGAGTTACCGATCAATGCACCACGTATTATTTCGGCTACAATTCGAGTGTTGTTCATCCTACTTACGGTTGGCAGGTCAATGTCGTTGTCGAAGAAAACGATGGTCCGAGCAATTTGACTGTTCGATTTGCTTTTGCTGATGCGACGAACGACAGGGTCTACGTCACTCTTTTCGACAACTATGTTTACGATCAATGTTTTGTTCTTGGTTATATCGATCTCACAGAATCGGCTGATCCTATAACGGGTGAATATACTTGGAACGAGGTTGTAAGATGGCGAAATGAAGATTTTATCCCAGCGTATGATCCCGGCTCTGATTATTTTGATGTTCTTTTGTATTTCGAAGGAGCAAGATTCTGTAAGGAAGATAACAAATTTCTTTTTTGGAGGGGTAGAGAAGCGGGCGGTATACCGGTTATGATGGTCATGGATGCTTCTACCGGAGTAATTCAACACTACATATCCGGACACACCAGTAGTGCTGTTCCTTATAACGGTTTCGCTCACGCCTATATTTACAACAGCATTATTTACGCCAGTTTTCTATATTCGGATACTGTTGGTCAAGAGAACTGGAGAGGTCTATGGGTTTATAACACGATCAGCGGTTCGATGACGGTTGCTCGACCCGGTTATGAGACGAAAAATCAATACTGGTTCAACGATTTCGACTTTTCGGACATAGCAAATAACTATATCTGGATGTCGAGTGTCGATGGCGCGGTTCGTTACCATACTGGGTCTCAAACTTTCGAATTGTGGAACGATGACAACATACCGGGAATAACGAGTCCCAATAGTCCTTATTATTACGACGACGAAGACTTTTGCGGAATTGCTTACAACGCATCATCGGGCGACGTCTATGTTGGAGGTTGTTATTCGGTAGATGGTTTTCTTGGTCTGCGACGGTTCAACGTCAACGGTGACTACTTCAAAGGCAAGTATGCTGTCGGTACGAAGTCTGGAACTGATCTCGGTCTTGGGGAAATTAACGATCTGACTCTTGGAAACTACGAGAAGGATATCATCACCGTCGCAGACGAGGACGATATTCTTTGGGCTTACTGGGATCACGTCGATTATTCGAGTACGACGCGTACTGTTTACTGGGACAACGATCAGTCAGAAGTAGATGTCTCAAACGATTTGACCGATGTCCTTGAAATCTCACATCAGATTGATATGCCATCAGAAGTCAGGTTTGCTCTCGCTAACGGTTATTGGTACGACATTCAGAACAGTTTATCCGCGAGATCGTTTCTTTTCAGAAAAGGTCGAAAAGTCACCGTACAGTTGGGAGAGATAGTAAACGGAACATCGTATTGGGTTAATCAAGGAACGTATGTCGTCGAAGAAACCAAATTGTCGTATTCGAGACCCGAGCATGTCGTTCTCGAAGTGACAGCAAGAACCATTGACTCCCTTTGGCGAGATGCTCGGATCGTTTTGACTGAGTATTACGATAACGCGCAACCCAAAAATGTTGTTGAGGATTTAGTTGATGACTGGACAGTTTTGGAGGGTGCAGAGTATGCCATTCCTACTTTTGATGACACCCACGAGATTTGGCATCAATGGTCAGATGAAACGTTGTATGATGTCATCAAGGATATCCTCGATCATTTCGGTTACACGTTCTTTTTTACCACAGCGGGCGTCTTCACTCCTAAGAAAGTCGATTTCGAAGCGTCGGTCAGTCACGCGTACAGTGGTCAGACACAGATAACCGAATACACACCCGATACTTCTTTTTCTAATTTCGTCAATAAGATCAGAGTCATAGGAGAATCGCATGACTTTATTGAGGTTCTCTACGACGCGGAAATGATAACAACGCTTGCTGGAACTGTTGGTTGGTGGAACGAAACATTCACGAAACGCGTTTATTACAACGAGGAACGAACGAAGACCTGTCGCAATCCGTATATAAACGCCAACATCAGTCTGGGCGATTTCAGTTATTTCATATTTAAGGGTGGTGGAAAAGAGTATATCAGCGACGAAGACCCGAACGAGACTTGGGTCGAGATAACCTTTGAAGGTCCGAACTTGATCCCCGTAGTTGTGGGACTCGCTATTGGTGTCGTCGCTCTCGGGGCGATTGCGTCGGAGTGCTTTTTATTTTGTGGCCCATTCATCTTCGGCACAAACGTCATGATAAGCCTGCTTTGCTATGCGTTGTTGGCGACAGCGACTTACGATGTCGAGATATGGGCTCATCCTATAGGAAAACAAAAACAAAACATTCAATATGTCGCTTTAGATCAGGATGGTCTGAACATCATCAATCAGCAAGAGGTCGTTGAGGAGATCGAGGACGCTCTCTGCTATACTGTAGGAGCTTGTCAACGTGTTGCTGAGTTCGAGCTTAACGTTCTGAGATACCAGAGGGAAAGAATCCGTTTAACGAAGCTCGCTCATCTTCAGGATGAGTTGTTGGACATGATTACCGTCAAGCATCCTTACAGCAATCAGACCATGCAAATCATGATCGCGAGCTTGAAACGAACTTTGGTCATTCGCAGAGAAATGTTGGATACGATTGAGGGTTGGAGAATTGCGTAATGCCAAGAATGTATAACAAAAAGATCAGCGCGTCTACGATAGATCGTCGTGTTAGGAAACGAGTTGAGGAAAGGGACGCAATCGTTTGGTCTATTGATGTCCAGCACGATATTGTGAACGTCAAGATTCAAGGTTCCGATACACTTATCAAGGCGCATTATCATCAGGTTTTGACGCAAATCCCCAGTTACGTGAAAGTCGGTAGTGCTGTCACGATCAGACATCGAAGGGGAAACAAGGGCTACGTTGAGGTTGTTGGTACTGGTCGTGCTATACCTTCTCCAGTAACAGGTGGGACTGCTATACCGCCAACTTCTTTGATCGATGCGGTTCTCACAGGAATGGAAGTGTATGCTACCGATCCAGCATCTTTAGCTGTGGGAGTAAATTCAGGCACTTTCAGATACAACAACACGATTTACGTGTTCTCAGGAACGGCAAACTTTTTTTACACGATGAACGACCCATCTGAGTTGCTTATGGGTTCGAATGATGTTACTATGGGCGGACAGTATTTCGCTTTAGATATCCCTGCTGCCCCTGCTACACCTCAGTACGGTAGATATGACCTTATCGTCATTGGTACTGACGGCGACCTCGATGTCATATCCGGTACTGCGGTAAATCTGTCAACGACAGAACCTGCAAAACCATCTGTTCCTTCGAATCACGTATTGGTTGATTGGATTTTCATCATGTATGGGGACACGGTCATAACCAGTGATATGATTGGTAAGAATTATCAAGCTCCCGCCCCGCAAGAGATTACAACTGAAATATCGGGAAGTTGGGTTGACAGCATCATTCTCGGTTACGACGCATTAGAGTGGAATGCAAACTACTCTTTTGACAGCATTAATCCCTACTGCACGATAACGATTTCCGCAATCGATCAATACGGTGGAACGATTCAACTCAAAGAGCGAGTCAAGTTAACGTTGAACGGGGGCTACGGTGAGGTCAAGGGTAGCTATACCGACTGGAGCAGCAGTTACGCCGAGTCGTATTACAATACTTCCGTGTCGTTCACATACCGACGCGATCAATCGCAAACCGAATTTTCGCCCGTGCTGACTTTTGAAGCCACGAGTTTTGCGAATGTTTATGTGCTGCCGTTGATAAGCAGCGGAGGAGGGAGAATATGAGTGAGCAATCAACTGGTTTCGTGATCGTCCCAGATCGCGAAAATGACGCGAATGAGACGAAAGACATGCTGAGACATATACAAGAGCAATTGGACTACGCTACGAAGCTCCTGGAAACTCTGGTTAATACTCTCAGTCTCGCTCACAAGACGAAAAACGACGCGAGCGATTTATTGAAGCTCAATTCGACCATGTTGAACTCTTTGATCGGGAATAAGGACTTCGAGGGGAAAGATCAAATTATGGAAATGATTCAGAAACTTTCTGATTTAGGGAGCAAGTAATGACAACCTATCATCATACCGCATACATCGACGGTACGACTCAGTTCAAAGCCTCTGATATGAACGCTCCTTTAGCAACGCTCGACGCGGCTATAGGGAGTTTTAGTGGCATGGCTGGGAAGATAGCCCGAGTAAACAGCGGCGAAACGGCACTCGAATTCTTTGATCCGACGTATGACATTGGTGGTTCGTTCAACGGTAGTCCTACCGCGAGTCTCGTTATCATGCGTTTCCCTATAGTGCATAGTATTTCGTTTCCTGCAGGAATGTCGCAAAGTCGATTCATCGCAGGAACTGCGGCTACTGGCTCAACGGTATTCAGTTTGCAGAGAAGCGGAACTCAATTTGGCACAGTCACATTCGGTGCTGGAAGTGCAATCGGCGTTTTCAGCGTCGGTACAGAGACCGCTTTCGGCGTCGGCAACATATTGACTATTGTTGCTCCAGGTACTCCTGATTCTACTTTGGCCGATCTTGGTTGGTGTCTGGTAGCAAATAGGAACGTAGCAACGATGGCGACTACAAGCACAACGACAACGACCGCTTAGGAGTTACGATGACAATCAATTATGTAGATATTGTTGGTGGTAACGACGGAACGGCTGACGGCACGACCTCACTTCCATATCAAACGATTGATGCCGCAGTGGTCGGGCTTGCGGGAGGTGATGAGGTGCGCGTCAAGAAAGTGGACGTGACCGCGCTATCCGGGACTGTTTCTTTTACAAACGGTTCGGCATCTGTGAACACGTCGGCCGATCAGACAAGCGTTCTCACGACAGGGGATTTTATCAGCAAAAGCGCAACCGGAGGTACTGAGGGCTGGTGGCGTATTCTTTCGTTGACTTCATCGGTCATAACCCTTGAGGAAATATATACTGGGGAAACAGCCGCTACCATTACTGGTTACTGGGTCACGCCGATCACCTATGATACCACCGACTCTGATGGAAGTTCATATAATGGAACATCAAAATCCAGCCTGTTAAAAGTAACCGGCGGCTGGAATTTTAGTAATGAGACTCGTGACGGTTATACTTTCTTGACCTCAAGCGGTGAAACATATTCTATAAATATCCAGATGGATTATGTAGAAGTAGCTTATTTTGTTGTCTATGGTGAGACCTATTCATTTCGTTCCTCATCGGATTATAGTTATTTTCACGATCTATACGCACTTTCTGATTCCGGTGCTTCTGATAGGGCTTTTTATTTTGTGGGCTGTGATGATCTTATCCTCGAAAATTGTATTGCTTCCCATTGTGGTTACGGATTTGACATCACCGGATCAAGTTTGCAAATCGATTCATTGACTGTTTGGCATGCTGTTGGTGCCAACGCGATTAATTTCGGTACAAGTCATGGACTACTGGCTAAAAACCTTTACGTGAACAAAGTAACCTCTACGGATTTTGGATTATCACTGAGTAGTGTGCTTTGGGGCTTTATTTACAATTTTGAAGTTGAGACAACCTATGGAGGAGTATTTGTAAGTAATTGTGTCAATGTGTCTATCGATACGTTAACTATAGGGACTGCTACGAATGATGGCGTTCGATTAAGTACCGGCACCTATGGAACCATTTGCAGAAATATAACTATGGGCACTATCGGTGGTGAGAACTATCAAAATATAGTAGGCAGCTTAACGACTTCCGGTAGTGAACTTGTCGTAATAAACTCCGGGGTCAGCTACCATATAAACGGCTATGATAGTATAGTTCGCAGGTCTAACACCGCAGATGCTCGAAGCGGCACCTGTGTTCAATTAACGCCTATTGATGCAGATGATCCTGTATTTTTCAAAGTTGGGGTACACAAAATAGCATCAACCGCAAGCGACATCACATTATCCGTTTACCTCAAGGAAGATGGCAGTTTAAACGGAAATGTGTATCTATTTGCTGTAAGAGAAGGAAGGGCTGTATCAAGTTACGAGTATCAAACGGTTACGTCGAGCTACGCCCAATATTCGGTTGTTGTCGATACTGCCGATCTCGTCGTGGACGAGTATTTGGAGCTGCATTTAGGAGTTACGGGCACGGCGGGAAACCTTTACGTTGACGACTTCTCAGCGAGTTAGGATCTGATATGAAATGGACAGTCGCGCTATTCGGTCATGAGAAACCCGAGTTCTATGTACAGGACGCGAATACCAATACGAATCTGTATTCGTTTGTCGAAGACCCCGGCGAACTCCCCTATGGAATGAAATTGCATCGATGTATAGGAAATGCGAGACGAGCGAAGCCGGGTGACGTGATCGACAGTAAACCCGAAAAATGTTGGAATTGCGATGAAAACCAGTATCGTGAGATCGCACAACTTTTGAGAAACCGTTCATATCTAACCAATAAAAAATCCGAAATCAAAGCCAAATACGTTGCACGATCACGAGGGAAAGACTGGCGAGTTGAAGCGCGGTTCGAACGCCTTTGGCGGGATAGAATAAGGAGTCACGGTTTGAATGACCCCGCTTTGATCCCAGACGAAATCATAACGCACTTCAATAAGGTTCGAGGTTCAAGCCTATGGCATTATAGGGGAGAGAACATCTGGGGAGAAAACGAGCGAAGGCGTTTTTTGGTTGTCGGTATAGACGGTCCTACGGATGAGCAGTGGGAAGGTCTTACTGAACCAGAATGGGATATTGATACATATTTAGAGTACAATCCCAAAAGTGAATCGGAATTCATGACGGATACCGAAGGAAAAGGAAATTACAACGAGTATCTTCAACAGTTGAGAGACCAATGTTTGTTTCCACAAATGCACAGCAAACAGAGACGTTTCCAGATAACCCTTGATGATCTGAGTTCAATGGGGGTTGATATTGACCGTATGTTAGACCCGAATATTGAGTATGTACCCAATGTTGGAACGACCCATACGAACTGCTTTGACAAATTGAATGCCCGAAAAGTTAAAGCAGTAGATAAACTCCGCACAATTCAGCCGAAAGAGATTGTCTAATGGCTTGTTACGATACTGAACCATATCTATGTACCTATGATTCCGGTGGCGGAAAAGACTATTCTTCTCTTTCTACTTGGGGGACAGACACCGACAACGATTTATCGGGGTATACAGGGCCTGTTATTCTCGATTGCTATGACAGTCAAAGCCATAACGATCCCGGCAGTATTTATGCCGCGACTAATACAAGCACGACCGCTTATCGATGGATCAGGTCTTCTCCAAACTGCACCGTGCCATTTTCTGGACGGGCTGGCACCGGAGCTTATTTTTACCGTTCGACAACTACCGGTTTTACTTTTGAGCTTAAAGAATCGTATTGTATGGTGTCGGAAATAGAAGCGTCTTTGCCATCTCTGGACAATGGATCAACATATTATTGCTTTGAGATATCGGGGACAAATGTCAACGGAGCAAAAGTCGTAAATTGTATTGCACATGATAGTGTGAATGTCGGTGCTGGTGGCGCTGCCGGGTTTTCATGCAGAGTAGGCAGCAGTTCTGGATTACCAGTAAGTTTTATTTATAACTGTATCGCTTACGACAATGATGGCAATGGTTTTTACAATTACTCTTTTTATTGCAGTGGTTCTGGTTGCATTAACGCGATATTGAACTGCACATCTATTGGAAATACTTATGGATTCCAGGGTGTTTCTACCGGTGCTAATAGTTATGGTTATGCTTTTTCATGCTATGCGGCTAATAACACCACATCAGATTTCAATGACGCATCGGGTAAATGGGCCGCTGACAACCCCGGTTGGAACGCGTCGAGTGATGAAACCTCAGACTTATATGGACAAGTATCGACCAATTACAAATTTAATCTCGATCTGACAACTTCAAATCTTGATTCCGATTATCTTCCGACATCAGCGACGAATTTGTATGGCGCTGGCGGCTCTGGGGATAATTACGGTCGTAATCCATACGATGATTTTTCAGGTGCTATCACCGATTTTGACGATTGGTTGAAAAACGATCAGTCTGGGGATTCCCGCTCAAAATTGGATATTCAAGGGACATCGCGTCCGACTCCGGATACCGCAGATGTTTCTTGGGCAATTGGTGCGGCTGAGTATGTAAGTCCGTCCACTTTGAGTTCGAATAGTTTCGATAATTGGAAAGACGGTTCGCCCATTGTTGAACCAGATGGCGACGGTTCCTTCGATGACTGGAAAGACGGTTCACCTTTTGTTGAATCTTCTACGAATCCAACCTTATTCGAAACAGACTTCACCGAAGCTGGTGCCGAAGACGACTGGACAGATATTTGGGAAACCACCAATTTCAGTCATTCCGTAGGCACATCTTCCTCCGAGGCACAAGTCGGCAGCAAAAATCTCGCCATCGATCTTGTCACACTCAATGGAAGAGGTTGTGCGACATACGATCCCCCAGGAGCTTCCCTAACAGATTGCGAGGTTTTGACACTACTCAATCTGGCAGATGTTTTCTGGAGCACGAGCAGTTGCACTATTTACCTTCGGGCATCTGGGAGTCAATCAAGTGAAACTGGATACTATCTGGGTCTTTTTGGTTCTTCTTCCGATAGGATCATGTTTGTTAAATATGTTTCGGGCAGCGCAACAACTTTAGAAGATTTGACAGGTTGGAACAGTATCAGTACGACCAGTCAACCTGTATGGGTTCGTTTTAAAGTAGTCGGATATGATTTTTATGCTAAAATATGGAATTATGACAGCATTGAACCTGCTGAATGGAGTATGATTTCCAGTGATCCAGGAAGTTCAATTGCTTCGGGTGCTGTAGGACTTGGAAGAAACGTAGAAACCTCCGGTCATCCAGTTCACTATGAATATTTTGCGGTTGACACTTCGGGCACGACGATTCCAGTTCCTGACCTTACCGCTGGAACAAGATTAGATCAGCTTAGTCCGTTAAATAAGTTCAGTACAACTTATGAATGGTCCGGCACGGGCGTTTATGTTGTCCCACAAAAAGTGCCTTCTGGATTAAATGGGAAATATGTCAAAACCGTTAGTTTATATGCAGATACAGCGGGAACTTCCGCAAGGATTGCTCTCTACAAAGGTACAGACGACACTACTCCTGATGGCGCTTCTTTGGTTGAAGACTTCGGTGAATTTACCAGCGGAACATCTGGGGCGTATCTTGATATTCAATTAACTGAATCGTGTCAGGTTAGCACCGACGACATTCTCTGGATTTGTTTTAAAAATGACGGAACGGGAACTGCTTGGGGATTTGTATATGTATATAACGACGCTTCGCCCTTTTCGATGCCCAACGATGTGTGCAACGCTACCGGACGACATAATATAAGCGCCGGAGTTAGTAGCGATCCGTCTGTTGCTTGGCCTGCAAGTTTCAGCGGTATTACTTCTTCGGCTGGGGACACTTTTTATGCGGTCAAAGTACTCTTTGACGATGCAGAACCCGGCGCAACAACCACGACAACAACCACGATCTCGACTACTTCCACTACCGTAGTCCCTACTTTCTTCGAAACAGATTTCACCGAAGCCAGTCCACTTGATGATTGGACGGAGATTTGGAACACTTCTGGATTCACGACGAGTGTTAATACGTCGAGTCAGACCGCTCAGGTAGGTTCGAAAAACCTCTATGTTGCTCAGACAACGACTTCTCAACGCTCGGCTATCGTTTGGGATGGGTCGAGTGGACCCGGTACAGTCACAGATGCCGAAGTCCTTTGCCTTGTTAGTGTTGGTGACAACATTTACAACTATGATACCCCATTTAGGATACATGTTCGTACTGGCGGCAGTACTGGCAGTGAAGATGGTTATCTTCTTACCATCGGTGGGGGCTCTACCGATGCAATAGGAATTTTTAAATATGTCGCTGGTGCAGCACCTCTCGTAACTGGCGGTAGTGCAGATATCCAGTTGTTTAGTAACTCTTCGCAATTTTGGGTTAGATTTCGAGTTATCGGTACATCATTAAAAGCAAAAGTTTGGTTGTATTATTATGCCGAGCCAGAAGAATGGTGCCTCGATGTTACTGATTCCGATCATACCTCTGGTACGTTAGGTCTTGGTATATATACCCAATATGCCCACTTTTATTGTGAGTATTTTGCGGTTGATACATCCGGTGGTACTGTACCTGTTCCCACGTTGACGTCAGGAGAACTTATTGATTGTTTATCGACTAATTTGATGGTAACCTCAACATATTCAAGCATTAATTATGTTCGGCTTGTAGGTTATCCAATTCCAGATTCTCTTGATGGGAAATATATTAAGGAAATAAAATTTTATTGCACCGCTTGGTATGACAATGTCCGATTTGCCGTGTACGTTAATAGCGACGAAACCGATCCATCTAATGGTGCGACACTCGTTGAAGATTTAGGAGTTATAACAGCAGTTGACAACTCTTGGAACACTATTGCTCTTACTGAAAGTTATCAGGTCAGTTACGGGGACGTTGTTTGGATAGGCTACAAAGGCGACGACGCTAATAGTAGGATTGTATATTCAGATAAAAAAGGCGATGCTATGGATCAGTTGTGTAATGACACTGGTCGATATGACATATCATCGGGCGTCAGTACGGACGAAACCGTAGCGTGGCCATCAGACATAAGCGGCATATCGGGTTCGACGGGTGATTATTGGTATCTTTTGCCCGTCTATTTTCAAGATGGGCCTTTAGATGCAACAACCACGACAACAACCACGATCTCGACCACGTCGACCACAGATGGGGGTGGTCCTCCGCCTGGTCCGGGAACGGGCAACGAAAACACGGTGATTGTTATCGCTACAATATGAAAGGAGGATAGTTAATTAAATGGCTGAGCAAGGGATAAGAAATTGTGAACATTGTGACCAACACTCCCCGCTTCGTGAAGATGTCCTCAGAGCTACAAAGGACTTAGAATATGTATGCGCTAAAATGAATAAACAATGCGAGACAGTGGAACATTTGTATAAGGAAGTGGATCAGAGATTGAAAACGAAACCTTTCTACGTGCTGATTTCGATTCTAATAACCGTATTGATTTTCATATTAGGGATGCAGTTAACCACATACGAAAACGTTGGCGAGATGCAACGTAATATGGAGATAGTAAAATATGAGATAAAAGCGGATCTGGCTAAACACGAAGGCGAAACGTCTCAACTTATTAAGCGGGTCGACGCGATCACTCAAGAGCAGAAGATTTTAATGGAGCAGGTTCTGAAACATGTTGGAAAGTATCCCTTTACGGATGAAAGAAGATAAGTTGAAATGTATATCCCAAAATACTTCAAGCTACAGGAGTTTTTTCCAAAATACTTTTACGAACAATACATCTCAGTTTTAGGTGAGTGCATGTGGTCGTTAATCGATAATCGAATACTCTGGACAGCAGACGCTTTGAGGTCTCGTTACGGTACGATGGTCGCTAACGATTGGCTCTGGAGAGACGATGAACACGCGTTTAATTATCGAGGATACCGACCGAAAGATTGTTCTGTCGGTGCGACATTCAGTATGCACAAGTTCGGAAGGGCTTTGGATTGCAAATTCAAAAACGTTACAGCAGAGGAGGTGCGGACAGATATAAAGAAAAATGATAGCTACTCGTTTAAACATATAACGACCATTGAGGTCGGTGTTACGTGGTTACATTTCGATTGTAGAAACCATGATAAATTGAAATATGGGATAAAACTAATCAAACCGTAGGAGTTGCTATGACAGAGGTCACCGTGGAACAAGAGTGCTTGGATGAAAAGCCAATCGTGAAGAAGAAAAACTATTTCGAGATGTTTTTTGCCACGATTATCATTCTGCTTGTCGGTGGTTATTTGTATGGGGTAACGTTTACCACAATCCCAGAAGAAAACATCAGGATCGTTGACACGATTTTAGGCTTTCTTCTTGGGTCTGTTATCGCGCCCATTATCATCTGGGCTTTTAGGAGTTCTAAAGCTCAGATTGATAGGGAAAATGCGGAACTTCAAGTCTCGCAAATCAAAAACGGTAAAGGAGGTAAGTGAATGTTTAAGAGAGCGATAATCCTCATCCTGACAGTTTTTCTTCTGAGTGCGTGTACTGCGAGCGTTCAAGTTCCTGAAATGACTCCAACGCAGAAGTTGACCTACATGTATCAGGTTTACAATGCACAGCACGAGGACTACTTAGCTATGGCGAGCAGTCCTAATCTTACCGAGGAACAGAAGCAAGTACTCAGAGCGAAGAAACCCATACTCGAATCGTTGCAAGTAATGATTCCCGCCTACGATCAGAGTATCAATGACGGAGCTCCTTCGGTAGATAAGGAACAACAAATTTACAATCTTCTTAATAAGTTGCAAACGATGTCCAATTAGAAAGGAGGTGAAGTATGTCCACAAGTGCTGTGTCTGTTGCTATCGCTGGCTTTGTCGAACTGGCAAAACTGGGTTTGCAAGTTTACTTCTCTTCCGTGCGTCAAGCGGGTTTGACGGATGAGCAAGCTGAGGAACTTCTGCAATCAGAACGAGATCGGTTCAACGAAAATGTCAGCAAGCCTTTACCCGAAGTATAAAAACAGAAATGAAAGGGGAATAAAATGAAAAAAGTCTTTTTTGCGGCTGCTGTGATTTTCATTGGTCTGATCTTTTTGAGCATATACGCCTACGCTTTGGATAAGACAGTCACTTTTGAATGGGACGCTTTCACTGGGGAACAAGCGAATCTGGTCAATGGCGGTGACGTGCAGATTTTTCAACGCACTCTGCCTGATGGTGCGTATGATTACAATTCGCCAGTAAAAACCGTTCCTCAGTCTGTTGACAGTTCGGGCAATTCGATTCCAGTTCAAGCAGATGTTGTCGTTAATTTCCCTGATGGACAGTCTACAAGTTACGGTTTTGTTGCCAGAGCCAAGAATGAATACGGGGCAAGCGAAAATTCAAATGAGGTCGTCGCTTCTCTTGATTTGACTTCGTTGCCTAACGTTGCTGATTTGACAGCCGTCTACAATAAACAGACGAAAACGATTGACTTTTCTTGGACACAAAACGAGCCTGACCGAGTGACTTCTTGGAGACTCTACCGTTCAGATGTTTCTGGTGGTCCGTATACCGAGATCGATCATATTATCTGGGACGGTACGTCGACCACTCTGACGTCGAGCCAGTCAATTATTCCCGAAGCTGGTCAAAAAGAAACGTATTACTTTGTCGTAGTCGCCTTTGGTGAGGACGGTATTTCGAGTGGCGATTCGAACGAAGTCACGGTTACGATTGACCGCAGACCTGCTCCGAAAGTCATTAATCTGAGAGTAACGGTCGAGTAGTTTATTGACTTCATTTTCGGTTTGATGTTACGATTTCGGCAGAGTGTTTGACTATTACTTTTTACGGAGGACTAAACAATGGCAATCGCTGACGATTTTAGTGTCAATCTTAGCGGGGACATTCGCTATGTTGGTGCGGCTCATGGTGCTGCCGGCGCAGGCTACTACACGGTAATTGAGCTCCACAGGTGGTTGCAGGATATTGCCGATGATGCTGAGCCGGCAACTGCTAACGACCTTGTAGACATCACGAGTGAAACCCCCTCTGAGCGTTCAACTGACAATATTATCAAGCTGATTAACGGTTACAATATTGACCAGACCGCTTCGGAGCACCTTTATGATGGGTCTATCGTTCAAGGAGAATCTGGGGTCGATCAAGAAATTTGGGATGGTATCGTCGTTATCGCGAACGAAGGCATGGATTTACAAGTCATGCAGGACGGCGCACAGGTAACGAACGATTTTTGGAATACCGTTCCCGACGGTGAGACTGAAAAGGGTTTGAATCGTGATACGGATAACGGTATCTCTCACCGCTTCATGATTATGGTTCATGACTACGTTGGATCTGGTGGGGATATCGACGGTCGTCGTATGATAGGTATGACGCGTGTTGATTACACAACGCGGCCCAGTGGTAACTACGGCAAGACATTCTCCGAGTTCAAGATCAACGGTACTGCTCGCGGCAACAACGTTATGGCTCTTACCTATGCCGACGACCTCAACGATAATGCCGATGCTTCTTCTTATACGGGCATTACAAACGAGACCGTAGGGTATGCGGCTATCGACGTCAACGGAGACAGCACAGATGAGTATTACTACTCGGAGTGGAACCGAGCGACGAACAGTATCAACCAACTCTATCAGTACTTGAAGTATCTGACTCGTGGAGCGGCAGCTAACGTTGGCTCTTTGTACGGTATTGACGCGAAGATATTCCGCGGTATTACACATCAGTTGAACGGTACTCAAGCGAGTGGCACGTTCGTTGAGCCTGAAGAACTTACATGGTCTGGTGGTTCTGGTCAACTGCTTGCTGTGGATAGTACGTCTTCGGCTACGAAGATCTGGATGCAGATTCTTACCGGTCAAGCTCCTACTTCGGGTACTGTTACAGGTAACGGTGGAGCGACTTTTACCGTTTCGGGAGCTACCGAGCGTCCGGTGTCGACACCGTTCTGCGGTACTTCCACCGGTTCTGCTTTGATTGGTGCTTACGGCTTCGGTGTTGAAGCACTTGATCTCGGACCTAATGATACGGTATTCGATCTCAGTAATGCACCGTGGAGTGCGCCGAACAACGTTGCATTTACCGTTGGCGGTGTTGTCAGCGGAGAAGATCGTATTCTCGTTGGTCCTGATACTGGTCAGGGCAACAGTGTTCTCAATGTGGGACAGTTTACCGTTCCGACTGGTGGTTACTCGTCTGGTGCTGCTTCTGTTACGGTAGAAGCCGGTACGGAAACTCCTGGTACTGGAACGCAAAGTGCTGTCGATACACCAAGTTCGGGCACAATTCGTATTCAGGATGATAACGGAGTCTATCAGCGTGTTACCTACACTGGATATAGTGTGGGAGCTGGTACAATGACGTTCACGGGTTGTACGGGTGTTCCTGATGCTTCTGCGGGCAACGATGTCTACATTTCCTACATTGACGCTCTCTACAACGGCACTTCTGCTACCAACCAATATACTGCCGTTTACTATCCCAGTGGCAGCGGACGTTTTCTGTTTGTTCGTGTTCGAGACGGAGGTACTGCTGGAGATGCGGAGGGAATCAAGACGTTCGAGACAGCCGCAACGTTAGGCTCGTCTGACAGTAGCGTGACAGCGATTAGAACCGCAGACGTATAATTAGGAAGTGACTCATGGCAACTCCCACGTTTTCGTCTACACCTACAATCATAGACAGCGCGGAGTCAATATCTAACTGGGGTGGTGATTCGTTTGCGCTCGAATCGGATATTAAGATCGCGGGCAGCACCTCCGTTTGTTGTGCTATAACCTCTACTGGTGCCAATGATGTTTACGTGTCAGGTTCGTGGGACTTTTCAAGCGACGTGCATTTGCGGCTCTGGGTCAATACCACCCTAACACCTTATGTGGACATACAATCTAATAACGGTATTCAAATCTTTCTTTATGACGGATCGAATACTGCTTACTGGACAGTAGGTGGAAGTGATACTTACTTTGGTGGTTGGAAACAGTTTGTTGTCTACACAGGAAATTCTCCCACAAGTGGTTCCGTGACCAAGTCATCGATCACGAGAATCGGTATGAGGTTCAACAATGCTTCCAGACCTAAGAACATTGTGAACACTTGGTTAGATCAGTGGACATACGGTAGTGGCTATACTATAACTGGAGGAACATCTGGAGATGAACTGACTTGGGGAGACATCGCTGCCTTAGACTCGGTTTCTGCATACGGTATCGTATCCGAAGTTGATGGTGTTTACTTTCTTGCTGGAGATATTTATATCGGCAATGGGGCAACGACTACATACTTGATTGATGAAGGCGAAGTGCTTGTCTTTAAAGATGTTCCTGTAAGTACTTCTTTGTACGGTATCACTGGTCAGGGTTCTGGTTGCCATATTGCGATTGACGGAGGTGTTATCTCCGCTGCTGGTTCTCAAAACTATCGATTTGATATGGACGAGACGAATCTAACCTCCTTTTCGATGGCGAACAAGCAGATTGCACAAGCGGGTCTAATCAACTTCAAATCTGGACAAAGTGTAACCTACTGCTCTTTTAACGGTTGCAGTAGAATCACGCCAAGCACTTCCACGTTCGAGAACAACACAATAGCGAACTATTCTGGCACAGATGGCGCTTTGTTATGGCCAGGTGGAACAAGTGTCGCAAATTGCACCTTTATCGCTAATGATCGCGCTGTTGAAATCACTCAAGCCTCAAATCAGACGTTTGATGCTCTGATTTTTTCCTCGAATACCTATGACGTTCATCTCAACAACGGTGGCAGTAGTATTGACGTCTCGAAGAACAATGGTTCTAATCCTGCAACGTATGTTGCTACTGGTGGTGGTACGGTAACGTTCGTTGGCGCTTCGGTTACTGTTAAGGCTATCGTTCAAAAAGCAGACGGTACAAAGATCGAGAACGCGAGAGTTTTCTTGCCAGCGTCTGCCTCAGCGACCGGTGGCTTACCCTATCAAGCATCTGTGTCGATCACTAACAGTGGAACAACTGCGACAGTTACCCATTCTGGTCATGGACTGAGTACCGGAGATTATGTCGTCATAGAAGGCGCAAGTCTCGTTGCAAACAACGGTGTCCATGAGGTGACTGTAAACTCCACGTCCGAGTATGAGTATACGATGTCTTCCTCACCTGGAAGCAGCCCGACGGGAACGATCACGAGTACGTTCGTTTTTCTGTACGGGCTGACTGATTCAAACGGTTCTATCA